>Ga0247727_10000302_pt1 | contig 118645 bp, 123 predicted proteins | sample WisWelCaveWW1625_FD_202498 | JGI IMG/M metagenome (GOLD analysis project Ga0247727, IMG submission 202498) | Biofilm microbial communities from Wishing Well Cave, Virginia, United States - WW16-25 | ecosystem: Environmental > Aquatic > Deep subsurface > Groundwater > Cave microbial mat...
GCGCGTGGAGACCATCGTCGAGCTGCGGGGAGTTACGAAGAAATTCGGTGAGACCGCCGGCGTCGCGGATATTTCGCTGGCGATTCCGCGGGGGCAGTTTTACTCGCTGCTGGGGCCGTCGGGGTGCGGCAAAACTACGACGCTGCGGCTGATTGGCGGATTCGAACGGCCCGACACGGGCGAGGTGTTGATCCACGGACGGCGCGTCAACGAGCTGCCGCCGTACGAGCGGAACGTCAGCACCGTGTTTCAGAGCTACGCGCTGTTTCCCCATCTGACGGTGGCGGGCAACATCGAGTTCGGCTTGCGGCGCGGCCGGCTCTGGGGGCGGCGCTCCGAGGAGGAGATTCGCCGCCGCGCCGGGCAAATGCTCGAGCTCGTGGAGCTTCCCGGCGCTGGCGCCCGCCGCATCGATCAGCTCTCCGGCGGCGAGAAACAGCGCGTGGCGTTGGCGCGTTCGCTGGTGCTCGAGCCGGACGTCCTGCTGCTCGACGAGCCGCTGGCTGCGCTCGACCAGAGACTGCGCCAGGAGATGCGCCTGGAGCTGAAGCGGCTGCAACGCGCGGTCGGAATCACGTTCTTGTTTGTCACCCACGACCAGGAAGAAGCGCTCACGTTGTCCGACGCCATGGCGGTGATGAACCAGGGGCGGCTCGAGCAAGTGGGAACGCCCGAGGAGATCTACCGGCGGCCGCGGACGCGGTTCGTCGCCGCCTTCATCGGGGCGTCGAACCTCATCGAGGCACGGGTGACGCGCAGCGCGGCGGGCGAAGTGGAGCTCACGACGGCGGGCGGCCATCGCTTCGCGGCGCCGGCGCCTTCGCCGCTGCCTGCGATGGGATCGACCGCCGGCCTGCTGGTGCGTCCCGAGGCGGTGCGAGTCGTCGGCGGGCCGCTGCCGCCGGGCGCGCACCGCGTCCGCGGAAGCGTCTCGCACTCCGTGTTTCTCGGCCCGCATCATCGGGTGACCGTAGAGGTCGAGCCGGGGCTGGAGATGATTACTCTGGTGGCGCCGGGCGTGACGCTCGCGCCGGGGGCTTCCGTAGAGCTGTGGTGGCGCGCCGAAGACGCGCTGGTGCTGTGACAGCGATTCGCGAAGAAACCGAAGCGGACCGCAACGGAATCCGCGAGGTGAACCAGCGGGCCTTCGGCCGTTACGACGAGGCGGACCTGGTGGATCGTCTGCGGGCCGATGGTGTGGTGATTGTTTCGCTGGTGGCCGTAATCGAGGGGAGAATCGCCGGCCACATTCTGTTCAGCGAGCTGCCCATCGAAACGCCGAGCGCCGTCACGCCAGCCGCAGCGCTGGCGCTGATGGCGGTGCTTCCGGAGCTGCAGCGGCGGGGGATCGGCTCAGCGCTGGTGCGCCGCGGACTGGAGCGCTGCCGGGAGAAAGGCAGATCGATAGCGATTGTCGTCGGCCATCCGGAGTACTACCCGCGCTTCGGTTTTTCGGCCGACCTGGCGCGGAATCTGCGCAGTCCGTTTTCGGGGCCGGCGTTCATGGCCGCGGAACTCGTGCCCGGGGCGCTCGCCGGCGTCGCCGGAGTTGTCCGCTACCCCGCCGCGTTCCGGCTCGATCCGACGCCGCAGGTAGCGCCCTAAAAGAGCGTGACTGTGGGCCTTAGCGTGAACGCCGCTTCAGCTCTTGGCGGACACCATGAACGCCTCGATCCTCTCCTCCGACTCGCCAGCTTGCCGAAGGGCACTTCTCACGAAGTGATCTTCAAGCCAGTCGGCCTTCGGTACGGAAATGTAATGAGTCCCGCCGATTTTTCGCCAGAGATAGGTTCGTTTTTGTTGGGATTTGAACGTGTAGTTCAGCTCGCGGATCTTATTGACGAAGCTCTCGCGGCGAACCATGTGCCCCCATCATCGCAGGGAAGAACGGCACATCAAAGTGCACGTCTTCTTTGCGACTCGGGATGGCTCCAGAAAGCGCCCACCCGTGATCGCTCAGGAACTGCGGAAGTTCGTCGGAAGCCAGCAGGTCCTTCAGCACGGCATCGAGCGTCTGACCAATATCTTCCATCAGATCCGCCCAGGTGTCAGCTTGAACCGTGAGCTTAAGGGAATCGCATACGGCCACCCAGTTACCGCCGTTCCCTTGAATGCACTTCCAGTCCACCTTCGCCTGGACGCGGATCACGTTAGGCATAGCTTCTCATCGAGGCCCAGTACTCTAGTCTAAAGGATCGGCCCTCCGCAATGCTAAGTTTATCACGCGCGTCAAGCTCGATCAAGTGCCTGAAGTTGTGGAGTCGCGGACACGCCGTCGACCGCCGCCGCGTTGACTTGTCCTTCCCGGACTGCTACGTTCGACATCGGGGGCGCGAATGCGGGGGCGGCGCATACTGGTCGTCTCAGTCCTGATGATTACCACCAGCGCGGCGGGGCAGCAGACCAAGTCCGCGGCCCGGAAGAATCCCGTGCCCTACAGCCGCAAGTCGATCGCCGCCGGCAAGGACGTCTACCTGCGCAACTGCACCGAGTGCCACGACGCGGACGGGCGCTCGCTGAGCGGCCGCGACTTCACCGCCACGCCGCCCACCGATTTGACCGATCCGGAAGCCTGGAAAAACGGCACGGCCGAAGAGCAGGTCTTCACGAGCATCCGCGAAGGGACCAAGAAGGACATGCCGCCCTACAAGGGCAAGCTCCAGGATGAGCACATCTGGCACGTGGTGAACTTCGTCCGCAGCCTGTGGCCGGAAGCCCAGAGGCCCAAGCTGGCTGAGCCTTGATCGACAAAGGAGGGGAAAGGATGCCAGGCAATTCCAAGCACCGATCGCGACGGCAATTCTTGAATCAATCGTTGGGCGCGGCTTCAGCGGTCGCGGCCGTCGCCGGCTCGGCCGGAAGAGCCGCCGCGGCCCCGGTCGCCGCCATCCGCGTACCCGACCTGATTCCCTCGTCGCTCGCCGCGCCGGTCAAGCCGGCGAACTTTCCCATGCGCGGCGCGCAGGTGTTCGCGCGCGTTTGCAAAGAAGAGGGGCTCGCCGCGCTGTTCTGCTGCCCGGGCAACTACGAGGTCATCAACGCCATCTGCGACGAAGGCATCCCCGCCTACGGAGGACGCACCGAGGGCTCCATGTGCGCCGCCGCCGACGCGTTCATTCGCGTCACGGGCCAAGTCGCCGCCTGCTCCGGCACCGAAGGCCCCGGCTTCACCAACATGATCATGAACATCGCGGCGGCCAACGCCGCGCGCACGCCGCTGCTGGTGCTGGCCAGCAACAAGCGGATGTCGGAGGACGACGCCGAGCGCGGCATTCAGACCGTCTACCAGCAGCCCACCACCGAGGGCATGAAGAAGTACGGCAAGCGGCTCATCGACCCCAACCGGATCCACGAGTACGCCGCCTACGCTTTCCGGCAGCTCAAGACCGGCGTGCCCCGCCCCGTGCATCTCGATTTTCCGGGTGAGATCTCCGGCGCGCGGTTCAAGGACGCCAGCGAGCTACGTTATTACTACGACAAAGCCCGGTATCGCACCGATTCCCGGCCGCATCCGGATCCCAAGCTCATCCGGCAGCTCGCCGACCGCATTCGCAAGGCGCAGCGCCCGATTCTGGTGGCTTCGACCGGCGTTTTCTACAGCCGCGCCTGGGAGCCGCTGCTCCGGCTCGCTGAGAAGGCCGACATCGCCGTGGTCGAGTCGGGCTGCTCGCGCGGGCACTTCTCCGACGGGCATCGCATCTCGGCCAGCACGGCGCCCGGCGCGCTGATGAGCGCCGACCTGGTGATCCTGGTGGGCCAGTATTCCATGCCCAACGTCGGCGAGTTCCACTTCAGCGCCGACGCCGCCTACGCGCGCATCGACCCGGACGCCGGCGACATCGGACGCAACATGCCGATCGATCTGGGGATCGTCAGCGACGAGCGGGCCGCGATCGAGGCGCTGTTCGAGGCCGTGGCGCCGGCGCGCCGCGACGCCTGGGCCGCCGAGCTGGCGGCCGAAAGAAAGAAATTCGAGGACGAGAACGCCGAGTATTACAAGATTGGCCGCAGCTATACCGATGCGGTCCACCCGGCGGTGATCGCCAAGGAGCTGAGCGATTTCCTTTATCGGGGAAGGCTGCCGAAGGAACAGACCACCGTGGTGTCGGGAGGCTTCGGCATCGCCCGCTACACGCGGCGCTGGCTGCGGGCGTTTCGGCCCGGCCAGATCTGCAACGGCGCCTATCAGTACGGGGCAGTCGGCCCGGACTGCGGCTACGCGGTCGGCGTGGGCGCGTCCGTCCAGCTCGGCGCCGGCCCCCAAGCTGCGTACAAGGGAGCCCCCATCGTCGCCATCACCGGTGACGCCGGTTTCGCTTACTCCGGCATGGAACTCGAGACCATGAGCAAGTACCGCATCCCGGTGGTCCTGATCGTCTACAACAACAACGCCTGGGGCGTCGGCAGCCCGAACCTGGGGCGCGCCTCGCACCTCTACGTGTTCCAGGAAAACCTGCGTTACGAAAAAGTAGCCGAAGCGCTCGGGGGGCGCGGGGAGTACGTCGCGCGGCCGGAAGAGTTTCGCCCGGCCCTCGAACGCGCCTACGAGATGGCGGCCCGCGAGAGAGTTCCCGCCGTCCTCAACTGCCAGGCCAAGCGGGAATACTGGTTCCGCGACCAGTACCCGCCGGGCATGCTGGGCAAGGTCGAGCCCGGCTGCATGGCCTACGCCCACTAATAATGACAACCGCGGGGCGGGCTTCAGCCCGCCAGGCGACTTCAGTCGCCGGCGCCCTGGAGGCCTACGCGCGCCGCGGCGTGTTTCGATCCTTCAGCCGGTCGCAAAACAGTCCGACCCGCGCGGAGTTTCGATTCCGCTGGCTGCTCGACTTGCCGTTCCGCGTTGTCTGGAACGACCGGTCCGCCACTCTGACTTTCCCGGACCTGCTGCCCGACGTCGAGCCGCGATCGCTCCTGGGACGCGGGCTGCGGGCGTTTGTGAAGGCGCGTTCCTCGCGAAGCCTGCCCGAGCACCGGCGCATCGACCCGGCTCGCCTGACCGTGACGTTCTCGAATCGCGGCGGCCAAGTCTCGCTCCGCCTACGGATCCGCCGGCAACAGTATGAGTACGGGGTAAAGAAGGCCGTCCAGCTCGTCAACGAGATCTTTCTCAGCTTCCTGAGCGCGCTCCACCCGGAGTACCTATGCCGGGCGTTTCATCTGCCCGAGGAGTAGTTTGGTTCCACCGCAGAGACGCAGAGGGCGCAGAGAAAGTCTTGGTGGTTCTCTCTGCGGCCTCCGCGTCTCTGCGGTAAAAATGCCTTGACCGCCTGCCTCGCTACACCTTCTGCGAAATAACCTTAGCCTGCGTGAACAGCAGCAGGTAGTCGCGGCCGCCGGCCTTCGAATCCGTCCCCGACATGTTGAACCCTCCGAAGGGATGGCCGCCGACAAAGGCGCCGGTGCACTTGCGGTTGAGGTAGAGGTTGCCGACGAAGAACTGCTCGCGGGCCTTGTCGAGCTTCGCCGGATCCCGCGTGAAGACCGCCCCCGTGAGGCCGTACTCGGTGTCGTTGGCCAGCTCCAGGGCGTGATCGAAATCGCGGGCGCGCGTGACGGCGAGCACCGGACCGAAAATCTCCTCCTGGAAAATGCGCGCCTTGCGATCTACGTCGGCGATGATGGTTGGCTCGAGGAAGTAGCCGTCGCCCGCAGCACGGCCCCCGCCCGTGACCACCTTGCCTTCGCGCTTGCCGGCCTCGATGTAGTCCAGAATGGAACGCATCGCCCGCTCGTTGACGACCGGTCCCATGTAGTTGGCCGGATCGTCCGACGGGCCGACCGTCACGCCGCGAGCCTTCTCCTGGAGCTTGCGAACAAACTCGTCATACACGCGGTCGACCACGATGGCCCGCGAGCAGGCGGAGCATTTCTGGCCCTGAAAACCGAACGCGGAGACCAGCACGCCCTGGACGGCGGCGTCGAGGTCGCAGTCGCCGTCGACGACGATGGCGTCCTTGCCGCCCATCTCGGCCACCACGCGCTTGATCCAGCGCTGTCCGGGCTGCGGCTTGGCGGCCAGCTCGTTGATCCGCAGGCCGACTTCTTTCGAGCCGGTAAACGCCACGAAGCGCGTCAGCGGATGCGTCACCAGCGTGTCGCCGATCGCCGCGCCGCTCCCGGGAACGAGCGAGATGGCCTGGGGCGGGCAGCCGGCCTCGAGGAGGATCTCGACGAACCGCGCCGCGATGGTCGGGGAATCGCTCGAAGGTTTCAGTACTACCGTGTTGCCGGCGGCGAGGGCCGCGGTGGTCATGCCCGCCGCGATGGCCAGCGGAAAATTCCACGGGGGAATGACCACGCCGACGCCGAGCGGCAGGTAGCGCAGCTCGTTTTTCTCCCCGGCGATGGGGCTGAGCGCCTGCGGGCCGCCGAGCCGCAGGGCTTCCCGCGCGTAGAACTCGCAGAAGTCGATGGCCTCGGCGGTGTCGGCGTCGGCCTCCGGCCAGGTCTTACCTACTTCACAGACCATCCAGGCGGAGAGCTCCTGCTTGCGCTCGCGGAACCGGCGGGCGGTCTCGAAGACCACGCCGGCGCGCTCCTCGGCCGAACGGCTGCTCCAGGCCGGAAAAAACTCGTGCGCCTGGACGATCGCTTCGCGCGCCAGCTCCGGGCTGGCGGTGTGGTGCAGGCCGACGATCTCGGCGGGCCGCGACGGGTTCAGGGACCGCAGCATCTGGCCGGTCTCGACGCGGCGGCCGCCGATCAGCAAGGGATAGCTGCGGCCCAGGCAGGAGGCGACCCCCGCCAGCGCCGCCTGCATGGCGGCGCGGTTCTCGGGCCGCGAAAAATCCGTAAGCGGCTCGTTGCGAAACTCGGCGACCGGCATCAAGCCGATTTCTCCGTGGCCGCTTCGCCCTCGCGCCCCAGGTCCTCCGCCAGCGCCCGGCCGCGTTCGTAGAGCTTGCGGCCTTTGGTGTAAAGGTCGCGGCCCGTCTCGGTGAGGAACTCGCGGCCTCCGGCGGTCTTCTCGCCGAGGTACTGGCGCGTCTCCCGGCCCGACTTCGGCGCGAACAGCAGGCCGATGCCCGCGCCGACCGTCACGCCCGCCAGAAACCAGATCACTTTTTCGCCCGTGTTGTCGTCTGCCATGGCTGGCTCTCCTTAGCTCGAAACTGTGAGTCTCTCATCTTACCGCCGCGGCTCGGCTCCTGCACGCCGCCGACCCTCGCTTCGTTCCGCTCCTCGGCCTTGACCATTTCATCAGCGACTCGCGCCACCTGCTGCATCTCGTCGACGTCGTGGACGCGCACGATATGCGCGCCGCCCATCACCGCCGCGGTGATCGCGGCGGCGGTGCCCAGCAGCCGGTCCGCTCCCGGGACGCGCAGCGTTTGGCCCAGAAACGACTTGCGCGACGGCCCGACGAGAATGGGCTGTTGCAGAACGGCCAGCCGCGGCAGGCCGGCGAGTATGTCGTAGTTCTCGTCGCCGCGCTTGCCGAAGCCGATGCCCGGATCGACCACGATCCGCCGCCGCTCCAGGCCCGCGCGCCGGGCGCGGCCCAGCGCCGCCTCCAGGTCCCTCGCGATCACCGCCATCACGTCCGGCAGCGGCCGCAGTTTCGACCACGTCTCCGGCGTCCCGCGCAAGTGCGCCAGCACCAGGCCGGCGTCGCGGCGGTTCAGCACCGCCGGGAGCGCCGGGTCGAACGTCAGGCCGCTCATGTCGTTGACGATCTCCGCGCCCAACCCCAGCGCGCGCTCCGCTACTTCCGCCTTGTAGGTATCGATGGAGATCGGAATGTCCAGTTTGTTCCGGAGTTTCTTGAGCACCGGGACGACGCGGTCGAGCTCCTCGGCCGCCGAGATGCGCCGCGAGCCGGGGCGTGTGGATTCCCCGCCGATGTCGATCAGGTCGGCGCCCTGCTCCTGCATCTCCAGAGCGCGGGCGTAGGCGGCGTCGGGGTCCGTGTACCGGCCGCCGTCGGAGAAGGAGTCGGGCGTCACGTTGAGAACGCCCATCAGGAGCGTCCGCGTCCCGAGCAGGACGGTGCGATCGCGCAATCTCCATTCGTAAGGCTGGCGGATCATCATCCGTACTCGAAGCCGGCGGCGCCGAAGACCCGCTCCGGACGGCCGCCCGGCGAAACTGGAAACAGCGCCATGCGCACCAGCTGGCGGCGCCGCTCGAAGCCGAGTTCCCGCGCCATAGCCACGGCCGCCGGCTGGTCCGGGAACAGGTCGCAGTAGAACACAGCCGCCGACGTCCGCCGCATCAAGCCCGTAACGAGCGCCCGCGCCGCGTCCGGGGTCGCGGCCGCGCAGGGGCCCAGAAAATAAGCTCCGGTCCCCGGGCGCCCCAGGACGAATCCTCGTTCCTGCTCCCAGTTTCCCTGACCCGGAAATGTTTCGAGCAGACGGTGAATCAGCAGCCTCCGGTCCGTGCCGAAGCAATCTGCATCGAGCGCGCCGATCGCCTCCGCCGGCAGAAGGCCGGCAGGCGGCGCGGGCCGGCCGTTCCCGCCGGACGCCCCCCATCTCTCGATCAGCCGTTCCTCGCGAAAACCCAGTTTCTCGTAGAGCGGCCGGCCCATGTCGGTGGCGTCGAGCTTCACCTGGCGCGCGCCGCGCCCTTCGAGCCAGCCGAGGCAGTGTTCCATCAAGCCGCGCGCCAGGCCGCGTCCGCGAAACTCCGGCATTGTCAGTACCATCCCGATCCAGGCCAGCTCCCGGCCGTAGCACACCGCGGTCGTCGATGCGGCGAGGACGCCGTCGCGCTCGTCCACCCAGCAGCCCTCCGGCTCAAGCCCCATCACATTCGCCCAATCCTGTTCCGTCTGGTTCCACCCGGCGGCCGCCTTGAGGCGCATCAACGCCGGAATGTCGGCCGGCGCCATGGTCCGGATCATCGCCGATCCTTGGGGTTCGACGCCAGGCGCGTTCGGCGGCGTTCATATACGTAATACCCGCCGATCGCCAGGATCACGACCGCCGCGGTGAGGATCATCGCGGAATAATCGCGCTGGTAGGCTTGCGACCCCAGCACGATGCTGGCGATCATCGCCGGCGACCTGGCCAGACCGGTCACCACCACAAACTCCACCAGGTTCATGTTGGACAGCCCCGCGCCGTAAGACATAGCGTCCTTGGGCGCGCCCGGCAGCAAAAACAAAAAAAACAGGGCGGACTTGCCCTTCATGTTGTTGAGCGCACCGTCCATTTTGTCCAGCGTCCGCCGGCTGATCATTTTCTCGAGCACCGGCCGGCCGACGAGCCGGGCGAAGAAAAAGTTGAACGCCGAGCCCAGCATGATCCCGACGATGGAGTAAACAAATCCCAGCGGTCCGCCAAAAACGTAGCCCGCCGCGAACTGCGTGATCTCGCCGGGAATCACGAAGATCACCACCTGCGCGAACTGCACGGCGATGCACAGCAGCGGGCCGCGAACCCCGGCGGAGCGCAAGGATTCGACCAGCGCCTCGCGGTGCGCCAGCCGCCCCAGCAGCCCGGTTCGCCATAGCCCGGCAAAGCCGGCGACCACGAAGAGAACCAGGAATATCGCCGCCAGCCTTTTCTTCCAGTTCGAGGTCATGTATCTTAGTTCATTATGCGCCAGGGGACGCGATGCTGCCTTTTCGCCCTTCTTGCGATCGCGGCCCTCGCCCAGCAGCCCATACTGTTCCCGCACAACCGTCACGTCGCGCTCGGGCTGGACTGCCTGGACTGCCATTCAACTGCCGACACGCGCGCCGCCGCCGGCATGCCCTCGGTGCGCAAATGCATGCTCTGCCACGAAAAGCTGGCCGTGGATCAGCCGGGCGTGAAGCGGCTGCGCGAGTTCGCCGCCCGCAAGCAGGAGGTTCCCTGGGTGCGGTTCTACCAGTTCAGTCCGGCGGCGCTCGTGAAGTTCCGCCACGCGCCGCACTCTCGGGCGAACATCGATTGTACAACCTGCCACGGCCAGCTCGCCACCGCCACCGTCGCCCAGCCAGTGGTTCGCCACACCATGGGCACGTGCGTGAGCTGCCACCGCCAGCGGAAGGCTACGGAGGATTGTGTTGCTTGCCACTATTAGATGGGGACCGGGGGCCGGGGGTCGGGGGCCGGGGCCGGAGATTAGAAGTTTTCGCGATCTTCGGGTGTGGAAGCAGGGCATCGAGTTCGTAGAGCCGATCTATCGCTCGACGACGCAATTCCCGCGGCATGAGATATACGGTCTGACAAACCAGTTGCGCCGCGCCGCTGTCTCGGTGCCGTCCAACATCGCGGAAGGACACACAAAAGAACACACCAAGGAATACCTGTACCACGTCTCCATCGCGCAAGGATCTTTGGCGGAGGTTGAAACCCAGCTAGAAATCGCCGCTCGGCTAGGATACCTTCCTCCGCAGGACCACCAACCCCTCGAACAGCAACTCACCTCGCTAGGAAAGCAACTCTACGCCCTGCGTAATGCACTGATCAGGAAGCAAAGAGGATGAAGCCCCCCGACCCCCGACCCCCGGCCCCCGGCCCCCAGCACGCCCCCCAGCACGCCAGCCGCCGCAGCTTTTTCAAGGTGCTCACGACCGCCTCCACCGGCGTCCTCACCGGCGCCTGCGGCAAGAAGCTCGATCCGCTGATCCCGCTGCTGGTGGCGGATCGCGAAATCGTTCCGGGCGAGGAGCAGTGGCGGCCGGGAATCTGCCGCGAGTGCGACGCCGGCTGCGGCGTCATCGCGCGGGTGATGGAGGGCGAGAGAGTCGTCGAGCGCGACGGGCAGAAGTTGCGGGAGAGAATCGCCTGCATCAAGAAAGTCGAGGGGAACCCCCTCGATCCGGTGAGCGGCGGGAGGCTCTGCGCGCGGGGCCAGGCGGCGGTGCAAGGACTGTATCACCCCGACCGTCTGCGCGGGCCGCAGCGCCGGATCGGGCCGCGCGGCGAGGCGCAGTTCGCGGCGGTGTCCTGGAACGAGGCGCTGGCGGTGGCCGTCGAAAAGCTGGAGCGAGTGCGGAAAAGCGATCCGACGCGCCTCCTGTTTGTGACCGGCCCGGCGGCCAGCCCGCGCGCCGCCTCCATTCTCCGGTTTTGTCAGGCCATCGGCGCGCCGCCGCCGGTGACGTTCGAAATCGCCGATTTCCCGCTCGAGCGCCGCGCCGCCGAGCAGGTCTACGGCTGGCGAGGTCAGCCCGTCTACGACCTGGCGCGCGCGCGGTATGTACTCGGCATTGGCGCCGATTTCCTGGGCGGCTGGCAGTCGCCGGTTTTCTACTCTCGCCAGTACGGACAGTTCCGCCAGGGCCGGCCCGGTGTCCGCGGGCACCTGGTCCAGGCCGAGTCTCGTTTCTCCCTGACCGCCGCCAACGCCGACCAGTGGCTCCCGCTGCGTCCGGGAACCGAGCCGCTGTTCGCGGCGGCCATCGCGCACGTGCTGATCAACGAGAAGCTGGCGCGGCAGCCCTTTGCCGTGCCGCCCCTGATCCTCCAGTCATTTCAGACGCTCGATCTGGGCGCCGCGGCCCGCGCCTGCGGCCTCACCGAGGAGCGCGTGCGGCAGATCGCGCGCGATCTGGCAGCCTCCGAGGCGCCGCTGGTGATCCCCGGCGCGTCGCTGGTACATACCAACTCGCTGGAGGCGCTAACCGCCGCCGGCTTCCTGAACCTGCTGCTGGCCGTCTCGGGAAAGCCGGGAGGGGTGCTGCCGCCCGCCGCGCCGCCCATCGGCGAGCGCGCCGCGTTCTCCAATTTCACCGCCGCCTTCGAGCGGGCCCAGTTCGTATTCCTCGACGAGGCGAATCCCTTCTACACCCTGCCGGCGTCAGCCGGGCTGGCTCAGGCCTTGGAAAAATGGGGACCGCATGAGGCCCTGGTGACCTTCGCGCCGTTCCTCGACGACAGCGCCGCCTACGCCGACCTGGTGCTGCCGGATCACCACCCGCTCGAGGCCACCGCGGCCATCGCGCCGGACGTCTCGCCCGCGCCCGGCGTCACGCTCGCCACGCCCTTCGTGCAACCTCTTCATGATACCCGTGCGATGGAAACCGTGCTCGTCGAGCTGGCGGCCAAGCTGGGCGCGAAGCTCGATCCCGCGACGCCGCGATCGCTGCTCGAGCGAACGCTGCCCGCCGACCTGACTTGGGAAGACGCCATCCGCCAGGGCGGAACCTGGGGCCAGCTTCCGACACCCCTGCCGGCGCGCGCGACCATTACAACCATGGATCTCGCGGCCGCGACCTTCGACGGCGACCCGCTCGACTACACGCTGCACTTCCAGCCCTATTTCTCGGTCGAGTTTCACGACGGCCGCAGCGCGCATCTGCCCTGGATGCAAGAGCTGCCCGATCCGTTTTCGAGCGCCATGTGGGGGCTGCCGCTCGAGATCGATTCTCGAACCGCGGCGAAGCTGGGCGTCAAGACCGGCGATCTCGTGCGAGTCGAATCGCGGCACGGGAGACTGGAAGCGCCGGTGTACGTGAATCCCTCGGCGATGCCCGGCGTCGTGAGCATGGCCATCGGCCAGGGGCATCGCCACTACGGGCGTTACGCCTCCGGACGCGGCGCCAACCCGCTCGCGATCCTGGCGCCCGTTTGGGAGAAGACTACCGGCGCTCTGGCCGTGGGCGCGACTCGCGTGCGGCTCATCCGGGTCGGCGAGCGCGGCGGCCTGATCCAGTTCGCGCCGCAGGATCGCGAAGCCGGACCGTGGGGGTACAGGTAGCCCAATGGAACATCGCTGGGGAATGGTGATCGACCTCGACCGCTGCACCGGCTGCGAAGCCTGCGTGGCCGCCTGTCACGCCGAGAACAACCTGCCGCTGTCGGATCCCGCGTCGGCGGCCATGGGCCGCGCCGTGCACTGGATCCGCGTCGACCGCTACTGGGAGGGCGAGTTCCCCCACGTCCGCGTCAAGTACGTCCCGGTGCTGTGCCAGCAGTGCGACGACGCGCCGTGCGAGCCGGTCTGTCCGGTCTACGCTACCTATCAGAACAAGGAAGGGCTCAATGCCCAGGTCTACAACCGGTGCGTCGGCACGCGATATTGCGCCAACAACTGCCCCTACTCGGTGCGCTTCTTCAACTGGTTCGATCCGCAGTGGCCGGATCCGCTGCCGCTGCAGCACAACCCGGACGTCTCGATCCGCTCCGGCGGCGTCATGGAGAAGTGCACTTTCTGCGTGCAGCGCATCCAGCGAGCCAAGCGGGACGCGCGCGAGGAAGACCGCCCGGTGGCCGACGGCGACGCGCAGCCCGCCTGCGTGCAGTCTTGCCCGGCCGAAGCGATGATCTTCGGCGATCTCAACGATCCGGAAAGCAAGGTGTCGCGTCTGGCCTCGAGCGGCCGGGCGACGCGCTTGCTGGAGGACCTTGGCACCAAGCCCAAGGTGTTCTACCTGCAGCGAGCGAGATAGCAACTCATGGCCGCGGCCCTAGAGATCCCCCACGACAGACTGCGCCAGGACCTGTGGCGCCCGCTGCGCGGCGCCGGCGCCTGGTACATCGTGGCGGTGGTCCTGGTCGGGCTGCTCGTCGGCTGGGGACTGTTCGCCTGGGGCTACCAGATTCGCACCGGCATCGGCGTGGTCGGCAAGCGGCGGCCGGTGATGTGGTCGTTCTATATCACCAACTTTGTCTTCTGGATAGGCATCTCGCACGCCGGCACGCTGATCTCGGCGATTCTCCGTCTCACGCACGCCCGCTGGCGGACGCCCGTCACGCGGGCCGCCGAGGCCATCACGGTTTTCGCGCTGATGATCGGCGCCATGTTTCCGCTGATCCACCTGGGGCGCGTGGAGGTGTTCTATTGGCTGGTGCCGCTGCCCAACGAGCGCGGTCTTTGGCCCAACTTCCGCTCCCCGCTGGTCTGGGACATGACCGCCATCTTCACCTACCTCACCGGCAGCGTCATCTATTTGTACCTGCCGCTGATACCCGATCTGGCGCAACTGCGGAATCACGCCGCGGGCTGGCGGCGCCGCCTGTACAAGCTGCTGTCGCTCGGCTGGACGGGAAGCGATCGCGAGTGGCAGGCGCTCGAGCGCGCCATGAAACTGATGGCCGGCATGATTCTCGCCGTGGCGGTCTCCGTCCACACCGTCGTGGCGTGGGATTTCGCGATGGCGCTGGCCCCCACCTGGCACAGCACCATCTTCGGACCCTACTTCGTGGCCGGCGCCATCTTCAGCGGTATCGCCGCGCTGCTCCTGGTGATGGCCATCGCGCGGCGCGCCCTGCGGCTCCAGGCCTATTTGCAGCCGCTGCATTTCGACAATCTGGCGAAGCTGCTTCTGCTGATGAGCCTGTTGTGGGTGTACTTCACGGTGTCCGAGAACCTCACCGTCTGGTACGGCAACGAGCCGGCGGAAATGGCGGTGCTGGGCGAGCGCCTGCGCGGGCGGTACGCCCCCCTGTTCTGGGTCATGGTGGTGTGCAACTTTGCGATCCCCTTCGTGCTGCTGGGAATCCGCAGGCTGCGCAGCATCGGCACGGCGACACTTTCGGCGGCGGCCGTTCTGATCGGCATGTGGCTCGAGCGGTTTCTGATCATCGTGCCGACGCTGGCCCGCCCGCGTTTGCCGGCCGCCTGGGGAACCTATTCGCCGAGCTGGGTCGAGATCTCCATCACCGTCGCCACCTTCGCCACTATGGCTTTCTTGTACCTGATCTTCTGCAAGCTGTTCCCGATCGTCGCCGTCTGGGAGTACAAACATGCTTCTGACAGGTGAATTCGCGGACCGCGAAGCGACGGTCACAGCGCTGCGGGCGCTGCGAGCCAAGGGCTTCGACCCGGAGGCCATCGACCTCTACTCGCCCGAGCCGGTCGAGCTCGAGCCCGGCCTGCTCGACCGCCCCAGCCGCATGTCGCTCGCCGCGGTTGCCGGCGGGGTGACGGCGTGCCTGCTGGCGGTGGCGTTCGTCTACTACACGCAAACCAGCTACCCGCTCGTCACCGGCGGCATGCCCATTTTTTCCCTGTGGGCGACCGGCGTCATCTTCTACGAGATGACCATGCTCGGCGCCATCGCCGCGACGTTCCTCCTGTTTCTTTGGGAAAGCGGGTTGCTCGGCCGGCGCGCCTTCCCCGCCCCGGAGGCGCTCGACCCCGGCCGCATCTACCTGCGCGTGCGCTGCGAGCCCCACCAGCTCGTCACGGCCGGCGAGTGCTTATTTGAGGCCGGCGTGGTGCGCGTGAAGAAGGATAAGCTGCCGTGAAACGCCTCTGCCTCCTGCTGATCCTGGCAATGCCGGCCGCCGCCGCGGATCGCAAGGCGCTGCCCTGGGAACGACCGGGCCGCCAGGTCGCACTGGGCCGCGACCTGTATCGCGAAAACTGCATCGTCTGTCACGACATCGAGGGCAAGAAAACCAACAAGCCCGGCCCCAGCCTCCACCGCCTGTTCAAAAACGAGAAGCTGCCGCTCTCCGGCGGCAAGCCCAGCCGCGAGTACGTGGACGTCAAGATCAAGTTCGGCGGGCAACTGATGCCGCCGTTCGTCAAGAGAATGACCGACGCCGAAATCGCTGCCGTAATCGCCTACCTCGAAGCGCGGTAGCCTTCATCTGCGTTTATCTGCGTTCATCTGCGGTTCCAAAAGGTTTTCCGCTACCTCACCCATCGCCCGCTCCAGAATCTCGAGCATCTCGTCGAGATCGCCGCGCTCGATGATCAGCGCCGGCGCGAAGGCGATCCAGTCGGGGTCGGCGCGCAGGATCAGCCCCAGCTCCTGGGCGCGGCGGGCGATGCGCTTGCCCGCTTCGAGCCGCGCCGGGAAGCGCTGGCGCGTCGACGGATCGCGCACCAGCTCGATCCCCCGCAGCATCCCCTTGCCCCGCGCCTCGCCGACGATGCCGAGCTTCTTCAGCCCCTCGAGGCGCGCCGCTATGTATTCGCCCGTCTCACGGGCCCGCTCCGGAATCTTTTCCTCGACCAGTTGCGTGATGGCCGCCACGCCGGCGGCGCAGCTGAGCGGGTTGCCCGCGTAGGTGTGCCCGTGGGAAAACTCGACACCGGCCGCCGGATCGCCCCAGAACGCCCGCGCCAGCCGGTCGCTCGCGATCATCGCCGAGAGCGGCCCGTATCCGGCGCCCATCCCCTTGCCCACGCAGAGAATGTCGGGCGTGGTCCGGAATGTCTGCGCGCCGAACATCTCGCCGGTGCGGCCGAAGCCGGTGATGATCTCGTCGAATATCAGCACGACATTGTGCCGGTCGCAAATCCCGCGCAGCGTCGGGAAGTACTCGGGCGGCGGCGTCACCAAACCCGCCGTGTGGGAGATAGGCTCGACGATCAGCCCGGCGACCGAATCCGGCCCCTCGCGCACCATGGTCTCCTCGACGGTGCGCGCGCAAAACACGTCGCAGCTCGGGTACTGCTTCTCGTACGCGCATCGGTAACAGTGCGCCGGATGCACGTGGACGAAGTTTGGCAGCAACGGCCCGTAGGGCTCGCGGCGCGCGGCCAGGCCAGTGGCCCCCAGCGCGCCGAGCGTCGCGCCGTGGTAGGCCCCGTACAAAGAAATGAACTTGTGCTTACGCGGATGTCCGGTCTGCCGGTGGTATTGCAAAGTGAACTTGAGCGCTGCCTCGACCGCTTCGGAGCCGCCGGTGAGCAGCTTGACCGTCTTCAGATCGCCCGGCGTGATCTCGCCGAGCAGCCGGACCAATTCCAGCGCCGGAACTGAGGTGCCGTGCAGCGGCGGTGCGAAGGCCAGCGTCTCGAGCTGTTTCTTGACGGCGTCGATGATCCGCCGGTTGCCGTGGCCGAGATTGGCGACGAAAATCCCGGAGGCGCCGTCCAGATACTCCTTCCCGTTGACGTCCCAGTAGCGGACGCCCTCGGCGCGCGCCAGAATCAGCGGGTCCTCGACGAACGCGCTCATCTGGCGAAAGTCGAGCAGGATGTGCTCGAGCTCCGCCCGCCAGGTTTCGGCCTGCGTTTCGGTCTTGGTCACGGCTACGATTATAGGCCTTGTCCGCTTGTTACGGTTTCCGCCGCCAGATCCACCACACAGGCGCGGACGGGGCCGCCAGCCCGGGCGCGCTCGACCACCGGCGGCGGGAAAAAGAACTGGCCAACGCCACCAGCGCCGCGGCCTTCTCTGGGTCTCGCAATAGCCGGATCAGGCGCGCGTCGCCGCCCTCGTTGCTCTGCCCGTCCGCAAATTTGCGGAGCGACAACGCGCCGGCGCACCCTGCTAGAATCTCCTCATGCTCAAACTGCTTTTCGGGGGTGTCGTATTGGCGGCGGCCGCGCTGGCCGCGGACCGTCCCGCGGGGCGCGCCGGCCGCTCGGTCGTTTGGGCTCGCAATGGCATGGTCGCGACCAGCCAGCCGCTGGCCGTGCAGGCGGGTTTGCGGATTCTCCAGCAAGGCGGCAACGCGGTGGACGCCGCGGTCGCCACTGCCGCCGCGCTGGCCGTCGTCGAACCTATGTCAACCGGTCTCGGCGGCGATATGTTCGCGCTCGTCTACCACGCTCGCTCCGACAAGCTGCACGCGCTCAACGCCAGCGGCTTCTCGCCGGCCGCCGCGAGCGTCGAGTTCTTCACCGGCCGCGGCCTTAACGCTGTGCCGATGTATGGGCCGTTCTCCGTGTCGGTGCCGGGCGCGGTCGACGGCTGGGCGGCCTTGCTTCAGAAGTTCGGCTCGATGAAGTTCGAGCAAGTGCTCGCCCCGGCGATCGAATACGCCGAGAACGGTTTTCCGGTGACGGCCCAGATCGGCTACGAGTGGGGATCGTACGGACGGCCGCTGGCGCAGGCCGATCCGGAGTTCGCGCGCGCCTTATTCCTTCCCGACGCCAATGGCGCCCGCCCGCCCGTGCAGGGGGAAATCTTCGTCAACAAGCCGCTGGGGTCGACGCTGCGCCACATCGCCGCCGGCGGCCGTGACGCTTTCTATAAAGGCGAGATCGCCCGCCGGATCGCCAGCCGGCTCCAGGGCCTCGGCTGGCCGCTCAGCGTCGAGGACCTTGCCCAGCAGCGCTCCGACTGGGTCGAGCCAATCAGCACAACCTACAAGGGATACCGTCTCTACGAGATGGGACCGAACACCCAGGGCATGGCGGCGCTGACGATGCTCAACATTCTGGAAAGTTTCGACCTCGCCAAGCTCGGCCACAACTCCGCCGCCTATCTGCACCTGCTGATCGAGGCCAAAAAGCTCGCTTTCGCCGACCTCTACGCCTGGCTCGCCGACCCGGCCAAGGCCCGCCTGCCCGTGGACCAGATCATCTCCAAAGAGTACGCCCGCAAGCGCCGCGCGCAGATCGATCCGAAGCGCGCCGGTCCGCCGGCCGTCTCCGGCATTCCCTCGAGCTACCAGTGGCGCCTCTCGCGGGGCGACACGGCCTATCTGACCGTCGTCGACAAGGACCGCAACGCCGTCTCGTTCATCAGTAGTATCTTTCAGAACTTCGGCTCCGGCGTGGTGGTGCCCGACACCGGGATCGTGCTGCAAGACCGCGGCGCGCTGTTCACGCTCAGCGACGACCACCCCAACCGCCTGGAGGGCCGCAAGCGGCCGTACCATACGATCATACCTGCCATGGTGTTTCGCGACGGCAAGCCGTGGCTCTCGTTCGGCGTCATGGGCGGCGACATGCAGCCGCAGGGTCACGTGCAGGTGCTGCTCAACATGATCGAGTTCGGCATGAACGTGCAGGAGGCGGGCGAGGCGCCGCGCTGGCATCACTCGCCGGCCAGCGGTGTCTCGTTCGAGCCAGGCTTCGCCGCGGGGACTGCGAAAGAGCTGGCCGCCGCGGGTCACCGGCTAAGCTCCGTAACGCCGCACTTCGGCGGGTACCAGGCGATTCAGATCGATTGGAAAAACGGCACGCTCGCCGGCGGCAGCGATCCTCGCAAAGACGGCTGCGCCGCCGGGTGGTAAGAGGCGCTATTCGCGGCCCTTCAGCCGGTCGTAGATATACCGATCCGACACCGTGCCCAGCGACTGGTTGTAGAGCATCTCGGCGCCCAGCGCGCCACGCAGCTCTTCGCTGAACCGGTGCACGGCCTGGAGTTGTTCGGCCAGCGCCGGCCGTTCCTCTCCGGCCGAGGTCAAGAAGAACTTCTGATATCCGCGGTCGAGCAGCCGCGCGATTCCGCCGTCGACGACCGCACCGGGCGGCTCGACGAACCGCGGCCCTTCGAGGATCGCCGCGCAGCCGTATTTCGCCGCGCGGACCCGGCTTCCAGCGCCGGGCAAGGTTTCGACTGTAAAACGTTGCCGCCGCAAGATTTCCAGACGGTCTTCGAAGCTCGGCGCGGGTTTGCTCTTTCGTCGGAAAAACACGGCGGTGCTCGCTTTTATGGCACCCGCGGATATCGCTTCAGCAGGCCCGGCTCGCGCATCAGCTTCTCGATCTCGACTGTTCCACGTGGAACAAAATCGGACATCACTTCGGCGCCTTTCTCGGTGATCAGAATGGCGTCCTCGAGCCGGATGTAGATTTTCTCCTCCGGCACCGTCAAGGCCGGCTCGATCGTGAAGACCATGCCGGGGCGGAGGGTTTCGGTCGCGCCGCCGACATCGTGCGTCGCCATACCTACCCAATGACCGAGCATGCCCCGGGGGCTCCGGATGTAACCGGAAACGAATTGTTCCGCCGCCTTGGCGTACTCCGGCTTTGAAAAACGAGCCTGTCTGAGCAGTCGTTCCATTTCCGCGCCGGCCTCCTGCTTGATGATTTTGATCGGAACACCTGGCCGGATGGCGCGGAGAATCGCCTCGTAGCAACCCAGGTAGAAGCTGTAGAGCTCGCGCTGCCAGTCGTTGAAGCGTCCGTTGACGGGCCACATGCGCGTGACGTCGCTCATGTAGTAGCCGACGTCGGGCGCGAAATCCATCAGCAAAAGCTCGCCGCCATCCATGGTTCGCTTGCCGGCGTTGTAATGGGGCATCCAGGCGTTTTGGCCGCTGGCGATCAGCGAGTAATAGGCCTCGCCTTGCGCACCGTTGCGGTAATAGATGAGTTTCGCCAGGCCGTCGAGCTCGTGCTCAACCAAACCGGGGGTTGTCGAGCGCATCGCCTCGAGCAGCGCCTCGCCCGAGAGCCGCGTGGCCCGGCGGATCAGGGAAATCTCGCGCGGGCTTTTGATGAGCCGCAGATTGTCGAGAATCGGCGAGAGGTCGCGAATCTCGAATTGCGGAAAGCGCCCGCGGAGCAGCTCGACGAAGCGGCCTTCGCGGGAGGGACGCCCGTCCCAGGGATCGGAGGCGATGTCCGCGATCCGGCGCAGGCCCAGATCGCGGCTGACGGCGAAGCCTTCGGCCGGGCTGAGCGGCGTATATAGAGTCTTGATGCTACCTGCGAAACCGACCATGTATTGGGCCAGCACTTCGATTCCGAAAACGGCATCGACGCCGGTCAGTTTCTGCGCGAGCTCGGCGTCCTCGGCCGCGAGGAGCTTGCCCTCGCTGCGCTCGCGGCGCTCGTTGCGGTGCGGGAGAAACAGCGTCGTCCGCCGCGACGCCCCGTCGAGGACCAGATAGGAATGCGGAACTTCGACCCCGCACAAGTAATAAAACTCGTTGGACTGTCTGAACCGGACATAGCCGACCGGGCTGGGCGCGCCCTGGATGACGGCGACGGCACGCTCGCCGATGGCGTCGTAGACGGCCCTACGGCGCGCCGCAAACTCCTCGGGCGGAAAGTCGCGCGTGAACAGCGGCGTCTCCTGGGCCCAACCCAGGCCGGCCACCGCGAGCAACAGGATGATTGGCCTCATCAGGAGCCAGTATAGCGCGACTAACCGGCCGTAAGATCTTGCTGCGGCGGGACTTCAAGGCCAATCACCTATTTGTTGACAGACAATAGGGGGATGGTATAATGGGGGTGGCGTAACCTGTTGAGATGACGACGGTTGGCACAGTTCGACGCGCGGCTGAGCGGACGACTTCCCTGCTCGACCACATCGGCAACACGCCGCTGCTGAGGATCCGGCACCGGAGCGTACCGCGCGGCATCGAGCTTTACGCCAAGGCCGAGTACATGAATCCGGGCGGGTCGGTGAAGGATCGGCCGGCGCTGAACATGATCCTCGACGGCGAGCAGACCGGCAAGCTCACGCCGGACCGCACCATCCTCGACTCGACGAGCGGCAACACCGGCATCGCCTACGCCATGATCGGCGCGGCCAAGGGCTACCGGGTGAAGCTGTGCGTGCCGGCCAACGCCTCGATCGAGCGGAAGCGGATTCTGAGCGCCTACGGAGCGGAGGTAGTCTACACCGACGCGGCCGAAGGCTCCGACGGCGCGATCCGCCAATGCAAGGATCTGTACTTCGACCGCCCGGAGCGCTATTTTTATCCGGACCAGTACAACAACCCGGCCAACTGGCTGGCGCACTACGAATCGACGGGCCCGGAGATCTGGCGGCAGACGGCGGGGCGCGTCACGCACTTTGTCGCAGGGATAGGCACCAGCGGCACGTTCACCGGCGTGGGCCGCCGGCTGCGGGAATATTCCCCGTCGGTGCGGCTGATCTCGATGCAGCCGGCGAGCGGTTTTCACGGCCTGGAGGGCCTCAAGCACATGCCCACGGCGATCGTGCCGGGCATCTACGATTCAGCGGTCGCCGACGGGAACCTCTGGATCGAAACCGAAGAAGCCTACGACATGGTGAAGCGCTTGGCGTTGGAGGAAGGATTGCTGGTGGGCATTAGCTCGGGGGCCAACGTCGCCGCGGCGCTCAAAGTAGCCGCGCGGCTCGAGCACGGCGTGATCGTGACGGTGTTTTGCGACGGGGCCGACAAGTACCTCAGCGCGCATTTCTGGCAGGAGTAGGTTTGATCCGGATCCACGCGGAACCCTGGGCCGAGATGGTGCGGCACGCCCGCGCCGCCTATCCGGACGAGTGCGTCGGCGTGATGCTGGGCGCGACGGGAAACGGCTCAAAGAGCGTGGAGCTGGCGCTGCCGATGGAGAACGTCAGTCCGGGGGACCGGCGCCAGCGCTATACGCTCGACTCGAAGGACCTGCGCGCGGCCGACGCCGAGGCTCGCCGCCGCGGCCTCACCCTGGTGGGTATTTATCATTCCCACCCGGACGCCGACGCCTACTTCTCCGCCACCGATCTAGCGAACTCCTGCCCGTGGTATTCTTTTGTGGTGCTCTCGATCCGCCGCGGCGAATTCGACCACGCCCATAGCTGGCTGCCGGACGCGGAACAGAAAACGGCGGAACACGAGCCTCTGGTAACGGAGAACTGAATGGCCAAGGTTTTGATCCCCACTCCCCTCCGGCAGTACGCCGGGAAAAACGACGCCGTCGAGGTCGCGGGCGCGACGGTGGGCGAAGCCCTGGGCAAGCTGATCGACAACCACCCGGATCTGCGCCGACACCTCTACAACGACGAGGGCCGCTTGCGCAGCTTCGTCAACGTTTACGTCAACGACGAGGACATCCGGTACCTCAAGAAGGAACATACGCAGCTCGCGTCGGGCGACGTCATCTCGATCGTCCCGTCGATCGCCGGAGGCGGCTTCTAATGAGCGCCCAGCCGGTCCCGCCCCGGCAGCCGGCGCTGTCGAACGAGGAGATCCTTCGCTACAGCAGGCACCTGATCATGCCCGAGGTGGGCATGGAGGGACAGCTGCGGCTGAAGCAGTCTAAGGTACTGCTGGTTGGCACGGGCGGTCTCGGCGCGCCGCTCGGGATGTACCTCGCCGCGGCCGGAGTGGGCACCATCGGGCTGGTGGACTTCGACGTCGTCGATTTCACGAACCTCCAGCGACAGGTGATCCACGGAACCAAGGACGTCGGCCGGCCGAAGCTGGATTCGGCGGCCGAGCGCATGGCCGACATCAACCCGCACGTTCGTATCATCAAGCACGACACCATGCTGTCGAGCAAGAACGCGCTGGCCATCCTGAAGGATTACGACGTGGTGGCCGACGGCACCGACAATTTCCCCACCCGCTACCTCGTCAACGATGCCTGTGTGCTGCTGGGCAAGCCGAACGCCTACGCGTCGATCTTCCGGTTCGAGGGACAGTGCTCGGTGTTCGGCTACGCGGGCGGGCCCTGCTACCGGTGCCTGTATCCGGAGCCGCCGCCGCCGGGACTGGTCCCGAGCTGCGCCGAGGGAGGCGTGCTCGGAATCCTGCCGGGGCTGGTGGGCACGATGCAGGCGACCGAGGTGATCAAGATTCTCCTCGGAAAAGGCGACCTGCTGGTCGGACGGCTGATGCTGTTCGACGCCATGGCCATGCGCTTCCGCGAGCTCAAGCTGCGCAAGAATCCCGATTGCCCCATCTGCGGCGAGCGCCGCACCATCCACCAGCTCATCGACTACCACGAGTTCTGCGGCATCCCGCGGCACGAGCCGCCACCGGCGCCGGGACTGAAGGACTGGGAGATCGACCCGGTCGAGGTGAAGGCGAAGATGGACCGCGGCGAGCGGTTCTACATCCTGGACGTGCGCGAGCCGCACGAGTACCAGATCTGCTCGATCCCGGGCGGCCACCTGATCCCGCTCGGCGAGCTGCCGCAGCGCGTGCATGAGCTAGACACAGCCGACGAGATCGTGGCCCACTGCCGGAGCGGCATGCGCAGCGCCAAGGCGGTGGATTTCCTGCGCCAGGCGGGGTTCAAGAAGGTGAAGAACATGGTCGGCGGCATCCTGGCGTGGAGCGACAAGGTGGACCCGCGCGTGCCGAAGTATTGAGCGGTGGCAGTGCTGGGCCGCTGCGAATCCTGACCGACTCACCACAGCTTTCTGAGGTTTTGCAGTCCTCTGAGGTAGTCCTCGTGGTCGAGGTTGCTCTCCACACCGTACTCGGCAAGGAGCTCCATCATGAGGCCCACGGGCAGGCCCGCCAGCTCCGCCGCCCGGCCTAATGATACCTGCCTCGCCCGGTATCGCTCTACGGCGAGCATGATACGCCCCTTATCGACAAGCTCTCGCACGGCACGCGACAGGTCCGCCTTTTCGTCCTTCGCGAGCCGCCGCACAAACTGATAGTTTTCTTCATCCATCCGGATGCTCATGGTCTTAGCCATACTCTTTCCCCTCCAGCCCCAGTCTGGCCGCGTCAATCGTTGGCGGTGTGTAGCGTCCGTATCGGGCCAGCTCCTCCAGCTTTCGCCTTGCCTCATCCAAGCTGAGCAGTCCCTTCTCCCGCAGGCGCACCAGCACGGTCAGCGCCGTAACGAACGGGATCTTGAGCAGCTTGCAGGCGTTGATGGCCAGCCGGTCGTCGGTCGCCACAACGGAACCCCCCGAGCTCAGCGCCAAGGTAATGGCTGCGGCCTCCCCGCGTCCCAGCCGGAAATCGCGCCGCAGCTTGGCGGACTGCTCCGGTTGCCGAACCGCCCGCACCGCGATCCGCTTCTCGGCGATGACTCGTGCGATCAACTGCGCGTCCAGTGTCTCGCGGCGGCCGTAGCATTCCCGTTCCACTTCCTTCGGCATCACGACCGGCTGACTCACGTCCCCAACGAACGCATCCAGCAGCTCCGTCTTGGCCAGCAGGATCGTTGTGGAGGCGTCCAGCACGATCATTATTACATTTTACTACAAGCGCAACACGCTATGACGTCGCTCCGAAGGCCGGGAACGACGCCGCGCGCCGAGGTATTGAACGAGCATACGACCAGCCAGGCGAAGGCCCAAATCTTGTGGGCAATCGGTTCGGTGAACGTTAGCGCCGAAAAGATCCCTTAGCGGGCTACTGAAAAGACTTTTGAAACCGCCGATGCACGCCGATACTGTCTTTATCTTCAAACTGGCGACCGGACAAGCGGCGCCAGTGAATGTAAACTAGAGGCAGGGGCGGTAGCTCAGTCCGGTAGAGCAACGGCCTTTTAAGCCGTGGGCCGCGGGTTCGAATCCCGCCCGCCTCACCAAGATAAGCAGAAGGTTCGGTAGAACTGCCGTTCAGAGGTGGCGCGCTTACGCGCCGCGCCTTCAGGTCGCCTCGGCGGCTTCGGGCGGGCTGGAGCGGAAGAGGAACAGCCACGTACGGCGCGAGCCGGGACGGGCGCTTCGTGCGGCGGCCAGGGCCGCGACCTCTCGGACGATGTCGCCGGAGAGGCTGGATTCGGCAGCGGGAGCGGCTTGGATGGGAGCGTTCATCGACGGCCGGCAGAAATCCGGTGGCTCCGTGTAAAGCACGCGGGTGAGGCTGGACATTTGGCGTAGCATCACAGCTCCTCGATCGGCAGACAGGCGGCTATGGGTTTGGCTTTGAAAGCGCCGGCGATCAGGGGGGTGAAAAACCGAAACGGGTAGTTGCTGACGACGACGGTGATGCGCGCTTCCGGGGAGTCCGGATCCAGAAACGACGTCGTTACCAAGTCGGTGGAGAGATACGGCAGCAAGGGTTTGGCGCCGGCCGGCGGAACGGGGTTGTTGTAAACCACGACGTTCTTGATCTGGGTGGGATCATAGGGGTTGACGGCCGCCCAGCGGGCTCCGGTGCGAACGCGCTCGGCGAGCCCCTGATGGAAAACCAGAACCTGACCCAGGTCGAGAATTCCGATGAGGGTGAACAACACGGCCCCCAAGATGAGGCCGGCTTCGACAAACATGGATCCCTGACGCGAGCGGCGGCGGGCAGATGGACGAGTCTTATACATAGATGTCTCCTTGGAGTCAGGGGCTCAACAACTGCCCCATGTAATCAAAGCGGCAGCTCGGTTTGTTCTGGAGGGTGATGGAGCCGAAGGGGCCGCTCAAAGCGAAGTTGTTGAGGCGCACGGTAATGCGAACGGGCATGACCCCGTTCTTCTCTTCGGTGACAACGACCTTGTCCGTGCTGAGGCCGGCGAGAAGGGGTGTGGCGCTGGGTGGAGCGTCGGGGTCGCCGTATACGGTCATGCGTTTGATCCGAGCGTGAAAGTCGTTCCCGTTGGGTTCGTCGTAGGCGGCCAGGGAGGCGTAGCGGGCTCCGTTGCGCACGGCGGTTTGCAGCATGTTGTAGACGTAGAAGTTGTAGCCGAACTGGCTGACGCCGACGAAAAGCGGCAAGAGCAGCCCGAACCCCAGCGCGAATTCCACCATGGCACTGCCCCGCCGGAAGCGGCGAAAGCGGCTGGAGTATCTTCGAAGAAGGCGAACAGCGGCGTGTGTCGTAGTCATAGCAGTTTCACCTCACAGAACTTGAAGGGTTCGCCCAGGCGCCCAGAGCAGCCAGGTCGGGGTGACCGTGGCCCAGCGCGGGGCGTAAGGCATCGGCGGCCGCGCGCATCCGAGTGCGGCCGTCCGATGGCTGGCCGGATTGGTAAGCGATTCGAGCGATCTCGAAGCGCAGGAAGTGGGTCGAGGAATGGTCAGTTCCCAGGGCGGTTTCTTTCAGCCGCAGGGAACGCTGGAAATGGGACGAGAGTCGGTCGCGGCCGGAAGGGTCTAGCTGCCCAGCGTGGGGTCTTTCTGCGGGGGGAGCAATCCGGCGAAGGGAGGAGGGATTCAGCACTTCCTTGGTTACGGTTTGAATGTAGACGGCGCTGACGGAGGGTCCATCGCTTGGACAAGCCAGGTAGAAAACAGCGCTGTTCGGAGTGGTGAAAAAAGAGCAGTTCTGGTCGTCGGGCGCGGGCTCCCGGCGCTGGAGATCGCGGCTTGGGGGCAGGCCCCAGTCAGCGGCGGTGGGCTCGAGGACGATGGTGTCGAGCAGTCCTCCGTTGAAGAGCAGCGCCAAGCGCGCGCGGGCGCTGGGAAAGTCGTAGAGCAGATACGCGGCGCCACGGTCGACCGGCTCGCCTAAGCGGCTTGCAACGTTCTCGATTTCGGCTGCACCGAAGGCCCACGGTCCGCGGGCGCGAAGGACCGCGGGCTGCCGGAAGTCACCGGCCGAAATCGTAGAGACAGGGACGCGTAGCTCCTGCGAAGGGTCGAACGCCGGTGGCTCGATGGCCTCGGGGGTGGAGACCCGAACCATCTCCACCCCCAACGCGTGGGTTGATTGAGACTGAGAATGAGACTGAGCAGGCGAGTCATAGCGGCCCAGGGCGACCCACGCCAGCAGGAGGATCCCGCCAAGGACCAGGTTATCGACCTTGTCGAGGTAGCATCGCGTGGCGGTTTCACTCGGGCGACTGCCGCCGTCCCGGTTTGTGCTGAGCAGGAGTCGCATGGTGGCCTCCTGGAGATGGTCCGCCTCTACCTGAGGAGCCTGGTGAAATAGACGCCGACCTCCTCGGTAGCCGGCTGGCGACCGAAGAACAAGCCGGCGCCGACGTACTCGGCGCAGCACGGGGCGACCATGGAGTCCCCGCATATTTCGGATTGGACGGGAAGGAAGAAGGCCGCAAAGTCGACAATGCGGTCGCCGTCATAAGGGTTGTTGACTGGTACGAAGACCAGACGCCGGCCATTCCCGACGCGTTTATCGCCGGCGCGGTTGGCGGAGTAGGCGGCCCAGGTAGCCGAATAGTCATCAGTGTCCTGAGCGACGCGCTCGCGCAGGGCTTCGGACTCGACGCCACGGTTGCCGGAAACGTGCTCTACGGCCTCGCCGAGCTGCAGTGGGTGCGTCTGCACGTTGCTGATGATCGCCCGACGGATGTAGCTCGAGCCGCCGCTGCCCGGGATCTTGCCGATGTCGATGAAACCGCGCTCACTCGAGGGATCGGGCGAGACGAAGGCGGCGTCGCGATCACCCGGGCACCAGTTCGCGGGCTTGTCGCGCTGGCCGGGAGGCGGCCATCGGAGGGTGTACTGCTTGCCCTTCACGTAATTGAAGGGATCGGGAACGGACGATCCGGGATTGAAGACGGGAGGCCGGCCGGGATCCAGATGGGCGTCGGGAGAGTAGGGCAGCAGGTTGTCCTTGAATCGCGTGGCCTTGACCTGACCGGCCTGGGAGTCGGCGCCGACGGAGGCGTTGCTCACCCGAAAGGTCAGCAGGAATGCGGCGGGAAAGCTCTGGCCGCGAGCGCCGTAGAACACCGACATGAAGTACATCGGGAGCGCCCCGTTGGCCTGGACGCGCGTGTACTTGAAGTTCTTAGGCGGGGAGGGCGGCGTCGGCGTGTAGACACCGGTGGGAGAAGTCGCGAACGTCACCTCGGTGCTGACCACGTCGGCGGTGTCAAAGTTCCAGCGATTCGGGTAGTTGGAGGCAATCGAACGGGCGCGAACAATACCTTCATCGGTGCCGTCCAGCTCCTGATTGGCAGCCAGCGCTGCGGCGTCGGAGTAGGCCTGCAGCTCGTTCTTGGAGATGTAAAGCCGGCCGAGGTCCACGCAAAGGCCCACAAACCCGATCAAGCAGAGGAGACAGCCAGCGACCGCCAGCAAAACAAAACCGTTACGGCGCGGCCCGCGCGACGACTTCAAACCGTGCTGTTTTCGCTTGTTGATCATGTTGAGATCCTCCCTTTTTTCTTGGAAAAGTCGGTCACATGGAGTGGCCGGCGGACGAACCGTTGCAAAACGTAGTGTGAGCCGCAGCGACGCTCACGGCGGGCGTCAAGTCGAAGCCCGGCGCGACCGGCGCCGGGACGGAGGGCCAGGACCCGGAACTGCGCCGAAACAAAGCTCGAACCCGGGCCAGCAACTCGTCGAGCGAAAACGGCCAGATGAGATAGTCGTCGGCGCCGGCGTCGAGGGCGGCGATCTTGAGCAACTCGCGAGTCTGGCAGGAAAGCAGCACGATAGGGCAGCGGAGCCAGGTCCTCATTTGTTCGCAGACCATCAGGCCACTCAAGCCGGGGACCTCCATCTGGAGAATTGCGAGATCGGGCGGTTGCAGCCAGGCATTTCGCAGCGCCTCCAAACCACGAGAAACGACGGACACGTCGTAGTTGTGGGCCTGGAGAGCGCGCCGGAGCGGGGTGGCGAAAAGGCGGTTGCTTTCCAGAAGTAGGATTCGAGGTCCTTTTCTGTCTGCGGCGTCGTTTGCGGTGAAGTCTGCTACTCTTGTCATGGAACACTCCCCAAGTCGAGAAAAGCCCAGTCCATTCGGTGGACCTGAACCAGGTCTTTCGCTCTAAATCAGGCCGCCTTTTTTGATCTAGGCGTCCTGTTACTTTCACTGACTACGATGCCACTGCGTGCCGCTTGGCGGCAATGGTACAAGGCTCACATTCTGTTTTTTTGCCGCTCGTACTAGGCAGTACTGCGGCTGATTGCCGGGTTGGATCATCCATTCAAGAGTACTGAAAGACCAGGCGGGGGACTAGTACTGGGTGTGTCACCTCTGGGTTCCGAGGCGGGCGTTCGTGGCTTCGCGAAGACGGCGTTCGGTCAGAAGCGGAGTGCGGAGGACGCGTTCGCTTCGATGGGAGGGTCCACGGTTTCGGCGCCGGTCATGGTCCGGCGACCATTTCTAGCGCGCCGGGGCGGTGGGCTAAACGATCGGGCGTAAGTGACGGTGGCACCGCGTGCCGGTGACGCGGTGGATGAGGGCGACGAGACGATCGGGGACGGACTGCTTGTCGATAAGAGTGCAGAGATCGAACTGAAACGGTGGATGGAAAAAGCTTTGAAGTTGGCCCGTGCACATGACGAGGATGCGCCGACTGGGGAGGCGACGGAACAGGAGCCCGAGAATGCCGAGGGTGTCGAGCTCGATGGTGGCGAAGTCGACCAGAAGAATATCGGGCGGAGCGGTCTCGAGAAGGGGGAGGATCTCGGCGGCGTTGCTGGCTTCGGCGACGAGTTGGAGGTCGGGCTCGTAGGCGAGGAAGCCGCGCAGAGCGGCGCGGAAAACGGGGTGGTTGTCGACGACCGCGACGCGGATGGGCGGAGTGACACTTGCCGGCGCGAGCGCGACGCCGGTCATGCCGGTTTGTGGATCAAGTGGCACGGCGGTTCAGTTGGGTGCGCCAGCGCGGAGGAACAAGAGGCGGAGGCGCAGGCGGCGCGGGGGTCTGGCAGCTGCGAGAGTGGCGACTTCGCGAACGATGTCGTCGGAGAGCTGGACGTCGGGGTTCGGAATTGGCGGAGGCAGTTGGGGAGCGCGATCCGGGGCGGGCTCGAGCAGGGCGCTTGCGGAGCCGGGCAGAGTATCGGCTGGGGGCATGTAGAAAATGGTCGGTTTGGGGTGGGTCACGTTGGCGCCTCCTGGGGATAGTGTAGCGTAGATACGTATTGGAGAGGCAAGGGTACGAGCGACTCAATTTACGACTGGTCCCTTGGTACCAGGGTGACGGGGAAGCCCCTAAATGAAATGGATTTAGTTGGGAATAGGGACGGGTAAGGGGAAAGATATTCCTGGCATTTGGGCCTTTCGGTGGCCGGCTGTTTCTGTCAGGAAGCCACCTTGCTGCCGCAGGCGAAAGCAGTGGCGAAAACGGGCGGCAAGAGAAGGCCGGGAAAAGGGGCGGGGGGGGGCCGGCGCGGCCCTGCGGCGGGGGCGTCCGCATGGTGGCGCCGCGTTGGCGGCGAGCAGCACAGCGCACAGCCGGCTGGCCGCGCGGGACTGCATACGTTGGTGTAGAAGTTTGCTGAAAGCGCGCCAGACTCCGAAACCGCAGATGCACGCAGATGAACGCAGATCGAAAAGCAAGAAGTATCGGCGCGCATCGGCGTTCATCGGCGGTTTCAAAAGAGCTTGGGCTGACGGCGCGAGTCCGGCGACGATTGACTTCCGCCGCCACCTCCCGCTATAACTTTTCTGGCGCTCCAGGGGCCGGCCATGTCGGATCGGCGGACGATTTCTACGTTCTATCTGGCCGTGGCGTTTCTCGCCGGACCGGGGACGCTCGCCCTACCGGCGCAGGGCACCGCGCAATCGATCCAGGGCCTGGTCACCGATGCTGCCGGCGTTCCCGTCTCCGGGGCCCGTCTCAGCATCGGCAACGTGGCGACCGGCCTGGCGCGGAGCGCCACGAGCAACGACACCGGAAACTACAGCTTCCCGTTGGTCGAGGTCGGCACGTACGACATTAGGTGCGAGAAGCCGGGCTTCAGCAGCCAGACGGTTCAAGGCGCGCGGCTGGATGCCGCCGGCCAGATCCGCCAGAATTTCGTTCTGCAGCCGGGCGGCGCCGCCGAGACGGTGGAAGCCTCGCCCTCGGCCGTCACGCTGGCCACGGAGAGCGCCGCGGTGTTCGGAGTCGTAGAGAACCGCCGCCTCATCGACCTCCCGCTCAACGGCCGTAATATCGTGAGCCTGGCCTCGGTGACGCCGGGCGTGCAGTTCGGCGAGCGCACCGGCCGCGGCGACGGTCTGGGTGGATTGCCCATCCCGGGCCAGAGCTTTTCCATCACCGCCAATGGCCAGCGAGAGATCCATCAGGTCTTCAGCATTGACGGCGTGGACACCAAGAACCCTCTGACGCACAGCCCCAATTACGTCCCCTCGATTGAGGCCATCGAGGAGTTCAAGATCCAGACCAACGCCTATTCGGCCGAGAACGGCTTCGCAGGCGGGGCTGTTGTCAACATCACGATGAAGAGCGGCACGAACGATCTCCACGGCGCCTTGTTCGAGTTTCTGCGAAACGACGCGCTCGACGCGGAAGATTATTTCCTGAATTTCGAGCGCCCCGCGAGCCAGCCCCGCGCTCCCAAGAATCGCCTGCGGCGCAATCAGTTCGGCGCTCTGCTGGCCGGTCCCATCATAAAAAACCGAACGTTCTGGAGCGCCAACTGGGAGTCGCGCCGCGAGCGCATCGAGCGCGTCGAGACCGCTTTCTTCCCGCCCGCCGCTTTCCGGGCCGGCGATTTCTCGGCGCTTTCCCGCGGTACGCTGAATCCAGCCACGGGGCGGCTCTTTCGGCCGCCCCTCCTCATCTACGACGCATTCACCGGCATACCGTTCACCGATAACCGGATTCCGCCCTCCCTGCTCCACGCCGGCGCTCGCCGTATCATGAACCAGTTCCTGCCGCCGGCCGAATTCCAGCAAGCCGATCCGCTGGACTTCACCGCGCGCCGAGGCGTCAACCAGCCCATCGATACCAACCAGTATTTCCTCCGCCTCGACCATGCCGCCACCGATCGCGACCGGATGTTCGCCCATTTTGCCGCCGACCGCGCCAGCGCCGAGAACCAGTCCATCAACCCGAACTTCCCGGTCTTCACCTCGTCCCAGGTGACCAACATGGCGGCGCAGTGGATTCACAGCTTCAGCCAGAACTGGGTCAACGCGCTGCGCTTCGGCTTCAACCTCTCGAACGACACCCTCACCACGCGGCACAACACCGACTCCAAGTTCGACATCGACTCGCTGGGGCTGGGCGACTTCCGGGTGGCGCTCGACGGCAACCGCAAGCTGACGCCGCGGGAGCAGGGCGTCCCCGCCTTGGGCTTCACGATTGGCGAGCGCATCAGCGGCAACGGTCTAGATCGTATGCGGACCTATCAGCTGGGCGACCACATGACGCGTATCCAAGGCAGGCACGAGCTGAGAATGGGCGGCGAGGTCTACCGCGTATCGCTGGACCGGGCCGCCGCCAACGTCGCTCAGGGACGCCTCACATTCAGCGCCGCCGAGAGCGGCTACGACTTCGCATCCTTCCTGATGGGTCTGCCCTCGCGCGCCGAGACCCCCGAAGGCGAGCCCCAGACGTTCCCCCGAGCCACGCGCTTTGGCGTCTACCTGCAGGACGACTGGAAGGCGACCCCGAAGCTGACGCTCAATCTCGGCCTTCGCTTCGACTATAACGGCAATCCCCGCGACGTTCACGGCCTCTGGCGCACGCTCGACTTCCAACCGACGCCCACTCTGTTCCCCGATGCAGTCGACCCCCGCGGAGCCGTCCAGCTCTGGAGTCAGGATGTCCGTTTCTTCATGCCACGCCTGGGCCTCGCGTATCGGCCCGCGCTGAAATGGGTCGTCCGCGCGGGGGCCGGCTGGTTCGACAACATCAATCCTCTTGATACCTGGACCATCCTGAATCTCAACCCGCCCAAGTCTGGCAGCCTGCAGTTCAACTCTGTCACGGATCTCTCTCGCCTGCTTCCTGTGATCGCCGCCGACGGCAATATTTACCAGATCCGCACGCGGGCCTATCGCGCCGGGCTGCCGGTCCTCACGCTGGGCGACCCGTTCCTCACGCAGGAGGGCGGCACGCCGGTGAAACGGCCGGTCAACCTGATCCACGTGAAGCGGGACACCAAGGACGGCGACGTTTGGAAATGGAGCTTCGACATCCAGCGCGAGTTGCCGTCTCGCGCCGCGCTCACGGCAGCGTATGTCGGCGCCAAAGGCTCCCACATCGGCAACAGCATCGACAACTGGAACGACGCCCCGCCTTCACCGGATGCCAACTTTCAGGCGCACCGCCCGTGGCAGCAGTTCTTCGACCCCGCGCAGCCGCAGTCGGGGCTCCAGACGCTTGGCGACATCCGCTATCTCGACAGCTACGGCAGCTCGTTTCATCACGCCCTGCAAGTGAAGCTCGACAAGCAGTATTCCCGGGGGCTGGGTTTCGGTCTCGGTTACACCTGGAGCAAGTCCCACGGCGACGGTGAAAACGGCGGCCGGGAGGCCGCCCAGTTTCAGGATGCGCGCTACAACCGCCGCGCTTCGCGCGGTCGCTTTCGCTTTGACCAGACGCACAATCTGGTGGCGCACCTGGCCTGGGAGCTGCCCGGGGGCAACCGGCGCGGCCCGCTGAAGCTGCTCCTGGGCGGATGGCAAGGCAATGCCATCGTTTCGATCCGGTCCGGATTCCCATTTACGATCACGGAAGCCGCCAGCGACCTGAACCTCGGCGCCGGCCCGGCGCGGCCCGACCGCATCGCCGACGGCCGCCGCGAGAACGCGGCTCGCGCCTTGTGGTTCGATCCAAATGCCTTCCGGCGCGCCACGTGCAATATTCCCAACCGGACCGATCTCTGCCGCTACGGCAACTCGGGTTACAACATCCTTAGCGGGCCGCCCCAGCGCAACCTGGATTTCTCGATGTTCAAGAACTTCACATTGAAGGAGCGATTCAAGCTTCAGCTCCGCGCAGAGTTTTTCAATGCTTTTAACACGCCTTTTTTTGGCGACCCGAACGGCATCAGCTTCACCACCAACGACTCCATTGTTCCCGACGGCGCGCGCATGGGCGAGATCCGCACGCTTCGGACGCCGCTGCGAGTCGTGCAGTTCGGGTTGAAGATGATTTTCTGAGAGGATGAAACCGGCGATGAACGCCGATGCACGCAGATTGAAACAAAGAAGTTATCGGCGTTCATCGGCGTTCATCTGTGGTTTCAAAGGGTTTTCGGCAGCCTGCTACTGCTGACGCGAGGCGGCGGTCCGCGACCGCGGCGGTAGAATCCGGATGATCTCGAGCACTCCCATCATGCCGAGGTCCCCGTGAAAAACGCGGTGGCAGTGATACGGCATACGGCCCTCAAAATCCTCGAAGCGCACGCGGAAACGGCGCCGTGTGACGCCAGGGACGTTCATCATGTCTCTCCAGGCGCGTTCCGGCTGCCCATCCGGTCCGAGGATCTGGAAGGAGTTGGTGTGCAGATGGAAAGGGTGATCCATCCGATCGACGTTGACGACTTCCCAATCTTCGACGGCATCGAGCAGCACGCTGGTGTCCACGCGGTGGTGGTCGAAGGCGCGGCCGTTAATCTGAAACACAAACCCGCCCGGCAGCTCCTGCGTGCGGAATTCGAAGGTGCGGAGCACACCGGCCTGCGGCAGCGGAGCGACCGGAACCAGTCGTGCCGGCAGCGGCAGCGGCCGCGATTCGCGCCCGCTGTAAACCACCGTCGCCAGCGCTACTGGCGTCTGGGACGGCTGACCGCCCATCCCCGGCATATCACTCATGTCGCCGATGACGCTTGCATACGGAGAATAAAGGAGCCGGTAGGATCCTGGCGGCCGCTCTCCTCGCACCAGCACCTCGAATCGCTGCGCCGGAGCGACCAGCAGCTCCGCCACCTCTAGCGGCTCTGGAATGCCGCCGCCATCTGTCGCAATCAGGTACAGCGGGTGGTCCTCTAGCCGGATGCGGAAATACAGATCGACGGAGGCGTTGAGGATCCGCAGCCGCAGCATCCCGTCTTGCGGCAGCGTGAGCGTCGGATTCACCTGGCCGCTCACCGTGAGGAGCGGCCCCGGGCCAACGCTGCGGTCCGGACGGATGCCATAATCCTTGAGCATCAACAAATGCTCGGTTGCCGCCGCCACTTCCGGAATCTCGTCGAGGTCGCCTCGCACTATAAGAAATCCGGCCATGCCGGCGGCCAACTGCCTGGCCGTGTAGCCGTGAACGTGGGAGTGATAGAAGAAGGTGCCGCCGGGGTGTTTGGCGGGAACCGGGAATTCATACTGAACGGTTTCCCCGGGAGGAATCTCCAGGAAGACGTTATCGGCGAAGCCGCCCGGAGCCACGTGCAAGCCGTGGTAATGCAGATTGGTGGGCTCTTCCAGACGGTTCGAGTGCCGCAGCCGAACGGTATCGCCGGCGTGCAATTCCAGCACCGGCCCCGGCACCTGCCCGTTGAAACTGAAGATGTTCGCCGGTCGTCCCGCCAACTGACCCAAGTCCTGGCGCGCTTCGAGGACGGCGTCCAGCAGACCGCCCTGGCTGGTAAAGCGATTCGGCGGGACAGGGCTCTGGCCGCGGGCGCTCTTCGGCCCGTGCAGGCCGCCCAAAAAGGATGCGGCGCCCAGCGATGCCCCGGCGGCCAGAAACTGTCGGCGGCTCTGGATCACCCACTTCAGCCTTTCCGGGCAGTCTAGCACACTGGCGAGTTGCCGCAGTGCGACGCCTCACCACAACTTCCTCAGATTCTGCAACCCCTGGAGGTAGTCTTCATGCTGGAGGTTGCTCTCCACGCCGTACTCGGCAAGGACCTCGATCATGAGATCCACGGGCACGCCCGCCAGCGCGGCCGCCCGGCCTAAGGATGCCTGTCTGGCACGGTATCGCTCCACCGCCAGCAGGATACGTCCTCTGTCATCTACTAGGACGCCTGCGCCACGGCGAGCCTGCCTGTCAAGGTTACAATAGAGCCGATGCGGAGGCTGCGAGTTTACGCGGATACTTCGGTGTTTGGTGGTTGCTTCGACACTGAGTTTGAACGTGACAGTCGCACCTTTTTTCGCGAAGCCGCGGCAGGACGGTTCCGGCTGGTCCTCTCGGAACTAACGCTCCGCGAACTGGCTCAGGCGCCGGCCCACGTGCGAGGCGTGCTGCCGCAACTGCCCCCACAGGAGGTGGAGTTCCTCGAAGCGTCGGACGAGATTCGCCAGCTTCGAAACGCATACTTGCAGGCCGGCATCCTGACTCCCGCATCGGCGTCAGATGCCGAACACATTGCCGCCGCCACCGTTGCCGGCGTGGATCTGCTGGTGAGTTGGAACTTTCGGCACATTGTGCACTATGACCGCATACGAGGGGTTGCCGCCGTAAACCTGCTGCAGGGCTATGAACCCCTTCGCAGCCATTCGCCCCGGGAGGTCGTCTTGCAATGAGCAAGCCAAAAGAGTTTGATTGCGTGGAAATGAAATGGGAGGCGCAGCGGAAGCTGGCGGAGAAGTATGCCGGTCTGTCGGACGAGGAGGCGCGCCGCCGGCAGTGGCAGGAGATTCTGGCGGATCCCGTCTTGGGCCCGTTTGTGTCGGAGTTGCTGGACCGGCAGAAGAGAGCCGAGCAGCAGTGAGCCGCCGGCTCACTCGATGAACGTAACCTTGTTGATCTCGCGCAGGGTGGTGGCGCCGGCGCGGGCCTTGGCGACGGCGGCTTGCCGCAGGAAGGCCATGCCTTCCTCGCGCGCGGCGCGCTTGATCTCCGAGGTCGGCCGCTTGGCCAGAATCAGCTCGCGGACGCGATCGGTCAGATCCAGCAGCTCGCAGATCGCGGTGCGGCCGCGGAAGCCGGTGCCGGCGCACTCCATGCATCCCTCGCCTTCGTAGAAATCGAAGTCGCGATACTCGGCCGGATTTAGCCCGCTTTCCTCGAGATACGAATCCGGATATCGCGCCGGCTTCCGGCAGTGATCGCAGATCACGCGCACCAGCCGCTGCGCCAGAATGCAGTTCAACGCCGAGACGAAGTTGTACGGCTCGATGCCCATGTTCAGGAAGCGGCCGAGCACGTCGACCACGTTGTTGGCGTGGACGGTGGTGAAAACCAGGTGGCCGGTGAGCGCCGACTGGATGGCGATCTGCGCGGTTTCCTCGTCGCGGATCTCCCCGACCATGATCTTGTCGGGGTCGTGCCGCAGGATGGAGCGCAGGCCGCGCGCGAACGTCAGTCCCTTCTTCTCGTTGACGGGGATCTGAGTGATGCCCTTGATCTGATACTCGACCGGGTCCTCGATGGTGACGATCTTGTCCTCGTCGTTCTTGATCTCGCTCAGCGCGGCGTACAGGGTCGTCGTCTTGCCGCTGCCGGTCGGTCCGGTCACCAGCACCATGCCGTAGGGCTCGTTGATGTAGCGGCGGAACCGCTTCAGCTCCGGCTCCGAGAAGCCCACCACGTCGAGGCTGAGCTGGTGGAATTTCTCGCTCATCGACTCTTTGTCGAGCACGCGCAGCACGGCGTCCTCGCCGTAAATGGTGGGCATGATGGAGACGCGGAAGTCGATGAAGCGGCCCTTGTAGCGGACGCGGAAGCGGCCGTCCTGCGGGATGCGGCGCTCCGCTATGTCGAGCTCCGACATGACCTTGATGCGGGAGATGATGGTCTGGTGCCAGTCCTTCGAGATGGGCGGCATGGCGTAGTGCAGCACGCCGTCGATGCGGTACTTGATGGCGACTTCCTGATCGCGCGTCTCGATGTGCACGTCGCTGGCTCGCCGCTCGAGGGCGTTGAACAGCGTGGTGTCGACCAGGCGGATCACCGGGCTGATGTCGGTGTCGGCGGCGGTGAGCTTTTCGATCGAGATGGTCTCCTCGGCGCCTTCGTCCTCGCGCACCACGTCGAGGACGAAGCCTTCGGTGACCTCTTCGAGCACACGCTGCGACTGCTCGGTCTTCTTCAGCAGCTCGCTGATCTGCGACAGCGTGGCGACCTTGACGCGGATCTTTTTGTTCAGCAGCAGCGAGATCTCGTCGACCAGCATGAGCTGCCGCGGGTCGGCCAGCGCGATCTCGAGCGTCCCGTTCTGCTGCCGCAGCGGGACGAAGTTGTATCGGAACATCAGCTCCACCGGGATGGAGCGAAACAGCTCGTGCTCGATGTGCTCGCGGTTGAGGTCGACGAACTCGTAACGGTAGCGGCGCGCCAGCTCGCGCGCCGATTGGTCCTCCACCGCCGGGTCCGGCCGAAGGGGTTTGTTGTCGGTGGTTGCCATGAACGCAGAAGCGCCCCGCGGGCGGCCCTCCGGTAGGTTTGACGGCTTCGAGGCGGCCGCCGTGCAGGGATTTTCGGCCGCTCTAGGCGGTGAAGGCTTCGAGCGAAACAGTGGTCCAGGGAAACGCCTTGGCGAGATCCCCGTCGGCCGTGACCAGCCGGACACCATAAGTCTGGGCCAGGGCGACGAACTCGCAGTCGTAGGCCGTGCAGCCCGATCCAGCCGCTAGTGCCAACACAGTTCGGGATGGCACGGGAAACTCCCGCCCTGCCAGCAGAGACTCTCCTTTTTTGGCCGCGCCAATGGCTTCCTCCAGTGAAAGCAAGCCTCGGCGGTGATACAGCGCCAAGATGTTCCGAAACTCAGATCGCCACAGAAGGGGGGCGATCCATTGCGCATCGCGCTGCCAGACGAGCCTAGCCTGGGCGGTTCGGGCGCCGTCGATGAGCAAGTAGCTGATGAGGCTGGTGTCGGCGACGATCACGACCGTCCCCAGTTTATCGCCGCCTCGATGTCCTCGTCGGTGAGATTGAGCGTGGGCAGCGTCTGGCGGAAAGCATCGAGGTCGGCCAGAACCGCCTCGGGGTCTTCTGGGCGGGGCAGCCCCTGTTGCAGGCAAACGATGGCCTCCTGGTTGATGCTGCGGCGGTGCCGCTTCGCGCTTTTCTTCAGGCGAGCGCACAGATCCCGGGGCACTTTCTTCAGGGTCAGGCTCGGCATAGCGGCCTCCAAAATGGAACCATAATGGAAGCATACCACAACCCGACCGTCACTAGCGGAAGTGCTCCCGCGGCCGGAGGTCGAAACTGGGCGGAAACACCGCCGCCCCGGCGCGAGACTTCTTGGGGCGATCCGGGGCCGTGCAGGCATTACTACTCTGCTTGCATTCTGATGAGTTTTGCTGTAACCTATTCTTATGCCGTCACTTCAGATACGGGATTTGCCGGAAACGGTTTACCGAAAGCTTGTTGACAGCGCGAAGCGGGACCATCGAACGATCTCTCAGCAGGCCACGGTTCTTTTGGAGCGAGCGCTCGAGACCGCGCCCAGCGCCAGAGCGCGGCGATTGGCCTTGCTCGAGAACCTGGCGGCGAACCCGCTGGTCAAGACCTTCGAGGGAATACCTACTCCTGAGGCGTTAGTGCGCGAGGATCGGGACAGGTGATCGCCGTTGTTGACACCAGCGCGGCCGTCCGAGTGGCGATGCAGGCAGAGGAGTCGGCTCAATGGGCCCGGACGATCGCAAGCGCAGACCTGGTCCGGGCGCCGCAGCTACTGATCGCCGAAGCGGCCAACGCCTTCTGGAAGTACTTTCGCGCCGGGATTCTGTCGCGGGCGTCGGCCGAACGAGGCCTGCGCTCCGCGGTTGGGCTGGTCCAGGAGTTCGCGCCACTCGAACCGCTCTACGCCGAGGTTTTCGAGTTGGCTGTATTGACGCAGGGCCCGGCGTACGACCTGTTTTACGTGGTGCTGGCGCGCCGCAACGGCGCCGTGCTGGTCACAGCGGACGAGGCGTTGCGGGAAAGGGCGCGCCGCCTCGGCATCCGGACGGACGACGCGGATTAGGTATAGGACGGGGAACCGGCAACTGCTTCAGCGGAACCCGGCGAAATCTTGAATACCACCGCCGATCTGCTAGCAGCCTACTGGATCTTTTCCGCCAGCGTGAAGATCGGCAGGTATAGCGACACCAGCACGAAGGCCACGAAGCAACCCATCAGGATCATGATGGCGGGCTCGATCAGCGAGAGCGCCGCTTGCATGCGGGTGTTGACGTCCTCTTCGAAAAACTCGGCCACGCTGTTGAGCATGGCCGGCAGCGCGCCGGTGGATTCGCCGACCTGGATCATCTCGACCGCCAGGCGCGGGATGATGCCGGTCTGCTCGAGGCCCGCCGACAGCGGCCGGCCCTCCTTCACCAGCTTCGCCGCCGAGGCGATCGATTCGCGCAGGAGTTGATTGCCCAGCGACTCTCCGGAGGTTTCGAGCGCCTGCAGCAACGGAATGCCGCCGACCAGCAGCGTGCTGAGCACGCGCGAAAACTGCGCCACCTGGTACTTGATCCAGATGGCCCCGAACAGGGGAATCTTGAGCTTCCAGCGGTCCAAGCGAGCCCGGGCCCGCCCGCTTCGCAGCCACACGGAGAACAGGACCGCGGCTCCCGCCGCCCCGCCGGCCATCAGCAGCAAGTAATTCTTCGCCGCCAGCCCGATGTAGATCAACGCCTGCGTCATGGGCGGCAGCTCCGCCTGCATGCTGGCGTACAGCTCGGCGAAATTCGGCACGACGTAGGTGATCAGGAAGATCACCAGCGCAATCACCAGCACCACCAGAAGCGACGGGTAGAGCAGCGACACCATGATCTTCTTGCGCACCGCCAGCGCCAGCTTCTGGTAGCTGATGTAGCGATCGATGACCTCCACCAGGCTCCCGCTCTTTTCCCCGGCCAGGATCGAGGTGACGTAGATGGGAGGAAACACCGCCTGGTTGCGGAGCGCGTCCGAAAGCAGGACACCGGACTTCAAGTCGTCCTGGGCCCGGCGGATGTGCTCGGCCAGTTTCGGGCTGGTGAGGCTGCCGCCCAACAGCTCGAGCGATTTCACTATCGGAAGACCGGCCCGAATCAGGGTGACGAACTGCTGGTTGAAGATCAGAAACTGCGCCAGGTTGAGCTTCTTGGCGGGCTGCAACCGCCGCTGCAGGACCGCCACGCCGACGCGCGGTCTCACCGAGTAGACCAGCAATCCCTGCTGCGCGTATTTCTCGCGCAGTTCGGCCTCTGAGACGGCGGCTTCCACCTGCTGCTTCACGCGGCCCTCGGCGTCGGCGTACTTGAGGACGAACTCCGCCACTACCTCGCTCCTTCCACTACCTCCGCGCCCGGCGGGGCGGCAAACCGGAACAGGCCGGCGTCGAGGCGCGGGTTGACCACCTCGCCGGAGAACACGAACTCCGTCAGCAGCCCGTCCTGGCCGCTGACCACGATTCGACGGATCTGGTGCGTGCGCGGGGCGATGGTAAACAGCACGCGCGCGAAGACTTCCTCGTCGCTGCGGGCGTCGGCGGTCACCTCGACGCCCTCGGTCGTGGCGCGCAGCGTGAGCTTGCCGAACTCCTTGGCAAAGTCGAGCCGCCCCAGCAGGAAGGCGAGCGGCGCGCGCAGATCCTGCGCCTGCCGCGGCGCAATTTTTTGCACGGTGTTCGAGTTCGGGCTGAACAGATAGAACATTTTCCCGTCCGAGACGAACAGCTTACCCGCCGGCCGCGCGTATTCCCACCGCATCTTCCGCGGCCGCAGCAGGTAGAGCGTGCCGCTTTCGGTCCGCCGGTTGCGGCCGCCATAGGACACCGATTCCTCGAAATCCGCCGTCAGGCTGCGCACGCTGTTATAACGCTTCTCAACGGCGCGCGGCACCTCGTGAAGCGCGGCGGCTTGCGGCCAGGCGGCCAACGCGATGAGCCACCCGAGCGCGCACCTCGAAACCGCGAACGCCATTCTCGACCATATTGACGGTTGCGGAGCCGTCGCCGTGCAGGAGTTTTGGGCGCCGTTGACCCCGGCAAGCCGACATAGTCATAATAGGTCTATGATGACCGAAATCCGGATCGCCCAGTTCAAGAGCCACCTGAGCCATTACTTGCGCTCGGTGCGCCGCGGCAACGAGATCGTGATCCTGGACCGCGAGACGCCGATTGCACGGGTGCTGCCGTTTGGCCCGCCCCCGAAGCGGCTGGTGACGATTCCCCCGACGCGGTCGTTGAAGGAGGTCGATGCGCTGCCGAGGTTCAGGCCCAAAGGGCTCAAGCCCGGGGACGTGGACGCGGCCTTGCGGTGGGTGCGTCGTGACCGCTTTCGCAACGGCCCGCTGTGAAGGCCTATGCCGACGCCTCCGCTCTTCTGCGATGGCTGCTCAAACAGCCGGGAGGCCTCGATAGTTGGTCTGAGTGGGCGCGCGTAGTCACCTCGGAACTGCACCGTGTGGAGGCATTTCGCACCCTCGACCGGTTGCGGATTGAACGAAAACTCTCGCCGAGTGAGATCGCGGAGAAGTCCACGTTGTTGCGCGCGACGACCCCAGGCTTCGAGGTGGCGCCCATTTCCACTACCGTTTTGCAGCGCGCCTGCGCGCCGTTCCCGACCGTGGTCGGCGCCCTGGATGCGATCCACCTGGCGACCGCGCTCCTTTGGATCGAGGACAACCGCGAGTCCCTGGTGTTCCTGACCCACGACCAGCAACTGGCCGTGGCGGCCAAGGCGTGTGGTTTGGAGGTTCGCGGCTAGCCCGCGGCCCGGGCCGGGCGGGCGCGCAGCGCGGCCCCTTCGGTCCGCTCGGCCCTCTTCGGCGGGATGGCCGCAGCGGCGGTCAAGCGCTTGATCTGGTCGGAAACGCACACGGCGATCATCGGCTGGCGGGCGTTCTTGAGGATGTTGACGATGCGGCGGTCGTTGTCCTCGAGGTAGATGTGCTTGCCGTCGGTCAGCAAGTGAATCTCGGCGCCGTTCTTGACCGCGTCGAACAGCCGCTTGCCCATCTCCTTTTGCAGGAACTTGAGCACGCGGCGAATCTTCTGCAGCGAGAACCCCTTGCGGCGCAGCTCGGCGATGACGGTGACCTCGACGACCTCTTCGGGCTGGTAGAAGCGGCGGTGGCCGGCGTGGGTGGGGGAGACCACGTCCTGCTCGTCCCACCACTGGAGCTGCCGCAGGCTGACCCCGGAAACCCGGGACACATCCACGGTGGTATATCCCTCCGCGCCGGGAGTTACGGCAACTCGTGGTTTCGCTGTTTTGAACATTTTAGCTACGATCCGTTTTGGTCAAATCTGTCCGCTTTTGCAATGTACCGCCAACCAGGCCCGGTGTCAACCGGGTGAATGCACTAACTCAGCCGCCCCCCACGAGCTGCACGATCTCGACGGCCGCCCCGGCGGCGAGCGAACGGCCGCTCCAGTCGGCCCGGGGCACGATCCACCGGTCCAGCTCCACCGCCACCCGATCCGCCGGCAGATCCAGCTTACGGACCAGGTCGGCGACCGTCGCCTCGGCGTCCACCTGGTACGGATCGCCGTTTAACCGGATCTCAATCAGCGGCATCCGTTGACACCCCAATTCCCGCTCCATTATAGTCAAAGATGAAGCCCCTGGCGCCCTGCTTGTCGCCGCACAAGGTAGTCCCGTTCCAGGAGAAAGCGGACCGATGCCGGAATCCTACGCCGAACTGTACTTCCCTATCTTCCTTCAGGTGGTGCTGGCGATCGTGATCGCCGGCGGGGTCCTGATCACCTCCCATCTCGTCGGCCGGCGGGTCCAGAGCAAAGCCAAAGACCAGCCCTATGAATGCGGCGTCACGCCGACCGGGGACGCCCGCGGCCGCTTGAGCGTCAAGTTCTACCTCGTAGCAATGCTTTTCATTCTCTTCGACGTCGAGATCGTCTTCCTGTTCCCCTGGGCGGTGGTGTTCCGCGAACTGAAGATGTTCGGCTTCCTCAGCATGCTCCTCTACATGGTTGTGATTCTGGCCGGGTTCCTGTTCGCCTGGAAGAAGGGCGTGCTGGATTGGGCGGGGGGGAGAGAAGAAACCGCAGATGAACGCAGATGAACGCGGATGGCTTTCGATCCCCGGCGAGGCCGGCTCCCCCCAGCACGCGGAGCCGGATCGCCTCGTTGAGGTCTGCCATTTTCTGAAGCACGAGCGGAGCTACGTTCGGCTGAGCTTCCTCACGGCGATCGACTGGTTCCCGGTGGAGCCGCGCTTCGAGGTGGTCTACAGCCTGCACTCCCTCGAGCGCAACCACTGGCTCCGCCTGAAGTGCCGGCTGGGCGGCGAGAATCCCGAGATCGATTCGGTCAGCGGCGTGTGGCGGTCGGCGGTATGGTATGAGCGCGAGGTATTCGACCTGTTCGGCATCCGCTTCCGCCAGCATCCCGACCTGCGCCGCATCCTGATGCCGGAGGGGTGGGAAGGACACCCGCTGCGAAAGGATTATCCGCTCAGCGGCCCGCGCGGATGAGCGCCGCCACCCAACCACCGGCCACCGAGACCATGACCCTGAACATGGGTCCGCAGCACCCCTCCACCCACGGCGTGCTGCGCCTGGTGCTGGAGCTCGACGGCGAGACCGTCCTCCGCGCCTCGCCCGACATCGGCTACCTGCACACCGGCATCGAGAAGACGGCCGAGTCGAAGACTTACGCGCAGGCGCTCACGCTGACCGACCGCGTCGACTACCTCTGCCCCATGATCAACAACCTCTGCTACTGCCTGGCGGTGGAGCGCCTGCTGGCCCTCGAGATCCCGCCTCGGGCGCAGTGGATGCGCGTGATGCTCGCCGAGCTGACGCGCCTCAACAGCCACCTGGTGTGGCTCGGCACGCACGCCATCGACATCGGCGCCATGAGCGTCTTCCTCTACTGCTTTCGGGAGCGGGAAGAGATTCTGCGGATTTTCGAGATGGCTTCGGGCCAGCGCATGATGACGTCGTACATCCGCATCGGCGGCCTGGCGCTCGAGCCGCCCCCGGGCTTCTTCGACCGCGTGCGGACGTTCGTCAGCGGCTTTCCGGAGAAGGTCGACGAATACGAGAACCTGCTCACGGAGAACCCCATCTGGAAGCAGCGGACGCAGGGCGTCGGCCGCATCGGGCTCGAGGACGCCCTCGACCTGGGCATGACCGGCCCGGCGCTGCGCGCTTGCGGCCTCGACTGGGACATCCGCAAGGCGCAGCCCTACTCGAGCTACGAGAAGTTCGACTTCGAGGTCCCCCGCCGCACGGCCGGCGACGTCTACGCGCGCTACCAGGTTCGCGTCGCCGAGATGCGCCAGAGCGCCCGCATCGTCGCCCAGGCCCTGGACGGCATGCCCGGCGGGGCGATCGTCGCCGACGCGCCCAAGGTGGTGCTGCCCAGCCGCGAGAAGATGAAGACGCAGATGGAAGCGCTCATCTATCACTTCAAGATTGTCACCGAGGGTTTTCGCGTCCCGGCGGGTGAGGTGGCGCAAGCGGTGGAGTCGCCGCGCGGGGAGATGTGCTACTACATAGTCAGCGACGGCGGCCCGCGCCCCTATCGCTGTTACATCCGCGGGCCGAGCTTCGGGAATCTCCAGGCGTTTCCGAAGTTGGTCGAGGGCGCCCTACTCGCCGACGTCATCTCCTCGCTCGGCAGCATCGATTTTGTGCTGGGAGACATCGACCGGTGAGGTTTTCCGTCGAGCTCGAAGCCCGCTTCGCGCGGCTCCCGGAGCGCTACCCCGCCGGCTACCGGCGCGCCGCGCTGGTTCCGATGCTGCTGTACGCTCAGGACGAACTTGGCCACGTCACCGGCGAGGCGATCGCCGAGCTGGCGGCGCGGTTGGGGCTGACTCCTCTGGAGGTCGAAGAAGTCGCCAGCTACTACTCGATGCTCTGGCGGCGGCCGCGGGGCCGCTGTCACGTCCAGGTCTGCACCAATATTTCCTGCCTGCTCGCCGGCGGCGAGGCCTTGTGGCAGCACGCGCAGCGCCGCCTGCATCTCGATCACGGCGGGACGTCGTCCGACGGCGCGTACTCGCTCGAGGAAGTCGAGTGCATCGGCGCCTGCTCCTGGGCCCCGGCGATCCAGCTCAATTACGACTTTCATCACCACGTCACCAAGGAAAAGTTTGACGAGCTGTTGGAAGGAGTCAGAAGTCAGGAGACAGAAGTCAGGAGGGAAGCGCATCCGGCGGAGGTGCAGCTCTTGACCCGGCGGTTCCGCGCGCCCAACTCGACGTCCATCGACACTTATCTGGCGCACGAGGGGTATAAAGCGATCGAAAAAGCTTTGAAGCAGATGACGCCGGAGCAGGTGATCGAAGAGGTGAAGGCGTCCGGGCTGCGCGGGCGCGGCGGGGCTGGGTTTCCGGCAGGCATGAAGTGGGGCTTCGTGCCGCGCGCCTCCCCCAAGCCCAAGTACATCGTGGTCAACGCCGACGAGAGCGAGCCGGGCACCTGCAAAGACCGCCTGCTCATGGAGCACGACCCCCACCAGTTGATCGAGGGCGCGCTGCTCGCGGCCCGCGCCGTCAACGCCCGCGCCGGATATATCTATGTAAGAGGCGAGTACCGCTACCTGATCGAGATCCTCGACCGCGCCATCGGCGAGGCCTACGAGCGCGGCTATCTCGGCCGCGACATTCTCGGAACCGGCTTCGACTTCGACCTCCACACCCACACCGGCGCCGGCGCCTACGAGTGCGGCGAGGAGTCGGCGCTGCTCGAGTCGCTGGAGGGCAAGCGCGGCATCCCGCGCATCCGCCCGCCGTTTCCGGCCGTGGTGGGCGCCTTCGGGTGCCCGACGATCCTCAACAACGTCGAGACTTTCTGCGCCGTGCCCTCCATCATCCTCCACGGCGCCCAGGCCTTCGCCGCTCTCGGCTCGGCCAAGAACGGTGGAACGCGGCTGTTCTGCCTCTCGGGCCACGTCAACCGTCCGGGCGTCTATGAACTGCCAATGGGGTTCCCGCTGCGGCGCATGATCGAGGAGGTCGGCGGCGGCCTGCGCGACGGCAAGAGACTCAAGGCGGTGATCCCCGGCGGATCCTCCTGCCCGGTGCTCACCGCTGAGGAAGCCGACGTGCCGATGGACTTCGACTCGCTGGCGAAGGCCGGCAGCATGCTCGGCTCGGGCGGCGTCGTGGTGATGGACGAAGACACCTGCATGGTCAAGATGGCGCTGCGCATCATGCGCTTCTACGCGCACGAGAGCTGCGGTTGGTGCATCCCGTGCCGCGAGGGGACGGCGTGGCTGCGCCAGATCCTGACGCGTTTCCATGCCGGCGGCGGCGTCGCCGGCGACATCCCGCTGATCGGCGAGCTGGCGCAGAACATGCTGGGCAAGACGTTCTGTCCGCTGGGGGATGCCGCGGCGCTGCCGACGCTGTCGATCGTCAAGAAGTTCCGGCGCGAGTTTGACGATCATCTGAACGGGAGGGGGTGCCCGCAGAATTTGTCGAATTGTTGATTTGTCGATTTGTTGATTGGGCGCCGATCGCGCCACGAGGGTATTCTCAATCAACAAATCGACAATTCAATAAATCGAAAAATGCCAGAACGTGTAAGACTCACCATCGACGGCAAGACCGTGGAGGCCGCGCCCGGGACGCTGGTGATCAACGCCGCCCGGCAGGCGGGCATCGAGATCCCGGCCTTCTGCTACTACGAGGGCCTCTCCTTGCAAGCCGCCTGCCGCATGTGCGTCGTCGAAGTCGAGAAAGCCCCCAAGATGATGACGGCGTGCACGCTGCCGGTGGCGCCCGACATGGTGGTGCGCACGGAAACCCCGCAGGTGGCCGCGGCGCGCAAAGGAGTGCTCGAGTTTCTGCTCGTCAATCATCCGCTCGACTGCCCGGTCTGCGACAAGGGCGGCGAGTGCGAGCTGCAGGACATGGTCTTTCGCTACGGCGCCGGGGAAAGCCGCTACCGCGAAGAGAAGCGCCACGTCGAGGAGCAGAAATGGTCGCCGGTGGTCTACTTCGACCGGCCGCGCTGCATCCTTTGCTTCCGCTGCGTGCGCGTTTGCGCGGAGGGCATGGGCGTTGGCGCGCTCGGCGTGGTCAGCCGCGGGGCGGTCTCCACGATCGCGCCCAACCGCGGCGATCACCTGGAGTGCGACGAGTGCGGCATGTGCATCGACATCTGCCCGGTCGGCGCGCTCACCAGCGGCGCCTATCGCTACCAAACGCGTCCCTGGGAGATGCAGTACACCGGCGCGATCTGCGCGCACTGCGCCGACGGCTGCAAAACCACGCTCAGCGTGCGCAACAACCGCGTGATGCGCGGCAACAACCGCGACCGCTCCGGCCTCAACGGCGAGTTCCTGTGCATCAAGGGGCGCTACGGCTACGACTTCCTGGACCACCCGGAGCGCTTGCGCGAGCCGCTCATCCGGCGGGAGGGACGCCTCGAGCCGGCCGCCTGGCCCGCAGCCATCGCCGCGGTCGCGGAGCGTTTTCGTCAGATCCGCGAGCAGGGCCGGCCCTGCGGCGTGATCGGGTCCGCGCGCACCACCAACGAAGAGAACTTCTACCTGCAGAGGTTCGCCCGCGGCTATCTAGGCACTGCCAATATTGACCACCGCCGCTCCGGCGACGTAGCGGCGCTGCTCGACGCCGTGAGCGGCCGGCCCGCGGCGCTCGCCGCCACTGCCGATCTCTATACCGCCCCGGCGGTTCTCATCATCGGCGCGGATCTTTCCCAGCAGCACCCGCTGCTCGCCTGGCAGGTACGCGCCAACCGCCGCCACCACGGGGCGCGGGTCTACGTGGTCCACCCGCACCCGACGCGGGAGGAACGCGGGGCCGTGCAGACCGTTCGCGGCCGCGGCCTCGCCGCCGTCGCCTCCGTCCGCGGCCAGCTCGCGGCCGAGCCCGGGCTGGTCGTCGTGTTCGGCGATGCCGTGCAGGGCGCCGATGTTCAGCGGCTGGTCGAGATGCTGCCCGCCTCGGCCCGCTACATAGCGCTGGTCGACTACGCCAATTCCCGCGGCGCGCTCGACATGGGCCTGGCGCCGGACCTGCTGCCGGGCTACGCGCCCGCGCCGGAGACGGGCCTGTCGCTGCCGGACATGGCGGCCGCGGCCGAGCGCGGCGATCTCGACCTGCTATGGGTGGTCGGCGCGAACCCGCTCGAAGGGGTCGCGGCGGTGAAGTCGTTTCTCGTCGTCCAGGAGCTGTTCCTGACCGAGACCGCCCGCCTCGCCGATGTGGTGCTGCCCGCCGGGGCCGCCTACGAAAAATCCGGCTGCGTCACCAACGTCTGCGGGGAAGTGCAGCGGCTGAAACGGGCGGTGAACCCGGCCGGGGCCAAGACCGACCTCGAGATCATGGGTCTCATCGCGAGGCAGCTCGGCCAGGAGCTCGCGCCGCCTCTTCCCGAGAGCATCTTCGAGGAAATCCGCCGATCCGTCCCCGGCTACGGGATCCCTTACGCAGCGTTCGTCGCCGGGCAGGCCGTGCCGGCCACCCCGGTCAACGGGCGCATCCCGCGCCCGGTTTCGCCGCCGCCGGTCCGCAGCGCTCGCGATACGCTGTTCACTTCGGGCGCGCTCGGCCGCTACAGCGCGGCGCTGCAGTCGGTCCCCGAGCGCGCCCAGGTCAAGGTTCCGGAATGATACTGCTCGCCGTCGTCAAGACGCTGGTGGTGGCCGTCGCGCTCCTGCTGACGCTGCTCTACATCCAGTGGGTGGAGCGGAAGGTAATCGCGCACATCCAGCGGCGCTGGGGCCCGCACCGCACCGGGCCGCACGGGTTGCTCCAGCCGCTGGCCGACGCCATTAAGCTCCTGACTAAAGAAGACCTGACGCCGCCGCACGCCAACAAGTTTCTTTTTGTGCTGGCGCCGTTCCTCGCCGTCACTCTGGCGCTGCTCTCGATCGCCGTGATTCCCTTCGGCAACGAGGTCGAGATCTTCGGCGTGCGCACGCCGCTGCAGCTCACCGACCTCAACATCGGCGTGCTGTTCGTCTTCGCGGTGACCTCGCTCGGCGTCTACGGCATCGTGCTGGGCGCCTGGGCCTCCAACAATAAGTACGCCCTGCTCGGCGGGCTGCGCAGCGCGGCGCAGATGATCAGCTACGAGCTCAGCCTGAGCCTCGGGGTAGTAGGCGCGCTGCTGCTGGCCGGATCGCTCAGCCTGGGCCAGATCGTCGAGTCGCAGGCCGGCTACTACTGGGGCTGGATCCCGCGCTGGAGCGTGTTTCAGGGGCCCTGGCCGCAGGCGGTCGGCCTGCTGGTGTACCTGACGTCGGCGTTCGCCGAGACCAACCGCGTGCCGTTCGACCTGCCCGAAGCCGAAACCGAGCTGGTCGCCGGCTTTCACACCGAGTACAGCAGCATGAAGTTCGCCATGTTCTTCATGGCGGAGTACGCCAACATGATCACGGTGTCGTGCCTGGCGACCGTGCTGTTCTTCGGCGGCTGGCACGCGCCCCTGCCGCCCGATGGACCGATTCGCTTCGCGCCGGCCGCCGCGCTGGCGCTGGCGGCGGGCATGTTGTTCTATCACGCCGGCGGCGCCGCCCGGGGCAAGCAGCGGCTGAGCATGCATCTCTTCGGCGCGATCGCGGCGGCGGCGGCCGCCGCATTTCTGACGCCCGCGGCGCGAGCGCTGTTGTCGCCCTTGTTCTGGTTTTTCCTCAAAACCGGGTTCCTGCTGTTCGTCTACATCTGGGTGCGAGGCACGCTGCCCCGCTTCCGCTACGACCAGCTGATGCATTTCGGCTGGAAGCGCCTGTTCCCCTTGGGCGTCGCCAACGTGCTGGCGACGGGCCTGATGATCGCCTTGTTCGGCTGAGGATTCCGGCATGGACCTCTTCCTGTTCCTCACCTTCGCGCTGATCGCCGTCGGCTGCGCCATGAACCTCCTCGCCCAGCGTCACCCCATTTCGAGCGCCCTCTCGCTGATCGGCGTCATGGTATCGCTGGCGGTGATCTATCTGCTGCTCGGCGCCGAGTTCATCGCCGCCGTCCAGGTGATCGTCTACGCCGGCGCCATCATGGTGCTGTTCGTGTTCGTCATCATGCTGCTCAACGCCGGCGAGGAGGCCCGCACGCGACGCTCGCTGCTGGTGCGCCTCTTCGGCATCCCCCTGTTCGCCGTTTTCCTGACGCTGACCGGCTACGCCGTCTACCTGGCCTTCGCCGACGAGCCGGCCGTCAAGTTCGGCGCTTTTGTCGGAACCACCGAGGCGCTCGGCCAGTCGCTGTTCCGCGAATACCTGCTCCCCTTCGAAGTTACCTCAGTCTTGATACTAGTGGCAATCCTCGGCGCCGTAGTACTGGCCCGCAAGGAAGTCCGGTGAACCTGTAGCCGCCCCCATGGTCCCCCTCTCCTGGTACCTGGTCCTGAGCGCGGTGCTCTTCGCCCTAGGCGTGGCGGGCTTCCTGTTCAAGCGCAACATCATCACCATCTTCATGTCGATCGAGCTGATGCTGAACGCCGTAAACCTCAGCTTCGTGGCTTTCGCCTATCACTGGCGGCAGATCGGCGGCCACATTTTCGTCTTCTTCGTGATCGTGGTGGCGGCCGCCGAGGCCGCCGTCGGTCTGGCCATCATCATCGCCATCTTTCGCAGTCGCCGGACGCTGAATGTCGACGACCTGGAGACGCTCAAGCTGTGACGCCCAGCCTGCATCTGTGGCTGATCCCGGCGCTGCCGCTGGCAGGGTTTCTGATCAACGGCCTTTTCGGCCGGCGCCTTTCGCGGCGCGCCGTGACGGCCGTCGCGCTCACCGCGGTGGCGCTGTCGTTTCTGTGGACGCTGCGCGTTTTCGCCGCCGCCTACGGCTCGACCGAGCCGCACGTCGAGCGGTACTTCACCTGGATCCAGAGCGGCGCGCTCGACGTCGCTTTCTCCTTCTACCTCGACCGGCTCACCCTGGTCATGCTGCTGGTGGTCACCGGCGTCGGCGCCATCATTCACATCTACTCGGCGGGCTACATGGCCGGCGAGGGCGGTTACTACCGATTCTTCGCCTTCCTCAACCTGTTTCTGTTTTTCATGCTGCTGCTGGTGCTGGCGTCGAGCTTCCTGCTGCTGTTCGTGGGCTGGGAGGGCGTCGGGCTGTCCAGCTACCTATTGATTGGATTCTGGTTCCGCCGCGCCAGCGCCGCCGCCGCCGGCAACAAGGCCTTCCTGGTCAACCGCATCGGCGACTTCGGCTTCTCCCTCGGCATGTTTCTGATGTTCGTGACCTTCGGCTCGCTCGACTTCACCACGGTGTTCGCCAGAGCGCCCGGCGCGCCCGCCGCCACGCTCACCGCCATCGCGCTGCTGCTGCTAGTCGGCGCCGCCGGAAAGTCCGCGCAGTTGCCGCTCTACGTCTGGCTCCCCGACGCCATGGAAGGACCCACGCCCGTCTCCGCGCTGATCCACGCCGCCACCATGGTCACCGCCGGGGTCTACCTGGTCGCTCGCGCCGCGCCGATTTTTTCGCTCTCCCCGCAGGCCATGGACGTCGTCGCCGGCATCGGCCTGCTGACGGCCTTTTTCGCCGCCACCATCGGGCTGCTGCAAACCGACATCAAGAAAGTCCTCGCCTACTCGACCATCTCCCAACTCGGCTACATGTTCCTGGCTTGCGGCGTCGGCGCTTTCTCCGCGGGCATTTTTCACCTGGTGACCCACGCCTTCTTCAAGGCGCTGTTGTTCCTGGCCGCCGGCAGCGTCATCCACTCGCTCGCCGGCGAGCAGGATTTGCGCCGCATGGGAGGCCTCGCCTCGCGCATCCCCAGGACCCACGTCACGTTTCTGATCGGCGCGCTGGCCATCGCCGGCGTGCCGCCCCTGGCCGGCTTCTTCAGCAAAGATGAAATCCTCGCCCACGCCTTCGAGCGTTCTCCGGCGCTGTTCGCCCTCGGCGCGCTCACCGCGTTCCTCACCGCGTTCTACGTCTTCCGCGCCTTCTTCCTGGCTTTCCGCGGCGAATCGCGCGTCGATCCGTCGGTTCATGTGCACGAATCGCCGCCGGTGATGACCGTTCCGCTGGCGCTGCTGGCGTTGTTGTCGGTCGCCGGCGGCTGCATCGGCTCGCCGGCCGTCGCCCGCGCGCTGGGTCTCGCGCCGCTCGGCGAGTGGCTCGGGCCGGTGTTCGGATCCGCCGCCCGCCCGCTCACCGTCGCGCACAGCACGGAGCTCGCTCTGATGGGCCTGTCGGTTCTGGCGGGACTGGCGGGCATCGCGCTTGCCTACTTTATGTATATAGCTCGACCCGACCTCGGCCCGCGCCTGGCGGCCGCGGCCGGCGGCCTCTACCGCGCCGTCCACCGCAAATATTTCGTCGACGAAATCTACGGCGCCGTTCTCGTCCGTCCCGTCCTGCTGCTCTCCACCTTTTTTCTATGGCGGATCCTGGACGTCGCGGTGATCGACGGCGCCGTCAACGGCTTCGGGCGTCACTGGGCCGGAACCGGCGAAGTGCTGCGCCACATCCAATCCGGCAACCTCCGCAGTTACGCCGGCTGGGTCGTGCTGGGCGCCATAGCCGCCATCGCTTTCCTGGGGCTGGTGGTGCGCCCCTAACGATCCAGCCATGCCCCCGCTCCTCAACATCGTCTTGCTGCTGCCGCTGGCGGGGTTCGCCGCCCTGCTGTTGCTGCCGCGCCGCGACCATCGCCTGATCCGTTTCACCGCGCTGTTTTTCTCGCTGGCCACTTTCGCGGCTTCCCTGTGGCTGCTGAGAACTCCGGCGGCCTCCGGCTTCCAATGGGAGATCAACCGGCCTTGGATCGACGATCCTGCCATCCGCTACCACGTCGGCGTCGACGGCATCAGCCTCTGGCTGGTGCTGCTGGTGACCTTCCTCACCCCGATCGCGGTTCTGGCTTCCTGGCGTCACATCGATTCGCGCGTCAAGGAATTCTTCGCGCTCCTGTTGGTCCTCGAAACCGGCATGATCGGCGTCTTCGTGGCCCTCGACCTGTTCCTCTTCTATGTCTTCTGGGAAGTTACTCTGGTCCCGATGTATTTCCTGATCGGCGTCTGGGGCCACCAGCGCCGAATTTACGCCGCCATGAAGTTTTTCCTCTACACCATGGCCGGCTCGGTGCTGATGCTGGCCGCGATCCTGTGGCTGTACAACCTTGCGGGCACCTTCGACTTCCCTGCCCTGCGCTCGCTGCTCGCTTCGGGTCAGGCGACGCTGACTCCCGCCCAGGAGCTGCTGCTGTTCGCCGCCTTCTTCCTGGCCTTCGCCATCAAGGTTCCGCTGTTCCCGCTGCACACCTGGCTCCCCGACGCCCACGTGGAAGCCCCCACCGCGGGATCCATCCTCCTCGCCGCCGTGCTGCTCAAGATGGGCGCCTACGGGATGCTCCGCTTCTGCTTGCCGCTGTTCCCGCAGGCCTCGCGCGGGCTGGCCCCGGCCATTTGCCTGCTCGCCATCATCGGCATCGTCTATGGCGCGCTGGTCTGCCTGGTGCAGCCCAACATGAAGAAGCTGGTGGCCTACTCCTCGGTCAGCCACCTGGGATTTGTCGTTCTCGGCATCTTCAGCTTCACGCAACTGGGCGCCGACGGCGCCGTCTACCAGATGCTCAACCACGGGATCACCACCGGCGCCCTGTTCTTGCTGGTAGGTATGCTCTACGAGCGCGGCCATTCGCTCGACATCGCGGACTACGGCGGCGTGGCCACGCCCGCCCCCGGCCTCGCCGCCGCCTTTCTGATCACCTCGCTGGCCAGCGCCGGCCTGCCGCTGCTCAACAACTTTGTCGGCGAGTTCCTGGTCCTCCAAGGCGTTGCCGAAGTCAGCTTCCGCTACGCCGCCGCGGCGGCCGTCGGCGTCGTCCTCGCCGCCTGGTATCTGCTCTGGCTCTTCCAGCGCGTCTTCCTCGGCGAGACGCCCGAGGCGGTGGCGTCTCAGGTAAGCGACCTTCGCCCGCGCGAGTGGGCCGCCGTGGTCCCGCTCCTGGTGATGATGCTGTGGATGGGCGTTTACTCGCGCAGCTTCCTCGAGCGAATCAGCGCCACCACGGCGACGACGCTCACCCACCTCGAGTTGCGTGTCGAGAATCTCCCGCCCCATGCCCGATAACGCCCAGATCGTCCGCGTGCTGCCCGAGGTCCTGCTGAGCGTGTTCGGCACGCTCCTCATGGTCCTCGACGCGCTGACCGGCCGGAGGCGCAAGGGATTCCTGGGTCTGCTGGCGCTGGCCGCCATCTACGCCGCCTGGATCGGCGCGCTGATCAGCTACGGCAAGCCGGGAGCGGCCTTCTACGGCATGGTCGCCGTCGACGGCCTGGCAACTTTCTTCCGCGTCTTGATCTGCGCCGTCGGTTTCTTGACCGTGCTCTCCTCGATGTCCTACCTCCAGCGCGACGGCCTGCCCCAGGGCGAATACTACGCGCTGATCCTGTTCAGCCTCGCCGGCCAGGGCCTTATGGCGGTCTCGACCGATCTGATCCTGATCTTTCTCGGACTCGAGATTTCCTCCATCTCCACCTACATCCTGGCGGGCTTCCTGCGGCAGGACGGCCGGTCCACCGAATCCGCGCTGAAGTATTTCTTCCTCGGCTCCTTCGCCACGGCCTTCCTGCTCTACGGCGTGGCGCTGCTCTATGGGGCCGCCGGCTCCACGCGCCTCGCAGCCATACAGAGCGCGATCGCCGGCGGCCAGGCCGGCGGTCCGCTGCTGGGCGCGGCCATCGGGCTGTTGTTTGTGGGGCTGGCCTTCAAGGTTTCCGCCGCCCCCTTTCAGATGTGGACCCCCGACGTCTATCAGGGCGCTCCCAGCCCGGTCGCCGCGTTTCTCTCGACCGGGCCCAAGGCCGCCGCCTTCGCCGTTTTTCTTCGCGTCTTTTTCACCGCTCTGCCCGACGCCGGCCCCGCCTGGCGGTGGGTCCTCTGGGTCTCAGCACTGCTCTCGATGACCATCGGAAACCTGGCCGCCCTGCGGCAGACCAACATCAAGCGGCTGCTGGCCTATAGCTCGATCGCCCACGCCGGTTACGTGCTGGTGGCCTTCGCCGCGCGCACCCCGATCGGCGCGGCAGCCGCCATGTTCTACCTCGCCGCTTACGCCTTCATGAACATCGGCGCCTTCGTGGTGGTCAGCCACCTGGCCGGACGCGGCGAGCAGTACGTCGAGGTCGACGACTACGCCGGCCTCGGCGCCCGGCGCCCCATCCTGGCCGCGCTGCTCACCATCTTCTTGCTGTCGCTGATCGGGATTCCCCTCACCGGAGGCTTTTTCGGAAAGTTTTACATCTTCCGCGCCGCGATCCATGGAGAGCTGATCTGGCTCGCCGTGCTCGGCCTGCTCAACACCGCTGTTGCCGCTTACTACTACCTGCGGGTGATCGTGGTGATGTACATGCGGGAACCCCAGACGGACGTTCCGCTCGACCCCCTGCCCGCCTCGGTTGCCGCCGCCCTGCTGGTCTCCGCGGCGGCCACTTTTTATCTCGGCCTGTTTCCAGGCCGCGTGCTCGACTTCGCGTCGCGCTCCGCGGCCCTGCTTCTGCCGCGGTAGCCGGGCGGAAAAAATCTGCCGCCACCCGGGGTTGCGGCGCGTCTAACCTGTCGGACTCTTTTGCGCGCCGCCGTAACCTTTTTGCGGCCGCTCCGAACTAGAAAGAGAGGGAACGTTGCCTGAGGCCGTCCCTGCCGCTGAGCTGCAGCGCCGGGCGTTGGACGAATTGATGGAGGGGTACCAGGGTGGGGACCAGACTGCCGCCGGCCAGTTGGTCGAGAGGCTTTCTCCGCTTCTTTTCCGCTTCCTTTGGGGGCCAGGCCTTACGCGGGGCGGCGTGGAGGATCTGTTGCAGGACTGTTGGCTGCGGATTCACAAGGCGCGCCACACTTTCCGGCGCGGCGAGCCGCTGCTGCCCTGGGCCTTCGCCATAGCCCGCCACGTGCGCGTCGACGGCTACCGCCGCAGCAGCCGCATCACGACCCATGAGCTGGCCACCGACCGGCTCGCCGATTACCCCGTCGCCTCGCCGGCGGGGCCGGAGCTGGACCTGCCACGGCTCCTCGACACGCTGCCGGAGGGCCAGCGCGAGGTCCTGTTTCTGCTCAAAGTGTCCGGCATGAGCCTGGAGGAAGTCGCCCGCGCCACCTCCTCGACCGTCGGCGCCGTCAAGCAAAAGGCGCACCGGGGGTACGAAAAACTGCGCGAGACGCTCGGGGTGTCGAGACCATGAACTGCCGGCTGATCGACGCCTATCTGGATCAGACTGATACTCAGCTCAGCCCCGAAGCGGCGCGTCATGTCCAGGAGTGCGAACGGTGCCGCCGCCTGGTCGACGCCCTGGACCGGCTTTCGACCACCGCGGACATCCCAGTGGCGCTCCGCACGCGAATCGAGCAGGGGCTGCTCGCTTCCTTGCGCCCGGTCCGCCCCCTGCCGCCGGCGCGGGCGTTCCTCGTCACGGCGCTGGCGGTATTCGCGTGTTTCGCCGTCCTGGGTATCGTGATAATGGGCGTCAGCGGCGCGCGCGACGCGAACTGGCGGCAGCTCGGCGTCGCCCTCGGGATACTGGGCGCCGGCGCGGCTCTGCTGGCCTCCTCGCTCACGCGGCAGATCACTCCCGGAAGCGCCTACCGCATTCACCCGGCGAGGCTGCTGGCGTCGATCGCCATCCTGCTGCTCGCCTCGCTCGTTCTCCTGTCCCCCTGGACCGCCCGCCCCTGGCGCCTGTGGAGCGGTTGGACCTGCGGCGTCGCCGGTCTCGGGGTCGTTTTCCCCGCGGCGGCGCTGTTGTGCCTGCTGGTTCGCCGCGGCGCGCTTCTTTCCCCCGCGCTGACCGGGGCCACCGCGGGACTGCTAGCCGGTTTGCCCGCGGTTGTCGCCTTGCAGTTTGGCTGCGGGTTTGGGCAGGCGGCGCACGTCGCGGTCTGGCATGCCGGCACGGCCTTCGCCAGCGCCGCCGCCGGGTTCCTGTTCGGGCATTTCTTCGGCCGCCGCTGACTATTCGTCGTTCTCCGGCTCAACGGCCCGGTGCTCGAACTGGTCGGCGTCCGGGTCGCTGGCATCCTCGCTCTCACGGCGCTGCGGCGCCGGCCGCCGCCGGCGGTCTCTCTCGCCGCGCAACGCCACTTCGCCGCGCGCCAGCGACTCGGCCCGCTCGATCCCGGCGCTGCTGCCCACCGGTCCCATAAGGGTCCCAGCAGTTTGATCGGCTGCCCCGCCTTTGCCGGCTAGATCTGATACTCCGGCGGCTTGGGGATCCCGTACTTGATCCGCGTCCAGGCCCGCTCGTGAAGGTAGTATCCGAACAGTTTTGTGACGCCGTCCAGCAGGCCTATTTGCAGGGCCACCGCGAACCGGCCCGTCAAGGCCCAGGCAATCAAGGCCGTGAGCAAGGATGCGAAGACGCGGTAACTGACGGTTTTGGCGATGCTGCGGCGGGTGCTGTCTGTCATCGCAGGTCATTATCCCAAATCCGGCTTGGCAACCGGCACCACCTGTGGTATAATTATGCACTCGTATGAATTTTTAGTCATGATCACGGTCGGCATCGTCGGACACAGCGGCTACAGTGGCGCGGAGCTCGTCAAGATCCTGCGACGCCACCCTAGGGTGGAGCCCGTCCTGGTCGACCACCGCAGCGAGCCGGCCGAAGCCGCGATCGCCGCTTCACTGAGCCGCGTGCCGTGGTCACCGGAGGCGCTGACCGGCCAAGGGCTGGCTGTGGTGTTCCTGGCGACGCCGGCCGAGGTTTCGCTGGAGTTGGCGCCCGTGGCGCTCGACCGCGGTATCAAGGTTATCGACCTCAGCGGCGCCTTTCGCCTGCCCACGGCGTCGGAGTTCCAGCGCTGGTACCACCTGGACCACCCTCGCCCGGACCTTCTCGCCGAGGCCGCCTACGGGCTTCCCGAGTTCTGCCGCCAACGCGTCCGCGGGGCGCGGCTGGTCGCCAACCCAGGCTGCTACCCCACGGCGGCCAATCTGGCCCTGAAGCCGCTCCTGGCCGAGGGCCTCATCGACCTCGCCGCCGGCGTGGTGTGCGACGCCAAGTCCGGCGTCAGCGGGGCCGGCAAGAAGCCTACCGCCACGACCCACTTCAGCGCCGTCGCCGGCAACCTGTCGGCCTATTCCGTCTTCGAGCATCGTCACGTGCCGGAAATCCTGCTCGTTTCCGGACTAAAGGAAGCCGAATTGAGCTTTACCGCGCAGCTTTTGCCCGTCCACCGCGGCATTCTGGAAACCATTTACTTCCGCGCGCGCCAAGCCCTGGACGGCGCGGCCATCGAGCGGGTCTACCGAAAGCAGTACGAGCGCGAACCGTTTGTGCGGATCCACCCGGACGGCCGCCTGCCCGACCTGCACGGCGCGGCGCACACCAACTATTGCGACATCGGCATCCGAGCCGACCCGGCGACGCGCCGCGTGGTCGTGATCGCGGCCATCGACAACCTGGTCAAAGGGGCCGCCGGCCAAGCCGTTCAGAATATGAACCTCCTGCTCGGCCTCGACGAAACCGAGGGTTTGCTGTGAAGCTGCTCATCAAGATCGGCGGCACGCTCCTTGAATCCGCCGAGGTCCTGCGCCGGCTGGCGGTCCAGGTGTCGCGACTGGCCGCGGCCGGCCATCGCGTGGTCGTCGTTCACGGCGGGGGACCCCAGCTCACGCGCTACCTCGCCTTGCGAGGGATCGATAGCCGTTTCGTGAACGGCTTTCGGGTCACCACGCCGGAAACACTGGAGGCGGTGGTCAAGGTCCTCGCCGGGGAAGTAAACCTGGCGCTCGTCTCGGCGCTTCAGCAGGCCGGGGCCTCCGCGGTGGGCCTGACCGGCGCCGACGCCGGCCTGACCCACGCTGTGCAACTCTCTGCACACCTGGGCGCGGTCGGCCGCATCGAGCGCGTACGCCCAGCGCTGCTCGAACTGCTCACCGCCAGCCGCTACGTGCCGGTGGTCGCCTGTCTGGCCGCGGGCGCTCACGGAGAGCTCTTCAACGTCAATGCGGACCAGATGGCGGTTGCCTGCGCCGCCCATTTCCTGGCCGACCGCCTCATCTTTTTGACCGACGTGGAGGGCGTGCTGGACCCCGATAAGCGGCTCATCGCCCAGCTCACCGCCGCGGAGGCCTCCGCGGCCATCGACAGCCGCCTGGCCACCGGGGGCATGGAGGCCAAGCTGCGGGCCTGCGCCAGCGCCGTTCACCAGGGGATACCCGAGGTTCGCATCGTGGCGGGCGCTCGCCCCCGCGTTCTCGAAGAAGTCATCGCCGGCCAGCCCGCCGGGACGCGGATTCTCGGTGATGTGGGTTCGCCAGACCGTTAGCCCCCTCACCTTCGAGGCGGCTTTTCCCACCAACCGCAACGAATAAAAAAAAGTTGAGAGGAATTGACTTGTAATTGCACTATAATTCTGTACAATTCTAGGGCAGATGCTGGGACCGGAAGAGTCGCTGGCGGTTCCTGCAACGCTGGCCCAGTACAGGAAAGGTGCGTCATGAGGATGCAGGCTGTGGGCGTGAAGGAATCCGCGGGGCGGCTGCTTTTCTTTCCAATTTTCCGACAATCCGGGAAAAAGCTGATGGCCAAGGGGCATCTGCTGAGCGCCGAAGATATCCAGGTGCTGGATGCCGAGGGCCTGGATCGCATCTGGGTGGCGGAGCTCGAGCAGGGCGAGGTGGGGGAAGACTACGCCGCCAGCGTGATCGCCGGCGAGGTGGGCTGCGGAAGTCTCGAGATCAAGCTGATGGTGGGCGGCCGGGCGAATCTGGTGGCGACGGAGAACTGCTGCGTGCTGGTGGACGATCAACTCTTGCGCGAGGTCAACCAGGGCGGCTACCTGGCGGTGGCGACGAGTCCGAACTTTTCGTTTGCGCCGGCCGGGCATCGCGTGGCGACCATCAAGACGGCGCCTTTCGCCGTGCCGCAACAGGACATGGACGCGACGCGGGCCCTGCTGCGCGAGCGCGGCCCGATCCTGCAAGGCCGGCCCATCCGCAACCCGGTCGTGGCTGTGCTGTACTGCGACCCATTGCAGGGAGAGCGGGCCCGGCAGTTGTTCGAGGGAATCATGCGGACGCGCCTCGAGCGGCTGGGCACGCGAGCCACCTTCCTGCTCACCGCCGTCGAGGATCTGGCGCCGGCGGCCCGCGCGCTGGAGCACCTCTTGCGGCACAAGCCCACCGTGGTCCTGATCGCGTCGACGACGGCGCCCGCCGGACCGCACGACGCCGTCGGGAAGGCCATGGAGCGCGTCGGCTGCCAGCTCGAGCGCTTTCTCGCCCCGGTCGAGCCGGGCAATCTGCTGTTGCTAGCCTACGCCGGAGACGTGCCGGTCCTCTCTGCTCCCGGCTGTTTCCGCTCGCCGAAGCCGAACGTAGTCGACCTGCTGCTGCCGCCGCTGCTGGCGCGCTACCGCGTCAGCGCCAGCGAGGTCGCCACGCTCGGCCACGGCGGCTTGCTGGCGTAAGCCGAACCTGCGCCGGCCCACGGCGTTGAAAATCCGCCCTGCGCGACGAGGCCTGCTAGAATGAGTGCTCCACCTCGCCGCGAATGGATTTTCTCGACCAGCTCAACCCCCGGCAACGCGAGGCGGTCGAGCACGCCGAAGGGCCGCTGCTGATTCTGGCCGGGGCCGGGAGCGGCAAGACCCGCGTCATCACCTATCGCATCGCCCACCTCATCCAGCACCGCGGCGTGCGGCCGTGGCGACTGCTGGCGGTGACCTTTACCAACAAGGCCGCCGGCGAGATGCGCGAGCGCGTGGCGGCGCTGGTTCCGGCCGGCACCGACCATCCCTGGCTCTCGACCTTTCATTCCTTCTGTATGCAGCTGCTGCGTCGACACGGCGCGCCGCTCGCGGAGATTCGCCGCGGCTTCACGACGGCGTTTTCCATTTACGACGACGGCGACCAGGCCTCGGTGGTGCGATCCGTCTACCGGGATCTGGGGCTCGACGAGAAATTCCTTTCTCACCGCGCGGCGCTCTCGCGGATCAGCCACTCCAAGAACCGGCGCGTCTCCCCGGAAGAGTATTACCGCGACGCACGCAGCCCGCAGGACCAGAAGTTCGCCTCCATTTACGAGCGCTACGAGGAAGCGCTGCGGCGCTCCAACGCCCTCGACTTCGACGACCTGCTGCTCGAGGCCGTCCGCCTGCTGCGCCGCGACGAGGCCACCCGCAACCGCATGCTGGATCGCTTCCACTACCTGATGGTCGACGAGTATCAGGACACCAACCGGATTCAGTACGACCTGATCCGCCTGCTCACCGGGCCGCAGCGGAACATCTGCGTGGTGGGGGACGAGGACCAGTCCATCTACGGCTGGCGCGGGGCCGACATCCGCAACATCCTGGACTTCGAGCGCGACTTCCCCGGCGCCCGCCTGATTCGCCTGGAGCAGAACTACCGTTCGACGAAGAACATCCTGGAGGCGGCCAGCCGCCTGGTGGCGCACAACGAGCAGCGCAAGGGGAAGACGCTGTGGACCGAAGCGGCGGCCGGCGCGCCGATTCTGCTCTACGAGGGCGAGGACGCCGAAACCGAAGCGCTGTTCATCGCCGATTATGTCGACCGGCGGCTGCGCCAGGACCCCGAGCAGCGCGCCGCCGTGCTCTACCGGACGAACTTCCAGTCCCGGGCGATCGAGGAAGCCTTGCGGCGCGGCGGGCGGCCCTACCTCCTGGTGGGAGGGTTGAGCTTCTACCAGCGCGCCGAGGTGAAGGACTTCGTCGCCTACCTGCGCGCGGCGCTCTCGCCGGCCGACTCGGCGAGCCTCCTCCGGATCATCAACACGCCGGCGCGGGGCATCGGCAAATCGACCATCGAGCAGATCGAGGCGCACGCGCGCGAGCGCGACCTTCCGCTGTGGGCGGCCCTCGAAGAGATCCTCGAAGGCGCGGCGCTTTCCTCGCGGGCGCGGGCGGCCGTGGGCGCCTTTCGGGCTCTGATGGAAGAATTGCGCGCGCGCCTCCCGGCCGAGCCGCTCCACCAAACGCTCGTCTGGCTCAAGGACCGCACCGGCTACGGGCGGATGCTGGAGCAGGAAGACACCGTCGAGAGCGGCGCGCGTCTCGAGAACATTAACGAGCTGATCAACGCCGCCGCCGATGCGGTCGAGCGCGGCGAGACGGTGCAGGAGTTTCTCGACCACGCCGCGCTGGTGGCCGAAACCGACCGGCTCGACGAACGCGCGGCCGTCACGCTGATGACGCTGCACAGCGCCAAGGGCCTGGAGTTTCCGCTGGTGATCCTGGCCGGCATGGAGGAGGGGCTGTTTCCGCTCAGCCGTTCCGTCGCCGAAAATGAAGGCGGCCTGGAAGAGGAGAGGCGGCTGTGCTACGTGGGCCTGACGCGCGCGCGGCAGCAGCTCGTCCTGACGCGGGCGCGGTACCGGCGCCGCTACGGCGGCGGGGAGTTCGCGGCCACCTCGCCCTCCTGTTTTCTCAAAGAGATTCCCCGGGCGCTGCTCTCCGACATCACACCGCCCCGGCCGGCCGCCCGGCGCACCGGCGCGGGAATGGATCTGTACGCCGAACGGGCCGAAGTTCGCGAGATGGCTCGCCGCCATACGTTTACCGGAAAGACCTACAACTCCGTGGAGAATATCGCCGAGTTTTTCGCGGCGCGCGGCGCCCGCGCCCAGCCGATCGCCGCGCCGCCATCGCGCCCCGCTTCTCCCGCGGCGCGGCCGGCGGCCAAAGGCTTTCGGTCCGGCGCCCGCGTCCACCACCCGAAGTACGGCGCCGGCACGATCTTGCGCCGCGAGGGCGAAGGCGAAGACGCCAAGCTGACGGTGAGCTTTCCCCAGCACGGCGTCAAGAAACTGCTCGAAAAATACGCCGCGTTGCGGCAGGAGTGAATCCTTGAACACCAAAAGCGTCAAAGACAAAGCGGAACGAAAAAAGCTGAAGCGCGCGGCGCGCCGGAAGGCCCCGCCGAAACCCAGGCGCACCGAGCCGCGCGGGGCCCGCAAGGGCAGGATCCGGCGGCAGACCGCCGCGCAGCGCAAGCGGTAGCGCCGTGTCGCAACTGTTCCGGACCAAGAGCATCGACCGGCTGATCGAGCAGTCGGAGGCGCCGGGCCGGAGCCTGCGCAAAACGCTCGGGCCATGGAGCCTGACGGCCCTGGGGATCGGCGCCGTCATCGGCACGGGCATCTTCATCCTCACCGGAACGGCGGCGGCCGGCGAGTCGGTCGCGATTCCCTCGGTGCTGAAGGCGCCCCTGCTCGACCTGTTGCTGCATGGGACCGACGCGGTGTCGACGAAGGGGCGCCCCGGCGCGGGCCCCGGCATCGCGCTGTCGTTCCTGCTGACGGCGCTGGCGTGCAGCTTCGCCGCGCTCTGCTACGCGGAGCTGGCTTCGATGATTCCGCTCGCGGGTAGCGCCTATACCTACGCCTACGCCACCCTGGGGGAAATCTTCGCCTGGATCATCGGCTGGGACCTGATCCTGGAGTACGCCGTCTCGAACATGGCGGTGGCGGTCGGTTTCTCCGCCTACCTGAACGATCTGCTGGACAGCGTCTTCGGCGTGCGCCTGCCGCCGGCTCTGAGCAACCCGCCGATCGTGGGCGGGGCGTACTCGGGAAGCCTGTTCAACCTGCCGGCGTTCCTGGTCCTGCTGGCGCTCACGGCGTTGCTGGTGCGCGGCGTCAAGGAGAGCGCGCGCGCCAACAGCATCATGGTCGTCATCAAGATCGTCGCCATCCTCATATTCGTGTTCGGCGCGGCGCGGGCCGTACGAACGGAAAACTGGGACCCCTTTCTTCCCAACGGGTTTCAAGGGCTGCTGACGGGCGCCGCGATTGTCTTCTTCACCTACATCGGGTTCGACTCGGTCTCGACGGCCGCCGAGGAGTGCCGCCAGCCGCAGCGCGACCTGCCATTGGGTATCCTCGCGACACTGCTGGCCTGCGCGCTGCTCTACGTCTCGGTCGCGCTGGTGCTGACCGGAATCATGAACTGGCGCGAGCTTAACAACGCCGCGCCGGTGGCCAACGCCCTCAAAGCGCTGGGCATGAACGGGGTGCGCCGCGTGGTCGGCGTCGGGGCCCTCGTCGGAATGATCTCCTCGCTCATGGTTTTCCAGTACGGGCAGGCGCGCATCTGGTTCGCCATGTCGCGCGACGGCCTGCTGCCGGGGATCTTCTCGCGCGTCCATCCGCGGTTTCGTACGCCGCACGTCTCGACCTGGATCGCCGGGTTCGTGGTGGGGATTCCGGCGGGCATCTGGGACATCGGCACCTTCGCCGACCTGTCGAACATCGGGACGCTGTTCGCGTTCGTGGTGGTATCGGCGGGGGTCATCGTGCTGCGGCGGCGGCAGCCCCACCTGCGGCGGGGGTTTCGCGTTCCCGGGTCGCCGTGGCTGCCCCTGGTGTCCATCGCCTTCTGCCTCCTGCTGATGACCAGCCTGCCGCTCGAAACCTGGATCCGCTTCTTTGTGTGGCTCGCCATCGGCCTGGCGATCTACTTCGCGTACGGGAAGAAGCGCAGCGAGTTCGCGCCGGAAAGGAGAACGTCATGAGGGCCATGGCGACGGTGGTTTGCCTGGCGCTGCTGGCGCCCGGCTGCGGCTACTTCGAGGCAAAACGGCAGCGAGAAGCACTGGCCAAGCACGAGGCCGAGCGGGCCAAGAAGCTGGCCGAAGGGTTGGCGGATCTCGGCTCGCAAAAGTGGCAGGATCAGTTGAAGGGGACTGCGCGCATCGCCAGCGAGGGCGCCAAAAACCGGAAGCTCGTCGAGGTGATACCACAGGCGAAGGTCCACCATGAGCAGCTCTCGGCATGCGTGGAACTAGCCAGCCGTGTGGTGCGTGCGGCCGCCGAGAAGCAGAGCCGGCAGATGGTGGGTCTGGCGGCCGAGGGACTCCTGGCGGCGGGCACACTTCTGGCCGAATTCCAGGCTCAGGGCGACAAGGCTATCGCCAACACCGCGGGAGTCGCCCCGGGCACGGTTCAATATTTCACGGCGCTCCTGACCACGACAGTGGCGCTGCACGGGGTCTTTGCCAACGCAGCGGGACTGATCTTGCTAAATGCGCCTGCAGCGGAACGTATGGCGGCTTTCGAGTCGGTGGCGGGGGTGTACGTCAAGGTCGTGCGGCCGGGAGGCCGGAGCCCTGTAGGTCTACTACTGCAACAGGCGTGGGCCCAGGAGGATGACCCCGGGAACAAGCCAAAGATGGAGCAGGCCCTGCGCCTGCTCAACCTGCCGCTGCCAAGCAGGGAGCCGGATAAAAAGGCGGCGAAGAACTGATCCGTGAAGCGCGCTTCTACGATCGTCGCCGCGACGTGCCTGCTCGCGGCCGGCTGCGGCTACTTCGAGGCCAAGCGCCAGCGAGAGGAGCTCGACAGGCGCGAGGCCGGGCGTGTCAAGGCCCTCGATGAGTGGTTCCAGAACTTCGGCGGGCTGGGCTGGCAGGAGAGGGCCGGCAGGATCCATGATCTCCTCAACCGTACTACTGAGAAAACACCGCGCGGCGTGGCGGAGTGGAACACTTACCGCGAACGGCTGGCGAAATGCGCGGAACTGATCGATCACCTGACCGCCGCCGCCGCCCAGAAGCGTCACCGGGACCTGACCTCGCTGGCTGTGGAAGGGTTCGCAACCTCGGCCGAGTGGGGCTTTCACGCCTCCGCGCGGGCCAAGGAACGGTTCGAGCGGGCCTCCAAGGCGGAACTACAGGGCGCTTTGCAGCTCTCCGATGAGGCCGATCTGTATCAGGCCGTCGGCCAGTTGCTGCTGCACGTGATGGGCCGCTTCCTGGAAACGTTGGGCTTCATCGCGCAGAATGCTCCTCCGGCCGACCGGCTGGAGACATTCCGGGCGGCGGCTTCCACCTACATGACCCTCAATCCGAACGGCCCCCGCGCGAGGCTCGGAAAGTTTCTCTCTCAAGTTTGCGGGCAGGAGGACGATCCCGACAACCAGGCCAAGATGGAGCTGATGCTGCAGCAGCTCAACCTGCCGGTGCGCCTGGAGGAGCCGGAGACGAAAGCGGTCAAGAAGTGACGGCGCGCGTGGCTGAGGGGCCGAGCAGCTCGTAGGTATTACCGCGCCAACGGATGCGCCGGGTGCGCCGTGAGGCGAGAAAAATCGCGAGCCACGCCCAGGTCGCCGGAACCGTCAGCCAGGAGCAGGCCCACCCGTGGCGGCGAAACCAGGCCGCGCGGCCGGGGAACATCAGCTCGGCGGCCTGGCGGCGGAGGCGGCCGTACCACGCCCCGGGGAGGGTGGCCAGCAGGAACAGCAGGACGCCGCCGGGGTCGCCGGCCGCCGCCAGCGCCGCGGCCACCGTCATGGCGCAGCAATACAGAGCGTGTCCCAGAAAGCCGATCCACCACAGCCGCGGGTGATAGACGCGGCTGATGATGATCTGGCGCAAGGTCCAGGAGAAAAACTCCCGCGCCGAACATTCTCCCGTCGTGGCGACCATGGCGCGCGGCGCAAAGCGCACCTCCAGGCCGGCGGCGCGAACGGCGTCGGTGAGGCGATAGTCGTCGCTGACGGCGCCGCGCCAGAAGTCGGCCACGCACGCGGCCTCGAACGTGTCTCGCCGCACGGCCATGGCCCCGCCCCAGGCAAAGTAGGGCGCCCGCGCGCCGAAATTCCCGCCGACCGTGGAGTTCCAGACGCAGCGCAGCAGCGACCAGAACCGCCCGCTTTCCGGAAAATACCAGCGATAGCCGGTGACCGCGCCCGCGCGCCGGTCGGCAAGCGGCGAGACGAGCGCCCCGAGCCAGCCCGCCTCGACGCGCCCGTCGGAGTCCGCGAACGCGAACACCTCGCTCGCCGGACGCGCCGCGGCGACGGCGGCCAGCAGGTTGTTGATCTTCTCGCCCGTATGGGGATCGCCCTCGCCGGCCACCACCAGCCGCGCGCGATCGCCGAGCAGCGGCCGAACGGCGGCGACCGCGGGATCCTCGGCCCCGCGTACGACTATCAGCAGTTCGTAGTCGGGGTAGTCCTGCACGGCGAGCGCTCGCAGGTTTTCCGTCAGCCCCTCCTCGAGCCCCTTGACCGGAACGATCAGCGTCGCCGGCGGCAGCCACTCGTCACGCCCTTCGATTCCCTCGCGCACGGCGCGCAAGTGACGGTACCCGGCGCGCAACGACCCGGCGGCGGCCAGCACGATCAGCGCCCACAAGACCCACAGCGAGGCGGCGAGCACGCGTGCGAGTCTAACACGCCGGCCGCCGGCGAGCGGCCCTGTGCGCGGCTTTCTCGACAAGCTGCTATCGTAGAGTCGAAACAGGAGCCACGGATTTGTTCAGCCGGCACAAGCAGAAGGCCGTGCTGTTGTTCGCGCTCGCCGACGTGATCCTGACCATTGTCACGTTCGAGGGCGCTTACCAGCTCCGCGCCCATCTGCCGCTGGAGCGGCTCTTCTTCCTGACGCCGCCGGAGAAGGCCCTGCTGCTGGGGTTTTCGCTCCTCGCCTGGGTGTCGCTCGGCCTCCTGCTGCGCGTCTACCAGCGCCTCGAGACCGGTGGCGCGCGGATCGCGCTCAACGACTCGCTCAAGCAGGTCGCCGCCGGCATGCTCTTGCTGATGGGCATGCTGTTCGCGCTGAAGCTCGACATCAGCCGGCCGTTCATCGGGTTGTTCGGGGCCTTCAACCTGCTGGCGCTGATCGCTTACCGCGTCAGCGCCAGGACGCTCCGCGGATACCTGCGGCGGCAGTTCGGCGCTGTGTCGCATTTCGTCATAGTGGGGACCGGACCGACGGCGCGCCAGGTGGGAGCGGCGCTCGAGGAGGCCGAGATCTACGGCGCGAACCTTTTGGCGTTCGTCGAGGCCGCCGAGACGCCCGGGGACGCCGAGATCCGCCTGCGGGACTCCTACCCGGTGCGGCGGCTCGACGAGCTGAGCGGGTTGCTGCGCAACCACGTGGTCGACGAGATCATCTTCGCCGTGGATCGCGAAAAGCTGGCCGATCTCGAGAACATCTTCCTGCTGTGCGACGAGGAGGGCGTGCGCTCGCGCATGGTGGTGAACTTTTTCCCGCACGTCAACAGCGAGGTCTACATGGAGCAGTTCGGACCCTTCCCGCTGCTGACGTTTTCGGCGACGCCGCACGACGAGGCGCGGCTGCTGCTGAAACGGGCGCTCGATTTCATCTTGGCCCTGATCGCCCTGGCGCTGGCGGCCGCGCCGCTGGCGCTGATCGCCGCCATGGTGAGGCTGACGTCGCGCGGCCCGGCCGTGTTCCGGCAGGCGCGCTGCGGCCTCAACGGAAGGCGGTTCACGCTCTACAAGCTGCGCTCCATGCGCCAGGACGCCGAGGCGCGCAAGGCCGAGGTGGCGGCCCTCAACGAGCGCGACGGACCGGTATTCAAAATATCTAAAGACCCGCGCCTCACCCCGCTGGGGCGCTACCTGCGGCGCTTCTCCATCGACGAGTGGCCGCAGTTGTGGAACGTGCTCAAGGGCGACATGTCGTTCGTCGGACCGCGCCCGCCGGTTCCCGAAGAGGTCGAGCAGTATCGGTCCTGGCAGCGGCGGCGGCTGCGCATGAAGCCGGGACTGACCTGTCTGTGGGTGCTCGAGGGCCGCGACCAGCTCGACTTCGAGAGCTGGATGCGCCTGGACATGGCCTACATCGACAACTGGAGTCTGCTGCTCGATTTGAAGATTCTGCTGCGCTCCATCCCGCACGTGCTGCTGGGGAAAGGAGCCTCCTAGGGATCCATGATTCCCATCCGCGACGACGTGCCTTCGCGAACCACCCCGATCGTCACCATCTCGATCCTCGTGGTAAACGCGCTGGCGTTCCTGTACCAGTTGATGCTGGGGCCGGGGCTGCGGGCGTTCTTCGCGGACTTCGCGGTGATCCCCGCTCTGTATTTCTCCGAGGGAGTGCGCGGGCCGGGCGGCTGGATCCAGCCGCTGGCGGCGCCCGACCTGGTCGTCCCGCTGTTCACCTCCATGTTCCTGCACGGCGGCTGGCTGCACCTCATCGGCAACATGGTCTACCTGTGGATCTTCGGAGACAACGTGGAAGATCGCCTGGGGCGCGGGCGGTTCGTGGTGTTCTATCTGCTGTGCGGCTTGACGGCCTCGGGGGCGCACATCTTCTCGAACCCGGGCTCGGTGGTGCCGAGTCTGGGCGCCAGCGGGGCGATCGCCGGCGTGCTGGGGGCCTACGTGCTGCTGTACCCCAAGGCCCGCGTTGTCGTACTAATGCCGTTTGGGTTTTTCCTGCACACCTTTCAAGTGCCGGCGGTGTTTTTCCTGGGGTTCTGGTTCGTGCAGCAACTCCTCTACGGAACGCTCAGCCTGGGCGTGGCGTCGGCGCAGACCGGCGGCGTGGCCTGGTGGGCGCACATCGGCGGCTTCGCGGCCGGCTTTCTGCTGGTGAAGCTGTTCGCGCGCCGGCGTCCCAGGCCCGCCGCGCGCGACGTGTGGTGGACCGAAGCGAGGTGACTCATGCGGGCGATTCGGGCGGCAGGAGTGGCGCTTTGGCTGGCCGCGAGCTTGCCGGCGGCGCTCAGCGAGCAGCAGCGCGCCCGCATCGATGAGCTGACCGCAGCCAAGGGGGCCTACACCGCCGCCGAGGACGTGCATCGCGTCTCGTTCCCGCGCGGCGAAGTCAGCGTGCGCGTCGACGGACGGCTGACGCATCCGTTTCTGGGCATCACCTCCTGGGCGGCCTTCACGTCGGGCGGCGCCCAGGAGGTACTGGTAATGGGCGACCTGGCGCTCTTCGAGGATGAAGTGAACCCCGTCATGTCGGCGGCGCTCGAAGCCGGCCTCGAAGTCACGGCGCTGCACAACCACTTTTTCTACGACCAGCCGCGCGTCATGTTCATGCACATCGGAGGAAGCGGAACCGTGGAGAAGCTCGGCAACGCGGTGCGCCGGGCCATCGAGAAGGTGCGCGAGATCCGGGCCGCGGCGCCCGCCCCCCTCGCCGCCTTCCCGGGCCCCGCGCCGCCCGAGTCGAGCTCCATCACCGCGCCGGTGATCGACGGCATCCTGGGAGTCAAGGGGCAAACGAACAGCGGGATGTACAAGATGTCGATCGGCCGATCGGCGCGGATGCATGGCGTCGCAGCGGGCAACCAGATGGGCGTCAACACCTGGGCGGCGTTCGCCGGCGCCGACGACAACGCCGTCGTCGACGGCGACTTCGCCATGCTCCAGGGCGAGCTGCAAGGCGTGCTGCGGGCGCTGCGCCGGGCGGGCATCAATATCGTGGCAATACACAATCACATGACCCACGAGGAGCCGCCCTACGTATTCCTGCACTACTGGGGCAAAGGGCCGGCCGCCGCGCTGGCCCGCGGCCTGCGCGCGGCGCTGGACACGCAGGGCAAGTGACGGCCGGGAGTAGTCTAGAATGATGCCTGGAGCGGTGCTATGAGACCCTTCGCGGCGCTGTTGCTGTGCCTGCCGGCCGCCGCCGTCGACTGCGATTTGGGCCGCTACCGGGCTCAGGCCGGCCTCACCGCGGCGCGCGACGGCGAGGCGCTGCTGGTGAGCTGGGACGGCGAGCGCGGCAGCCGGCTGCGTACGCGGCTGGCAGTCGATCGCGGCACGCCCACCATCACCGAGCTGGCGGTCGCCGCTCCGGGCGGCTCCTGGGTCGTACTGGGACGCAATCTGACGCCCGAGTTCCACGTCACCAGCGGCCTGCGCCGCAGCGGCCACGGCCTGCCCGAGGAAAATCGCTGGGACGTCTATTGGGATGCCCCGCTCAGCATCCCGGGCGGCAAGGACGGCAACCCCAACCTGCCGCGCCAGCCCGAGGAGGTTCGCCGCGCTACGGCGTACTATCGCGCCACCGCTTGCGAAGCGGTGACCGACGGCGCCCGGCTCGAAGTTTCCTTCAACGGCCTGTACGCGGGACTGTTCACAGGCCGCCTCCAGATGACCGTCTACAAGGGAACCAACCTCATCCGCCTCGAGGCGATTGCCCAGACCGACCAGCCTTCGGTCGCCTACATCTATCGCGGCGGCCTGAAGGGATTCTCGACGAGCGACCTGGAGCGCCTGAGGTGGCGTGACACCGGCGGCAACGCGCAGCGCTACGAGTTCGGGGGCGCGCCGAACCAGGACATCGTGCCGCTGCGCGCCCGCAACCGGCTGGCCGTCGCCGAGGGCCGTGGCGCATCGATCGCCGTCTTCCCGCCGCCCCACCAGTTCTTCTTCGCCCGCCAGCTCGAGATCAACCTTGGATTCGTCTATTACCGCAAGGATTCGGCGTCGAGCTTCTCGCTCGGCGTCCGCCAGCACGACCATCACGAAGGCTACAACCGACAGTGGGTCGAACGCGTCTGGGCCCTCTACAACGCGCCGCCCGGAACCTGGCAGCGCATGCCGGTTTATTTCTACGCCGGCGCCGGGCTCGCCGAATCGACACGCCAGGCGGCGCTGGCCTTCACGCGCGGCGACCGCTACAAGCCGCTGCCCGGCTACAAGACAATGGTGACGCACTTCCACACCGGCTTCACGCAGGAGCTCGTCGATTCCGGAAGCCTAGACACGTTGGCCCCGTGGATTCCCACCATCCGCGCCCTGGGCGTCAACATCGTCTACAACTGCGACTTTCACGGCGACGGCCACCCGCGCGATCCGGGGCCGCTGCGCCTCGCCGAGCTTGAGAATTACCACGAGGCATGCCGCCGCCACTCCGACAAGGACTTCTTGATCCTCCCCGGCGAAGAGCCCAACGCGCACCTCGGCGGCCACTACAACATCCTGTTCCCCAAACCGGTCTACTGGACCCACCTGCGCGAGCCCGGGCGCGCCGCGATCGAGCAGCATCCCAAGTACGGGACCGTTTACCGCACCGCCAGCGCCGAGGACGTCTTCGAGATGGCGCGCCGCGAGAATGCGCTGATCTGGCAGACCCACCCGCGAACCAAGGGCTCCACCTTCTACCCGGACCGTATTCGCGAGACAGACTACTTCCGCAGCGATCAATGGCTGGGGGCGGCGTTCAAGGCGCTCCCCATCGACCTCTCGCAAAAGCGCCTGTGCGAAACGCGCTGCTTCAGCACGCTCGACGACATGAACAACTGGGGCCGCCCCAAGTACCTGCTGGCGGAGGTCGATACCTACAAGAAGTTCCCGGACTACGATCCCTACGGCGACTTCAACGTCAATTATCTGAAGCTCGACGTGGTCCCACCGGCGACCGACTGGAGCGCCGTCAGCCGCGTGCTGCGGGCCGGGCAGTTTTTCGTGACCACGGGTGAGGTTCTGATCCAAGACTTCGCGGTCGGAAGAAACGCCGTGACCGCCGACCTGGAGTGGACCTTCCCGCCGGAGTTTGTAGAGGTGGTTTGGGGCGACGGCTTGCGGACGGACCGGCGCGTTATTTCCGCGACCGATCGGCCCGCTTTCGGCTCGCAGCGCTTCACCATTCCCTTGGACCTGGCCGGAAAGAAGTGGGTTCGCTTCGCCGCCTGGGACTCCGCCGGCAACGGCGCCTTCACACAGCCGGTGCATTTAGGAACCGCAGATGAACGCAGATAAACGCAGATGGACTCGTCGCAGCTTTCTCGCCGTTACTGCGGCGGCAGCGGCGGCCGATCGAGCCGGCATGAAGCTGTCGCTTTCGGTGCGCATCGCCGAAGCGCCCGGATCGAAAGAAAAGACCGTCTTGGGTTTCGAGGACCTGGTCGAGGTGGCGCGCCAGAACGCGTACGACGCGATCTGCATGCGCGCCTCGCAGGGCGGCATCCAGACGCCGCGCGAGCGACTGCGCGAGATGCGCCGCGCCGTCGACGCCGCGGGTCTGAGAGTTTCCATGGTGACGGGCGACTTCGCCGTCCCGTCCAACGACGAAAAAGGGCCGCTGGGCTTGCGCCACATCACGCCCTACCTGGATCTGGCTGAGACCTTCGGCGCCGACCTGATCCGCATCTGCATGAAGAAGGACGAGGATATCGCCTGGGCGCAGCGCGCCTCCGACCAGGCCCGCGAGCGGCGCATCCGCCTGGCGCATCAGTCGCACGCCTCGAGCTTGTTTGAAACGGTGGCGGGCTCCGTCGACGCGCTCCGCAAAGTGAACCGGCCGAACTTCGGGATCATCTACGAGCCGGCCAACTGGCTGATCGCCGCGCAGGACTACGGCCCGGCGACCATCCGGCGCCTCCGGCCGTGGCTCATGAATGTCTACCTCCAGAACCACCTGCTGAGACCCAGCGGAAAGGCCTTCGTCGAAACCTGGACGCGGGGCCGCGTGCCGCTCGACCACATCGGGCTGTGGGAAAAGGGCGGCGTCGACTTCGACCGCGTTTTCGAGGGCCTCTACGCCGTCGGCTACTCCGGCTACGTCACCGTGCACCAGGCGTTCGCGGAAATCATGACGCCGCCGGAAGCCGCCGAGAAGAGCTACCGCTACCTGAAGCCGTTCACGGCAAAGTCATGAGAATGGCGCGCCGGGACTTCCTGGGATCGATCCTGGCCGCAGCGGCCGGCGCGGCCGCCAAGCCGGTTCGCGTGGCCATGCTCGGCGCGCAACACTCCCACGCCGCCGACAAACTTCGCGTCCTGTCCGGATCCGCCGACTACGATGTCGCCGGCGTGTGCGAGCCGGATCCGGCGGCGCGCCAGCCGCTGAGCGGCGTCCGCTCCATCGGCGAAGCGGAGCTGCTCGGCGACAAGTCCACCGAGCTCGTGGTCGTCGAGTGCCACCCCTGGGAGGCGATCGCCTGGGGCCGCAAGGTCATCGCCGCCGGCAAGCATTTGCACCTCGAGAAACCGCCCGGAGACAAAATGGAGCCGTTCCGCGAGCTGCTCGAGGAGGCCCGCCAGAAGAAGCTCCTGGTGCAGCTTGGCTACGTGCTGCGCTTCAATTTGGGCATTCAGTCGGCGCTGGAGGCCGCCCGCCGCGGCGAGTTGGGAGAAGTGTTTCAGTTGCGCGCCGCGATGCACACCGACATCGCCCCTAACCGCCGCGCGGAGCTGGCGCGCTATCCGGGCGGGATGATGTTCGAGCTCGGCGGCCACCTGATCGACCGCGTGGTCGACTTGCTGGGACGCCCCCGGCAAGTCCGGTCTTGGCTGCGTCACGACTCGGGCCTCCCCGACAAGCTGGCCGACAACTGCTTGGCGGTGCTCGAATACGACCGCTGCCTCGCCGTAATATCGAGCGCCGCTCGCCAGGCCGGCGCTTCCCAGCACCGCTACTTGGAAATCCTTGGGACTGACGGCTCGATCCTCGTGCAGCCGCTCGAGCCGGGCGTGAAGGTGAGGATCACAACGCGGAAGGGCGGCACAAGCGAAGGCGGCGCCATCCCGCCGGTGCCGCGATTCGTCGGCGACTTCGCGGATCTGGCCCGCGCCATCCGCGCCGGCCAGCCGCTTAAGTATTCCTACGAGCATGAGCTGCTGGTGCAGGAAACGCTATTGAGAGCCTGCTCATGAAACATCTGATTCTCTTGGCCGCTTTCTCATCCGCGCTGCTCGCCCAGCCGCGGCGGCTCAAGGTTCTGTTGTTGTACGACATGGAAGGCGTCTCCGGCGCGACCACCTACAGACACACCACGGTTTCGCACCCGGCCGAATACGGCGAGGGGCGCAAATCCCTCACGGCGGATGTGAACGCGGCCATCGCCGGTCTCAAGGCCGCCGGAGCGACCGAGATCGTGGTCGTCGACGGCCACGGCTCCGGAAACACCGCCGGTCCCGACGTGCTCGAGGACCAGCTGCTGCCTCCGGCCAAGATGCATTACCGCGACACGCCGTTCGACATCTACATGGACAGCTACGACCACTCCATCGACGCCATTGTCGCGGTGGCCATGCACGCCGGCGCCGGCAACCGCGCCGGATTCCTGTCCCATACCTACGCGCTCGCCGACGTCGAGTACAAGGTCAACGGCGTTCCGTTCAACGAGTCGATGATCCTGGCGCAGGGCGCGGCGCGGCTGAAGATTCCGCTGCTGATGGTCAGCGGCGACGATCAGCTCGAAAAGGAGGTTCGCCGCAATCTGCCGTGGGTGGAATACGCGACCGTAAAGCACGCCGTCGACCGCACGCGGGCCGAGCCCTTCGCGCGCGACGAAGTTTCGCGGCGCATCGAGAACGCCTCGCGCGCCGGACTCCAGAAGCTCGCCCAGGCGCGGCTGCCGGAGCTTCCCGGCCCTTACCGATTCGCAGTTACATTCCAGGACGAGCCGCAGGCTCGCCAGGCCGCGCTGCTGCCGGCCGCGGAGCTGCTGGCGGACGGCCGCACCGTCGAGATCCGCGCCGACGATTTCGAAGGCGGCTACCGCCGCAGCCGCCGGCTGATCGAGCTGGCCAGCGCGATCGGCGCCAGTACCGCGGCTTTCACGGTGCTCAACACCGAGCCCAACGCCGCCGAGCTGCGCGTGAAGCTGGCCGACCGGCTCTACGCCCGCTTCCTCGGCCTCGAGCCGCCGCCCGCCGCGCCGCCCGCCCCGGCGCGCTACTGGGGCGCCCGTTGATGGTCCGCTACATACCGGACGGGGTATCGGCGGCAGTCAAGCTCTCAAATCTTGGCCAGCTCACGACCGGCGCCGCACTCCCGCCGGAACCGCTATGGTTTTGGTCGCTTGTAGATGTAGCGCACCGCCGATGAGCGACCGTTAATCATTTGATGTTCGGCGAGGACTAACTCCCCACCTGGCGCGCCGAGGTCATTGAAGTCTTTTTCGTCATAGGACAGAGCGCGATAAGCAACTCTGTATTCCCAAGCAATGGGGCGCTTCTTGGGAGCTGTCGGTTCCTGCCCATGCGTCGTCCAACCGAAGCCGAAGAGCAAGACCATGGCAAGCAAGAGGAGCGTGGCAGCATTGACTTTCATTGTTGTTTTTCTACTCCTTGAAGTGGTTTCCCTCCGGTTTGAGTTTAGACGCAACCGCTGGCCCGGAGCAACCATCGCTTCCGACTGCGCGTGGGACGCCCGCCCGAAAGTTATAATTGATTCCGGCAGTGCCAGGAGGTCTTCATGAACCGGCGTGACTTTGTCCGCGCGGCGGCGGCGACCACCGCCCTCCGCTACCAACGAATCCTCGGCGCCAACGGGCGCGTGAGAATGGGCTTCATCGGCCTGGGGAACCGCGGCGACCAGGTGCTCGACGCCTTCCTCGAACACGGCGACAACGAAGTCACCGCGGTGTGCGATCTGCGCGAGGACTACATGAGTTTCGCGCACAAAAAGTCGCGCGCCAACCCGCGGCACTTCCAGGATTACCGCCGGCTCCTAGAGAGCAAGGACGTCGACGCCGTCGTCATCGCCACGCCCGACCACTGGCACGCGCTGATGGCCATCGACGCCTGCGCCGCCGGCAAGGACGTCTACGTCGAGAAGCCGCTGTCGCTGACCGTGGTCGAGGGCCGCAAGATGGTGCAGGCAGCCGCGCGCTACAAGCGGGTCACGCAAGTGGGCTTGAACCGCCGCTCCACTAAGTTCTGCCAGGAGGCTGCGGAGATCGTGCGCTCCGGCGGCATCGGGCACGTCACCATGGCGGCTTCCTACAACATTCGCAACGAATACCCCAACGGCATCGGCAGCCCTCCCAACTCCGAGCCGCCGCCGGGCGTCAACTTTGACTTGTGGCTCGGGCCGGCGCCCAAGGTGGCCTACAACGCGAACCGCACGTTCTATCGTTTCCGGTGGTTCTGGGACTACTCGGGCGGGCAGGTGACCAACTTCGGCGCCCATTACCTCGACATGATCCAGTGGTCTTTGGGCAAAGACGCGCCGCTGGCGGTGACGGCGATCGGCGGCAAGTACGCGGTGAAGGACAACCGCGAGGTACCCGACACTGTCGAGGTGCTGTGGGAATATCCAGGCGGAACCATGGCGCGGTTCTCGCAGTACAGCGCCAACGGCGCGCCGGCCAACGCGCGCAACGCGGAGATCGAGTTTCGCGGAACCCTCGGCACACTGTACTTGCTGGGCGGCGGCTATGAGGTGGTTCCCGAGCGCGTCAGCGAGGCCGAGATCTACGCCCGCACGCCGCTCGATCGCGAGACCGAGCGCGGCCTGCGCGCCGGCGCCCGCCCGCGCATCGAGGCTCGCTCGGGCAAGAGTTCATCCGACACCGCCTTCCACGCCCGCAACTTTCTCGACTGCGTCAAGAGCCGCGCGAAGTGCAACTGCGACATCGAGACCGGCCATCGCTCGACCACCGCGACGATCATCGGGAACATCGCGCTCAAGCTCAAGGCGCATCTGGAGTGGGACGCCCGCGCCGAGCGCTTCACCAACCACGCCGCGGCCAACAAGTATTTGCACTACGAGTACCGCGCCCCGTGGAAGCTGCCGGCCTGACCGGGGGCGAATTCGGCCCTTTGCCCGCGGAATGCCGTGCTGAGTGCAAATTTGCACTAAGCTAAGCCGTTGAATCCAAAGAGCCGCGTCGGCCTGGCGGCTGTCAAGATAGGCGGGGTTGCGCCCCACTCCTGAGGAGAAGTAAACTTGGTAGCATGAGCACAATTGGAGAGATCGAGGAAGCCGTTCGCCGACTTTCCTCCGAGGAACTCGTCGAATTTCGAACGTGGTTCGCCGAGTTCAACGGCGCCCTGTGGGACCGCCAAGTTGAGGAAGATGCCGGCGCAGGTCGTCTCGATGCGCTGGCAGATGAGGCCCTAGCCGATTTACACGAGGGCCGCTGCACGGATCGGTGAGACACCGTGCCAACCCAAGGTTCTGGCGCTGCTATCGCCAGCTTCCCGAAAGCGTCCAGCGGCTGGCGGACGAATCTTATCACCTGTTACGCGAAGACCCGCGGCATCCCTCCCTACACTTCAAGAGGATTGGTCGTTTCTGGTCGGTTCGGGTTGGCCTGCACCACCGGGCACTTGCCCTGCAGCACGAAGCGGATGTCGTTTGGTTCTGGGTCGGGCCGCACGCGGAGTACGACAGACTCATCCGCCGGCGGTAGCGACCGTCAGCATCCCCGCCAACGCCTTCTCCGGCGGTCGTTGTCACCGCCTACAGGCCGGATCCGAACCGCTGGACGGAGAGCTTCCTCAGGAGAAAGCCATGAGCACACGGCGTCGAACGAAGTACGTCCTTGAGGACCCATACGCCGTCGCGGTCGACGTTGATTTGATCGAATTCGAGACGGGATGGTCGCCCTGTTTGTCCTTGGAAGACGCCCAGAAACTGGACGACGTCCGGGAGGCCCTTCGGACGGGCGATCTCAAGAAGGCCGGCCAACTGGGACGAGTTTACCAGCTCACCCCTGTTGCTGTTTGAGCGCGTTGGGCCCACCCAATGAGCGTCGGCACAGTCGCGGCGGCGCCGACGGAAAGGACCGAGTATGAAGTCGGAAAACGATGACGTGGGCGAACACGACATGAGACCGGAGTACGATCTGCGAGGGGGCGTTCACGGAAAGTACTACAAACAGTACATGGAAGGTACAAATGTCGCGCTGCTGGATCCCGACGTGGCCGCGGTGTTTCGCGACTCGGAGTCCGTTAACCAAGCGCTGCGAGTGCTGATCAAGGCGGCGGGGCAGATCGAGCAGGCTGCGTCAGCCAAGGTCAACCGGGCCTAGACTAGGGCTTCTTCCGCTTTTCCGCCAGTGCCCGCACGTCCGCCGGCAGATCAAAACGATCCGCCGGCAGGTCCACGTTGTGCTTCACGCTTTCGACCACCACGAGAATCTCCATGTTGATGGCCTTCTGCGTCACCCGGTGCGGCAGCAGCAGGCCGTCGACCGGTTTGTAATCGCCGGGAACAAACTCCGCCGGAATCTCGCCCATGGGGTTCTTGATGATCTGCGCCGACTTCACCAGCAGGCCGGTTTTCTTGTCGAACCAGCGCGTCTCGGGCTTGCCTTCGGCGGGGGTCAGCACGAGCTTGTGGCAGGCCCGGCCATCGACGGTATCTTCGCCCGCCAGCTCGACCTTCGGGAACTGCTGGCGCCACTCCGGGTAAGGGGCGGCGGCGCGCAGGACGAGCGCGCGCTCCTCGCCATCCTTGATTCTGGGGCCTTGCAACGCGGATTTCTCCCAGGCCACCTGCCCGTCGGTTCCCTGCTCGATTTTGCCGACGCCCTCGATCTCGACGACCTCGTAGCTTTTGCGCGGCCCGGCCTTGTAGGAGGTGAGCGAGCCCTTGATCCCTTTGCCGACGAACTCCATGCGGCCGGCGAGCACCGCGTTGCGCACTTTCGCGTAGGCGGCCTTGCCGCCGGTTACCTCGACGTACTTGTCGAGGATCGACTCGGCCGTAGCCGTTTCCTGCGGCGCCGCCGCGGCCGCGCCCGCCATCCACAACACCGCCACCAGCGCCGTCTTCGAACGTTTCATTGACCCCTCCGGGTTCACAACTTTTTCTGCGCGCGGACCCAGCTCACGGCCGCCTCGATCACGGGGTCCCGTCCTTCGAGCAGCGCCTCGCGGCTGAGCCGCACTTCGACGTCGGGTATCACGCCGGCGCCCTCCAGCGGCTTGCCTCCCTCTGAGATGTAGTTGGCGATGGCGTACTGGAAGCCGTCGCCGTTGGGTAGCCGCTCGAAGACCGAGGGCAGGGCCGCGCCGGCCGTGCGCGTGCCGAAGATGCGGGCGCGCCCCAGGTCCTTGAGCCCGCCGGCGAAAATCTCCGAGGTCGAGGCCGAGTCGCCGTCGACCAGCACGGCCAGCGGCCCGCCATACCACGGCAGCCGCGGGTTCACCACAAACCGCAGCGGGGTTTGGCGCGTGTACATCGTGCCCAGGCGCCGGTCGGCGTCTTCGATGAACCAGCCGGCCATACCCATCGACATGGCGCCCAGGCCGCCGGGATTGCCGCGCAAGTCGATCAGGATGCCGTCGCAGCCGACGAAGGACTTCACCGCATCCTCGAAACCTCTCATGACGTTAGCCGGGTCGAGGAAAATGTTGAACGCGATGAGGCCGATGTTGCCGTCGAGTTTGCGCGACTCGAGCCACACGTGCCGCGCCGGCAGGTACCCGAAGCTGGCGCGAACGCCGCGCGGGCGCCGGCGCTCCATCTCGAGCTCCACGGTCTTGCCGCCGCCGTCAAGAAACTCGACCTTCGCCTGGCTGCCGATCTTGCCGGCCAGCCGGGAGGTCACCGCGCGCGTCAGAACCAGCTCCCGCATCGTGGAAGTCTTATAGGCTTCGGCGATTCGTTCCAGCGCCGGCGCGAGATCGCGGCCGCCGATCTTCAGGATCTGCCAGCCCGGACGAACGCCGGCGGCGCGACCCGAGGAGCCCTCTTCGACGGAGGTGACCACGCCCTTGCCGTCGAGGACTCGCGCGTCGAGGCCCGTCGAGCCGTCCCCGGAGCCCGGATCGATCTCCTGGTAAACGTCCCCAGCCACGATGCTGAAGTGCGTCTGGCCGAGCCGGTCGAGCATCTGCCGCAGGATGGCGCGACACTCCGCCAGAGTCTCCGCCTTCTCGAACTTCGGCCGAAGCTCGTCGCGCACCGCCGGCCAGTCGACGCCGCCGAGCGTGGGATCCCAGTGCTGGTCGCGCACCGTGGTCCACACTTTGTCGAAGGACTCCAGGTTGAGCCGTCGCTGCTCGGGCGTCATCTCCTGCGCGGGCGCGGCGACGCAGAAGCAGAGCAGCGGGAGAAATTGGCGACGCGTCATGAGGTGCCCTCCCGTTGGGCCTGAATCTGCACCAGCGGCTCCGGCTCGGGCGCGCCCTGCGGCGGGCGCAGCCAGCCGCGGCCCAGCCGCGAAAAGTAGGCGAACCTCTCAACCATAGGCAGAAGGCGGCGCACGGTGGCGCCGTGGAAGATCAGGCTGGCCACCACCAGCGCCGGGTGCGGGATGGTCGTGCAGCAGCGCGCGCAGATGTCGATCTCCCCGGCGCGCCCGGCGGCGTGGAGCCGGCGCATCCGCCGCATCTCGCCGGAGTTCCAGATCTCCTCGAGCCTGGAGCCGGCGAGGTGCCCGACCGGGCCGCCGCCCAGCATGTAGCTCTGGCAACAGGGGTACACATTTCCATCTTGCTTCACGTAGACCGGTCCGCGCCATAGGTAGTGGCAAGGCCATTTCCAGTCCGCGGCGGGATGCCCCGCCGGGCGCATCAGGTTCGTCTCGTCTTCCTTGACGCGGACCTGGTCGACGCCCTCCACCGACTGCCAGAAACGGCGGAACTCCTCGACCTCGCCTCGATTGCGCTCCATGCGCACCATCTGGACGACGACCTCGGTGCGGGCGCCGCGCTGCTTCTTCAGGCGCGCGAACCGCACAAAATTGTCGCGGACTTTCTCGAAGCGCGCCCCCTTACGGTAATACTCGAACGATTCCTTGGAAGCCCCGTCAAAACTTAGGGTTATGTGCTCCAGGCCCGTGGCCAGCAGGCGCTCGGACGCAGGCTCGTCGAGAAACGTTCCGTTCGTCGAGAGCAGCGTAGAAATGTTGTGTCGCCGGCAGTATTCGATGCGCTCGAAAATGCGCGGATCCATGAACGGCTCGCCGAGGCCGATCAGCATCATGTTCTCGGCGGTGCGCGACGCCTGGCTGACCAGACGCTCGAAGATCTCCCCCGTCATGTCGGCCTTGGGCTGCTTGTAGGTCTCGCGCACGCACATGGGGCAATAGAGGTTGCACTTGGCGGTGGTCTCGACGATGTACTCGACGGGCAGGGCGCTCAACCGCTCGCGGCGGGCGAGGTAGCCGGCCAGGAGCCGCCAGCGGTTCCAGAAGCGCATTCTCCTGATTGTATCCTGCGCCGCGACCGTCTTATCCGGCCGGCATTCGCCCAATGCTGACGTACTCGAATCCGCGCCGCTGCATCTCCTCGGGCGCGAACATGTTGCGGCCGTCGAGGATCAGCGGGCGCGCCATCGAAGCCCGCAGGCGGTCGAGGTCCGCGGAGAGGAATTCCTTCCACTCGGTGAAGATGACCAGGGCGTCGGCGCCGGCGGCGGCCTCCTCTGCCGACTTGCAGTAGGTGACGGCGCCCGAAGCATCGGGAAGAACCGCTCGCGCCTCGGCGATGGCGCGCGGGTCGTAGGCGGCGATGCTGGCCCCCTCGCGCAGGAGCTTCTCGATCACCAGGAGTGCCGGGGCGAAGCGCACGTCGTCGGTGTCGGGCTTGAACGCCAGTCCCCAGACGCCGATGCGCTTGCCTTTCAGCACCCACACGGCGTGCTTGATCTTGTCGAAGAAGCGGTCCATCTGCTCGAGGTTCACTCGCTCCACTTCCCGCAGCAGCCGAAAGTCGTAGCCGTTTTTCTCGGCGATGCGGATGAAGGCCTGCAAGTCCTTCGGGAAGCAGAAGCCGCCGAAGCCCACGCCGGCGTGCAGAAAGCTCGACCCGATGCGGCTGTCGAGTCCCATCCCGGCCGCCACCTGCTCGACGTCGGCGCCGACGCGCTCGCACAAGCCGGACAGCGCGTTGATGAAGGAAATCTTCGCCGCCAGGAACGAATTCGAGGCGTGCTTGATGACCTCGGCGCTGTTGCGGTTGGTCACCACCAGCGCGGTTTCGCGGCCGCGCCACGGGCAGGGATCGTGAATCGGGCACGGAAAACTCTGCTTCAGGATCGGCGCGTAGACCTCGCGCAGGAGCTTCTCGGCGCGGGCGCTCTCGACGCCGATCACGGTGCGCTGCGGGTGCAGGAAGTCGGCCACCGCCGTGCCCTCGCTCAGGAACTCCGGGTTGGAGGCCACGTCGAACTCCGCCGAGCCGCCGTAGATCCGCATGGTGTGATGAATGCGGTCGCCGGTGAGCACCGGAACGGTGCTTTTCTCGACGATCAGTTTGTAGGAGCTGGAGTGGCTGGCGATCTGGCGGGTGACTTTCTCGACGCTCGAGAGGTCGGCCTCGCCGTCGGCCAGCGGCGGCGTCCCCAGGCACAGGAAAATCACCGGCGCGTCGTTGATGTGGGGATCGAGCTCGCTGAAGAAACGGAGGCGGCCGCTCGAGCGGTTGCGGGCCAGCAACTCCTCCATGTGCGGCTCGTAGAACGGCGCCTGGCCGCGGTTCAGGGAGTCGATCTTGCGCTGGTCGGTGTCGTGGCAGCCGACCTCGTGGCCGGTCTCAGCCAGACAGAGCCCCACTACCAGACCGACGTGTCCTGTCCCCACTACGGTGATCTTCATCGTTTCGCCGCCCCTCTTTGAATGTCGCATACGGGAGGGAGCGGGGCAATCGGGTCCTTCGCTTAGCGAAGACGGCCACCGCGAGCGCGAAAACGAACAGCGCGGCGTGCCGATGAGATCGGCCAGAAAAGGCGGCGCGGTGACGGCGGGGTAGCTGATGAACCGTTCTAATACATATACATAGCCCGAAGCGACGGCGACGCCGCCCGGATACCAGGGCCAGCGGGTGCGCGCGATTTCGCGGACCGCGCGCATCGGCGACCATGCGCAGGCAGAGCGCGTACACGCGGCCCACGTTGGCCCGATACAGCTCTTCGAAGCCTCGCGGATCGATAGTCAACCGGACGCGCTCCCGACGGTCTCACCAGGGTACGCCTTTCGTCCGGTGAGATGCCGGTAAGGACGCCGGGGTTTAGGCGTTCGTTAGCGAATCGCCATGGGTGGCGCGTTGGAGCGAAACGCGCCGATGGTGATCTGCACGGGGTGGTTGCCCGCCGGCAGGCCCGTGGGGATACGCACCCCCACCTGGTTGAGCCCGACGAAGCCCGCCGTGAGCGCCGCGCCAAACACCTCGGCCCGCTGGCCGCCGATAGTCACCGAGGCCTCCGCCGCGGTGAGGCGCGCGGTATCGAACGGTGTGAATTGCCCGCTCTGAACCGCCGGGCTGACCGCTCCCAGGCCCGTGCCGAAGATCAGCACGACCTCACCGGCCGCGGCAGGGTTCCCCGCGTGGACCAGCGAGCCGTCGGTGTTCCGCACGTAGGCGCCGGGGTAAATGCCGGGCGACTGGCGCGTCACCGCCAGGGGAACCGGCGCGCTGAACTCGCCGGAGCGAACCACGACGACCGGCACGTTGCCGGGCTCGGTCTCGAAGGGCACCTGGGCGTCGATCTGCCCGAAACCCTGGGAGTTGACACCGGCGTAGAAAATCGAGGCCTGGCGGTTCCCGATGCGGACTTCCGTGCCGTTGACGATGATGGGCAGGAAGTTGCCCTCGAGACCCAGGCCGTCGCCGGGCCGCATGGGCACCTTCACGAAGTCGCTGCCATAGATACTGATGATGGCTCCCGGCGAAGCCGGCGCGATCTCGATGTTCTGGACGTTGCTGATCATGCCGTTCGGGGCGATGCGTGCCGGACCGGTCTGCGCCGGCGCCAGTTGACTACGGACGGCGCCATTCGGATGGGCGGCCGTGAGCAGGTTGAGGTAGTAATTCTCGGGGTTGGCCAAAACGTCGTTTAGAGCGGCCAGCGCGTCCGGAGTCTCTGGCGAGACGTTGATTATGCGGAAGATATTGCCGACGCCGGTGGCGTTGAGCGTTGTCGGCAGGCCGGCGCTGATCACGATCGGCCCCGAAGTTCCCGCGCGCCCGCGGTGGATGTTCAGGCCGGTGAACTCGGTGGCGCCGGGGAACTGATGGTTGAGGGTGACCACCAAGGCGCCCGCGGTGATCTGGCCGATGTTGTTGCGATTGACAAAGACATAGACAGTGGCTACGGCCTCGGCATTGAGGCCGGTAACCGGCGGCCTCACGTTGGCCGGCGACAGATCCAGCCGCAGCGTGTGCGTACCTGTATATTGCAACTGCCCACGGATAATTCCACCGCCGTGGCCGGGCGCGCTGGTGTGGAGGTTGGCGTAGTGGCCGGCGGCCTGGCCCGCAAACAGCCCCCGCAGGGCCGTTAGCGCTGCACCGGTGTTAATGTCGGCCGAACCTCGCGTGATGTTGCTCGTCCCGGTCGCGGGGATGCCCTCGGCCAGAGCGACGCCCGGGCTGGGCTGGATGACCACGCCGGCGTTGATTCCAACGGGTCCGTTGTGAATGTGCAGCCCGGTAAAGGAGCCGTCCGGAGCGCCAAAACGATAGTTCACATCGAACAGGACCGCGCCCGAGACGATCTCCCTCGCCGCGTTACGCACGCCCAGGGCGACGATATTGGCCGAGCCGGAAGCGTCGATTTCCGGGAACGGCGGGTTCTCATTCAGCGTCGACAGGTGGGCCCGCATCACCAGCAGCTCGGCTTCCGCCAGTTGCCCGCGCATCACGCCGTTCGGATTGGCCGCTGTGCGCAGGTTGACGTAAAACTGGTCTGGCGGCTGCCCGAAAATCCGGGCGAGCCGCACGCGATCCGTCTCGACGACCTGGCGAGAGATGCGTCCCACTCCTCCGCTGTGTCTCACCGGGTTGGTCGGCGACACATTGGTTTCGAAGACGATGTCGGCGTTCGTCCCGGCCGGGCCGTTGTGAATGCTCAGCCCGATGATTTCGGCGGCCGGCATGTTGAAGTCCACCTCGAAATCCACAACGGCGAAACTGACCCCCGCAGCCGTTTCCGTGATGTGGACAAGTATCGTCGCGCCGCCGGGCGCGGTCACGCCGGTCACCGGCGGAACCACATTCGCGGGCAAAAGGGAGGCCCTCAGAAATACAGTGTCGACCGTGTGAGCCAGGGCCGCCACGGCCGTAATACACACCACTACCACCAGACGTCGAATCGTACGCATAGCACCCCCTCCTGAAGCAGACCAGGTCATACTACCAGATCAAGAGGCGGTCCAGCAATGGTTAATTTTTGCCGCTCACAAAATCGCAGAGCAGACCCATGTCTTGGTTGAAGACCCTCGATTCGACCTGGCCGGCGCTGACCCAGCGGCCATGGCTGTCCAGGGCTGCCAGGACCTGCCGGACGCGCTCTGGGCCGGGTCTCGGGCGGCCTTCCGGCTCGGGCACGCCTCCACGGAGCCGCTCGTACTCCGCGATGGTCTCCGGAATCCCGAAGCTGGACTGAAAGGCGTAGTGCGTGGGCAGGTCGTCGGCCGTGTAGACAAGCTCGTACTTCGTGGTGAAGTAGAGCGGGCGGTTGGTTTCTAGCTCATAGAAGCGCGCCCAGCGGCCCGGGGCGATTTGGGAGCGCCCGAACCAGGCGATGGCCGCCGGGATGGGTTTCAGGTATCGCTCGTCCTTCGTGGCGCGATAAACCTCCATCAGGCTGCGGATCACCCCGGCCGACTCCCTCGAGCAGACCGAGGGCGGCTCGAACTTGCGCGCCCAGGCGGGCCGCATCTCCAGGTCGTACTGCTGGGCCCAGACGGGCTGCGGCTCGGGCCGCTGGGCGCGGATCATGAAGTCGCCGGCGCGCCGGACGGCGTCGAGGAACCGCTTGTCCCCGAGCTGCTCCCAGGCCTGAAGCAAGGTGTGGACCAGGTCGGCGATGGTGTCGTCGTTAAATGTGTAGTAGCGATAGTAACCCTCGGCGGGCGCCGGGTAGCGCTGGGGCCAGGCCCCGTTGGGGTACTGGATCTTGAGCACGGCCTCGAGCCCGCGGTCGAGGGCGGCCTTGATGGCCGGGTCGGGCCGCGCCTTGTGGACGTCCATCAGCAGGCGCAGCGCCGATTGCGTGTTGTCGTCGTCGTAGGTAGAGATGGCCCGGGCTCGCCATTTTTCGCGGAGCGCCGGGTCGAATTCCACCCGGTAGTCCCAGCCCCCGGAATCGAGCTGGCCGCGCACCAGGGCGCGCGCGGCGTCCACGGCCGCGTCCAGGAAAAACTTGTCGCCGGTCGAGCGCCAGGCGCGCAGAAACGTCTGGCCGACGGCCGGCGTCCCCGGCGGCTGCACCCAGATCTGGGTGTCGGTAGCCGCTACTTCTCCGGCGCGGGTCTTCAGGTCGAGCGAATACCGCCACAGGTAGCCGCCCTCGGTCGCGATGGAGCGGAAGAACTTCCCCGCGCGCAGCATCGCCTCGCGCGCCTGCTGCTCGAGGGACGTCTGAGCGGCCAGAACGGCCCGCAACAGCGTCGGCGCGGTGGCGGCCCCCAGCAGGTGACGGCGCGTCATGGCGGCGGCTCGATCGCCCCGCCGGCTGCGGTGAAGGTGGCGCGGGCAATACCGACGGCCTCCTCGGCGTCGTCGCAGGTGTAGGACTCCGCTGGTATAGCCGGCGCCGGCAGCGCGTCCGGATACCGCGACGCCAGGTAAAGCCGGTCGAGTTTCTTGCCCCTCCCGGCCAACGGCGCAAGCCGCGCGTCCAAGCGGCTGGCCTCTTTCGCCAATTCCCCAACCGAATGAGAGGGCACAAACCGCCGTCCGCGGGAAAGAAGAAACGCCTTTAGAGCTTTCTGGGACGTCTGCTCAGCGAAGTACGCTGCGTAAGAGTACGCCCCCACTTGCAGCGTCCGCTCGGCCTGCGCCCGGTCGTACTCCGCCTGGCGAAGCCAACGCCCGGCTTCCTCGCTCGCATTCTTCATGGCGGAACCGGGCCTTCCCCCCGCGGATAGACAACAATGGCGTCGCGCAGGGCGTTCAGGATGAAAGGATTCTCCTGCTCCTGCATCTGGGCGAATTCCTCCGGGTTGTAGACGAAGACGTCGGCCGGTACCGGCAGCATCGGTACATCCAGAAGCCGCTTAACAAACCGGTCCGAGGTGCGCTTGATAACGATCAAGTCCAGGTCGCTGTACTCGTCCTGTTCGCCGCGGGCTGCCGATCCGAACAACAGGATCTTCTCGACCGGGCCGTAGCCCGCGACGATAATGTCGACCAGATCGTCGACGGTGACGCGTTCTGACGCCGCTTCGTTCACCTTCCCAAGTATAAGCGGAGGGGCTGCGGCAAGCAATGGCGCCGGTCTCCGCCATCTCCCAACCCCCATCCCCCAACCCCCGCGCGGCGAGCCGCGTTTGGCTGCGGCTCGCCGCGCTATGCTATCTTGATTTCATGCAACGCCGACAATTCCTGGAAATGACCGCCGGAGCAGCCGCCGCGTCCCGCCTGATCGCCCAGAGCCGTACCGCAGGCTACAAGGTCGGGATGTGCTGCTGGAACATGCGAGACTTCGAGCCCACCGTCTTCGAGGTGGCCGCCAAGATCGGCCTCGACGGCGTGCAGCTCGGCATCTCGCGCGACGACCAGCAGACGCTGAAACTTCGCCGGCCGGAGGTGCAGCGGCAATACATCGAAGCGGCGCGGCGCGCGGGCGTGGCCATCGTCGGAACCGCCTGCCAGTTCCGGCGGCCGCTCAAGACCGAGCCGGTGGCCGCCATCGTCCTCCACGACTGGATCGACGTCACCGCGAAGCTGGGCGCCAAAGTGATCCTGGTTCCCTTCTTCGGCCAGGAGAACATCGTGGACGCCAACAACCAGCAGGAGTTCGACCGGCTGGTGGCGGTGTTGAAGGAGCTGGGGCCGCGCGCCGAGCAGGCCGGCGTGATCCTGGGACTCGAGAACACCTTGAGCGCCGTGGACAACCGCAAGATCCTCGAGGCGGTCGGCTCGCCCGCCGTGCAGGTTTACTACGACGTGGGCAACTCGACCAACAACGGCCACCCCGTCCTCGCCGAGATTCCGGCGCTCGGCGCGGCGCGCATCTGCGAGTTCCACATCAAGGACGGCAAGAGCCTGCTCGGACAGGGCAAGATCGACATGCCGGCGGTGGCGGCGGCGATCCGGTCGACCGGTTACGACAAGTGGCTGGTGCTCGAGACGGCCAGCCCCACCGACCTGGTGGCGGACACTCGTACCAACTTAGAGTACACGCGTCGCGTTTTCACGCGGGGTTGATTAACCGCCAAGACGCCAAGGCGCCAAGAACTGACCCGTCACCGGCGCGCGTCAGGCCCTCCGCGATTTTCTGCACCTGGGCGGCAGTTCCGGCAGGTTGCGGACGACCACCATCCAAACCTGGCGCAGGTTCAAGCCGAAGTACTCATGGACCAGAATGTTTCGCATGGCGATCACCCGCGCCCACGGCACTTCCGGATGGCGCTGCCGCAGTTCACCGGACAGTGCTCGCGCCGCCTCGCCGATCACTGCAGGTGGTGGATCATCCACACCTGTAGCATCTCGTCGCGCAAGAACGCCTCTTCGCTGGCGTCAGCGCGCCCGCAGGCTTTCTCGATCGCCGTCAGGATGTCGTTTAGCCGCTCGAGGTCGCGCCGCACGCCGTCTAAACGGGCCGCGCATCGCGATACACGCTGTCCCGGACGCGCGGCTTGATCCAGCCGTCACTGGCCAGATCGACCCGTCGTCCCAGCAACTCCTCGAGTTCGAGCTGCAAAGCAGCGTGGTCCAGAAGACTGGTATCCGGCTTCCACCGTACCAGCAGGTCGACGTCGCTGTCCGCTCTCTCTTCCCCGCGCGCCACAGACCCGATCACGCGCACATCGCCGGCCCCATGTCGGGCCGCCGCCTGCAGAATCTGTTCCCGCCTTAAGCTTAGGGTCTCTCGAAGACTCATCAGTGAATACCGCCTGCTTGGCGTCTTGGCGGCTTGGCGTCTTGGCGTCTTGGCGTCTTGGCGGTTAATCCTACGCCCGGACGTTTGCCCACACGTGCACGTGCGGGTGGCCGCGGAAGTACCACACCATGGTCGGGCTCTCGAGCTGCCAGACGTCCCAGACGCCGTCGCCGCCGAGGTCGAGGTTTTTGTAGAACGACATCGACATCGCCTTGACGCCGCCGTTGGCCTTGATGAGACGCATGGCCTCGTCGCTGTCCTTCTTGCGGAACGGCAGCAGCAGGTCGGCCATGACTTTTTCGACCAGGTCCCGCTGGTCCTTGGTCATGTCGGCGATGGGCAATCCGGTTAGCTCGGTCTTCTTCTTGAGCCGGACGGTGGCGGTTTGCTTCTCCTCGCGCGGGTCGCCGAGCAGCGCCATCTCGCGCTGCTTGCCGTTGAGGGCCTGGAAGACCTCGTTGGCGCGCTTTGCCTGGTACCAGTAGACATTCTTAGGATGGTCGGGGGCCTCGTTGAAACTCTGCGAGGCGTGGCCGTAGAAGATTGGCCCGCCGAAGGCGGCGCCCTCCACCGAGTCGCCGTCGCAGCGCACCGTGCAGTGGCGTCCGGTCAGCACGAACTCGAAGGCGCCGGAGCCCGGCTCGCCGAACAGGCCGACCGAGTAGTTGCCCAGCCCCTGGCCGTCCTCTTCGATGTGGTAGTAGATCTTGTCGACGAACTCCGGATTATGGAGGCCGGTGAAGATGTCGCGGACCATGGCCTGCTGGTCGGTGGTGAAGAACTTGCCGACGCGGGCCGGGGTGATGTGCCAGTTGGCGTCGACCTTGGAACGCAGCGGATGGTCGAACGGAAACGCCATGGTCTGCTTTTGTTCCGGCGTCAGGCTCTTGTAGAAAGTCGTAACCAGCGTCTCCGATTCGCCGGCGGTCTTTGGGGTGTTGGCGGCGTGGGCCAGCCCTGCGGCCCCGAGCGCGGCGGTGGTGATGAACTCTCTGCGGTTGAAGCCACTATCGCAATCCGGGCATTTCATGGGTGAAGGCTCCTTTCCTTAAAGCTGTTATCGCACGCCGGCTGAGGGAAGTCAATGGAACGTTGCGAGACATGGTGGCAGATCTGCCACCATGTTGCCGGATGCGCGGTCAGTTTTGGGCGATTCCGATGGTGACGGTATTGCTGGGCAGGCCGACGGCGCCCATGCGCAGGACCACGGGGACGGCGGGACCGGCGGTCGCGCCGCTAGGCACCCGGACGTTGACCTGATAAAGGCCCACCAGGCCTGGAGCGAGACCTGAGAACAACACCTCGGCGTCCGCGCCGCCGACGGTCACGACGGGCGTTTCGACGGTTCGCGCCAGCGGCGAGACGGGGGCCGGTTCGCCGGGCGCCGGAGCGGGGCCGTCGATTCGCCCCAGCCCGGTGCAGTAGATCTCAATGATGTCATCGCGGCGGGCTGGACGAGACGGCACGCCGGCGAACTCGCCGGCAACCAGATTCGTGTTGCCGATGAGAATGGCGCCCTGACCCTGGCCGTCTTGGGTCAATGTAAAGATACCGGGCCAGGAGGCGCCGCTCGGGTTCACGGTCAGCGGGACGCTTTCGACCCCAGCGTGGGTCACGGTGAGAGTGATCGGGCCGGCGGGCAGCGCAAACGGCAGATGAAAGTTGACTTGCCCCGGACCGACGTAATACAGGGGCGACGGGACGCCGTTAACTCTTACCACGACCGTGTTCATCTGCGCGGGCAGCGGCAGCCGGGCGGCGCCCTGCGGCAGCGGCGCCAGGCGGCTGCCGAACAGCGAAACGATCGTCCCTGGGCCGACGCCCCGTCCGAGGCTGGCGGCGTTGACCACGCCGGCGGGCTCGACGACCGGTGGCTGCTCCGGGGGCAGATAGAACGCTTCGTGGACGCCCGAGTAAGTCGCGCCGGCAATGGGTCCGCCGCTGGGGGTAAAGATGACGCCGGGCGTTCCGGGCCCCGTGACGGTCGCGCCATATAGACCGTGCCGCGGTGTAGGCATGGGCGCGAGGCTTCGCCAGGTATCGCGGACGGGGTCGTACTCCTCATTCTGGCGGTAGGTGCTTTGCGGCGTGCCGCTGGGGCCTTCGCCGCCAAAGACTTGGATGCGGCCGCCGAGGACGCCGCTGCCCAGCCCGCCGCGCGGCGTAAGAATCGGCGCGCGACGGCGCCAGGTGTTGTCGGCCGGGTCGTATTCCTCGTTGGCCGCGAGCACCGCGCCGATGCGTCCGGCCAGGGCGTAGAACTTGCCGCCCGCGGCCTGGGCGGTGAGGTGATCGCGCGCCGTGGGCATGTCCGGCAGCCGTTCCCAGCGGCGGGCGACGGTGTCGAAGGCCTCCAAGGTGGCGACGCTGCCGCTGGCGGCCAGGCCGCCGGCGACGTAGATTTTCGCGCCGATGGCGGCGACACCGCTGGCGCCGCGCGGCGTCGGCATGCGCCCCACTTGCTGCCAGCGGTCCGCGGCGGGATCGTATTCGTAGGTATTACCGTCGCTCAGAGCTCCCAGCCCGCCGACCAGGTAGAGCTTGCCGCCCGCGGCCGCCAGGTTACAGTGGTCGGCGCCCCCAGCGATGGGGATGGAAGCGCCCGCGCGCCAGGTGTCGGTGAAAGGATCGTAGACGTACAGCGCGTTCGTCGAGCCTCCCCGAGTCAGCCCGCAGAGGGCATAGACCTTGCCTTCGATGGCGGCGGCCGAAACTTCGGTGGCCTCGATCGGGTAGGGGGCTCGGGTTTCCCAAACGCCCTGAGCCCAGGCGGCGGTCGAGAAGGCCCCGGCGGCGCACCAAGCCGCGCAGACCGTGCGCATGGCTCCTACTCTACACTACTGTTCCGCTGGCGTTGCGTCGATGGAAAAGCATAGGAGGCGACTCGTTAACCATCTTGCCTGTCATAGACATAGCTCGCAAGGTCATACGCATCGCCATCGCCGACGATCACACGCTGTTCCGCGCCGGCCTGACCAAGCTGCTCGCCGAAGAGCAGGACCTCACGGTGGTGGCCGAGGCTGGCGAAGGCGCCGAGATCGTCGACGTGTTGAAGAATCACGCCCCGGACATTCTGTTGCTGGATCTGAAGATGCCCGGCATCGACGGCCTGGAGGTGCTGCGACGGCTCCAGGCGGCGGGCACGGCCACGCGAGTCCTGGTGTTGACCGCTTCGGAAAACGAGGACGACCTAGCCGAGGCGATGAAACTCGGCGCCTCGGGTGTGGTGCTAAAAACGACGGCCACGGATTTGCTGGTGCAAGCCATTCGCAAAGTGGCCAGTGGCGAGATCTGGCTCGACGGCCGCGTCACCGCCCGCGTCATCAAGCACCTGGCCGATACGCGGCTCGCTGGCGGGCGCAACTACGAGGACGGCGGGTTGACGCCGCGCGAGAAGGAAATCGCGGCCCTGGTCGGCCAGGGCTACAAGTATCGCGAGATCGCCGAGATGCTCTCCATCAGTGAGCAGACCGTCAAGAATCACCTGCGGAACATTTTTCACAAACTCGGCGTTTCCGACCGCCTCCAGCTCGCACTCTATGCCATCCATCACCATTTCTGAGCGTCCTGCCGATAAACGGGTGATGAGCAACCAGCGCACTCCTACCATCCTCATCGTCGATGACGATCCGGCCGACCAGTTCCTGGTCCGCGAAGCGATGAAGCTTTCCAACCTCAGCTACAACCTGCGTTTGGTCAACGACGGCGACGAGGCCATGGAGTACCTCTACCACCGCGGCCGTTACAACGACCGCTTCAAAGCCCCCCGCCCGGACCTGATCCTGCTCGACCTCAACATGCCGCGCTACGACGGGCGCAAGGTCGCCAAATCGATCAAGACCGATCCCATTCTGAAGAATATCCCGGTCGTGGTGCTCACCACCAGCGCCCAGGAGGAGGACATCGACGATCTCTACCAGATCGGCGTGAACTCCTACATGCAAAAACCGGTGAACTTCGACGACTTCACCGACGCGCTGCGGGACCTCAGCGTCTACTGGCTGGAGCGGTCGGCGCTGCCGCCCAATCGCGGTCGGTAGGCGCAGGCCAGTTCGGGGTCGAACCCAGCTTATGCGGCAACTCGACGCAATACTTCGGGATGCAGCTCTGCCAGCCGGAGGAGTGTCTTCGCCGCGCCGCTCGGTTCGCGGCGACCTTGCTCCCACTGCTCCAGTGTGCGTTTCGAGACTCCCAGGAGCGCAGCGAACTGCGCCTGTGTAAGGCCCGAATTCAAGCGAGCTCGCACGATGCGCGAACGAGGCTCGAACTTGGAGCGTTTGCCCCGGCCAGCCTTGATTTCGCGCACACCTTCGAGCACTTCCTGCCAGATGTCGCGTCCAGCCTCGAACCGGGCGAGCGCCCGACCGGTGAGCTTCTTACTCATGTTGGAACGCCTCCTTCAGTTTCTTGAGAATGTGGGCAGGCCCGCCCCTTGGCGCCTCCAGCGGAGTTTCCTCACACCCCCAGAGCCGCGAACGATGCTCCCTGCTTCGGGGTTCTGCACCATGAACTGCTGCAACTTTGAGTATTCGTCGTCATCGAGGTAGATCGCACGCACGCGCTCAAAAGCGGTCGACTCGATGAAGGTAAACATCCATGGCCATACTACGCCTTTGGCGTAGTTCTGTCAAACGCGGCCTGCTTCGTCCACCTAGGCAGAGACCAAAATCCCTTTGGTCACCGTCTCCAGAAACTCCCGCGCCCGCCGCGCCAGGGCGTCGATCTCCTCCGCGGTCTTGGGGCGCGGCACGAGCGGCTCGAAGATGTTCTCGCACAGCAGCGGCATGTCGCGCCCCGTGAAGGCCACCGGGGCCAGCAGTTTGTAGTGATCGATCTCCCCGAAGCCGGGGCCGCAGTCTTCGTCCTTCGGCGTGTTGCGATGATCCTTGATCGTGAAGGCGTCGACCTCCCGGTAGCACGACTGGATATCGGCGATAGGGTCGGCGTTCTGGTAATCCAGAACATTGCCGGAGTCGTAGCAGATTTTCAGCGCCGGCGAGCCCACGTCGGCCAAGATGCGCGCGCAGTCGCGGCCGGTGGCGGTGTTGCCGCCGTGGGGCTTGATCAGGAGCGTGATGCCGGCTTTCTGGGCCTGCGGGGCCAGTTGCCTGAGGTTCGAGATCCACAGATCATACTGCCCGGGCTGCGTGCTTCCGAAGGTCAGCAGGTACGGGATGCGCGCGGCGGCGGCCTGCTCGATGCGGCGCTGGTGTGCCGGAACCGAGTTCGGCGCCTCTACGCCTACTGTTGAGAACATCATCAGCGGTGTGATCCCGCCGGCGCGGGCCTGATCGGCGAGCCGCGCCGCCTCGGCCGGCGAGGCCTCGATCTCGAGCAGCGGCTTCTGCTGGTGGCGGGTTCCGAGACCCATGTAGCGGCAGCCGCTGCGGGCGATTCCTTCGAGGGCCCGCTCGAAGGAGAACGCCCCGTAGGGCAGCGTCAGGCAGCCGATCTGGAAGCGCGTTGGAGAGCGGGCGGCGGTTTGCGCCGCGGCGAGGCCGCTCGCGGACGCCAAAAAAACTCTGCGGTTCATATGCTCACTATTCATATATAGCGGCGGCCGAGCATCTCGGCGGCGGTCTCGTCGAGCTGGTCGGCGCGGCGGACGTCCTCGAAGCGATCCAGCAGCTCGTTGACGCGCAGGCGCTTCTTCTCGGCCCCGCGGAAATCGTGAATCACGCGTCCCCGGTGCATCATGACGAGGCGGTCGCCCAGGTTGGCGGCCTGGTGCATGGAGTGGGTGACCATGATGGCCGTCAGCTTATCGCGGGCGATGATCTGCTCGCTCAGGTGAATGACCTGGTCGGCGCTCTTGGGGTCGAGCGCCGCGGTGTGCTCGTCGAGCAGCAGGAGCTTGGGCTTGAGCCAGGTGGCCATCAGCAAGGTCAGCGCCTGGCGCTGGCCGCCGGAGAGCGTCCCAATGGGATTCTCCAGGCGATCCTCGAGGCCCATGTTGAGCCGGGCGATGGTCTCGCGCATTTTCCCGCGCACCTGCTGCGCCAGCGCCCAGCCGAGCCGGCGCGGGCGGCCGCGGCGCGCCGCCAGCGCCAGATTCTCGGCGATCGACAGATTCGGCGCCGTGCCGCTGAAGGGGTTCTGGAAGACGCGGCCGATGAGAAAAGCCCGGCGGTGCTCCGCCCAACGCGAAACGTCCTCGCCGTCGAGGCGGATGGCGCCGGCGTCGAGCGGAAATGTGCCGGCCACGGCGTTCAGCAGCGTCGACTTGCCCGAGCCGTTGGTTCCGATGACCACCAGGAAGGAGCCCTCCTCGAGCCTCAGGTCGACGCCCTGCAAGGCGCGCACTTCGTTGGCGGTGCCGCGGTGAAACGTCTTGCGAACCGCGCAGACCTCAAGCACCGGCCAGACCCGCTTTCCGCGCGCCCCATTTCCGCAGAAAATCCGGGAGCACCAGCGCCACGAACACGAAGGCCGCGGTGATCAGCTTGAGGTAGTTAGGATCCAGACCCCAGCGCAGCGCGATCGCCACGAGCAAGCGGAACAACACCGACCCCATGGCCGCCCCGGCGATGATCGGGCCGATGTGCTGCGTTCCTACCAGCGCCTCGCCGATGATGACGCTCGCCAATCCCCACACCACCATGCCGATGCCCATCTGCACGTCGGCGAAGCCCTGGTACTGCGCCAGCAGCGCGCCCGACAACGCGACCAGGCCGTTGGAGATGGCCAGGCCGAGCACCAGCATGTTGCCGTCGTTGACGCCCAGGGCGCGGATCATCTGGGCGTTGTCGCCGGTGGCGCGCATGGCGGTGCCCAGGTTGGTGCGAAAGAAAAGGTAGAGCAGGACGCCGGCGATCAACGTCGCGAGCAGCGCCAGCACCAGCATCGAGAAGTCGCGGATCGTAACGTCCCAGCCGAAGACGCTGAAGCTCGACCGCGCGGCGAAGCGCTGGCCGGCGGCTTCCGCCTGCGTGATCAGGGTCTTCTCGCGCATCAGCGGCACGTTGCTGCGGCCCATGATGTAGAGGTTCACCGAGAACAGCGCCGTCATCACCAGAATCCCGGCCAGCAGTCCGTTGATCTTGAAACGCGTGTGGAGAGTCGCGGCGGTGGCGCCGGCGACCATGCCGGCGGCAAAACCGGCGGCGGTGGCCAGGCCCGGCGAGACGCCTTTCACGAGCAGGACCGCCGCGACCGCCGCCCCCAGGCTGAGCGAGCCGTCCGCCGTGATGTCGGGAAAGTGGAACACGCGGAAGCTGACGAAAACGCCGAGCGCCAGCATCGAGAGGATCAGGCCGAGCGTCCAGGAGCCGACCAGCAGGCTCATGTCCGCTCCGCGGTGATTTCGGAGATGGGCGCGATCCAGCAGGCGCCGCGCACGAACTCGCTTTGCCCGGCGCCTTCGATCTCGCGATCGTCGCCGAGCAGGTGCAGCACGCCCTGGAGACTCTCGCTCTGGAACAGCGTGGCCACCGTAGGTCTCAGCTCGATGCGGCCCTTCGGCAAGGGGCGATAGGAGAAAGCGGCGGCGTGGAAATGTCCGCAGGCGGGCGATCCCTTGGCGAGCGGCCGCACCATTTCCGAGAGCGGGCCGCAATTCTCGTCGCGGGAGGCGACGCCGGCCACCAGCGTCAGCGCCCGCACATAGGCGCGCTCGGCGGTGAACGAGAGCCACTCGCGAACCTCCGGGTGGGCGAACGGGGCCCCGGAGGCCGTGGCTTTGCGCGCCGGCGATTGGCGAAGCGCCGCGCCCGTCAGACCGGCCGATTCCGCCACCATCACCAGGCCCACTCGATCCGCCCCGGAAATATCCAGGCAGGCTTTGACCAGGTCGCTCAATCCGGCGGCGCTCGTTTTCGACTTCGGCTCGAAGCGGGCCAACTGTGCGAACTCGCCCTGGCACAACACGCTGTAAAGCACCAGCATCTCGGGGCCGGAGGCGCCGGCGGCGAGCAGAAAGTCGGGAACGTTGGTTCCGTCGGTGGGCTGGTAGGCGGCCGCGCCGGCCACCGCCAGAAACTCTCCGAAGCGTCCGGCGCAATCTTCAAAGGCGTCCCCGAAGGCCCCCAAACCGACGGCGAACGTGGTATGCGGAAACTGCAGCTTGCGCACGTGCTCCTCGCCGAATTGGCAGCCCCGCAGCAGATCCGGATCGCCCACCAAGCGACAGGCCAGGCGCGCGCCCGGCGAGATGTCCCGCACCTCGAACGTCGGGCTCTCGCGGTCCAGATGACCGACCATCCTCACCGGGGCGATGGTCGCGGCCGCCGGCTGCGCTTCGGCGTTCAACAGGATGGCCAGGTTCGCCAGCTCCAACACCCTCTTCACCGGCGGCGAAGCGAGCGAGACCGCCAGCGACCCGCTGATCTCCTCGAGCTGCTTGTAGAACTTCACCACCACGCCGATCCCCGCCGAGCTCATGAAGGTGACTTCCGAGAGGTTCAGCCGGATCTGGTGCGAGCCCTCGCGAACCGCCTGCTCCAGCGCGCGGGCCAGATGGTCGGCCCAGTACCCGTCCAGGCGTCCCTTGACTCGCAGCTCCAGCGCGTCGCCGACCTGTGCTCGCGTGACTTCCATCCGTCTCCTTGCCCGTCAGCTAAAAACCGCAGACTCTGAAACCGCAGATGAACGCAGATAAACGCCGATAAAACCAAGCACTCATCGGCGTGGATCGGCGTTCATCGGCGGTTCCAAACGGTTTTCCCCCCTCTATTGCTTCGGGCCGCCGCTCTTGGGCCGCGGCGAGCGGTCGTGCACGCCGGTCTCGTCGATAACTCCATCGGCGCTGCGGACCACATCCTCAGGCAGTTGCCACGGATCTTTCAAGCCTCGCAGGGCCGTCTTGTTGACCATCAGCTTCTCGGGCACGTAATCGCGGATGGGGATCTTCGCCGGGTCGGCGCCCTGGAGAACCTGCGCGGCGAGCTCGCCGGTTTGCCTGCCGATCATGTAGAAGTTCGCTCCCAGGTCGAACAGTGAGCCGCGAATGGCGGTCGGCGGGACAATCGAGAAAACCGGAATGCGCCCCTGCTTGGCCGCCGCGATCACCGAGTCCAGAGCCACGACGACAGTGACGTCTCCGCCTATCCACAATACCTCGACGCCGCGCGAGACCAGGGAATTCACCGCCTCGAGCACGTTCGAGGAACTCTCGACGGCGGTCTCGACGAGCTGAATCCCCAGTTCCCGGCAAACCTGGCGCGCCTTGAGCGTGAAGGCTTCCGAGTTGGCCTCCGAAGGATTCCAGGCGACGCCCACCAGCTTCAGCGGCGGGTAGAGCTTCTTAGCCAGCCGGAACGCCTTTTCGACCGGGAAAAACGATCCGATGCCGACCAGGTGCCGGGGATGGTCGAGCGGCCGCGAGCGGTCCAGGCCGACCCCGGCGACGTAGGGGTCGGCGACGATCCCGAAGACGTGCTGCACCTTGCCGTCGCGGTTCGCATTGCCTACTATTTGCAGGCAGCGAGTGGTGCTAGTGATCACCATGTCGTACTGCCCGGTGACGAGCTGGCGGGCGATGGCGTTGGCGGTGCCCAGATCGTTCTCGGCGTTGAAGTGCTCGAGGCGGAGGGTCTTGCCGTTGACGAACCCGGCGTCGGCCAGGGCTTCGAAGATCCCGTCGCGCCCTTCGTCGAGCAGCGACTGCGAGGCGTACTGCATGAACGCCACGCGCGGGATGCGGCGGCCGGCGGGGCTGCGCTGCTGCCAGTCGCTCAGCAGCAGCACCCCGGAGCTGAGCAGCAGCAGCGTTGTCCCGAGCCAGAGTCGTTGGAGGGCGGATCGCATGAACCTGACCTGGAGTGTGTAACATGTTCGGGGCGCGTTTCGCAAGGAGCGCACGCCGCCAGCGGCCTCGTGTTTTCGTGTTACACTGATTTCGTGTTAAGGAACATCACCATCACGGTGCCAGAAGACGTGGCTCTCTGGGCCCGGCGCAAAGCCGCCGAGGAGAACACCTCGGTCTCTCGACTGGTGGGCCGAATGCTGGAGAATCAGATGCGGCGGAGCGACGATTACTGGCGGGCGTATCGTCAGTGGAAAAAGATCCGGAGTCTGCCCGGAATCGACGCGGCCAACCGCTGGAGCCGGGAAGAGGCCCATGCCCGCCGCCGATAGTTTCTTCGTCGACACGAATGTGGTTCTCTACTCGGTCGACGCGGCTCACCCGGACAAGCAACAGAAGGCGCGCGCCTGGCTGGCCGCTTTGTGGGAGCAGGCCGCCGGTCGACTGAGCTGGCAGGTGCTGCACGAGTTCTACGCGAACGCGGAGCCCAAGATGCGCCTGGCCAGACCCGAAGCGCGGCGGCTGGTCGAGACGCTCGCGGAGTGGCAGCCGCGTGAGACAAGCATGGAACTGATCCAGCGTGCCTGGCACTGGATGGACCAGGCGCAGATTCCTTACTGGGACGGCCTGATCGTCGCCGCTGCCGAACGCGCGGGCTGCGCCTGGCTGCTGAGCGAGGACTTCCAGAATGGGCGCCATTTCGGGTCTCTCACTGTCGTGAACCCATTTTTCCGAAACCCCAACGAGTTCGGCGTGACTCTACGGCGCTCGCAATGAAGCTCGACGGAATCCTTCTTGTTGGGCTGTTGGCGGGCGGCGCTGGGACCGTACACGCCGCCGACTGGCCCCAGTTTCGCGGCTGGAACGGGTCGGGTATTACCGAGGACCGGAGGCTGCCCGTCGAGGTGGGCCCCAGCCGCAACGTGGTTTGGTCGACCCCGCTGCCGCCGGGGCACTCCTCGCCCGTTCTAGCCGGGCCGCGCATTTTTCTCACGGCCTACGAGGGACAGAAACTTCTCACCATCGCTCTCGACCGCCAGGCCGGGCGGATACTGTGGACTCGCGAAGCGCCGCGGCCGCGCGTCGAGACGTTTCAGCCGACGAATAGCCCCGCCTCGCCCAGTCCCGCCAGCGACGGCGCGCATGTCTACGTCTTCTTCGGCGATTTCGGCCTGCTTTGCTACACCGCCGACGGCGAGGAGAAGTGGCGAGCGCCGCTCGGGCCGTTCAATAACGCCAACGGACACGGCTCCTCGCCCGTCCTGGTCGACGACCTTGTCGTGCTGATATGCGATCAGGACACGGACTCCTATCTGATCGCGCTCGACAAAACAACGGGCGCCGTCCGCTGGAAGACCGCGCGGCCCGAGGTGACGCGCGGCTATGCCACGCCCGCCGTTTTTCGCCCCCGCAACGGCCCCGCCGAGCTGATCGTCCCCGGCGCTTACAGCGTCATCGGCTACGCCGTGGCGACCGGGGAAAAACTCTGGTGGGTGCGCGGCATGGCCTGGCAGCACAAGTCGGTCCCGTTGATCGACGGCGACATGATTTACGTCAACGGCTGGGAGATCGGCGGAGACGTCGAGACGCCGCGTCAAACCCCGCCCTTCGAGGAGCTGCTCGCCAAAAACGACGCCAATAAGGATGGACGCCTGACGCAGGAGGAGATGCCCGAGCCGATGCGGCGCTCCTACCGCGAGGACGATCTGAACCACGACTGGTATCTCGACGCCCGTGAGTGGGATTTCTACCGTCTGCATCGCGGCGCGCAGAACAACATCGTCGCCGTGCGCCACGGCGGGCGCGGAGACGTCACCGACACCCACGTCCGCTGGCGGTACCGCAAATCGCTGCCCAACGTGCCCTCGCCGCTCCTGTATCAGAAGGTCCTATACCTGGTGAAGGACGGCGGGATCGTCACCTCGCTCGATCCGAGAACCGGCGAGGCGCTCAAGCAGGACCGCATTCCCGGCGCCACGGAGCATTTCTGGGCGTCGCCGGTCGCCGCCGACGGCAAGGTCTATATGCTGAGCCAGGGTGGAAAGCTGGCCGTGCTGCGCGCCGCGGCGGAGTGGGAGGTGCTGGCGGTGAACGAGCTCGGCGACGAAGCCTTCGCCACGCCCGCCATCGCCGATCAGCGGCTCTACGTGCGCACCCGGACCAAGCTCTACTGTTTCGGCCGGCCCGACGGCAAGCGGTAGACGTCGTAGGCGCCGGGCGCCAGGTTCTCTAGCAATACATATCGTCCCGCGGCCTTCCCTTCCCTGGCCCCTCCGTTGACCGTCAGGCGCGTTCCGGCGCCGTCTTCGCGCGGCACGTAGAGATCCGTTCGCGCGCCGGCCGGCAGCGCAACTTTGAGCCGGAAGCCGCCCGCCGGATCCCGCTCCCAGGCCACCGAGAGCGGCCCGCGCGGCGTGGGGATTCGGCCGCGGGCGAAGCGCAACGGGCCGGGATGCGGCCGGACGCGGAGGCGCGCGTACTGCGGCTCGAGCGGTTGGACTCCTAAGACGTACTCCTGCAGCGCCACGACCGCCCCGTAGGCCGTGAAGGGGTGCGACTCGCTGGTGGAAGCGTCGCGGCGCCGCCCTTCCCAGGCCTCGTAAGTGAAAGTGCCGCCGTCGGCCAGCGTGGAGGCCCAGTTGCGGCCGCGCGGGTTGAGAAGGTACTCATAGAGGGCATCGTCCGCGTCGTGCTCGCCGTAGGCGCGAACCAGAAACTGCGCCAGCACGGGCGAGGTGCGGTGACCCGCCCGCTGGACGGCTTCCATGGCCCCGCGCTGGCGGTCGCCGCGCGCCAGATCGAGCGCCAGCAGCATCATGTTCGCTTGCTGCGACGCGCTGGGACTGCGGCCGCCGCCGGCGTACAGGCCGTCGATGTAGGCCTTCCTGCCGCCGTCCCAGAGACGCTCTTGGATCTGCCGCAGTATCGCGTCGGCGTATCCCTGGAACCGCTTCGCGACATCGATCCGGCCCAGAAGCGCCGCCAGCCGCACGATGCAGGTGTAATCCAGCCAGGCGTTCACGCTCATCACCGTGCGCTGCGTCGTCGTCATGTCGTAGTCGTACCGATCGGGCCAGTCGACGATGCCGCCGGCGTAGCCGGAGGAGCTGCCGAGATCGACCAGCCCAGTCTGCGGATTCTCCGTGCTCTTCACCCACTCGGCGGCCCGGACGAGGTTTGAAAACAAGTCTTCGACGAGCTCCCGGTCCCCCGTCTCCCGGTAATACTCCCACGCCCAGAAGATCCAGCTTTGCGTCCAGTCCGGGATGTCGCGCGCGCCGTCGCCGTTGGGATACACGGCGTTGACCTTGCCGGTGGCGCCGTGAAACTTCTCCTGCGACTGCGCGAATTCCCGGAGCCCCTGCTGGCTCAGGTCGCGATCGCCGAACAGCTTGACCTGCGCCATGCCCGTCAGGTAGGCGTCGTAGGTGAACTGGGCCTGCTCACGCGTCGGCGTGTCGACGAACTGTTCCTGCGACCCCAGCATGACGGAACGCTTGGCCAGGTCCCAGACGCCGTTCAGCGTGTCGTCGGAGGACTCGAACGACGACCGGCCAGGGTCCACCTTGTGGTGGCGCACCATCAGGCGCAGCGAGCGCGCATCCGGGGCGTGCGGCGCGTTCGAGACCTCGACGTACCGGAAACCGAGATACCAGTAGGGCTGGAAGGTCTCTTCCCCGCCCCGCAGAATGTAGCGATACGTCATATCGGTGCTCTGCGCGAAGCTCGTGACCGAGCCGTCCGGCGCCAGGCGGTAGCCGGCGGCAATGTCCACCGCGTCGCCCGCCTTGCCGCCGCGAAAGGCAATCTTGGGCATGCCGGCGTAGACTTTACCGAAGTCAGCGACATACCGTCGCGGGCCGAGCGGCCGCACCGTCACGGGCGCCATCTCGTATTCGGCGATGGTAGTTTCCTGCGCGCGCAGCGTCCCGGTCCACGGCGGGGTCGGGTGCCTGCCCAGCTCCGTCGCCGAGGCCCAGTCGCGCTCGTCGAAGCCCGAGGAATGCCAGCCCGCTGGATGCAGCCGCGCGTCGATCGACTCAGCGGGGATGCCTTCGCCGTTGCGGTAGCGCTTTCCGGCGATCCACTCCCCGCGCCGCGTCTTCCAGCTCCGGTCGCTGTCGACGACGGTCGAAGTTCCATCGGCGTACTCGACGACCGCCTGGAAGAGCATCCCGCGCCGCCCGGCCGGCCTTCCCTGCCCCGCCCCGTACCAGTGACCCAGCAGCCCGATGACGTTGTCGCGGCCGCTGGCGAGAAACGGCTCCAGGGGCAGCGTCTGGTAGTACTGATATTCAGGAGACGCGAAGTTCGGCCCTTTGGCGACGAGCCGGCCGTTAACGTAGAGCTCGTAGCGGTGCATCGCCGACACATAGGCCCGCGCTCGCGCGATTTTCTGAGCGTCCAGCTTGACGACGCGCCGGAAGTAACTGTAATCGTCGGGCTCCTCGCTCCCGCGCCAGATCCACTGCGCACTCCAGTCCGCGTTCGCGAGCAGCCCCATCTCAAAGTTGGCAGGCGCCGCGTAAGGGCTCGGCGCGCCCTTCTGGTTCCAGGCGCGGACTTTCCAGTGGCAGATTTCCCGGGAACGCAGCGGCGCGCCCGCGTAAGTGACAAACGCGACCATCGAGCTCCGAACCTTTCCGGAGTTCCACTTGTCGCCGATGTTGCGCGCCAGCTTCTCCGCCGAGGACGCCACCAGAATCTGGTAGGCGGACTGTCCGTCGCGCGGCGCGACCGTCCAGGAGAACTCCGGCGTCGTGTCGTCAATACCAATGGGGTCGACGCGGTCCTCGACGGCGAGCGCCACCGGAGCGGCAGGCTGCGCCCGCGCCGGCCACCACGCCAGCGCCGCCGCCACAATCATCCGCCGCCACGACATGCCCTCCAGGATAGTCCACATCGTGCGACAATAGCCGAGGGAGGCTTCATGAAAAGACTCGCGCTGGCCATTCTGGTCTTCGTCCTTCCTGCTATCGCGCAGGACGCCAAGCCCAACTTCTCCGGCACCTGGGAACTGCAAGTCGCCAAGAGCGACTTTGGCCCGCTGCCGCCGCCCGAAAGCGTAACCAACACGGTGGATCACAAGGAGCCCAAGCTCAAAATAACCTCCAAGTCCAAGACCATGGAGGGGGACCGCACGACCAACCTCAACTACACCACCGACGGGGAGGAGTGTACCAATGAGATCCAGGGCGGCCCCGCCAAGTCCCGGACCCGCTGGTCGGACCGCGAACTGGTCACCGAGATGCAGCTCGAAATCCAAGGCATGAAGCTCCAGTTCAAGGACCGCTGGAGCCTTTCCGAGGACGCCAAGACCTGGACCATCCAGCGCGCCTGGAGCGGCGAGTTCGGCGAGGCGGCGCAAAAGCTGGTTCTGGAGAAAAAATAGAGAATCCGCGATGCGCTTCTGCTATCCTAGATCCGCGAAGGGAGACGCCTGATGCCCTACCTATTCGTACTGGCCGCCGTGATCCTGCGGCTCATCCCACATCCGTGGAACCTCACGCCGATGGGCGCCATGTTCCTGTTCAGCGGCGCCGCGTTCGCCCGCCGCCGGGACGCCTTGCTGGTTCCGCTGGCCGCGCTGCTGCTCAGCGACGTCATCGTGACGCCCGTTCTGCACGGCCGCCAGTTCCCCTGGTTCAGTCCGTTCACCTGGGCCGGCTTCCTTCTGGTCGGGCTGATCGGCTGGACGCTGCGCGGCCGCTCGAATGTGGCGCGCGTGGCCGGCGCCTCGCTGGCCGGCTCGGTGGCCTTCTACGTCGTCAGCAACTTCGGCGTCTGGATCCAGTGGGGAATGTACCCGCTGACGCTCGCCGGCCTGGCGGAATGCTACGCGGCGGCGCTGCCCTTCTTCCGCAACACCGTCCTCGGCGATCTCGGCTACGCGGCGGTGCTGTTCGGCTCCTACCACTGGCTGCGACACAGGAAGCTCACCGCGGCGCCCGCCGGCTGAGACGCCGTGCGCATCTGCTCGCTGCTGCCCAGCGCCACTGAGATCGTTTTCGCGCTGGGGCAGGGAGATTCGCTGGTCGGCGTCACCCACGAGTGCGACTACCCGCCGGACGCCCGCCGCCTTCCCCAGGTAACGCGCACCAACATCCCGCCGGGACTCTCCAGCCGCCGCATCGACTCCGCCGTCACTTCGACGCTCGCCGAGACCAGCTCGCTCTATGAGCTCGACCTCGAGCTTCTCGAGCCCCTGCGCCCCGAGCTGATCCTGACCCAGCGCCTCTGCGACGTCTGCGCCGTCTCGTTCGACCGCGTCGAGGACGCGCTGGCCAGCCTGCCCGGACGGCCGCAGGTGGTGAACCTCGAGCCCCGCTCGCTCGACGGCATTCTAGATACTATTCGGACAGTCGCGCGGGCCATCGGCTGCGACGCCGCCGCCGCGAGCGTCATCGACGGCCTGCGCCGCCGCATCGACGCCGTCGCGCGCGCGGCCCGCAGCGCCGCCTCCCGGCCGCGGGTCTTCTGCATGGAGTGGGTCGATCCGCCGTTCTCCGGCGGTCATTGGATGAAAGAGCTGGTCGATCTCGCCGGCGGCCGCGACGACCTGGCCAACCTGCATCGTCCGTCGGCGCGCCTCGAGTGGCAGCGCGTGCTGGAGTTCGCGCCCGAGGTGATGGTGCTGACCTGCTGCGGGTTCGACCTGGAGCGCTGCCGCCAGGAAGGGGAAATCCTGGCCGAGTTCCCTGGCGCGCTCGACCTGCCGGCGGTCCGCAACGGGCGCGTTTTCGCCACCGACGGCTCTGCGTACTTCAGCCGCCCGGGGCCGCGGATCGTCGACAGTCTGGAGATCCTGGCGCACGCCGTCCACCCGGAGCTGTTTCCGCCGCCGCCGCTCGACGGCGCCCTGGCGCGACTCGACTTCAACCTCGTTGGGCGGGCTTCAGCCCGCCGGGGACTTTAGTCCCGCCAGGGCCGGGCTAAAGCCCGGCGCGGCCTGAAGGCCGCCCCACCGATGCCGGCCCGAGCGTCACCGGCTGTCCGCTCGCGGTGCTCTCGTAGACCGCGTTAGCGATCTCGACGGCGCGCAGCCCGGCCCAGCCGTCGGCCAGGGTCGTGGCTTCGCCGTGCAGGCCCGCCGCGCGCCGCGCGAATTCCGCGAACTCTTCCTCGAACGTCCGGGCGGTCGTCGTCTCCCAGCCGTGCAGCTTTTCGCGCAGGAAGATTTCGGGGTAGAAACGAAACTCACGCCGGCGCTTGCCCCCGGGGCGGTCGAGACAAATGGCCATGGCGAACATCGGAGCGTAGTAAGCGCGCGCCATGCCGCGATCGCCGTACGCCTCTATGTAGAACCGATATCCTTTCCACTCGCTCCAGGTGGCGTGGAGGGTCGCCACCTTGCCCTCCGGGCTGCGCAGCAGGGCGAAACCGTTGTCCTCGGAGCGGTCGAGCTTCCAGACGTTGCCGGTGGCCACGCCGTAGACCTGGCTGACCTCGCCGAGGATGTAGCGCGCCAGATCGATGACGTGGATGCCCACGTCCATCAGCGCGCCGCCGCCCATGGCGTCCTTGTTGTGCATCCAGGCCGCCGGGAGCTCGCTCAGCCCGCTATGGCCGGCGAAGGCGCGCACGTGGTCGAGCGTGCCGATGCGCCCGCTGTCGAGGATCTGCTTCAGAAAGCGCACCGCCGGAAAAAAGCGGTGGTTGAATCCGGTGGCCAGCACCTTGCCCGCGCGCTGCGCCGCCTCGACCATGCGCCGGCAGGCGTCGAGCGAGTTGGCCAGCGGCTTCTCGCAGAGCACGTGCTTGCCGGCGGCGAGCGCCGCCAGCGCGATCTCTTCGTGCGTGGCGGGCGGCGTCGACACGATCACCGCGTCGACCGTGGCGCCTCCTATTAACTGCTGGTACTCATAAAACGTCGCCGCACCCGGCGGCGCCGCCGCCCGCGCCCGGTCCGCGTCGACGTCGGCCACCGCCGCCAGCCGGCACCCGGGAGTCTCGAGCACCGCTTGCGCTCGCAACTTCCCGACGGCGCCGCAGCCCACCAGTCCGAAGTTCATCATCGGGTCCGCCCTCTAGTGCAAACTTGCGGAAGTTCGCGCGCAGTCCACCGTGTGAAACCGCTCCCTTTGGTCGCGGCTCAGCAAGCGTTTCCGAGCCACGACCGGAGGGAGTGGCATGGCGCCAACTTTGGCAAGTAAGCACTAGTGTAAGCGATACTAAAAAAGGAGGCGCCGTGGGCCAGGGCTTGCTGGTGATGAAATTCGGCGGATCGAGCGTCGGCAGCGCCGAGCGGATCGCCGCCTCGGCCGGGCTGATCGCCGAGGCGCGCCGCGAGCGTCCCGTCGTAGCCGTCGTCTCGGCGATGTCGAAGGTCACCGACACGCTGCTCGAGACGATGCGCCGCGCCGAAGCCGGCGACCGCGCCGGACTGGAAGCTAACATCCGCCAGCTCGACGAGCGCCACACCGGCGTCTGCCGCGCCCTGCTGCCCGCCGATCGGCAGGCGCCCATTCTCGCGGGGATCCACGCGCTGCTGAAAGACTTCGAGCGCATCGCGCAGGGCATGCTGATGCTTAGCGACAAGCCTCCGCGCGCGGTCGACGAAGCGGTGGCCACCGGCGAGAAGCTCTCCGCGCTGCTGGCGGCCGCCGTCCTCGAAGCGCGGGGCGTCGCGGCGACGGCGATCGACGGCTCCGAAGTGATCGTCACCGACGCCACCTTCGGCAACGCCTCGCCGCTCCTGGAAAAGACGCGCCAACGCGCCGGCGCCCGGCTCGGGCCGCTGCTCGCTGCCGGCGTGGTGCCCGTCGTCACCGGCTTCAACGGCGCCACCCTCGACGGCCGCCCCACCACCCTCGGCCGCGGCGGCTCGGACTTTTCCGCTTCCATCCTCGCCGCCGCCCTCGACGCCGAGGAGCTGTGGATCTGGACCGACGTCGACGGCATCATGACCGCCGACCCCAGCGTGGTCGCCGACGCCGCCCTGCTCGACGTGGTCAGCTACAACGAGGCCGCCGAGCTGGCCTACAACGGCGCCAAGGTGCTGCACCCGCGCACCCTCGCCCCGCTCGTCGAGAAACAGATCCCGGTGTGGAGCAAGAACAGCTTCGCCCCCGAGAAACCGGGCACGCGGATCGTGCCGCAGATCCGCGACGGCGGCGGCGTGTGCGCCATCACCTCCCTGGCCCGTGTCGCACTGATTACTATCGAGGCCGCCAACGCCTCCATGCAGGGCGCGCAACTGATGGCCCGCGCCCTCGACGCCCTGGCCCGCGTCAACGTCGAGGTGCTGATGCTCTCGCGGTCGAGCTACCGGCAGAACTTCTGCGTCTTGGTCCGCTCCGAGGAGCTCGAGATGGCGATGGAGAGCCTGGAATCCGCGCTGGCGCTCGAGCTGACCCACGGCTACGTGCACCCCGTGGCGGTCGAGGACAGCGTCGGTCTGCTGGCCGTCGTCGGCGAAGGCATGCGGGGCACGCCGGGCCTGGCGGGCCGCCTGTTCACGGCGATTTCGCAGGAACGGATCAACATCATCGCCATCGCGCAGGGCTCCAGCGAGCTGACTATCGCCATCGTGGTGCGCCGCGACGAGCTCGACCGCGCCGTCCGCGCCGTCCACGCCGAGTGTCGCCTGGGGGAGCGAGGCCGCCGGGCGGGTTAGGTGGCGCTCTATGCCCCTTGACATAACGAAGGATATGTCATACGCTATGAGAAGGAGCGATGCGGCTGGGCGAGGAATCCAGGCTGTACAAGGCCGTGTACGCGGACTATCAGCACGACCCTCTGCCCTCTCGTAGTTCCAGCGGGAGGTTTCATCGCGCGGACACAGGTGGAGTCACGTCGTACCTGGCGGCCAGCCCACAGACCGCCTGGAGAGAGGTGAGGCAGCGGTGGCGAGCCGACCCCGATGCCTACCGGATGGTCCAGGTGAGAGTGAAGGTGAGCAAGATCGTGGACCTCACGGACCCGGCCACCCAGACCCGCTACGGCGTGGACCGGGAGGTCTTGACGGGAGAGAGGTATGAGCAGTGCCAACGGCTGGCGGCGCGGCTGCGGGCAGAAGCGGTAGAGGCGGCGTGGACTTTTTCGCGCGCGGACTCGCCACAGGGAAGGTGTCTCGTACTATTCCTGGATCTGCTCGCAGCGGAGTCTCATGTGAAAGCCGAGCAGTTCGCACCGCTGCCGGCGGACGAGGCCTGGACGGAGGAAATATGACCAGTGTTAGAGCGCTTCGGAGGGAAACGCGGCTTTCCCAGGAGGAACTGGCGCGCGTGATGGGCGCTTCTTGGGTCACCATCTCGCGCTGGGAGCGCAAGGTGGCCAAGCCGAGCCCGCAGTCGCAGGCGCGCCTGGCCAGGCTCGGCAAGCTGGTCGAGCGTGTCGGCAAGGCCTTGCCTCCCGGTGAACTCTACCGATTCCTCGACACTCCACAGCCTCTGCTGCGGGGCTACCGGCCGGTGGATCTTCTGGACAACGACTACAGCTTCCAGGATGTGCTCGGCTTCGTCGAGAGCGCCAAAAGCGGCGACATGACGTAGGATCCAACCGCGGTAGAATGAGGCTCGAATGATCGGCAGAGAACTCGCCCACTACCACGTCACCGAAAAGCTCGGGGCCGGCGGCATGGGCGAGGTCTGGCGCGCCCGCGACACCCGGCTCCACCGCGACGTGGCGCTGAAATTCCTGACCGCCGCCTTCGCCGGCGATCGCGAGCGCTTGGCGCGCTTCGAGCGCGAAGCCCAGTTGCTCGCCGCGTTGAATCACCCGAACATAGCAGCCATACACGGTTTCGAGGAATCCGACGGCCAGCGGTTTCTGGTGCTCGAGTACGTCCCGGGCGAGACGCTGAAGGGCCCGCTGCCGCCGGAGGAAGTCCTGCCCATCGTCCACCAGCTCATCGACGCCCTCGAGGAAGCCCACGAGAAGGGCATCGTTCACCGCGATCTCAAGCCCGCCAACATCAAGATCACCGCCGAGGGCAAGGTGAAGGTTCTCGACTTCGGACTCGCGAAGGCCCTGGTCGGCGACCCCATCGACGAGGTGGCGTCCAACTCGCCGACGCTTGCCGCCACCGCGCTGACTCGCGGCGCCATGCTGCTCGGCACCGCCGCCTACATGAGCCCCGAGCAGGCCCGCGGCAAGAACGTCGACAAGCGCGCCGACATCTTCGCCTTCGGGTCGGTGCTCTACGAGATGCTCACCGGCAAGCAAGCTTTCGGCGGCGAGACGATCTCCGACTCCCTCGCCGCCATCCTGACCAAGGAACCCGACCGAGCGCTGCTGCCCGCCGATACCTACCAGAATTTTGGTAGGCTGCTCGACCGCTGCCTCCAGAAAGACCCCAAAAAGCGCCTCCGGGACATCGGGGAGGCGCGGATTATCCTCGACGAGAAGCAGCCGGAATTAACCGCCAAGGCGCCAAGACGCCAAGAGGAATCCAGGTTTCCTTGGCGTCTTGGCGTCTTGGCGGTTAATGCCCTCGTCCTGATCGCGCTCGCGCTGCTCCACTTCCGCGAAACGCCCCCGCCCCCGCGCACCGTCACGCACTTCACCGTCCCCCTGGCGCAGGCGGGGCTTTCCCCGCGGGTCGCGATTTCGCGCGACGGGACCCGCCTGGCCTACCTGGGCGGTCCACCACCCGGGCTCATCCACCTCCGCTTCATGGATCAGCTCGACGCGCGGCCCATCGCCGGCACCGAGGGCGCGCTTGGCCAGTTTTTCTCCCCCGACGGCCAATGGCTCGCCTTTTACCAGGGACGCGCTTGGAAGAAGGTCCAGGTGATAGGCGGCGCCACCATCACCCTGGTTGAGAACGCCCCCTCCTTCAGTATCGGAAGCTGGAGCGCCGATGGCAACATCATACTGGGCGTGACGGGCTCGGGTCTCTTCAGGGTGTCGGCGGCGGGAGGCAAGCCCGAGGTCCTGACGACGCCCGATCCAAAAAAGGGAGAACGGAACCACAACTGGCCGGAGATCCTCCCGGGCGGTCAGGCAGTGCTGTTCACCATCGGCACGGGCGCGTCTTTTGACGACGCGAGGATCGCCGTGCTCTCGCTCCAGACCGGCGAGCAGCGCGTGCTGGTGGCGGGCGGCACGTTCGCGCGCTATGTACCCACCGGAAAGCACGAACGCGGCACGGGCCACCTGGTTTACTGGCGCGCCGGTTCGGTGTTCGCGGTTCCGTTCGACTTGCGCACCTTGCAGGTGACCGGATCGCCCGTCCCCGTCGTGGAAGGGGTGCTGGGGAGACCGGGCCTCGGCGTAGCCTACTATGCTTTTTCGGACACCGGCACGCTGGTCTATGCCCCCGGAGGTTCCCTGGGGGGCGGAACATCGCTGACCTGGGTGGACCGGCAAGGAAAGGCGGAGCCGCTCGCCGCGCCCCAGCGTGATTACGCCGCGCTGCGACTCTCGCCCGAGGGGCAGCGCATCGCGGTCTCTATTGGTCGCCGCGGAGAGAGGTCCGATATCTGGGTTTACGACCTCGCCCGCGGCACCTTGAGCCGGCTCACTTCTCAAGGCGACAACAGCGCCCCCGTGTGGACGCCGGACGGCAAGCGCGTCACCTTCCGCAACAACCAGGAGGGCAAGTTCACTCTTTCCTGGGCGCCGGCCGACGGCAGCGCTCCGCCCGAAACGCTGGCAGGGCTCGAGTCGCGTGGTACGCCCGATGAGTGGTCCCCAGACGGCAAGCTGCTCCTCTACTCGACGGGAGGCGGGTCCGGCGACCCTCAGCGTGATCTGTATCTCCTGCCCGGCCCCGGGGCCAGCGCCGGCGACCGCAAGCCGCGCCCCTTCCTGCAAACGCCGTCCGCCGAAAATGACGGGGCGTTTTCCCCGGATGGCCGCTGGATCGCCTACGTCTCCGACGAGTCCCAGCGTCCCGAGATCTACGTGCGGCCCGCAGGTACGGGCGGCGGCAAATGGCCGGTTTCTACGGACGGCGGCAATCTGCCCCGGTGGTCCCGCAACGGACGCGAGCTCTTTTACCGCAACCGCAATAGCGTGATGGCGGTGACCATCGAGCCCGGCCCGACGTTCCGGGCCGGCACGCCCAAGCTGCTGTTCGAACACCGCTCGCCGGTCAGCGCGTACGACGTCTCGCCCGACGCCAAGCGTTTTGTGATGGTCCAGGCGCCCGGCGCCGAGCCGGAAGCCGGCGCCGCGCACCAGGTGCACATTGTGCTCGAGTGGTTCGAGGACATCCGCCGCCGCGTCCGCGCCGGCGGCTAGACCTGGAACGACTGGCCGATCAACTGGAAGTCCGCCGTTTCCCGCCGCTCCAACTTGGCGCGGATGTCTTCAAAACGCCGGATCGTGTCGGGCGAAAAAAGCCTTTCCCCGCACCGCAAGCAGACCTCGGCTCGAACCCGGACCACGGCTGTGTTTGCGCCCCCGCGCAGAACCTCCTCCACTCCTTGGACAGGAGCTCGGACCCGCACAACGGGCATTGATCAAACAGCTTCATGGCTGCTTCCCCCTCTCCACGTGTGGGCGAGAAGCAGATGGCGTCAAGCGACAGCACGTCGGCTCCTGCTTCTCTGTTGGCGTGAGCCGTAATGGCGATCCGGCTGCTGCCTGCAACGGCATCAGCGATGTCTCTGAGGTCCATCTGTATGGAGGGCCGGCTGCAAGCTCAGTCGATTGTACCGAGATGGGTTCGGTGGACGGCAAGCTGCTCGGGGGGCAGCCCTGCCTACGACACCTGACCCATGGCGACATGAATTTGCGGCGGCTGGCCGGAACCTGCTATGCTCAAGACTCCAATCTCTCCACCGCCTGCCCATCGGCTCTGCTGAGATCAACGCATCGTCAAGAAAGAGGCGCTTTACCATGACCGGAACCATCAAACGATTGATCGCGGAACGGAGCTTTGGCTTCATCCGCGCACATGACGGGCAAGAGGTATTCTTTCACGCCTCCGCGGTTGCCCAAAACGAGTTCCACTCGCTGACCGTCGGCCAGGAAGTCGCTTTTGATTTGGAACCCGGTGAGAAGGGCCCCCGGGCGGCCAATGTTCGAGCGCAACCCGGACAGCCGCTGTCGTAAGCCACGAAAGTGAGGCCGTCGTGCAGCTCATCTATATGGGGTTCGAACAGGAGCAGAACGTCCGGCAGTACATCTTTCACCGGACCGCCTCCGGCGAAGAGACCAGAGTGTTTGTGGTGAGCACGGACATGGCGCTGTTTCAGAGAAACCACATCGGTCTGCAGGAAGGCCCGGCGATGTGCCTGGGCGCGCTCACCGCCGAGCTAGGGGCCGTGGAATGCCCGCAGCCGCCGCCCCAGCGGCGCGCCCTGACCGATAAGCACATCCAGTCGTATCTGGTTTCCCGGGTGGTTCACAAGAAGCAAAAGCCCGGGTTCAAAGCGTCCTTGCCTCGCAGCTAGAGACTGCGAATGCCTGCCTGGCCGCGGCCTATTTCCGCTTCGGAAACAGCAGCGACAGAACCACCGTCACGCCGATCACCCCGCTGATGATGGCCAGCGAAAGCTTGATGGGGAACTGCCCGCCGTAGAGGCGGTTCAGGACGGTCATCTTCAGGCCGACGAAAATCAGCACCACGCTCAGCCCGTACTTGAGCATGTAGAACTTATCCATGGCCCCGGCCAGCATGAAGTAGAGCGAGCGCAGGCCGAGGATCGCCAGTATGTTCGAGGAATACACGATGAGCGGCTCGCTGGTCAGCGCGAAGATCGCCGGCACGGAGTCCACGGCGAAAACGATATCGGTCGCCTCCAGGAACAGCAGCGTGATCAGGAGCGGCGTGGCGTGCGGCACGCCGTTGACGCGCACGAAAAAGCGCTGCCCTTCGAGGTCCGGGGTCACCGGCACGAACCGCCGGAACAGCCGGATCAGCGGATTCTTGGCCGGCTCGACCTCTCTTTCCGGCGCGTACATCATCCGGATTCCGGTGATGATCAGAAACACGCCGAAGGCGACCACCACCCAGTGGTAGCGCATCAGCAGCGATCCGAGAATCACGAAAATGCCCCGGAAGATTAGCGCCCCGAGGATCCCGTAGAACAGCACGCGGTGCTGGAGCATCGCCGGAATCCCGAAGAAAGTGAACACCACCACGAAGACGAAAATGTTGTCCACCGACAGCGAGTACTCCACGATGTAGCCGGTGAGAAACTGCCAGCCGGTCTGCGCCGCCGCCGCTGCCGGGTCAAACCCCGGGATCGCCGTCAGCCGCGGGTCCCGCGCGAACTTCCACAAGCAGTACCGGTAGAGTCCGAAATTGAACAGCAGCGACAGCGTCACCCAGACCGCGCACCACACCGTCGCCTCTTTGACCGACACTTTGTGCGCCTGGCGGTGGAACACCCCCAGGTCGATGGCCAGCAGCACCATCACGAAGCCCGTGAAGGCCAGATAGAACCACCAGTATTCGTCGAACGGAAACAGTGGCGGTCGCATCACCAAAAAAAAAGACCCTCTGCAGACTCCTAGCCGCAAAAGGTCTTGATCCGTGTAGGGCGGGCTTCAGCCCGCCGGGGACTTCAGTCCCCGCCCGGCTCGGGAAGACTCCATTTTACCACGTCGCTCCCCGGCGAGAGGCGGGAGTGCTTCTGAAACTCCGGCCGCTTGTCGGGGAAGTCCGACCGGCAGTGCGCCCCGCGGCTCTCTTCGCGCGCCAGCGCGCAGCGGGCGATCAGCGAAACCACCGTGATGCGGTTGCGCAGCTCGTGTCCGGCGCGGCCGGCCTCCGGTCCTGGAGTAAAGTCCGCTCCTGCGAGATGACGCAGGCACTCCGTCAAGCCCCCGGCGTCGCGCTCGAGCCCGGCGCAGCGCCAGGCCAGCTCGCGCACCTGATCACTGGTAATAGGCGGAGCCACCGAGGCCACCGCCGGGGTCTCCGGCTCGCCGGCTTCGGCGTCGGCCCGCTCCCACAACTGCCGCCCCACGCGCCCCCCAAACACCAGCCCCTCGAGCAGCGAGTTGCTGGCCAGGCGGTTGGCGCCGTGGACGCCCGTCGCCGCCACTTCGCCGGCGGCGTAGAGTCCGGGCAGCGTCGTCCGTCCGTAGAGGTCGGTCCGGACGCCCCCCATCGCGTAGTGCGCCGCCGGATGCACCGGCGCCGGCTGCCGCGCCAGGTCGATCCCGTAAACCAGGCACGTCCGGTAGATGCGCGGGAAACGGCGCTCCACGAAGCCGCTGGCCAGGTGCGTCAGGTCCAAAAACACGTGCGGATCGCTCGTGCGCCGCAGCTCCGCCACGATCGCCCGGCTCACCACGTCCCGCGGCGCCAGCTCGGCCTGCGGCGTGTAGCGGCTCATAAAACGCTCACCCGCGGCGTTGCGCAGATAGGCGCCCTCGCCGCGCAGCGCCTCCGACAGCAGGAATCGCGGCGCGTTCTCGACGTGCAGCGCCGTGGGATGAAACTGGACGAACTCCAGGTCCGAGATTTCCGCGCCCGCCCGATACGCCATGGCCACGCCGTCGCCGGTCGCCACGTCCGGGTTTGTAGTGTCACGATATACTGCGCCCAGGCCGCCGGTCGCGAGCAGCACCGCGCGGGCCGTGATCTGCCCCGGAAGTCCGCCATCCGCGCTCAAGATCCGCGCTCCGCAGACTTCCCCCTCGCTGATCGCCAAATCGATCGTGGCGGCATGCGGCCGGAAGCAGATGCCCGGGAGCGTCTGCGCCTTGTGAAACAGCGCCCGCGCGATCTCCTGGCCGGTCGAGTCGCCCCGCGCGTGCAGCACCCGGCTGCGGCTGTGCGCCCCTTCGCGCGTGAACGCCAGCCGCGCCCCGTCGCGGTCGAACCGCGTGCCCCACTCGATCAACTGCTGGATCACCGCCGGTCCTTCCTCGACCAGCACGCGCACCGCCTGCGGGTCGCACAACCCGTCGCCGCCGCGAATGGTGTCTTCCTCGTGCAGGCGGATCTCGTCGTCGTCGCTCAGCGCCGCCGCCACGCCGCCCTGCGCGTACTCGGAGGCCGACTCCGTCAGCCGGTCTTTGGTCAACACCAGCACTCGCCCCGCCTCCGCCGCCTCGATCGCCGCGCGCAGTCCGGCCACACCCGCGCCGATGATCAAGAAATCGGTGGTCACTGTTTTGGGTACTGGGACGTCTTAGCGGCCTTTCCCTGCATGGAGACCGTGACCGCCGACAGGCTCCGTTACTATACTCTGGTCGAACCTAGCGATCCATGGCTTGCCCTTCTGGATCGCGTCTTGGACGGCGGGAAGCGCCAGAGATGCTTTATGACTCGCGGGGCTGTCCCAGACCTCGGTGATCCAGATCGCAGTCGCGTCGGCGGGATCCCGCGCTACCACGTAGCTCATGCAGCCGGGCATGTCCTTTGTGCCTGCGAGCAGAATGGCGATCAACGCATCGCGCTTGCCTTCCACGGCGGTCATCTTGCCGATCATTCCGTGCATCTTCTTGTCATCTTTCGGCGGGGCATTTTCCTGAAGTGAGGCGGTTCCTAGAGCCGCAGCGCCCAACACCGCCACCATAGCTAGGACCCCAAAGTTGCGTCGCCATACGTTCATGTTGAGCTACTCCTTCCGCCCCGCCCGAGCCAGTTTGTCACCCGAGCGAAGGCGAGGGATCTGCTGTTCGCGACCGCACCAGTACAGCCGATTCCTCGCAGCACTCGGAATGACAAGGTCGGCTTGGGGCCGGCAGGACGGCTGAATCCTGTATGGAACTTCCGACCCGGGACACTAGTCGTCTACCCTCACGTTACCGGTTCCTTTGCCGGATTGACTGCGTCTCGAAGAGGCGTGAGGATGCCGGCGAAGAAGACGCCGCGGAGTCGCAGCGGTCGCTTTGTTTCGCAACGCTCTGCCTTTCGGGCGGCAGCTACCAACGCCATGGCAACGACCGCGCCAAGAGGGCAAGTCCAGAACACTTGGTCCGCCCGTTGAGTGAGTATCGGAAACACCGCAGAACCCAAAATCCCCCATAGGGCGGCGCGTGCCAACGAGATGTTGCGGATCGCCCTGCCGTTCTCGGCGAAGGACATGAGAAAGGCGAATATGCCTCCGGAAACAAAACCCACCCATCCGATGATCGCCATCATCCGGAACGGCCCGACATCAGAGCCTCCGCCGTTGGGATCGAGGACCGCGATGATGCTTCCGATGGTAGCGACGAACAGCACGACCCACAGGGGGGCCCCAATCAGGGCGATACCTATCACGCCACGCAGCTTCCGAATGTACACGCTCATCTTTCCTCCGATGTCTCGACCCTCAGGGGTCGATGCATCCCTGCAGGCACGGTTCAACTTGAGTGTATCATCGTGGGGAATGCCCGTCCCGATCCTGAAGCTCAACGCCATCCAGGTGCTGGCCATCGCCTGCTTCGGCGTCGGATGAAACTGGACGAGCTCCAGGTCCGAGATTTCCGCGCCCGCCCGATACGCCATGGCCACGGCGATTCCGGGGCGATCGGCACTGCCGTTCATTTCAGCGTAGCGCCGTACCGTGACTTCGCTTCCCTCAGACCTCGATCCCGCAAGCATGTCAACCACGCCGGATCGAAAGACATCACGCGCCATCTCCACTCAGGTCCGGCTAAGGACTCTGGCGCTCAGCCGCTCCCGCGCCTTTTGCGGGCGTCGGCTGCAGCGCCTCGTTGGGCGGCTTCCTCCGCCAGCTGCCCGAGATACGGGTCTGTATACCGGTGCGAGCGAAGCCAGCGAACCAGGTCCTCGTAGCTCTTGTGTGCGATCTCCGCGCTGAGACGGTCCCGTGTTTGCCGCATGCCCTGCACACAATCGAAGGTCTTGGATGTCCTTCTAGTCATTACCAAGTACCTCCCAGGGGCTTCGAATCTCCAGAAGGGGGTAGCCCTTCTTGAGGTAAACCGCATTGTAGGCGTGGATTCGCCTCAGGTTCACAAGGTGCTTGAAGCATGCCCACCCCGATGGCTCCTTCCTGGATGTAGGCTGCGGCGAGTTCCTCCGCTTCAGGCGACAGCCCAAGGGGATCAATGTGCGCCTGCGGCACGCTGGGGACGAGCTTCCGAACGGCTTCGGGGGCGGTCTCCAGTTCGCGGAGCGTGAGTTCGGAGAGCACGAGAGTCATCTCTCCCCCTACGAACGCCTCAAACAATCGAACTGAGGGCGCACGGAACTCATCGTCTTCGCAGCCGCCGAGGACCGACGTGTCGGCGTAGACACGGGGCTTCACAACGTGATTCTACACGAGACGCCGAAAGCGGCGTTTTTTTTGTGGCCCGGCTTGTTCGGCTGCCTAACG
>Ga0247727_10000303_pt1 | contig 118514 bp, 122 predicted proteins | sample WisWelCaveWW1625_FD_202498 | JGI IMG/M metagenome (GOLD analysis project Ga0247727, IMG submission 202498) | Biofilm microbial communities from Wishing Well Cave, Virginia, United States - WW16-25 | ecosystem: Environmental > Aquatic > Deep subsurface > Groundwater > Cave microbial mat...
CGCCTTCCAGCAGCCGGGCCATTTCTCCCGGATGCGGTGTGAGGATCGGCGGAACCTTGCATGCGTCCAGCAACGAGGTCTGCCCGGCGAGCGCGTTGAGCGCATCGGCGTCCAGCACGGAGGGTTTGTCCAATCGGGGCAGCAGCGCGTGAATCAGCTCGACCGTCTCCGGCTGCGTGGTGAGGCCGGGCCCGACCGCCACTGCCGTCCGGGCGTTGATGAACGACAGGATCTCTTCGAGGCCGGCCCGCGCAAGCGTCCGCGCTTTCGTTTCCGGCATGGGCATCGTCATCGCTTCCAGCAATTTGGCTTCCAGCGTGTCGTTCACGCTTGCCGGCGTGGCGACTGTGACAAGGCCTGCGCCGACCCGCAAGGCGGCTTTGGCCGCCAGGGCCGCAGCGCCGGTCTTGCCGACCGAGCCTGCGATGATGCCGGCATGGCCGTACGTTCCCTTGTGCGAAGATAGTCGGCGGTCGGGAATCAGCCGACGGACGATTTCTCCGGTGATAAGCGACACGCGAGTGGCGATGGTCTCGACGAATGCCGGGGGGATGCCGATGTCCACGACCTCAATCCGTCCGGCGTGATCGAGGCCCGCGCCTGTATAGAGGCCCAGTTTCGGGAGCCCGAACGTGACGGTCATGTCGGCCCGCACGGCCGCGCCCATGACCGCGCCGGTGTCGGCATGAATACCGGACGGGAGATCCACCGCCACGACCGGGACCGACGCCTCGTTGATCGCTTCGATCGCGGCGCGATAGGGAGCCGAGACAGAAGTCGAGAGGCCGGTTCCCAGAAGCGCGTCCACAATCATATCGCTCTGAGCCAGGGCGGTGCGGATCGTGTCAGCCGACGGGGAAGCCGCCACAGCTTTCGCGCCGGCGATGGAGAGAAATCTCCGGTACATTATTTTGGCGTCGCCCGACAGATCGCCGGGCTGCGACAGCAGCAGGACCAGCACCGTTGCTCGTTGCTTCCGGAGCAGCCGCGCGACAACAAAACCGTCGCCTCCATTATTGCCCTTGCCGCAGAGGACCGTCACGGTCTTCCCGGCCAGGGAGCCGGCGGCTCTTTCCATGGCCTCGACCACGCCGCTTCCGGCCCGTTCCATCAGCGTGGCGCCCGGCACCTTCGCCTCCGCGATGGTGCGGCGGTCCAGCTCCTTCATTTGGGCGGCAGTGACGATCTTCATGGGAGACAAGAGCTTATAGCAAATAGCGTATGGCAAATAGCCGATGGTTCCGGCCATAAGCTATAAGCCATTAGCTCTCCTTTGTTAAGACCGCCTCGGCGACGGCGTAGTCGGTGTCGTGCGACAGGCTGACGTGGATGTTGGTGACGCCGGCGCGCTTCATCAGTGTTTTGACGCGACCCGAGACGGTCGCGCGCGGACGTCCGGCGCGATCGTTGAGCACCTGGATGTCGTGCCAGCTGATCCCATCCGACCAGCCGGTGCCCAGCGCTTTCAGCACGGCTTCCTTCGCCGCGAAGCGCCCGGCGAAGGAGGCGTAGGGAGACGGTCGCGCGAGACAGTAGCGACGCTCGGCCTCCGTGTAGAGCCGGTCGAGAAACCGCGCCTGCCACCGTTCCGCGATGGCGCGGATGCGGTCGATTTTGACAAGGTCCAAGCCGATGCCGACAATCGTCATCGGGGCTTTCCGATCAACTGCTTCATCTCGCGCACCGCCTGGTCCAATCCGACCAGCACGGCGCGCGCGACGATGCTGTGGCCGATGTTGTATTCCTCGATTTCTGAAATCGCCGTCAGCTTTTGAACGTTCCAATAATTCAATCCGTGCCCGGCGTTGACGCCGAGCTTGAGTCTGGCCGCCAGTTGTGCGGCCTTTACGATGGCCCGGAATTCCGTTTCAACTTCATGCTCGAACTGCGCGTTGGCGTAGCGGCCGGTGTGGATTTCGATAAAGTCCGCTCCAACGGCCTTGGACGCCTTGATCTGATCGGCATCGGGTTCGATGAAGAGACTGACAGGAATGCCTCCGTTCCGCAGCGCGTCCACGACTCTTTTCAAGCGACTCTTGTGGCCGGCGACGTCCAGCCCCCCTTCGGTCGTCAATTCCTGCCGCCGTTCCGGCACCAGCGTGACGTAGTGCGGCTTGACGGCCAGCGCAATTTTCACCATCGCATCGTCGGCGGCCATTTCCAGGTCCAGCCTGGTTTTGACGGTCTGGCGCAACAGCGTGAGGTCGCGGTCCTGGATGTGACGGCGGTCTTCCCGCAGATGGATGACGATGCCGTCCGCCCCGGCCAGTTCGGCCAGCATGGCGGCAGCCACGGGGTCGGGTTCGCTGCCACCCCTGGCCTGCCTGAGGGTGGCGACATGGTCAACGTTGATGCCGAGACGAGGCATGAGAATGCGAGCTCCTGGAACGTGGATAAGGCGGAAACCGGAAATGAAATCGAGTTTGCAATCGTTTACAATCGATCAGCGCATTATTGCAAAAACCCTCCTGGCAGGCAAGGACTCTGCAGACGTTCGACGGGGCGCCGTAGCGCTGGAAAGGCAAAAATCGCCCAACCCCCGAAGAAAATTGACTGATTTGGCCCGCTGCATTAGAATGAAACCTTCCTGTACAAGGGCCGTGAACGTGGGGCGAGGCGGTCTGTAGCCAGACTCCGTCCGTCCTGAAAGGTTAGGAGAGTTGAGCAGATAGGCTGAATGCGATGATCGAAACGTTTTACAGAATCAAGCGGCTGCCGCCCTACGTGTTCGCGCAGGTGCAGGCGCTCAAACTGGATGCGCGCCATCGCGGCGAGGACATCATTGATTTCGGCATGGGTAATCCCGACCAGCCGACGCCGGACCATATCGTGAAAAAATTGATCGAGGTCGCGAGCAATCCGAAAAATCACCGCTACTCCGCGTCGCGCGGTATCACGAAGCTCCGCCATGCGATCACCGGCTGGTATAAGCGGCACTACGACGTGGACTTGGACCCGGAAACGGAAGCGATCGTCACGATCGGATCGAAGGAGGGCATCGCGCACCTGGCGCTGGCCATGATCGGGCCGGGCGACGTCGTGCTCACGCCGACCCCGACGTATCCGATCCACATGTACAGCGTGATCATCGCCGGCGGCGAAGTGCGCGGCGTCGAGCTGCGCCAGGACAGCGACTTTTTCGAAGATCTGACGCGGGCGTACCGGCAGACGCTGCCGCGGCCACGCGTGCTGATCATCAACTTTCCCCACAACCCGACGACGGCGGTGGTGGACCTGGAGTTTTTCAAGAAGATCGTCGCCTTCGCCAAGGAGCATAACGTCATCGTGGTGCACGACCTGGCCTACGCCGATATCGTATTCGACGGCTATCGCGCGCCGAGTCTCCTGCAAGTTCCGGAGGCCAAGGACATCGGCGTGGAGTTTTACACGCTCTCCAAGAGTTACAACATGCCGGGCTGGCGCGTGGGCTTTTGCGTCGGCAACCGCGAGGTGATCGGCGCCCTGGCCACGATCAAGAGCTATCTGGACTACGGCATTTTCCAGCCGGTCCAGATCGCGAGCATCATCGCGCTGAACGGACCGCAGGACTGCGTGAAGGAAACGGTCGCCCGCTACCAGCGGCGCCGCGATGTGCTGGTGGACGGGCTGAACAGGGCCGGATGGGCGGTCGACAAGCCGCGGGCGACGATGTTCGTCTGGGCCAGAATTCCGCCGCCGTTTCGTGGGATGGGCTCGCTCGAATTTTCGAAACTGCTGCTGAAAGAGGCGAAGGTGGCCGTTTCGCCGGGGATCGGTTTCGGCGAGGGCGGGGATGAATATGTGCGGTTCGGCCTGGTCGAAAACGAGCACCGGACCAGGCAGGCCGTGCGGGGGATCAAGAAAGCGTTGAAGCTCGGAGGGGCGGAGTGAAGAAGGAACGGATCGGCGTCGGTCTGATCGGGTTCGGAACGGTCGGGACCGGCGTCGCTAAAATATTGTTGGGCAGCGGTGCGCTGATCAAGCGGCGCGTCGGCGTGCCGATCGAACTCGTGCGCGTGGCCGATCTGGACACGACACGCGATCGCGGCGTCACGCTGCCGCCCGGCGTGCTGATCAACGACGCGAATGCGCTGATCGACGATCCGGCGGTCGACATCGTCATCGAATTGATCGGCGGCTACGATGCGGCCAAGCGGGTGATCCTCGACGCCCTGGTCAAGGGCAAGCCGGTGGTCACGGCCAACAAGGCCCTGCTGGCCGTCCATGGGGAGGAGATCTTCGAGGCCGCCGCGCGGCAGAAAGTCGATCTCGGGTTCGAAGCCAGCGTCGGCGGGGGCATCCCGGTGATCCGCGCCCTCACGGAAGGGCTTGCGGCCAACACCATCCTGTCGCTGTACGGGATCATCAACGGGACCTCGAACTACATCCTGAGCCGCATGACCTGCGAAGGGCAGAGTTTTCAGGACGTGCTGGCCGAGGCCCAATCGGCCGGCTACGCCGAAGCGGATCCGACGTTCGACGTCGCCGGCATCGACTCGGCGCACAAGCTGGCCATCATGGTGAGCCTCGCCTATGGCACGCCGGTCAACGTGAAGGATATGTACACGGAGGGGATCACCCGCATCACGCCGGTGGACATCGCCTATGCCGAGGAGTTCGGCTACACGATCAAGCTGCTGGGGATCGCGAAGTCCCTCGACGGCGAAATTGAAGCGCGCGTGCATCCGACCATGGTGCCATCGGCCTCGCCGATTGCCCAGGTCGAAGGCGTGTATAACGCAATTCAGCTGGTCGGGGACTCGGTGGGCGACATCGTGCTCTACGGGCAGGGCGCCGGCTCCATGCCGACGGGCAGCGCGGTGGTCAGCGACGTGATCGCGATCGCGCGCAATCTGCTGCGTGACGCGGCGGGCCGCGTGCCGCCCGCATCGTTCCAGCAGGACCAGCGGCGGCCGTTGCGCATCCGGCCGATGGAGGAGATCCTCTCGCAGTACTACATGCGGTTCGTGGTCGTCGACCGTCCCGGCGTGCTGTCGCAGATCGCCGGCGTGCTGGGCCGGCACAACATCAGCATCGCGTCCGTGATCCAGCAGGGCCGCAAGGAAGGACAGACCGTGCCCGTCGTGATCATGTCGCATACCGCGCGCGAGCGCGACGTGCAGGCCGCGCTTCGCGAAATCGACAAGATGGCGTTCATCTCCGAGCCCACCACCTTGATCCGCGTCGAGGGGCACGACGAGTAACTAATGCACCTCGAACGGGTCGTTTCCAGTCTGTTACAAGAGTGTCGTGTCTGATGCGCTGGCGCGGCGTCATTGACGAGTATCGCAAGTTTCTGCCCGTGACCGACCGGACGCCGGTCGTCACGCTCGGCGAAGGCAACACGCCGCTGATCAGGGCGGCCCGTCTGGCTGCGAAGATTGCGCCCGGGATTGAATTGTATGTGAAGTTCGAGGGCGCGAATCCCACCGGCTCCTTCAAGGACCGGGGCATGACGATGGCGATGTCGAAGGCGCTCGAGTCCGGCGCGAAGGCGGTGATCTGCGCCTCGACCGGCAACACCTCCGCGTCGGCGGCGGCCTACGGGGCCCGAGCGGGCCTGGCCGTGTATGTCCTGATCCCGGCGGGCAAGATTGCGCTGGGCAAGCTGTCGCAGGCCATGATGCATCGGGCGACGGTGATTCAGATCGAAGGCAATTTCGATCAGGCCCTCACGATCGTGAAGGAACTGGCGGCGATGCACAAGATCGAGCTGGTCAATTCTCTCAATCCGTTCCGGATCGAGGGGCAGAAGACGGCGGCGTTCGAAGTGTGCGATCAGTTGGGCGGCGCGCCCGTGCTGCACGTCCTGCCGGTCGGCAACGCGGGCAACATCACGGCCTACTGGCGCGGCTACAAGGAGTACCGCGCCGCGGGGCAGGTCCAGCGGCTGCCGCGCATGATGGGATTCCAGGCGGCCGGCGCCGCGCCGATCGTGCTGGGCCGCGTGGTGGAGGATCCGCAAACGGTGGCCACGGCCATTCGCATCGGCAATCCGGCCAGCTGGCAAGCGGCACTGGAGGCGGTCAGGGAATCCTCCGGGAAGATCGACATGGTGACGGATCAGGAAATTCTCCACGCGTACAGCCTGGTGGCGGCGGAGGAAGGCGTCTTCTGCGAGCCGGCGTCGGCGGCTTCTGTGGCCGGCGTGATCAAGCTGCGCGAGCAGGGCGCGCTCAAAGAAGGCGATACGGTGGTCTGCACGTTGACCGGGCATGGTTTGAAAGATGCGGATACGGCGATCAGCGTGTCGAAGCAACCGGTGACAGTCAAAGCCAGCCGCGACGCTGTGGCGCGGTTGCTGAGTCTATAAAGGATCTCGACGCGACGAATGAAATACGTCGTTTTGCACGGTGACGGCCTGGCCGGCGGGCCGCGGAAAGAACTGGGAGGAAAATCACCGCTCGAGGCGGCGGCCACGCCCAATATGGATGCTGTGGCGCGCCAGGGGGAGATGGGCATTGCGGTGGTGCCCGCCGACGGGCCTTCCGTTACCAGCGGGATGGTCCAGACGGCGGTGCTCGGGTACGACCCGCGCAAGCTCTATCCGGGCCCGGGGCCGTTGGAGGCAGCGAGTCTGGGCGTGACGGTCGGCGAGCACGACGTTGTCTACCGGTGCAGCATGGTCACATTGCGCGGCGCCGCGACGGGCAAGGACGCCTACGGCGATATTAAAAAGCTCGCGGCGCCTGTGACGGTGGAGGGTGAAGCCGAGCGTCTGGAGCGTGAAGAGGCCCGCGACCTGTTGGAGGCTGTCAATGAGCAGTTGGGCTCGGAGACGATCCAGTTTTATCCGGGCAGCGGCTCCCGGCATCTTATGGTGTGGGTCGGCGGCAAGCTCCGGGCGGTCTGTCTCGATCCGCGCGAGGGAGCGGGACGGCCGATCGGCGACTGCCTGCCGACGGGAGACGGCTCGGAGATGTTGCGCAAGCTGATGGATGCCTCACTGGTCATCCTGCGCGATCATCCGGTGAATGATCAGCGGCGCGAGGATGGCCTCAAGCCGATTCATTGCCTCTGGCTGTGGGGGCAGGGGCGGGCGTCGCGCTGGCCGAGTTTCGCAGAACGGCATCATGTCTCCGGTTCCGTCGTGGCGACGAACGACGTGCGCCGCGGTATCGGACTCTGCGCCGGTCTCGAGGCAATCGAACCGTCTGATGTGGCCGTCGTCAACGGATCGGATTTTCTGAGCCGCGGGCAGGCGGCGTTGCGCGAGTTGGGCAAGAAAGACTTCGTCTATGTGCATGCGGAGATGCCGGTCGGCATGGCCAGAGGCGACGCGAAGGCCGCCGTGAAGATCGTGGAGGAATTCGACAAGCAGATCGTCGGGACACTGCTCGACGGATTGGCGAAGATGGGACCGCACCGCCTGTTGCTGGTCTGCGACGGCGGACGCGTCCCCAACAACGGCTCGCGGCCGCCGATGTACGCGCTGTGCAACGGCCCGATGCAGAAATCCAAGGCCGGCTCTCGCGGATTCAATGAAACGGACGCGGCTGCCGCCAAGGACGGCGCGCGGGATGCGACCAAACTGTCGGCGAAACTCTTCACGCAAGGATGATCGTCGCGCATGGCACTCTTGGTGCACAAATACGGCGGCACGTCCGTCGGGACGGTCGAGCGCATCCACCGGGTTGCCGACAAGGTGGCCAAGGCGAAGGAGGAGGGGCACCGGCTCGTCGTCGTCCTCTCGGCCATGAGCGGGGAAACCGACCGGTTGATCACGCTCGCCCACGAGGTCACCAAGAATCCCGACGAGCGCGAAATGGACATGCTGCTCTCGACGGGCGAGCGGGTGACGATCGCGCTGCTGGCGATGGAGTTGCGCGGGCGCGGCCTCGACGCGCGGTCGTTCACCGGCCGGCAGGTCGGCATCATCACCGACAGCGCGCACACGAAGGCGCGGATCGCGCGCGTGGCGGCGGATCGCATCCGGGAGGCCCTGAAGCAGGGCGTTATCCCGATCGTCGCCGGATTTCAGGGCATCAATGAACAGTCGGATGTCACGACGCTGGGACGCGGCGGATCCGATCTGACGGCGGTCGCGCTGGCAGCGGCGCTCAAGGCGGACCGGTGCGTCATTTTTACGGACGTGGATGGCATCTACACGGCCGATCCGAACGTCGTGCCGGCGGCCCGGCGGCTGGACAAAATTTCCTACGAGGAGATGCTCGAGCTGGCGAGCTTGGGCGCCAAGGTGCTGCAGAGCCGGTCGGTCGAGTTCGCCGCCAAGTTCAACGTGCCGCTCGAAGTGCAATCCAGCTTCACAGAAGGGAAGGGGACGCTCGTGATCAAAGAAGATGCGGATATGGAACGGGTGACGGTCTCCAGCGTGACCGGCGACCGCAATCAGGCCAAGGTGACGATCGTGGGAGTGCCGGACCGGCCCGGGATTGCCGCGCGGATCTTCGGCCCCATCGCGGAGGCGAATGTCATCGTGGATATGATCATCCAGAACGTAAGCCAGGCCTCGCTGACCGACATGTCGTTTACGATCCCACGCGCGGATCTGCCGAAGGCGACGTCGCTGGTGAAGCGCATCGCCAAGGACATCGAGGCCAAGTCGGTGGCGGTGACGGAGTCCATCGCCAAGGTCTCGCTGGTCGGAGTCGGCATGCGGACCCATTCGGGCGTGGCCGCGAAGATGTTCGAGGTGCTGTCGAAGGAAGGCATCAATATCATGATGATCAGCACGTCGGAGATCAAAATCTCCTGCGTGATCGAGGAAAAACATCTGCAGCAGGCCATGCGCGCGCTGCACAAGGCCTTCGGTCTGGACGGAACGGCTCGTAAAACGTGAGGCGTGAGGCGTGAAACGTAAGGTGCTGCAAAAAGCAAGAAGTCCCAAGACGCCGCATACGGATCTGGGCGCCATTCCCCGGACGCCGGGGCTGGAGATCTACGACACCACGCTGCGCGACGGGGCGCAGGCCGAGGATGTCACCTTCTCGGCCGAGGACAAGGTCCGCGTTGCGCGGAAGCTCGACGAGCTGGGTGTTCAGTACATCGAGGGCGGCTGGCCGGGCGCCAATCCGAAGGACATCGAGTTTTTCCGGATGATCAAGACCGTGCCGCTGAAGTCCGCGATCGTCGTGGCCTTCGGGTCCACGCGGAAAGCCAGCAATCCGGTCCAGAACGATGCCAACATGCAAGCCCTGCTGGAGGCCGGCACCGGCACGATCACGCTGTTCGGCAAGAGCTGGAATCTGCACGTGACGGACGCGCTGGACATTTCCCTGGCCAAGAATCTGGAGATCATCGAGGACTCCATCGCGTATCTGCGCGAAAAGGGCCGGCGCGTCTTTTACGACGCCGAGCACTTTTTCGACGGCTACAAGGCCGATCCGGATTACGCGATGAAGACCCTCCGGCAGGCCATGCGCGCGGGAGCCGAGCGCGTGATTCTCTGCGATACGAACGGCGGGACCATGCCGTGGGAAATCCGTGAGATCTGCACAACGGTGAAACGGGAGTGCAAGATCCCGCTGGGCATCCATGCGCACAATGACAGCGAGATGGCGGTGGCCAACTCGCTGGTTGCGCTCGATGCCGGCGTCGTCCAGGTGCAGGGGACGATCAACGGCATCGGCGAGCGGTGCGGGAATGCCAATCTCTGCTCGATCCTCCCGAACCTCGAATTGAAGATGAAACGCCGGGCGCTGGGCGACCGGCATCTGGCGCGTCTGCGCGAAGTCTCGCACTTCGTGGCGGAGATCGCGAACCTCGTGCCGGACAAGCACCAGCCCTATGTCGGCGATTCCGCCTTCGCCCACAAGGGCGGGGTGCACATCCACGCGGTGCAGAAGAATCCGGCGACGTACGAGCACGTAATTCCTGCAAGGGTCGGCAACCGGCAGCGGATGCTCGTATCCGACCATACGGGCCGGAGCGGTCTGCTGGAAAAGATCGAGACCTACGGGATCACATTGTCCAAGGAGAACCCGAAACTCCAGGAGTTGCTCACGACGCTCAAGGATCTCGAGAACGAAGGCTATCAGTTCGAAGGCGCGGAAGGGTCGCTGGAACTGCTGACGCGCAAGGCGGTCGGCCGGTACAAGCCGTCGTTTCAGCTCCTCGGCTTCCGCGTGGTCGTGGAAAAACGCGAGGCCAATGCCGCGCCGACCTCCGAGGCCACGGTGACGGTCAAGGTCGGCGACGCAGTCCAACATACGTCGGCCGAAGGAACCGGCGGGCCGGTCAATGCGCTGGACCACGCCCTGCGAAAGGCGCTGGAAAAATTTTATCCCCAACTCAAGGAAGTGAAGCTGCTGGACTATAAGGTGCGCGTGCTGGCCGCCAGCCACGGCACGGCGTCCAAAGTGCGCGTCCTGATCGAGTCGGGCGACCATAAGGAGAAATGGGGAACGGTCGGCGTGTCGGAAAACATCATGGAAGCCAGCTGGCAGGCCCTGGCCGACAGTATCGAATACAAGCTCCTGCCGAAAGACCGGTAAGCCCTGTGTGCCGCTCAGGCTCAGAAAATCCCTTGACACGGCCCCTAACCTCACGTAATTTATCGGAAAAATTGACTAGGACTTTCCTCGCACAAGTGCCGGAGGAAAGCGGCTGCTCGGCGCACGAGTCTGGAGGGACGGCATGAGAAAGGCCGACATCGCGAACGAAATATATGAGAAGGTTGGGGTTTCTAAAAAGGAAGCCGCCGACATCGTGGAATTTGTCCTGAATCTGATGAAAAACGTCCTCCATAAGGGAGAATCCATCAAAATCGCCGGGTTCGGAAATTTCGTCGTGCGCAGCAAGGGCCCCCGAAAAGGTCGCAATCCACGAACGGGCCAGGAGATCGGCATTACGCCCCGCCGTGTCGTTACGTTCCGGCCCAGTCAGGTCTTCAAGAAGTACGTCAACTCCTAGGCGCAGGAACGGCTCGCCGAACGAGAGGGTTGACCCATGGCGGCTGAGCCCAAACTGGGCAGTAAAATCTTCTATAAGATCGGAGAGGTCAGTGAGATTGCGAAGCTGCCGCCGTATGTCCTGCGGTTCTGGGAGTCACAATTCAGCTTTCTCAAGCCGCAGAAAAGCCGCGGACACCAGCGGCTCTATCTCCAGCGGGATGTCGAAACGGTGCTGGAGATCAAGCGCATGTTGTACGAAGAGGGGCACACGATCGCCGGGCTCCAGAGGTTTTGGGCACGACGGGGCCGCCATGGGAAACGAAAGGCCAGCCCGCGGGAAGTGACCAAGCGCATCCGGGGAGACCTCCGAGCCATTCTGAAACTTCTCGAATCGTACGAATCGTAACGGGTAGCTGAGTCGGGGCGTAGCGCAGACTGGTAGCGCACTCGCTTGGGGTGCGAGTGGTCGTGGGTTCAAATCCCGCCGCCCCGACCACGCCCAGCTACCTGGGGCCGACCGCCTCATAATAGAAGGCGGTCGGGGAAAACCCCTAATGTGGTTTCTCCCAAGCTGCGCGACGCAGCTTTTTTTATGTCGTCCGATATGAAAATCCTTGTCACCAACGATGACGGCATCGCCTCCCCGGGCCTGCATGCGCTGGCTCGGGCTATGCGCCCGCTGGGGCAGGTCTGGGTGGTGGCGCCGGACCACGAGCGCAATGCCGCCGGACACGCCTTGACGCTCCACAAACCGCTGCGCATCACGCGCGTCGAGCCGCGTGTCTTTGCCGTCAACGGAACGCCGACCGATTGCGTGAATTTGGCCCTGAAGCAGCTCATGCGCGGGACACCGGCGCTGGTCGTCTCCGGCATCAACCGGGGAGTCAATCTGGGCGACGATGTGACCTATTCGGGCACCGTGTCCGCGGCGCTGGAAGGTACGATTATGGGCATTCCATCCATCGCCATATCTCAGGAGGTCGGCAGGATCTTTCGCCACGATGTAGCGGCCATCTATGCGGCGCGCGTCGCGCGGGCCGTGCTGAAGTACGGGCTGCCCGAGGAAACCCTGCTGAATGTCAACGTGCCGGACCGGCCGCGGGCGAAGATCGCCGGGGTCCGGGTCACGGCGCTCAGCCGGCGGCGATTCGACGAGCCGATTATTGAGAAGACGGACCCCCACGGAAGAAAGTATTATTGGATCGCCGGCACGCGGGTCTCATGGTCGCGGCAGAAGAATTCCGATCATGACATGTTGCGGCGCGGGTTCGTGACGCTCACGCCGATTCATCTGGACGTGACGCACCACGAGGCGATGGAGCAGTTGCGCGAGTGGGAAGCGCTGATCGCAGGCGGGCGAAACAGTGGTTTTTCTGGTTTGTCTCGTGTGTCTGGTTCATTTCGTTCAACCAAAAAAACCAGACAAACCAAATAAACACCACGAACCATTTTTATGTTGAAGATCTACAACACGCTCACCGGCAAGAAAGAACCCTTCGAGCCGCTCACGCAAGGGCACGTGAAAATGTATGTCTGCGGCGTGACCGTCTATGACGAGAGCCACCTCGGCCACGCGCGCAGCGCCCTGGTCTTTGAAACGATCCGGCGGTATCTCGAACACTCCGGGCTCGCGGTCACCTTCGTGAAAAACTTCACGGACGTGGACGACAAGATTATCAACCGCGCCAACGAATTGAAGATTCCCTGGCAAGCAGTCACGGCGCGGTACATTGACGCCTATTACCGTGACATGAAGCGGCTTGGTATCCAGCCGGCGACCGTCGAGCCGAAGGCGACGGAGCATATGGCGGAGATCATTGAGCTGGTCCGGACGCTGATCCAAAAAGGCGTCGCCTACCAGGTGAACGGCGATGTCTATTTTCAGGTTGAGAAATATGGCGCCTATGGCCGGCTCTCCAAGCGCAAGCTCGACGACATGCAGGCGGGAGCCCGCGTCGAGGTAGACGAGCGCAAACGGCACCCGATGGATTTTGCATTATGGAAGGGTACGAAGCCGGGCGAGCCGTCCTGGGACAGTCTCTGGGGGAAGGGCCGGCCGGGTTGGCATATCGAATGCTCGGCCATGTCCATGAAGCACCTCGGCGAAACCTTCGACATCCACGGCGGCGGCGCGGATCTGATTTTCCCCCATCACGAGAACGAGATCGCCCAGTCCTGTGCCGCGACCGGCAAGGAGTTCGCCCGCTACTGGCTGCACAACGGATTCGTGCAGATCAACCAGGAGAAGATGTCCAAGTCGCTCGGGAACTTTTTCACGGTCCGGGAAATTTTCGAGGGATCGAGCAATCAATCTGAAGTGACGGCCGAAACACTAAGATATTTTCTGCTCGCTACTCATTATAGAAGCCCGCTGGATTTTTCAGATCAAGCTTTGCAAGAAGCCAAGCGGGCCCTAGATGGCTTCTACAATCTCTTCCTACGCATGAAAGAGCTAATTGCCTCACAGGGCAGTGACAATCCATTGCCGTTTTCAACAGAAGGATTTGTGCGTGGTTTTTCTGATGCGATGGATGACGACTTTAATACACCCCTTGCCATAGCGGCGTTTCAATCGCTACGAAATGGGGCAAATTTTCTTCTAACAAAAGGAGTGTCTAGGCAGGAATGCATCGATATCGAGAGTAGATTTCGTCATCTCGGAAAAGTTCTTGGGCTTTTCCAGCTACCAACGAAGGACTGGCAGTTTGGAGATCTGCGACTTAAGCAAAGACTAACAATGATCGAAGGAATATCATCTCGGGCTGTAGTTGGAACTCCAACGGTAAAGGTTGAGTTATCCGATACCGAGATCGGGCGGCTCATCGCTGAACGGAGCGAGGCCAAAAAACGGAGTGATTTTGCGAGAGCGGATGAAATCAGACAAGCCCTGGCCGCGCAAGGCATCACGCTGGAAGACCGACCGGGCGGAACCACCCGCTGGAAGCGGTGAGTCCGGCGAGATCATCTTCGGCCTGCATGCGGTAGAGGAAGCGCTGCGTTCCGGCGCGCGGCCGCTGCGGCGTCTTGTGGTTGTGCACACGGACCGGCAGTTCGAAGAACTCGTCCAGCTTGCCCGCAAAGCCGGTGTGCCGGTTCGAATAGAACCCCGGCAGGCGCTGGACCGGCTGGTCCCGTCCGGCCGCCATCAGGGCGTCGTCGCGCTGGCCGGGGCGAAGGCCTACGCCGAGCTGGAGGAAATCCTCCAAGCTGCCCTCAAACGAAACCAGCCGGCATTGGTGCTTCTGTTGGACGGCGTCGAAGACCCGCACAATCTCGGCGCGGTGCTACGGACGGCGGAAGCGGCCGGCGCGCACGGCGTGGTGATTCCGGAACGCCGCTCGGTCGGACTCACGGGAACCGTGGCCAAGGCCTCCGCCGGCGCGGTGGAGCATCTGCCGGTGGCCTGCGTGACGAACCTGTCCCGCGCCATCGAGCAACTGAAAGAGCAAAACATCTGGGTCTACGCGCTCGATCCTTCGGCGGAAAAATCCTACACGGCGCTGGATCTAAAAGGACCGGTGGCGCTGGTGTTGGGAGGGGAAGGCAAGGGCGTTCGAACCGGCGTGCTGGACAAATGCGACGACCGCGCCAAAATTCCAATGCACGGACGCGTGGCATCTCTCAATGTTTCGGCGGCAGCCGCGATTGTCCTATTCGAGGTGGTTCGTCAGAGAACCGGAGGTTAACGGATTTTCAGCAGGCCGTCCTGGATGGCTGCTTTGAGCAATTGCGCGGTGTTCGACACGCGGACCTTTTTCATCATGTTGGCGCGGTGCGCTTCGACGGTCTTCACGCTGATGCCGAGCTGCTGACCGATTTCCCGGTTCTTCAATCCCGACCAGATCAGTTCCAGAATTTCCTGCTCGCGACCGGTCAGCGATTCCGGCCGTTTCTTCGGCGGCAACGAGGCTGTCGCAGACTTCAGATTGCGAGGCGGGCTCATAATGGCGACTGCCGCTCCTTTCATATGCACAACCCCTCCTGACTTCCGCGGCGGCGGACGCGCCGGCTAACATTCCCTTCGCACAGGCTTCCAAATTATATCCGCCGATCGGCAGGATGGCAAAAGACTGGAAGGAGGCGGAAAGATAGGGGAAAGCAAGGCGCAGTGGCGAGGGAGAGCAAAACTGGCTACAATGCCGACCGTGCCGCCTGACATTTTTGTATACATCGCCGTGGGTCTGTTCGGAGCCACGATCGGCAGTTTTTTGAACGTCTGCATCCACCGTCTGCCCAAACATGAATCCGTCGTCTGGCCGTCGTCACGCTGCCCCACGTGCAAAAAAAAGATCGCCCCCTACGATAACGTTCCGGTTCTGAGCTTTCTGTGGTTGCGAGGACGCTGCCGGGCCTGCCGCGCGCCGATTTCGTTTCGGTACCCGCTCGTCGAGGCGGCAAATGGATTCGGATATGTCTGGATCGTGTGGCAATTCGAGCTCGGCGGGGCAGCAGCGGCCTACGCGGCGCTCTTCTCGGCTCTGCTGGTGGTCACGTTCATTGATCTCGATCATCAAATCATTCCGGATCGCATCACACTTCCCGGTATTCCTTTCGGCATCGTGTGTGCGGCCACCGTGCTGTCCATCGGGATCATCGATTCCGTCCTGGGCGTGCTCCTCGGCGGCGGACTCCTCTGGTTCATGGCGTGGGTCAGTCCCTATCTGTTCGGGAAAGAGGGGATGGGCGGCGGGGATATCAAACTGCTGGCGATGGTCGGCGCGTTTCTGGGCTGGGAGCCGGTGTTGTTGACCGTGCTGGTCGGCGCATCGGTCGGCGCGGTGACGGGGCTGTCCTTGATTGCGCTCAAACGACTGCGGCGCGACCAATATCTTCCCTTCGGCCCGTTCCTGGCGCTCGGCGCGGTCGTCGCAATGTTTTTCTTTCACGAGATCAAGGCCTGGTACGTGGGTTTCCTCGCTCCCTGACGGCCGGTCGCTCCCCTCTCCTGACGTTCCCTCTGTATCCAAACCGATGATCGTCTGTATCTGAACCGCCCGGCAGAGCGGCACGCTGCCTCACGGAGCGGACCAGGACCGGCCGCGGCTCTCCGTTCGCACGAGAGTTCCTGCTGACAGAACGCCGACTTAGGCGTGGTGCCCCATCATGTGTCTGTCCAGACGGCGATCCGGTCGTTCCGGCATGAGACTTGGAATGTGACGCCATCAAGACAGGCTAAACACTCAACCGGCGCTACATCCATTATAAGGAGGGAACAATGAACGAACAGGGCAAGAGCTTGGTCGAGATCATTATGGTCATGGCATTGGTCGTCACGATGACGGCTCTGACAGGGGCGGGCTTGATGGCGGCGACCGCCAAACAACGGGGGAAAGTTGTCGCAACGGAGCTGGCCAACGAGCTTCGTGCCGCCCGCTATCTGGCGATCCTGCGGCGGGATCGGATCCGTGTAGTGCTAAAGCCGGGCACGACCACGATGCGGGTTGAAACGGCTGAGACGCCCGGCCGGTTGATCCGGGAATACGATTTCAGCGGAAAGGGCGTCACGGTCGAACGCCTCTCGAACGGCGCCGACATCGTGTTCCATGCGAGCGGCCGCGCGGCGTCTCCCACCACCATCACGCTCGCAAACGGCCGGCAGGAACGCTGGCAACTGACCGTCAGTCTCATCGGCCGGGTGTCGCAGCTGTGAGCGACGGCGTACGAGACCACCGGAGGAGCCCATGATGAGAGCACGCCAGCAAACCGGATTCAGTTTGATCGAAGTCATGATGGCCATGGTCGTGCTGGCCTTCGGGATCCTCGGCGTGATGGCTGCGTTTCGATGGTCGAATGACGGGGTGCGCCAGGGCGAGGCCGGCACGCGCGCGCTGGCGCTGGCGGAGTCGCGAATCGAAGCCAAGCGCGCGACGCCGTGGGCCGCGCTCCTGACGGACGATGTGGACGGCGATGGCCAACCTGAAATTACGATGCGCGATGACGGCCGATTCCCCGACGCACAGGCGGGCGACGGCCGCTATACGGCGGCGACCGACCGCGATGGCATCGCGCTTCAATGGACAGTGCAGCCGGATCGCGCCGGTCCGGTCCGGACCTGGGGATCGGTGAGCATGACGGCAACGGCCCGCTATCGGGTCGGGCAGGGCCAATGGCGCAACATCACCGTGGGGACGCTGCGGGCGAACCCGCGGTATGTGGGCCTGCGATGAACCGGCTGGCGCTGCGCAATTGCCGGGGGACATGCCTGGCGGAAATCCTGATCGCGCTGGCCGCCGGGGCCGTGGTGCTGTCGGCGACGCTCCAGTCGCTCAGCCATTTTGACAGGCAACTGTCGGCGCAGCATCGGATGGTCGCGCAGACGCAGGACATGCGAATCGGTCTCACGATCGTGGCAGACGAACTGCGCCTGGCCGGAACGGCCTCACCGCCAACTGAGGCGCCGGTGCTGGCCGCCGGACGGCAGGATATCGCGTTTGTCGCCAACCTCGGCGGCCTTGTGACGACGCTCACGGAATCGGTGCCGGCGGGGCGGCAGGAGCTGCCGGTTCTGAATGGAACGGATTGGCCGAAGGGCAAACGGGTGATCGTCTGCGATCGAGAACACTGTGTCGAAAACCGGCTTGCGCGGGATGGGCGGCGGCGGGTCCTGAACCTGACAGAGCCGCTCGAACGCGATGCGCCGGCGGGCAGCGAAGTGCGGGTCGTCAACCGGGTGCGCTACTTCCTTGGAACGGACCGCACCGGCAAGACGAGCGTGATGCGAGACGTGGACGGCGGGGCCAATCCGTTGATCGGAAACATCGAGCGCTTTGAGCTCGCCTACTTTGACCGCGACGGCAGGCCGACGCACGATCCGCTCCGCGTGACCCGCGTGCGGATCGAAGCGGCGGTCGGGGACAGCCGGAAAACGGTCGCGCGGGACGTGGGACTTCGCGGGCGGTAACGCCACAAACCAGGGAGGGAACGATGAACAACGGAGCAAGCGAGCGGGGCGCCGCGCTGATCGGCGCCGTGTTGTTGGTGGTGATCCTGTCCATGTTGGGGACGGTCTCGTTGAACGTGGCGGCGCAGGAAATCGAGAGCGTGGCGGCCGCCAGAGATGAGGCGGTCGCGCGGCACCTGGCCGAGGCCGGCGCCGATCTGGTCATGCAGTGGTTCCACGATCCGTCGTCCACGCCACAGGACCCTGCCGGAGGGCTTTTCACAAAACGCCAGCACGATTCCAATAGGGAGCCCTCCTTTTTCGACGCAGCCGGACAGTCCCAGTTTACCGGCACGGCCGATCATCCGGACCTGGTCTACGATGCCGCCAACCCCGCGGACCATCGGCTGCTGAACGATCCATCCGGCGGATGGTTCCACGCGCTGAACTCCGTGGGACACATCCGGAAACTGGCCGTCTACGGGGCGACCAGCCCGGGCCTGCTCTGCACGGTCGAGGTGACGGCGGAGACACAGAAGGCGACGCGCACCGTGTCGCTGCAGTTGGGCGCGCGCGCGATCCCGCCGATCCGGGCCGCTGTCCGGATTGGGAATCGCGAACCCGTGCAGGCGACCGGGGGGCCGCTGCCGGTCTTTGTCCACTGGGGCGATCTGATCGTGCATGGCGACGTCCAGTTGGGAGCCGCGCACGAGGTTCCCGTCAAGACAGGACTGGCGCCGGTGACGGGCCAGTCCTATGCCGGACTGAATCCCCGGGAAGATCGCTGGCTGAACATCCTCGTGGGCGAAGCGGCGCTCTTCACGCCCGTCGGCTCCGGGCCCGTTGCGGTTCCGTCGAATGTCTATGCCCACCAGGAGCCTGTGCCCGGCTTGCGGCGGGACCAGTGGGAGTACCAGGCGATGAAGGAACAGGCCCAGCGCGACGGCACCTATTATGCTCGGGGGCCGAACGGGTTGCTGTACCGCCAGGGCCGGATCGAACCGGGACTGGGACTGACGGCCGGCGAAGCCTTCCGATCCGAAACCGTCGGCGACCATCAGGGCCTCGTCTTTGTGGATACCCTTGACCAGGCTCCGCCACGGGCCGATAATCTGGGAACCCTCGTATTCGACAGCGACTATGCGGAAGGGCTGTTCGTCATCAATGCGAACGTCCTGTTCGCACCGAAGGGAACGGGGCAGCCGGTTTCCGCGTTCAGTCCTCCGTCGGAGCATTCCGGTTCACCGGGAAGCCGTCTGCCGGTTGAGTTGACGGGAATCCACCTCCGTGGCGCGCTGGTCACCCCGGGTCAGGTGGCTTTCCAAGGACAGCCGCGGATTCACGGGGCGCTGGTGGTCGGTGGAACGGTGGAGCAGGCATCCAAATCAGACGACCGCCTCGAAGTATGGTACGATCACGACTTCCGCGCGGGGTTTTTTCGGGGCGCCCCCCTCGTCTACCATGCTCCCGGAACCTGGCAGGAAATGTATGGAGCAGGAACGACTTAAGCGCCTGGCGGACAAAAATTGTCTTGACTTGCACTTGTGTAGGCGGGAGGTATACTACGGCATCGCAGTGCTTGGGGAAGACGGTGCACGGAATCAAGAGGTTATGAGCATGCTTCGCGCAGTCCAGGATGGCATCGCCCTTGCTTCATCAGGGAGAGCGATGCACGAGACTGTTCCAACGCGCCCAGGTCCGTGGAGATGGTGGAACAACCGTGGGTTCTCGCTCCTGGAGATCATGGTTGTTGTGACGATCGTGGGCATCCTCGCGGGGGTGGCGGCTCCCAATTTCGTAACCTGGCAGGCGAGGTCGTCTCTCAAGTCAGCGACCATCGAACTCATGACGAATCTCAACCTGGCCAGAAGGGTGGCGATGAATCGGAATCAGAGGGTGTTCGTCACTTCGGCGCTCGTCAGCGGTCAGTGGCAGGTGCAGTTTCTCAACCCGCCTCCCGCGCCGGCGGTGCCGCCAGTGCTGGCGGCACTCCTGCTGCCGAGGGACGTGACGGGAGTCGCATTCAATCCGCCGGTACCCGGAAGCCTGACCTTCAACTCACTGGGGATGTTGGTCGGAGCCGTCGGCAACCAGCACATCAATGTGACCAGCAATAAGTTGCCGGCCGGCGGGAATACCCTGACGGTCCAGGTCGGTCCCGGCGGCAAGGTGCGGTGGTGTTCGGCGGCGGCGACCTGCTAAGGGACTTGCCGGTATGATGGTCGCTCACATGTCCATGAATGGTCCTGAAACGAATGGTCCTGAATCGACGCCGGCCGGGCAGGCGGGGTTTTCGTTATTCGAGGTGATGATCGCAATGGTGATCATGATGGTCGGTCTGATGGGGCTGGCCGCGATGCAGGATATCGCGTTGAGCGGGAACATGGACGCGAACGAAGTCACCCGTGTCACGGCGTTGGCCACCGACCTGATAGATCGCATCTCCTACAACAAAAAGAACGTGTTGGCGTACGCCGGCCCTACATGTGCGTCGGTTCCAACGGGATGTATCGACACGATTGCTGCGATTCCCTGCACCCAACCAGCGGCGACGCAGGCACAGGCCCGCGGCGATTGCCTGCAATGGGACTTCAGGGTGGACAATTCGGGTCTGCGCAACGCGCGCGGAGTGGTCACCGTCGCCCCCGCGGGGCCGATCATGCCGAACTCCACGGCCGCGATGCTCAACGTCGTGAACATCACGATCACCTGGACCGGGGCGAAACGGACCAAGACGGTCACGATGTCCTCGATCGTGGCGATTGACTAGGATGGAACGAGGCAACACGATGGGACGAGCCTGTCGGACGGAACGGGGCTTCACGCTTCCTGAGGTACTGATCGCGATGGCTCTCGGATCCTTCGTGGTGGCCGGCGGCTACGCGGTGCTGGCCGGCAGCGAACGGGCGCTGGTGGCGAACGATCACATCGCGGCCACGCAGCAAAGCGTGCGGCTTGCGATGGAACTGCTGGGCCAGGACATCCGCATGGCCGGATACGGCATGACCACGCCGGTCGGGGCCTGCGGGACGGCGATCGTGCCGCAGGACAACAACCCGGCGGGACCTGATGTGGGGCCGGATGGTATTCGAGTCGTCGTGCCGACGAATCTTTCGACACTCAATGCCCCAGTGGTCGGCCCCTTTAATGTGCTTCCATTGACCGCGACCGCTCCCGATATCGCGGCAGTCGTGGCGGAAGGGTTCGCAGCCGGTGCGACGATCTCGATCGGAGGCGTGCAAACCGCTCTAGCCGGCCCCCCGGCCGCCATCTTACCCCTGACGACGACGATCGCCAGCCCGGTCGCGTTCCCGGCGGGAATTCCGGTCTTCTGGCTTCGGTGCATCACCTACGCGGTGATCCGGCCGCCGGACGTCAACAACGTGTGCGGCGGGACGGCGCCCTGCCTTGTCCGGGGCGCCACCGCTGCGGCCTGCAACGTGGCCGCCAGTCCCTGCGTGCCGGTCGCAGATGGCATTGAGGACATCCAATTCGCCTATGCCTGCGACGGCTGCACGGGCACAACGGGCGTGCCGGACGGCCTCGTGGACGATCAGAATGGAACCAACAACTACGACACGGGAGACTTTGTGACCAACAATACCTGGACGCTCGGGCTCTTTGTCCCGGCCTCCATCAGGCTGGTCCAGATCAATCTCATGGCGAGGGAGTCCCGGCCCAGCGGAAAATCGGAAGGCGGGGGCCCGGGCTCCATGAGCGCGCCCATCACACTCAGCGATCACGACCCGACGGCCGACGGCGCCTACTACAACGCGGCGACCTATGGACAGTTCAGCCGCCGGATCCTGACCAAGGTGGTCCAGGTCAGAAATATAGGACTTGGGTTATGACCGACAGGGAGACAACACAGATGAAATGGAAGAGTGTGGCGGGGAACCAGGACGGCGTGGTCATGCTGACCACGATGCTGGTGATGGTCATCCTGGCGATCATCGGCATCGCGTCCATCACGATGTCGACCATGGAAAACCGGATGGCGGGATTCCTCCGGACCGGCGAATCGTCTGTCATTGCGGCTGAATCCTGCTTGAACGTGGGCGTGAACGTCATCCAGCAGACCATCGACTTCGGCACGGTCCCGTCCTCCTTCTGGGCAGTGCCGACTCCGGCCGGCCCGGCGGGTCCGATCCCGAACGCCAATGTGCCGGTGCTGCAAGCCGAGATCATGGGCCAATCGGACGGCAATCCGGATGTGCCGGATATCTCCCCGCCGGCACCCGTTGCGGGCGTGCCGAATATCGTCGTGCCCACTCCGGGGCAGACGGTCGGATCCTTCACGGTCCAGGGGGACATCGACCGCCTCTACGTCGTGCCCAAGGCGGGCGCCGCGATGCAGTTCGCGGCAGGCTATGAAGGCACCGGCGCCGGCGCAGCCGGTGGCGGCGTGGATATTCTCTACCAACTGGATTGCCGGTCGGCGAACGTGGCGACAGGCACAACCGCCAGGGTTACGGCGATCTATGCCTGCACGGCCACGGGCGAGAGCTGTCAACGCAAGATCTAGCAGGCGGCGGAGGCACGAGGGGCGTACGAGCGCCGACAACAGAGGCAGCGGAAGGAGACCGGGCATATGACAGGCAATACACAGACGAGAGCCCATCACGATCACGTCAACATCGTGGCGGGCGGGAGGCAGGAGCGGAACTGGTGGCGGACCGGCCTGCTCGCGCTGATGCTGGCGGTCGGCCTGGCCCTCGGCGGCGCGGTTTCCGGCGCCGCCGACGTTGACCCGAAGGCCGAGCTGCCCCAGATTCCGAAAACCGACATGAAGTCCGGGACAATTACCGCGAAGGGCGAGCAATCGGTTGCGATCAACGGCCATGACTATGCCTTCCAGAAGAATATCGTTTTTGCGGATGACGAAGGAGAGTGGAGAGAGTGGACGGAGTTTAAAAGGCGCGATCGGGTGCAGTTCCACCTCAAGCAGGGGCAGATCGATTATCTGATCCTGGTGCCACCGAAGTAACCGGAGCGAAGGACATCCAGCCTGTGTCACTGAGCAGAACAAGAACAGAAGGGAGCCGGCCATGAAACGCCTATCCAGTGCCATCGTCGTGCTGCTGATCCTCATTGTGATTGGGTTGCAGGTGCGCTCCGGCGTTGTCGACGCCCAGCTGGTCACGAACGCCCAGTACGCGGCGGTGCCGCCGTTCGTCAGCTCGAACGCGGCGCCGAACGTGCTGCTCCTGATCGACAATTCGGGGAGCATGGGCAACCGCGGCTGCGAGTCGACTTCATGCGGCAAGCGGGCGAACGGGACCACTTCGGTCCAGACGGATTTCTGCATGGTGAATTTGGACGTCTGCACCACGGGCGCGGGGACCCAGCCGAGCACCTATTCGGGCTATTTTACTTCCCTGCAGTGCTACACCTATGACGTCGCGAACACGCGATTCGTGGCGAACAGTACCAAGGCGACAATCGATGCCCAATGTCCGGCCACAGAATGGGACGGGAACTTCCTGAACTGGGCCAGCTTCCGGCGCTTCGACGCGATCAAAAAATCCATGATCGGCGGAGACTGCACGGTCGCCAGGGCTGCCGACGGCACCTGCCCCGCCTCCGGCGCGCCGGCCCTCAAGACCATCAAGGCGCAGGACACCAGCGTCCCTGACGAGCGGGCTCCGGAGACCACCCAACCCAACATCGGCGTCAGCGGCTTGAACAACACGGCCGGCAACAATGGCTGGCTGGGGCGGGTGCCGGTCGCCGCCGCGGGTGCCCCAGCCGGCCTGTGGGTCCATACGAAAAGCAATGGGACAATCTGCGTAGACAATGATTCGGGGTTTAACGCCGGCTGCACAGACGGGGGAGCCACCGGCCCATACAGCCTGCGCGTCGGGACCGCCGCCGAGCCGACCGGGGTGATTCAGCAGGTCGGTTCCGCAGCCCGGTTCGGCCTGTCGGTGTTTAACAATGACCAGGAAGGGTCGCGGATCCTGGTCGGCATCGGCTCCCGCCAGTCCATTGACTTCAACGCGACGACGTCGGAGTTCTTCAATACGAACACCGCCGCCATGATCGATGGGATCCAGGAATCCATCCCGACGACCTGGACGCCCCTGGGCGAGTCGCTCTACGAGGCGATCCGCTATGTCGCCCAGGTCAATTCCGCGTTCCATCCGGGGGTCTACAACCATCCCATCGCCTTTTCCAACACGGGCGGGACGGCCCGGGCGACCACCAACGGTGTCGCGCCGACCGTGGGAGCCATGGGATCGGTCGGCTTGGCGGCGGGGGTAGGGGAATATACGGTCCTCTCCGGCGCCGAAACCTGCCCGAGCGCCGCTCCGCTCAGCTATGATATCGTCGGCGCCTGCGGGCGGGATCCGTATTTCTTCGGCAGCAACCACGCACCCATGTGGGCGAGCCCCTCCTCCCAGGTGACCTGCTGCCAGACTTTTATCGTCGTGATTACGGACGGGGAGCCCACGCAGGACAATAATGCGGCTATCCCAGCGGCTCTTCTAGACTATGCCCATGGACAGCATGGAATCCACTGCGTCGGCAGTGACCCCGTGCTCGGCGGACCTATCAACGGAACCTGCAACACCCACCCGTCCACGCCCAGCGCCACGCTGCTCGGCGAGCACAAGACCGATTACGGATCCAGCGGGACGCACTATCTGGATGACATCGCCTACTGGGGGCACAAGAACGATCTGCGGCAGGCGACGGTGCCGGTGATCGGCGGGACCGGGCACGACATTGCCGGCTTTCAGAACGTGACCATCTACGCCTTCTTCGCCTTCGGCAACATCAATGGGCGTGAAATTCTGATGAGCACGGCGAAGATGGGCGGTTTCGAGGATGTCAACGGCGACGGGATTCCGCAGGTCGGGGAGTACGACAAGATCAACAATGACACGGGGGCGCCGGTCCCCGACGGCCAGCCCGATACCTATTTCGAGTCGTCCAGCGTGGAGGATCTCCAGGCCAAGCTGACCCAGACCCTGGCGAGCATCCTGCAAAAGAGCACGTCCGGCACCTCGGTGTCGGTGCTGGCCACGTCCTCCACCGGCGAGGGTGCGATCTATCAGTCGTACTTCTTCCCGAAAATCGTCGAGGGGCTTGCCAACATCTACTGGCTGGGCTACACCCAGGCCCTCTTCCTGGACGCCTTCGGCAATCTCCGCGAGGACACCGTCGCGGACGGCAGGCTTGTCTACAATCAGGACAAGATCCTCAAGATGCGGATCGAGGCGGGAGCCGCCGTGGTGGATAAGTATCTCGATGCCGACCAGGATGGCAAGGCCGACGACCTCAGCGGCAACGGGAAGCTCTGTGACGGCTTCACCGACTGCGACCAGGACAGCATCCTTCCCCCGGCCGACGGTGACGACGTGACCGACGCCATTCTAGGTGAACGGAGCCTGCCGCTCGGCACCATCGTCCCCATATGGGAGGCGGGCAGGAAGCTGGCCGAGAGGGACCCGACCACCAGGAGGATCTGGACCTGGGTGGATCTCACCATCACCCCCAACGGGCAGGTGGAGGATGACGGGGTCGTGGATAACGGCACCGGCGAGGTGATCGCCTTCAGCACCGCCAATGCCGCCATCCTATCGCCCTATCTGCGCGCCGGGGCTGCGCCCTACACGGCCGCCAACATCATCAACTTCATCCGGGGCGCGGACGGAGTGCCCCTGGGCCTGCGCAACCGCCAGACCCAAGTGCCGGCCGGGAGCGGCACTTTCCAGACCTGGAAGTTCGGCGATCCGATCCATTCGACGCCGACCGTCGTGGCCTCGCCCCGGGAGCGCTACGACGTCATTTATGGAGACCAGAGCTACACGGACTTTTTCGTGCGGTGGAGGGATCGCCGCCAGGTGGCCTATGTGGGGGCCAACGACGGGATGCTCCATGCCATCAACGTCGGGTTCTACCACCGAAATGACGATTCCACGACCGCGGACGTCGAGCACGGCTGCTTCACCGACAATCTCACCGATCTGTGCAACACGAGTCCTCCCGGTCCTCTCACGATCGGCAAGGAACTGTGGGCCTTTATCCCGCAAGAACTGCTGCCTCAGCTCCAATTTCTGGCGGATCCCAACTACAGCCATGTCTATTATGTGGACCTCAAACCCAAGGTCTCGGACGTCAGAGTTTTCACGGACGACGGGCCGGCGGGGATCCATCCGGGCGGATGGGGCACCATCCTGATCGGCGGCATGCGCATGGGCGGCAGTTGCACAAACTGCATTTTAGGAGGAGGCGCAAAGGAATTGCAGATTAATGATTTTAACGGTGTTATCATAGACGACCGCGTGTTCCGCTCCTCGTACTTCGTGCTCGACATCACCGATCCGGACAATCCCCGGCTCTTGTTCACGTTCACGGACATGGATATGGGCCTGACGACGAGTTATCCCGCGGTGGTCCGCGTGAATCCGACGCTGGACGGGAAGACCAGCAACACCAACGCCAAGTGGTTCGTGGTGATGGGGTCCGGCCCGACGGAGTACAACGCGGGCAGCTACCAAAGTGGAACGATCTTTGTCATGAAGCTGAAGGACGGCGGGTCGATTGAGTTCAACAAGTATGTGCCCGACCAACCCTGCGGCGCGGCGCCGGCCTATACCGGCTGTTCCTTCATCGGCGACATTTCCTCGGTCGATGTCGACCTGGATTACCGGACGGACGTTGTGTACATGGGCAGCGTCATTGACAATGACACGGGGCCGGCATGGACCGGCAAGCTCCATCGGTTGACCACGGGCACAAGCCCCGCCGCTCCCTTCGGCGGTGAGGTCACTGGGGCCGTATGGGGAATCAACGACGGCGGGGTTCGCCGGCCGACTTCCCTGCTGGCGGATTTTGACTGCCCCGCCTCCACCCCCACCTGCGCTCCGGCTGGCACCAAGGCCGTGGGGCCGGTCACGGCGCCGCCGACGATTTCACAGGACGACCAGACCAAGATCTGGGTCTTCTGGGGAACCGGCCGATACTTCTCGACGCCGGACAAGATCAATGCCGACACCCAGTTCTTCTTCGGGGTCAAGGACCCGATCCCCATGGGGCCCCTGACGCAGGGCAGCGTGACCGACACCGAGCAGGATGACCTCGTGGACGTGTCGAACGCGGTGATCTGCCTGACCGGGTGCATCGATCAGGTCACGGGGGTGACCGGGGTCCAGACCGGCTTGAACAGCTTCAGCGATCCGAACTCGTCGACGACCCTGGAAGGCCTCGTGGCCAGCAGGGAGGGGTGGTTTACGACCATACCTTCGCCCCCCATAGCGCCCGACCCACTTCTGCTGCGTGAGCGGGTCCTGACATCGTCGACCCTGCTCGGCGGGATCGTGTTTTTCCCGACCTTCGCCCCGCAGAACGACCTCTGCTCCTCGTCCGGTGACGCACAGCTCTATGCGCTGTTCTACAAAACCGGCACCGCGTACAAGGAATCGGTGGTCGGCACGTCTGCCTCCGGGAATGTCAAAAAGTCCATCGGGATGGGTAATACGGGAGCGCTCTCCCAGATGGCCATGCACATTGGCGGATCGGGCGGCGGCGGCGGAGGCAACGCGAGCAGCGGCGGCTGCGCGAGCGGCGTCACCGCATTCAGCCAATCCAGCAGCGGCTCGCTGGTCCAAACCTGTACAAAGCCGGCGCTGTCGAGCTGGAGCCGCTATGTCTCGTGGATGAATGAACGGATGTGAATCGGGAACCTTTCAAGCCGTGAGGCCGCTCGTTCGGCTTGGCCTTGCGGCAGTCCTCAGTCTGACCGCCTGCACGCCTGAATCGCCTCAGAGCGGCGGGGGAGCGGAGCCGTCCGTCCCCCCGCCTGCAGCGACCGCTCCGGCCCCTCCGCCGGGCGTCGCGCAGGCCAATCGCCCGCCGACGATCAAGTCAGCCCACATCACGCCGACGCCGGTGCGGTTGGCCCAAGCAGCCACGGTGCTGGTCGAAGCCGAGGACCCCGACGGCGACTCCGTAACATTGCGCTACCAGTGGCTGGCCGACGGCACTCCGATTCCGGAGCAAACGGGCCCGACGTTCATCCCAAAACTGCTCAAGCGGGGGGATCGGGTGAGCGTGGAGGTGACCCCGCTCGACGGCAAGGAAGCGGGCCAGCCTTTCCAGACCGAGGCGGTCGAGATCGGCAACACGCCGCCGGTGGTGACCAGCGTGACGCTGGAGCCCAATCCCGCAAAGGTCGGCGACCAGTTCCGGGCCGTTGCGGAGGCGTCGGACGCCGACAAGGACGAGATCCTGTATCAGTACGAGTGGTGGCGCAACGGGCAACCGCTGGCGGTCCAGGGCGCGACCCTGCCCACGGAGGGCTTTGCGCGGGACGACAGCATCGTGGCCGGGGTGACACCCAGAGACAAACTCGACGCCGGCAAGATCGTCTTTGCGGAACCGATTCGCATCGGGAATACGGCTCCCGTCATTACCTCTTCACCCTCCGCGAAAGTCGAGCGGGGGCGGTATGAATATGCCGTGGTCGCCACCGACGTGGATAAGGACGACCTGCTCTTCAAATTGGAAACCGCCCCGGCCGGCATGGCCATCGACAACAAGACGGGCCGGATCGAATGGCAGGTGCCCCCCGAAGTCAAGGGTACTCAGCGGATTCGCGTCATGGTGGAGGACGGACACCAGGGCCATGCGTTCCAGGAATTCACCCTGACGCCTCCGCCGTCCTAGCCCGCATGATTCATGACGGCTTCTACTGCAACCGCCGATACGCCGCTACGACAAGCCTGGCCGCTGGCTGGGCGCGGCCAGGCGGGCGGGCTCGCCGCTCGGTCGGTCACCAGCCTGTTCAAGGCTGCCTCCCTTCCTCGCGGCTCCACGCGCCCGTCTCGCAAGGCGTCTCAGCGGTCTCGTCACGAGTCCTCATGAATAATGCGGGCTAATGAGTCCGCCTCTGACACCGTCCTGCCCGCTTGTTCGCCGGTGTTCCGCTTTGTTAGAATGCTGTCCTGACCGTGCGTAAGATCAAGCTGCGAGAAGGAACCAACACCGCCAGCCTGTTCGGCTCCCACGACCGTCACCTGAAACTGATCGAAGAAGAATTGGGGGTATCCGTATCGGCGCGCGGCGACGAGGTGACGCTGGACGGCGCGCCTGCCGCCGTGCAACAGGCCGAGCGGGCGATCCAGGAGCTGGCCGCCCTGACCGCCGAGGGCTATGAACTGCGCCCCGACGACGTCTCGTTTGCCGTGAAGGCGGCGCGCGGCGGGCAGGAAGCCCCGCTCAAGGAATTGCTGCTCGGCACCGTGCCCATCGCCACGAAAAAACGGTTCGTCGTTCCTAAGTCCGCCACGCAGAAGGCCTACCTCGACGCGATTCAGAAATACGACATCGTTCTCGGCATCGGGCCGGCCGGGACCGGGAAATGTATTGCGTCCGGCAGTTTGGTTTTTACCAACCAGGGGCTTCTTTCGATCAACGCGCTGGCAGCCGGGACGAAAGCAGATGAGTATGTCCCGATCGATTTGACTGTAGCCGGTCTGGACGGACCGGAACAGGCCAGCCACTTCTATGATGGCGGAGTCTCGCCGACCAAACGCATTCGAACACGATTTGGTTACGAAATTGAAGCGACATGTGAACATCCGCTTCTTCGGCTTACTCCCGGCGGCACAATGGAGTGGACGCGGGCCGATGAACTGCAGGTTGGCGATTTTGTGGCCATTCAACGCGGGCAAAATCTCTTCGGCGATGATTCAACGGTCGAGTTCGACTATCAACGCAATACACGGCAGGACCATGCGAAGCCGGTCCATTTGGATAGTCTGGATGAGGAGTTTGCCTATTTCATGGGCCTGTTGACCGGCGATGGATGCTTGACGTTCAAGAATCGCGTCATTCTTAGCAGCGCTGACGAAGAGGTCCTGGACTGTTTCTACCGGATAGCGGCAAGGCTGGGCCTCCATGTGTTTAAGAACGGCGGGGACAGACCCTATGACCGCATCATAGCCAGTTCCCAACTGTATCAATTGTTGCTCCATTTGGGCATGTCCGATAGACCAGCGGGCGAGAAGCGCGTGCCCCGCGCGATCTTGCGGGCTCCTCGTCAGATGGTGTCGGCCTATTTGCGAGGGCTGTTTGACGCGGATGGCACCGTGAGCCGTCGCGATGGATATCCGACTCTCTATTCCGTTTCCAAGCGACTGATCGATGAAGTCCAGGTCATGCTGCTGAATTTCGGCATCCTTTCGCGGAAACGTCCCAAGTGGACGCTCTATCGAGGAGCGAAAAGGCTTTCTTACCAATTGGAAGCAGGCGGAGCGGATGCCGACTTGTTTGCGCAAGAAATTGGCACGCTGCTGCCTCGCAAGCGGGCACTATTTCAGGAGCGAACGCGAAATCCGAACGCCGATATCGTGCCATGCATCAGCAGCGTGATCCGGGAAGGGACGGCGGGAGGGCGATTCCCGCGCCATGTGCATAAACGCCTGGATGATTACAAAACCGGTCGGCGGGCTCCCAGTTATGCGAAGCTCGAAGAGATTGTCGGTCTGTTGAGGGAAAAATCGTCCGCCACGACTGCGCTCGCGCTGCTTGAGGAACATCAGGAACGGCACCTCTTTTGGGCCGAGATAGAGCAAATTGAGGACGGCATCACGCAGGTCTACGATCTGACGGTTCCCGGCACGCACTCCTTCTGCGCGAATGGATTCATCAACCATAACACGTACCTGGCGATGGCGATGGCGGTCGCCGCGCTGACGAAGCGCGAGGTCAGCCGCATCATCCTGGCGCGGCCGGCGGTGGAAGCAGGCGAGAAGCTTGGCTTTCTGCCCGGCGACATGTACGCAAAGATCAATCCCTACCTCCGGCCTCTCTATGACGCGCTCTACGACATGATGGACGTGGAACGGACGAACCGGCTGATCGAGCGCGGCGAGATTGAAATCGCGCCGCTGGCCTTCATGCGCGGCCGGACGCTCAACGATTCGTTCGTGATTCTCGACGAGGCGCAGAACGCGACCGCCGAGCAGATGAAAATGTTCCTGACCAGGCTGGGGTTCAACTCCAAAGCCGTGGTCACCGGCGACATCACGCAGGTGGACCTGCCCTCCGATCGCGTATCGGGCCTCATCGAGGTGCGGGATATCCTGCAGGAGATTCCCGGCATCCAGTTCGTCTATTTCGACGAACGGGATGTCGTCCGGCACAAACTGGTCCAGGAAATCATCAAGGCCTACGACCGGCACCAGCCGCAGGCCTCCGGTCCGCGCGGCGCCAAGTCCCATCCGTCCCGTCCTAAGTCCGGTTCTCACGGCGAGAACCAGCAACCTCATTAATGCCTGTCGTTCTCAGCAGCCGGCTTCGCGGTCGCCGGCTGAGCCTGCCCAGGTTGCAAACCCTTGCCGAGAGCATTCTCCAAGCGGCAGGCGCCGCTCGCGCCGAACTCAGCCTGTTGCTGGTCGGCGACCGGTCCATGCGCCGGCTGAACCGCCTCTACCGGCGCAAGGGTCGCACCACCGATGTCCTGGCCTTTCCAATGCGACAGGTCCGACCACGCGTCACGGTTCACAGTTCACGGTTCACGTCTTCCATGCTGGGCGATGTCGTGATTTCGCTTCCCCAGGCGGCGAGGCAGGCCAAACAGGCCGGCCATGCGCTTGAGCATGAACTCACCGTGCTCGTGATTCATGGCCTGCTGCATCTCCTCGGCTACGATCATGAGCGGAGCGCGCGCGAGGCGCGCCGTATGCAGCGGCGGGAGCGTGCCATTGCGCGCGCGGTGCGTCTACACGCATGACGAATGACGAATCACGAATGACGCCATGAGTGTGTTTCAGCGCCTGCATGACGGACTCGCCAAGACGCGCGCGGCCTTGAGCCGGGCGCTGGATCTGATCACCGGCCGCGCGCTCGATCCCGCTGCGCAGGAGGAATTGGAGGCCGCGCTGCTTGCATCCGACATCGGCGTCCGGACCGTCTCGAAATTGATGGACCGCCTCCGGGAACAGGGTCGGGGAGCGGATGACGCGCGCGCCGTCATGCATGCGACCATTCTGGGCACGCTGCACGGCGGGCAGCGCGATCCGATCGAGCAGCAAATCAGAACAGGTCCCAGACCGTTCGTCATTCTGACAGTCGGCGTCAATGGCGTCGGCAAGACGACCACGGTCGCCAAGCTGGCGCAGCGGTTGAAACAGGCTGGGTTGACGCCGCTGCTGGTGGCGGCCGATACGTTCCGCGCGGCGGCAATCGAGCAATTGGAACTGTGGGGAGGCCGGATCGGCGTGGATGTCATCCGCCACAAGCAGGGGGCCGATCCGTCGGCGGTCGTGTTCGACGGGCTCGCCGCCGCCAAGGCGCGCGGCGTGGACGTGGTTATGATCGACACGGCCGGACGGCTGCACACCAAATCCAATTTGATGGAGGAGTTGAAGAAAGTGAAGCAGGTGCTGGCTCGCGAGCTGCCGGGCGCGCCACACGAAGTATTATTGGTGCTCGACGGCACGGTCGGCCAAAACGCCCTGTCACAGGCCAGGCAATTTCACGAGGCGGTCGGTGTGACCGGCATTGCGCTGACGAAACTCGACGGCACGGCGAGAGGCGGCGTGGTGGTGGCCATTACGGATGAATTAAAGATTCCCGTCCGGCTGATCGGTGTGGGGGAAGCCGCCGACGATCTCCAGGATTTCGATGCGCGTGCGTTCGTGGACGCGCTGTTCGGGCAGGCTGAGCAGTGATGCATCGGCAGATATGCAGTATCGTCATTGCTCTGGTGCTGAGCTGCTGCGCTGTCGGCTCCGCCCGCGCTGAGTCTCCGGCGTTTCCACCCATCCGTCAGGCGGAGATTCTCCATCACACGCTGGAAGTGAAGCTGATCCCTGACCGGCACGAGTTGCTCGCCGTCGATCGCATGACGGTCAGGGCCCTGGCGGATGACGTCCAGGAGGCAGTCTTCACGCTGCACGGCAATCTCCACGTCGTGCTGGTCGCGGGGCAGGGGCCGGCCGGCATTCTTCCGCTTTCCTTCCACGCTGTCCCGGGGACGGGTCCGGCCGGCGCCGGGCAGGCCGTCACGGTCCGCTTCGGCCGTCCGTTGCAGACGGACGAGACGGTCACGCTGATGTGGCAGTATCGGGGTACGATCAACGAGCCGCCGCGCGAGCCGAGGCACCTGCGATTCGTCACGCCCAGCGAGACCGCCGGGCACATCGGCGCCGAGGGCGTCTATCTGAGCGGAGAAACTCTGTGGTACCCGGATCTGCCCGGCTCGCTGCCGACCTTTGCCCTGCGCGCGAAGACGCCCGGCGAGTGGACGGCGGTCACGCACGGACGCCAGCTTGTCCGAACGGTTCAGGACACCGTCGCGGTGGCTGACTGGGAGGTGGCGGACAAGACCGAGGCGCTCACGCTGGTTGCCAATCGGTTCGTCGCGAAACAGCGGGACTGGAAGGGCATCGAGGTCGCGACCTATCTGTTCCCGGACGAGGCGCACCTGGCGGACGAATATCTTGAGGCCTCGATCCGCTACCTGGATGCCTATATCAAGATCCTGGGCCCCTATCCCTTTCCGAAGTTCGCCGTGGTGGAAAATTTCTTTGCCAGCGGTCTGGGCATGCCGTCGTTCACCCTGCTGGGCAGCGGGGTCGTCAAGCGGCGCTACGTCCAGCCCTACGCGCTGGGGCACGAGATCGTCCATTCGTGGATCGGCAACTCCGTCTTCAACGCGGTCGAACGGGGCAACTGGGTCGAGGGCCTGACGACCTATCTGGCCAATTACTATTACGAGGAATTGACGGGCACGCCGGAACAGGCGCGCGAGCAGCGTCGCATGATGCTGCTCGGCTACGCGGTCTACGTGCGGCCGGAGGAGGACTATCCGGTCGCGCAGTTCAAACAGAAGACCGATCAGAAGGATAACGCCATCGGCTATCAGAAATCCGCGATGGTGTTCCACATGCTCCGCCGTGAAATCGGCGAGGAGCCGTTCTGGCGGGGGCTCCGGACTCTGGTCACGCGCTATCGCAGCCGGCATGCCGGCTGGAAGGACGTGGAGCAGGTTTTTGCGGAGACGGCCGGACGCGAGCTGCGCTGGTTCTTCGCCCAGTGGGTCGAGCGGGCCGGCGCGCCGCAGTTAAAGCTGGAGTCAGTTACGGCCGGGTCCTCGGAGGTGCGATTCATCCAGGGCCAGGAGTTCTATCGCATGCGTGTGCCGCTCTCCACGGTCTCGACAAACGGCGAGACGCAGATGCGGATGGTCGAGATGAACGGTCCGGTGAGCGCGCTGACCTTGCCGGCACCGACGAAAGCCGTGCGCGTGGACCCGGACCATGACGTGTTTCGGAGGATCGCTCGCGAGGCGTTGCCGCCGATGCTGAACCTGTTTGTGACGGATCAGAATCGGGCGCTCGTGGTGGCCGGCGGAGGGACGGCGGCGGATCGCGCTCCCTATGCCGAATTGGCGAAACAGATCGCCTCGCGCGAGCCGGGGATCCAGTCCCTCGATGATCGGGATGTACGTCCAGTGAACGGTTCCATGCTCGTGCTGGGCGGGCCGGGCGTCAATCGAGCAGCCGAATGGGCCGTCCGCGGATGCGGGAAGAAGGTGAGCCTGGGCGACCGTTCTTTTACGGTCGAGGGCAAGGCCTATGAGGGTCCTGGAATGGCACTACTGATCTCCTGCCGCGATCCGGATCATCCGGCCCGGCAGGCGACGCTCTTTTATGGTCTGTCGCCTCAGGCGGCGGTGAAAGTCGCCCGGCTCTTGTTTTTCTACGGCTGGCAGAGCTATCTGGTGTTTCAGGATGGAGTTGTGGTGGCGCGTGGAGACTTGCTTCCTGCCGTAAACGATCTGGAGGTGCGATTTGATGTGCCGTAGAAGCGCAACACGCCCTGCGCTAGCCTTCCTGTTCGGTCTAGCGGTCTGTTTGGTGACGTTCGATGTTCGAAGTTCGACGTTCGAAGTTGTGGAACGAAAAGAGTCATCCCCGGAACCTCGAACCTCGAACCTCGAACCCCCGCAGTCGGCCGAACGCCATCTCGCCAATATCCGGCAGCTCACCGCCGGGCGCCAGAATGCCGAAGCCTATTTTTCCTTCGACGGAGCCAAGTTGATCTTTCAGTCCACGAACGATTGGGGCCAGGGCACGAGCGCCCTGCCCCCGGACAAACCCGCGTCCAGCGAGCGCGGATTGGGCTGCTATCAGATGTATGTGCTGGACTTGGAGACCGGCAGCATCCGGCGGGTCAGCGTGGGGACGGGGACGACGACCTGCGGCTATTTTTTCCCCGGCGACCGGCGCGTGCTCTTTTCCTCGACGCATCTGGCCGGCCAGCAGTGCCCGCCCAAGCCGAAACGGGAAGGACGGTACCGCTGGGCGCTGGACGACTACGACATTTTTTCGATCGGCATGAACGGGCAGGGGCTCCACCGCATGACCATGACGCCCGGCTACGATGCCGAAGCGACCGTGTCTCCGGACGGCAGGACGATCGTGTTCACGTCGATGAAGGATGGCGATCTGGACCTCTACGCGATGAATCTGGACGGCACGCACCTGCGTCGCCTGACGACGGAACTCGGCTATGACGGCGGCGCGTTTTTTTCGCCGGACAGCAAACGGATCGTCTACCGGGCATCCCATCCGCAAAACCCCGCCGAGCTGGATGCCTACAAGGCGCTGCTCGCGCAGCATCTCGTCGAGCCGGGCCGGCTGGAAATCTTCGTGATGCACGCCGACGGCAGCGGCAAGCGGCAAGTGACGTCCAACGGGTCGTCCAATTTCGCGCCCTATTTCCATCCAGACGGGACGCGGATCATCTTCTCCTCCAGCCGGCACGATCAAGGGAAGGATGGCCCGCCGACGTTTCATCTCTATCTGATTAACGATGATGGGACAGGTTCGGAACAGGTCACGGTGACGGGCCGCTTCAACAGCTTCCCCATGTTCTCGCCGGACGGCAAGCGCGTGGTGTGGGTCTCCGACCGGAATGCGACCGAAAAAGGTGAGTTCAATCTCTTCATCGCGGAGTGGGTCCCTTGATGGACGAGGCTTCTGAGAAGTTCGATGTTCGACGTTCGACGTTAGGGGACGAAAAGAGCCACTCCTCGAACCTCGAACCCCGAACCTCGAACCATGTGTCCCTATCTTTTGCCCTTGCGGCGCTGACACTGCTGTTCTGCGCATCATTCCAGATGGACCGTCCGGTCATCGAATGGGTCCGGTCTCTGCAGGGAATGTGGATCGAGAAGATCGGAGACGCGGGCTATGTGATCGGCAGCGGGGCGAGTCTGGTCGTCATCAGCGGCCTGTTCGTTGCGGTCGGCTATGCGCGTGCCAATCCAGTATGGCGCCGGACCGGCCTGCGTGGGTGGGCGGCCCACGCCGTGACGGCTGTCCTCGTGCAAGGGCTGAAACACGGCATCGGGCGTCCACGACCGCGCTTGCACCGCGAAGATGAATTTCTCACCGGGCCGGGTTTGGAATCAGGGCTCGATTCATTTCCATCGGGCCATGCCTCCGCGTCCTTCGCGGTTGCCGCTGTGGTGGCACGCTGCCATCCTGCGCTGGCATGGCCTGCCTATGCGCTGGCCGGGTTCGTTGCGGTCACGCGGGTGTTCCGCGGCTCGCATTTTGTGTCGGATGCATTGGCCGGGGCGATACTGGGCCTCGTCGTGGGGACATTGGCGGCGACGCCGGTGCCGGAATGGAAAGCCGCGCTCCGTCATGTGCTGCTGGCCGGCACGCCGTGGTTGGTCGTGGCCTGCGCGGTGGTCTGGCTGGCCATCCTGCCGTCGTCCGGCATGTTGGCGACCGGCCTGCTGGTCGCGGCCGGCGCGGCGGCGTGGCTGGCCCGCTACTGTTTATAGCGCGCGTGCGGATCTTTTTTGGGATCGAAGACGGGCGGCGTTGGAAGATTAGCCGGCAGTTTCACCATGGGCTCGCTCGCAAGCAGGCTGTACCCGTAGCGCTCCAACAGCGTGACGTAGTTCTGGGTTTCAGCCGGGAGCTGAGGCCGTAGCCGCGACTGCAGCAAAATCATTGTACGCCCCGGCTGCCCGAAGTGGCGGCGCATCTGGTCCTCTTCGCCCCGCTGGATGAAGATCACTTTGCGTTTGGCGTAAAACACGGTCGAGGGGCGCGTGGTTCCATAGACGATGAATCGGTCGTCCGGGCTGAGGTTGAGCCCGGCGGCGTACGCCAGCTCCTGCGGGGGAGCGATGACGTACTGGTTGATGCGGGGAACGATCACCACCAGGGCCACGAAGACCACGCAGGCCAGCGTCGCTCCCGCAGCCCAGAACGCGCCGGCCCGCTGCGCATCGTTCAGTCCGAAGTAGCCCACCAGCGCGGTGCCGATCAGCAACAGCCCTGACGCGAGGTAAGGCCCGCTGCCCAGATCAATCTGGGCTGCCAATGGAAATTCACTGATGATCTTGTCCGTGAAGTGCGCGTAGAGCGACGGGGCTACGGAGAAACCCGCAGCCAGCAGGAAGCCCAGCCCCATGATGAGATGAATCGAGGTCCGGGTTCCCGGCGTCTTCGGATCGAGCAGGCAGCGTGACCAGTAGGAAACCGCGAGGATCGCCGCGGCCGGGAACAGGGGACCGATGTAGTGGGGCAAGCGCGTCGAGGACAGGGTGAAAAACAGAAACCCGCCGATCAGCCAGATGGCGGCAAACCATTCCAACTCCTGCGGACTTGTCACGGGCGTGCCCCGTGCCGCGCGCCAGTCTTTGAACGTCTGATGCAGCGCGGCCGGGAGGAAACCGCTCCAGGGGAAGAAACCGAGAAAGAGCACGGGGATGTAGAAAAACACGGAAAAGCTGTGCCCTTCCATGGGCTTGAGGAAGCGCCCGATCGTATGCGCTTGGGCGATGCGGAAATAGTCCTCGCCGTGGATGTGCAGCATGGCCAGATACCAGGGGAGCGTGAGCAGCAGGCAGAGCGCGGTGCCTGCGAGCGGCAGGCCCATTCTCCAAAACTGGTCCCATCGTTTCGTCAGTGACAGGTAAGGGATGACAGCTAACAACGGCACCAGGAAGCCGACCGGCCCCTTGGTCAGGGTGGCAAGCGCCATCCCGACATAGAACGCCCACATCCAGTGCCTCATTCGCCCTTCGCCATGCAGGCCGAGCCAAAAGCCGAACAGCGACAGGGTGGTGAAGAAAATCAAGACGCTGTCGGTCAAGGCTGCGCGGCCGAGCCCGATCATTTCGAGATTCACCAGCAGCATCAGGCTTGCGAAGATGCCGATGACCGGCCCTCGCAGATGCGCGAGGAACAGGTACTGCGCCAGGATCAGCGCGACGGCAAAGAGCGCAGAAGGAAACCGGGCCGCGAATTCGCCGACGCCGAACGAGTGGTAGGATAGGCTCATCAACCAATACACGAAGACGGGCTTGGCATAGCGCGGCTCGTAGTTGAATGTGGGACTGATCCAGTCGCCGGTCTCCAGCATCTCGCGGCCGGCCTCCGCGTTGCGTCCTTCATCCCGGTCGGTCAGGCCCATGCCGCCGAGGTTCAGGCAGAAGAGCAGGCCGGCCAGGATGAGCAGGAGGACGAGATTGCGCCCCTGGCGTGCATCGTTCACGGGATCACTCCTGTCGGGACGAACGGCAAATGAAGCGGTCGTGGAGATGCGTCATGGTTTGGGGGCCGGAGGGGACTCGACGGCGTCGGCGTCGCGAGCGGAGCGGGAGATCAGTACCAGATTCCGCAAGTAGACGAAGGCCCCGATGCACTGGCCCGCGATGAAAACCGGGTCCTTCCGGTAGATGGCATAGGCCAGCGTGATCAAGCCACCGACGAGACTCATATACCAGAAGGCGATCGGGACGTGGCTTTCCGCCTGTTTTTCGGACGCGAGCCACTGAACAACCCACCGGCCGAAGAACAGGCCCTGTCCCAAAAATCCGATGCCGAGCCAGATGATTTCGGTGGTTGTCATTTCTTATAGCGGTAACGCAACACGCGGCGCTGCATCCACCCGACGGCGATCAGATCGTAGAGACTTTTGAACAGCCGGTTGCCGACCCCGTACTTCGAAATTCCGTGGATTCTCGGGTAGTGACGGACCGGGACCTCGGTCACGGTGAAGCCATGCATGAGCGCCAGCGCCGGCATGAACCGGTGAAGGCCCTCGAAGAGTTGTATTTTTTCAACGACGACGCGGCGATAGAGCTTCAGCTCACAGCCCGTGTCGTGGAGACGATCGTCCGTAATGACACGCCGGATAAAATTCCCGAGCCGCGAGGAGATTTTTCTGATGATATTGTCGTGGCGGTCTTGTCGCCATCCACAGACCAGGTCGTAGGTCGCCGCCAACGGCAACAAGAGGGGAATGTCGGCGGGATCCAACTGGAGATCTCCGTCCATCGTGAGGATGAGGTCGCCGCCGGCGTGCTTGAAGCCCGCATCGAGGGCGGCCGTCTTGCCGTAGTTGCGGTCGAAGTGCAGCACGCGGATTTGCGGGTACTGGGCGGCCAGAGTGTCCATGAGGACACTGCTGCCGTCGGTGCTGCCGTCGTCAATATAAAGGATTTCGAAGGGAGTGGTACGGGACCGCTCGTGCGTGCTCAAAACCTTTACGAGCTGCTCGGTCAGCGGCGGCAGGTTGTCCCGTTCGTCTTTGATCGGGATGACGACGGAAATCCAGGGACTGGTCGAATTGGACATGATTGGCTGAGGACTCCCAGACCGGTTTCTCTGGTTTGTCTCGTTTGTCTGGTTTCTTTGGTTGGACAAGATAAACCAGACAAACCAAATGAACCAGAAGAACCAAACAAACCAGCTCGATGCGCATTCTACAGAAGGGACGGAAGACGGTCAAACGGCGCGCCTTGGGCGCGCGGACAAGCAACAGAAGCCTGGGTTTATCTTGTTTATTTGGTTTCTTTGGTTGAACCAGATAAACGAGATGAACCAGACAAACCAGAATCCTCCAGACTCGTCACGGCTTCTGAGCGACAGTGAACCGCATCGTGCCCATCAGGCTCAGTTCCGTGACGGAGAACCCCACATGGATCTCCACCTTATACTGGCCGGGCTTCCACCCGCCGGCCGGTGGGGCTAATTTCACATAGCCGCTTTCGTCCTCGAGCGCCATGTACATGGTGTCTTGCGCAATCAGGGTTTTCGGATCAAGCCCCGGGACTTGTTCAGGGTAGCAGATGCCGAACACCTGATAGGGCTGGTAGTGCTGGTGCACGCTGAAGATGATATAGACTGCCGGAGAAGAAGGGTGGAAGACGTCGGTCGGCTGGACGGGCACAATCTCGTGCGTGCGCCGGTAGCCTAATTCTTCGTCGAATCCTTCGGCGGTCTGGATGGTGAGGAACAATCCTTCGGGCGGTTTATTAAAGTCGTAGGTCGGAAGAGGGTTCTTGTCCTGAAGTTCCGGCAAGCCGTCGGCGGCGAGCCCGGCGCTTACCCATAAGAATGTGAACAGCAGGGCAAGTTGGACGCAGCGAGCGCGCATCGAACGCATGGCGTTGTCGTACCGTACCCCCAAGGGACTGTCAAGGATGTCTGTCTGGTTCTTCTGGTTCGTTTAGTTCGCTGAAACAACCAGACAAACCAAACAAACGAGACAAACCAGAAAAACCGGCTCCTCTTTCCCGTGAGCGTGCGCGTTGCGACGCGAACGGGCCTTTTGGTAGGATGCCCGCGCATGGCAATGAACACCGCGACCAATCCCGACGCGCTGCCGCAGCCCATGGGCGAATTCAGTCCTGTGGATGACTGGCAGGCGCACATCAGCCGGATTTTTTACGGGCTCCGGGGCGGGCGCGTCCAGGACTATTACCAGACCTTTGCCTCGGCCGATTACCGGCTGGCGCACGCGCTCGCGGCCGACTATTACGAGCGCGCTCTAAAGCGCGAGAAGACGAGGAGCGGCCGCCAGGTTAAGGCTGAGGTTGAGGTTAAGGGTGACCGGAAAGAATCCGGCCCTCAGCCTCAGCCTCAACCTGAACCTCAACCTGCCCTGGTCATCCATGAATGGGGCCCCGGCAATGGGAACCTGGCGGCCTGCTTTCTGACTCATCTGAAGACGTTGGACAAAGACAGTCTGGTCTACCCGCGCGTCCACTACGTGCTGGTGGATCTGCATCAGGCCATTTTGGACAGCGCGCAGAACCATCCGGACCTGGCTCCTCACCGGGAACGGGTGGAGACGCTCTGCGCGGAGGCGTCGTCGCTGGCGTCGGTCAAGGACGGCACGGTGGACCGCATCGTCTGCAACGAATTGTGGAACGATCTGCCGGCCAAGCTGATGCTGCGCAAGGGGAACGACATCGAGGAAGAGCATCTCCGCCCCAACCTGAACGAAAAGCGGTATGCCGCCATCGAGGACTGGTCCGGCTTCGTGCGCGCGTTCGGCGAGACCGACGTGGCAGCCCTGGCGGCCTTCCCCGCCTTTTTGGAGGACATCATCTGGGAGAAGGAGTACCACAAGACCGAATGGAAGGATGTGCACTACCGGAAGACCATCACGGACTTTCTCAAACGGATCGACGAACATGTCCTCGTGCCGGTGAACCTGGGCGCCTGCGCGACCCTGAAGGAGGCCAAGCGGCTGCTGGCGCCGGGTGCGGTCGGCTTCAGCAGTTTCGACGCGGGGGCGGATGATCTGGCGGTGCTGAACGATCCTGAGAAGCCCTGCTACGGCCTGTTCGGCGGGCAGTACAGCTTCATGGTGAATTTTGCGCTGATGGAGTCGGTGGCCGCCTATCTGAGCATCCGTTCGGTCACAGTCGAAACCCAGCGGGAATTCATCGGGCGCAGCCTGGGCACCAACGTGATCAGCCTGATGGATCTCCTGGCGGCCTATCCCTCTCCAAGATCGTTGCAGCCGTGGGAACAGGACCGCTTGATTATCAAGACGATTCAGGTCCTCAAGGGGAAGTACCGAAGCCCCTATCAACGCCGAATCGAATTTCCCCTCCGAAACGAAACGCCTGCCCAGGAGCGCGAGATGCTCCAAAAGGTCCTGCAGGCCTTGGGGACAGACGGTATTCCGGACACGGTGGCCTATCTGACGGAGGAAGAGCTCATCGGTTCGTTGGCCGGGCTGGAACAGCTTGGCTACCACCGCGAGACCATTCTGGCGGCCCTGGCAACGCCGCCTCAACCCATTGACTATCGGCACTTTTTCTTTCAATAGCCGGTAGCGAATAAAAAGTAGCGGGTAGCTAGAATCTTGAGCTACTAGCTACCATCTATTTGCTAGTAGCTGTTCGCTCGCCCCCCCACGGAGTTCCCATATAAATACCTTGACTCAGAACGTGAATTTCGGTAGCGTGCCGGACAATTACTGGTAGCAGGTAGCGAATAGCACTAGAACTTCTTTTCTGGCTACCCTCTATTAGCTACCGGCTATTCGCGTGTGATTGAGGTCCACATGTTCGGTTCATTCGGCTGGATGGAACTCTTACTGATCCTGTTCATCGTCCTGATTATCTTTGGCGCGGGCAAGATTCCTCAACTCGGGGAAGGGTTGGGAAAGGCGATCAAGGGGTTCAAGAAGGCCGTGCACGAGCCGGAACCGGTCGAAGCGACCGCCACATCGGTGCCGGATCAACCAACCCCCATCGCTCAATCGTCAACGGCTCCGATGGCCGCGCAAGCTGCGCCGCGGGCCGCAGAACAGCCGAAGCAAGCGTAAAGATCAGGCTAGAGGCAAGGGGCTAGAGGTTATAGATTAGGTAAGGAGACGAGAGGCAAGAGCCGGTGGGCAATGGGAAATCGGCTGATCCTCCACCCCTCGCCCCGCGCCTCGTGCCTCTCGCCTATCGAAGAAAATGTTTGGCCTGGGCGCCGGCGAGATTCTCATCATTCTGGTCCTGGCCTTTTTGCTGTTCGGGCCCAAGCAGTTGCCCGAAGTGGGGCGCCAGGTTGGGAAGGCCGTCAAGGGACTGAAGGAGACGGCGGATGACCTCCGGAAGTCGGTCGAGCCGGAAGTCAACCTGATCCAGCAGGAAGTGAAGATGGTCGAGCAGGACTTGGAAGCCTCCATGAAGGAGGCGGAGGAAGAAGTCAACGCGATCACAAGTCAATCGGACCAGGCAGACCGGGATGGAAAATCGAAATCCGCTTGATTTAGTATTGAAATACTGATATTTGCAACCTCGTTAGGGAAGGGGGGTGACGTCGGGAGCATCACGAAAGGCCGGTTCGGGATGTCCCGACGGGTCTGTGTCCGACAGGAAGCCGGGGCACAAACGGGGTCCTGCCAGATTTCGGAAGTGTTTCGAAGGAAACAAGCAGACGGCATTCGGTTAGGACAAGATGGCCGGCAGGGGCCGGCCAAGGTAGCAAGGTAGGTAGATAGAGCGTTGAATAGAGAGTGTTCAGTCAACTCACAGGAGGGCGTTATGAAGAGCATGAGAACAGGGTGGCTGCGCCACTCGTTAGCCTTCGCGGCGGCCGTGCTGGTCGCCGGGTTTGCCTCCCCCGTCTGGGCGGGCTATGAACTGCCCCCCGGCGAACGCATCACCAACCTTCCCCACATTCCCCGGGCCATGCCCCAGAAAGAAGCCTACGAGAGTTACGATCCGGTCATCGGCCGGAACTTCGACGTCAAGAATTTCTGGATGCGCGCCGACCTGCGCGTGCGGCCGGAGTGGCGCAAAAACGTCTGCTTCGGCGGCAATATTGCCGGCGGAGCCTGTAACGCGGCCAGCGGTACAACCAATAATCTTGGTACCAGCAGGCCAGCCAACGATTTCTATGTCCAACAGTGGGTGCGTCTCGGCATCGGCTATGACCTCTCGCCGGACGTCAATTTCTACATGGAAATCATCGACTCGGCAGTGTGGGGCGGCAACGCCAATGCCCTGAATGCGGGGAACGGCGGCGATCCGCTGAACCATGCTTGCGGTACAAACACTGCCGCAGCGGGACTAGGTTCGGGTGATGGACAGGCAAATTGCCGTCTGGGCGTTCGGGCGGCCTATGTGCTGGTTCGGAACCTGGGCGATATCCAAGGCCTGAGCATGAAGGCAGGCCGGCAGTATGTGATCTTCGGCAACCATTCGATCTTCGGTCACTTCGATTGGGCGAACACGGGCTATTCGCATGACGGGATCATGTTCCAGTACGCCACGAAGGCGTTTGAGTCGCATTTGGGCTGGTTCCGAAACGCTGAAACCGACCTCGCGCAAGGATCGCCGGTCGGGAGCGGCGCACCCAATATTGGTGGAACGGGTGCGGGCGCGACTGGCTCCGGCGATGTCGACATGTTCATCTTCTATAACCAGATCAAGTCGGTGCCGGGCTTCCTGATCGAACCCTACTATGTGCTGTACATGAATAATCTGGGGTCGGCCGACAATCGAGTCCAGGGCCTTGGAACGGCGAAACACTCGAACCAGATCCGCCACATGGTCGGCAACCGGATCGAAATGCGGAAGGGCAACATAGATTTCATCAACGAAACATTCTGGCAGTTCGGCTCGATGGGAGATACCGCCGCACAGACCACCGGCGGTCTTGGCGGTCCTGCTGAGGGGCGAAATATCCGCATCAATGCCTGGGCGATGCGAAACTGGCTCGGCTACACGCACTACCAGTCAGCCATGAAACCGCGGCTGGCGATCAACCTGGACTATGCCTCCGGCGACAACAGCGCCAACTGTACGCTGTCTGGAGCGTATGGACGGTGTAGTGGTAAATCGGGCACGGTCGAAAACTTCTTTCCCACAAACCACATCCACATGGGCTACGCGGACATCATCGCCTGGAAGAACATGATGGCGCCCCAGGCCAACTTGCAGTTCCGGCCGACCGCGCGCGATCACTTCGAAATCTGGTATATGAACATGAACCTGGCGAATTCGAAGGACAACTGGTACCGTGCGTCTCAGGGCGCGTACATCTTTTCCAAAGCCACTAACACGAAGAAGCACATCGGTGACGAAATCGACTTCAGCTGGACCCGGATGTTCGCCGACGGCAAGGTCACCTTCCAGGCGACCTATAGCCTCTTCATGGCCGGCAGTTACGTCGCGGATAATATGGCCGGCCTCAGCCAGAACCAGCATTGGGGCTTTGTGCAGCTCTGGATGAACTTCTAGTTGTGAGCAACGAGCGAATAGCGAGTAGCTGATGGCGAATAGCAAAGATCAAGGAAACCGGAAATCTGCGCTATTAGCTGTTAGCTATTCGCTACCAGCTAAACGAAAAAGGAGAGAGACCATGAAAAAACTGATGTTGCTGGCGCTGGGAGTCGCGATGCTGATGCTCCTGAGCGCGCCGCCTGCGGCCCAGGCCCAAGCGGCCGAGGTGAACCAGGCGATTGAAGCATTAACCGATCATGCCGCAGTGGGGGCACGGACCAATGTGGATATGAACAAGCGCGGTGGGGCGGATGTGGGCCAGATTGCAAAAGCAGCCGGGCTGCTCCAGGAGGCGCTGAATAAGACCAGCGATTCGAAGGCAAAGCTGCAACTGGAGCTGGCGACGGCCTACGCCAAGGCCACTATGCACAAGGAAGCCCGCTTGTCGGCGCAGGGCGCGCTCTATTACCTGTGTCAGAGCGGGGGCGGACCGGGCTGCGACAATGTGCCCAAGTTCGGCAGCTACGTCGCGCCGTAAAAAGGCAGCGAATAGCCGATAGCGGGTAGCCAAGCAGCTCCGAGCTATTTGCTACCAGCTAGTAGCTGCTAGCTCAAAGAAGATCCCCGCTGGGATGTGTAGACATTCTCAGCGGGGATTTTTTTGCACTGCGAACGAATAGCGGACAGCAAGTAGCTGATAGAAGGTAGCGGGTAGCCAGAAATCCGAAGCTATTCGCTACTAGCTATTTGCTATGGAAGGCGTTTGCTTGATCTACGGGCGCAAGCCAGCCGCGTTAGAGAAGTGAGCCTGTAGTTCCCGATAGGTCTTGGCAACCGGGAATTGCGGGAACTCCTTGACGATGTTGTCGGGCGGGCAGAATAAAATCCCGGCATCCGCTTCGGCGAGCATCGGGGTGTCGTTGTAGGAATCACCGGCCGCGACGATCTTGAAATTGAGCGTCTTCAGCGCCTTGACCGACTGGCGCTTCTGGTCCGGCTGGCGCATGTGGTAGTTCACGATCCGCCCGCTGCCGTCCATCTCCAGGCTGTTGCAAAAGAGCGTCGGGTAGCCGAGTTGCCGCATGAGCGGTAGCGCGAACTGATGGAAGGTATCCGAGAGAATAACCACCTGGCACCGTTCCCGGAGCCATCCGAGGAACTCGCCCGCGCCGTCCAACGGCTTCATGGTTCCGATCACGGCCTGGATGTCGGTCAGTTTCAGCTTGTGCTGGTCCAGGATTCCGATTCGCCACCTCATCAGCTTGTCATAGTCCGGCTCGTCCCTGGTCGTCCGGCGCAGCTCCGTGATGCCGGTCTTCTCGGCGACGTTGATCCAGATTTCCGGGATAAGCACTCCTTCTAAATCTAGACACGCAAGCACGGGCTTTATCATGCAATCCTCATTGAGGGCTATGGGCAATGGGCGCGCAATGCACAGATCGACGGCGCCGGGCCAGACGCTATCAAATGTCGAGGATCAGTGTCGAGTTCTTTTGCGTCCTGGCAATTTGCCCGAACCCATGGCCTATTACCTATAGCCCATCGCCTAGTTCAGGAACCGCCCGATGATGTCGAGCGCCTTATCCAGGATGGTTCTGGCCTTCCAGCTTGCGCGGTTCTCGGTTGCATGGCGCTCAGCCCAGTCCAAGGCCAACGGCAGCGGGATGAGGCGCGGCGGGCTGCCGGTCAAGTCGGACCACAGGAGGCCCAGGATTGTGCTGATGCGGAGCGGGACCGGGAGCGCGCGGACGGGCTTGTTGACCATATCCTGACACCAGTCGGCTGGCGACGTGACCAGCAACTCGCGGCAGGCGGCCGGACGGTCTTCATAGATCGAGCAGACCTCGTTCTCGAGGTACGGACAGGGCAGTTTCAACGCATAGTAGGCCCGGTTGATCGGCTCCATCGCGTCGTCCGCAATCGGGCGATCGGTCTCCGCGACCTGTCGCAATTGCGCGAGCAGTCCAGCCTGTTCCAGGCGGGCTACCGTGTCGGTCAGTGTGCGATGAATAACCTGACGGCGAGCCTCCGGCAGAGAGGCGACCATGTCTCGGAGCGCGAAGGCTTCCGGGGCCGAGACAGGGACCAGCATCCGGCAACAGGCCGCGCAGCCCCTGGCACATGAGATGCTCTGGCCGGTTGCCGTGATCCGCTGCTGCTCCAAAGCTTGAGCTTGCTGCCCGAGACGGCGCAGGAGCGGGACAATCTGTGTGACCGGCACGAACCCGGTCGAAACGTCGACCGTCGCCGTGACCGGTCCGGCCGGAGTGGTGATAGAGAGATCAAGCCGTTCGGGAGGATGAGAAGGTTTCATCGTCGGCATCTTACGGAGCGCTTCCACAGCGGGTCAAGCTGAAGACCGGTCTGGCTTGCTCCTGGCCAGCCCTTGACCGATAATGCGCGCGATGATGGGGGCTCGAACGCAGATGACCGGCCACGTGATTGGATTGCTGAAAGAATACATGCGCGACCTGGTCGAGCAGGCCGTCCAGGAAGCGCAGGCCCAGCAGACCTTTGGGTTCGAGCCGGCTTCGTATCGGCCCGATCAGGCGCTCTCCGATCTGCTGGCGATCCTCGATGACCGGATCGAGTCCGAAGGCCTGCAAGTCGGGCTTCCCGAGGGTTTTCTTCACGACATGTGGACGCTCTGCAACGACGCGCAACAGCACATCGTCGACCATGTCTGGCTGGAATCCCGTGCCGGCGATGCAGTCCTCTCCAAAGCGAAGATCCGCGAGTTGACCTACCGGGCTCTGATCGATTCCATCGAAGGGCGTGGGACGAAATGAGCCTGCGTCGGTGGCTTCCCATCGTCGTACTGGGAATTGGATTGCTCTGTGTGATCCGTTCGCATCTCGTGGGGGCGGAACAGCCGGGGTCTCCCATTGCGCTGGAACCAATCATGTCCGACAGCCTCGACCATCCGGTCTATGTGACTCATGCGGGAGACGGCAGCGGACGGCTCTTTGTCGTCGAACAACTAGGGCGCATTCGCATCGTGAAGCAGGGCCGCCTGCTGGACGCCCCGTTCCTGGATATCTCGGACCGCATTCGCTACGGAGGTGAGCAGGGTCTGCTGGGGCTGGCGTTTCATCCCTCGTACAAGGTCAACAGCCGCTTCGTCGTGAATTACGTGCGTCGTTCGGACGGTTCGACCGTGATCGCAGAGTTCCAGGCGTCCTCCGACCCCGACCGTTCGCAGGCGGTCGAAAAACAACTGCTCGTCGTCTCGCAGCCCTATCCCAATCACAAGGGCGGCATGGTGGAGTTCGGCCCGGACGGTTTCCTCTATATTGCGCTGGGCGATGGCGGATCCGGCGGCGATCCGGGCAATCGCGGCCAAAACACGAATGAGCTGCTGGGCAAACTGCTCCGGATCGACGTGGACCACGGCACGCCCTACGCCGTGCCGAAAGACAATCCCTTTGCAGGCGGAGGTGGCCGTCCTGAGATTTTTGCCTACGGGCTCAGAAATCCCTGGCGGTTTTCGTTTGACCGGCAGACAGGTGAACTCTGGGCGGCGGACGTCGGGCAGCATGCATGGGAGGAAATCGACGTCGTGAAGCGGGGAGGCAATTACGGCTGGCGCATCATGGAAGGGGCTCATTGTTTTCTTCCGCGCGACGGCTGCGCGCGGGACGGGCTTGTCCCTCCGATAGCCGAATATGGACACAACAAGGGACGCTGTTCAATCACAGGCGGCTACGTCTACCGCGGTTCCCGACTGCCGGCTCTGCGCGGCGCCTATCTCTATGGGGACTTTTGCAGCGGGGAAATCTTTGCGCTCAAGGAGGGAAGTCAGCAGGTTGTACTCACGACCGGTTTGCAGATCGCCTCATTCGGTCAGGACCAGGAGGGCGAACTCTATGCGGTGGGGCACGGCGGCACGATCCACCGGATTGTCGAAGCCCGGCACTGACCCCCACCCCAGCCCTCCCCCACAAGTGGGAGGGTAGGGAGGGGGAAACCTCGAACCCCGAACTTCGAACTTCCCGCCCTCACAGTTTCCCCGTCGCCCAATAGGTGATCGTGCCCACGGCTTCAGTGAGGGCATTCGTGAACTTGTCGAGAGCGACGAGGCTTGGGATGAAATCAAACAGGTCGAGGTCTGACCAGAACCCAGGCCATTCACGCACGGTGTAGTGACAGGAGGCGGGGATCACGGTGAATCCCTGTTTGCGAAACAGTCCGGCGGCTCTCGGCATGTGGCTGGCCGACGTCACCAGCAAGATAGAGCCCTGTCCGAGGAGGCGTTTTGTCCCCAGCGCGTTTTCGTAGGTTGTGCGGGCGCGGTCGTCGAGCAGAATCGCCTGTTCCGGCACGCCCAGCCGGAGTGCCAGTTGTCGCATCTCCACGGCTTCCTTCGGTCCTTCTCCGAAAATCGACGCGTCTCCTCCCGTCAACACCAGTCGAGGGGCCCGGCCTTCGGCAAACAGGTCTGCGCCGCACAGCGTGCGTTGCATGCTGAGCCCGCTCAGTTGATCGGCCGGGCGGAGGCTGCCCTTGCCCATGACGCCTGCGCCGAGCACGACGACGGCGTCGTAGCGCTCGGTGGTCGCCCGATCGAACGGCAGCGTGCGGCTTTCCAGGAAACCTGCCGCGATGGTCGACACGATGGGCGATCCGATGAGCCAGACGATGGCCAGGGCCGCGACAGCCAGGGTGCGAAGCCATCGCAGCCGGGCCGGCGACGAGGGTAGGAATGTCAGCACGGTCAGGGCGCCGGTCGACAGGCAGAGCCAGGTGTAGGGATACACGGCGAACTTGACGAGTTTATACAGACCGAACCAGAATGGGGACAGTTCCATGGCGGCTCCTTGTCATAGGACCAGGTCCATTGTGCTCACACGCGAGGATACCCGATGACTCATCGCTACTGGCTCATGAAGTCTGAACCAAGCGCCTTTTCCATTCAAGACCTCCGGAAGGTCCGCGGCCGGACAACCTGCTGGGACGGCGTGCGCAATTTCCAGGCGCGCAATTTCATGCGGGCCATGAAAAAGGGAGATCGCGTACTGTTCTATCACAGTAATGCCGATCCGCCGGTTGTCGTGGGTATTGCCGAAGTGGTCAAGGAAGCCTATCCCGATCACTCGGCCTTCGATCCGAAAGACATCCATTACGATCCCAGGAGTACCCCGGCCAAGCCGCTCTGGGATATGGTGGATATCAAACTCGTCAGGATCTTCCCTGCTCCGATTTCGCTGGACCGGTTGCGGCAGGAAACAGGCTTGAAGCGAATGGAGTTGCTGCGGAAGGGATCGCGTCTGTCCGTCCAGCCGGTCCGGCCGGAGGAATGGGCGATCGTGCTCGCACTGGCCGGATCCTGATTCGTCAACGCGCGCGCGATGCGTGCCCGACAAGCTTTACGGAAATTTTCATGACCAGTTTTTTGATCGCGGCAGGCCGCTGCTCCATGAGCTGGGTCATGTGCGCGTCCTGCGGGAAGAAGACGGCGAAGAAGCCGGGTGTTAAATTCAATCGCGCGCCCTCATCCGCCGGCGGATCGTAGAACATCACATCCTGCTGGTCGTTGTACGGGATGCGGACATGCAGCCGGTCGGCCGGCCAGACCGCGATCGTTTCCCGTCCGTCCAGGACCACGTGGACATCCACATAAGCCCGATGGGATTCGAGGACGGCTTCGCTCGCCGGACGGGTGTGCCCCTGGTGAACGCGGGCGACGATCGCCTCTCCGCGCACGGAATGAGCCCCGTCTGCCAGTGAAGGCGTGGCAGACCGGATGTAGGCGAGCGTGTCGTGCCACCAGTCTGCGCTAAAATAAGCCGAGGCGTTATCGAGGGAGTCGAAGATCATGGGACGATCACTACAGACGAGGAAGAAGAGAAAACCACTTGAGGGGGTTCTTCAGTCGTGCACATCAGTAGCACGACTGGCTTCAGCAAGCTTGGTGTGGTGGGCCGTGCAGGGGTCGAACCTGCGGCCCGCTGATTAAGAGTCAGCTGCTCTACCAACTGAGCTAACGGCCCCACCGAATTGGTCTGCGTGCTATGTCTTGGAGCACCTGCATGGTGCGCCTGACAGGATTTGAACCTGTGGCCCCTAGCTCCGGAGGCTAGTGCTCTATCCAGCTGAGCTACAGGCGCGTCCTGTGCAAGGTCAGGAACCTTACCATAGCCCCAGCGCTCTGTCTAGCGCGGGCGGAGGTTCTGTCGAGGGGTGTGACGTATGAAATTGAACGAGGAGTCGCCGGTCAGTGGGAGACGAGCGGGCCATCCGAAGGCTCTTCATAATCGAGCTCGACGATCAACTCGCCCTTGGGCGAAAAGAATCCCTGCCCGTCCATCTGGACGATGCCGTTGCAGTTGTCCTGAAAGAACTCGAGGATCCAGCCGTTGAAATCGTACCCGTCGTCGGTCATGTCGGCCTTGGCCAGGCGGGTCGTGACGACGAACCGGGCGTCGGCGACGCATTGCCGGACGACTTGCGCCTCGACATCGTCGAATGTCGAGAGTCGTTCCAGATAATATTGCCGCTCCTGCTCGAACGCATCCTGATACGATCCCCGGTCGCGCGCGCAGATGACCTCGATCGGCTTGCGTTCGCGGTTGTAGCCGAGCGAGATGTGCACCCAGGCCCAGTCGTCCAGCGCCGCCGGATCGATTTTGGGGATGAGCGGGATCTGGCCCTTCGCCTTCAAAAAATCCAGCAGGAGCCGCAACGGAGGAGAATTCTCCCGCAAGCAGAACACGCGCGTATAGAGAAAGGCCTCCTGGGCTCCCTCCTGGGAGGAGGGAGGAGTCGGGAGAATCGGGAGTTCTTTTGCCATGGATGCCTCTCGCCGGCCGCGCGGGCCATTTTCGTCGCGGCACGTCCCGCGTACTGTACTCCGGCGTGCGAGCGACTGCAAGATTGACGTCACGGAGTGCATGGTTCTTGCTCTGGATGCGCGTTTTGTGGTTGACAGGGTAGGCCTCGTTGGATACACTCCCGACCGGTTTTTGGATTTGGTCGTGTCAATCCGGCTTCATCAAACCCAATTTTGATCACTGACAGCGTGGGGGAATTCCCCGCGGAGGCCTACCGTAGTTCACCATCATTTCATGATGTGAGGAGGGTTGTTCATGGCAACAGCGATGACAAAGTCCCAGGTTGCTGATCACTTGGCTGAAAAAGTCGGCCTCACCAAGAAGGTGGCGGCCCAGTTCCTGGAAGAACTGGCGAGCTTGGCCTATAAACAAGCCAAGAATGTGTTTACGCTGCCCGGTATCGGCAAGCTGAAGTTGGCCAACCGCAAGGCCCGGATGGGACGCAACCCGCAGACGGGTGCGCCGATCCAGATCCCGGCCAAGCGCGTGGTCAAGTTCCGCGTGGCCAAAGCGGCCAAGGACGCCATCCTCGGCAAGCGCTAAACGGCACGCCGCCGAACGGCGGATGACAACACATGCGGGGCCGGCTCCCGAAAAGGAGCCGGCCCCGTGTCGTTATTGAATCTGCCAGAGGAAAGCGGGCTACATCGGAGCCAGGCCGGTGCCGCCCATGCCGTCATGGGCGACGAGCTTGATGGCGTCGCCGTCGTGCACGAGCGAGTCCTCGCTCGCGATCCGTTTGTTGATCGTGACCATCAGTTTTTTTTCTCTCATCAGTTGACCGACGTGCTGGCGCAGGCGGGGTTGACGCCGGATCAATTGCTGGACGGAAACCGGCTCGGTAATGTCGCAGGCCAGGTCACGCTCGCCGTCGTCGGTTTGCAGTTGGCCCATGAGGATGATGGTTACCATATGATCAGACGCTCTGCCCGGCCCGGAGGGGGCGGTTGACGGGCCGGGCCGGGTTTGGTAAGGACAGCCTCATGCCCACGCTGGACGTCCATGAACCGGGGATGCCGGATCTTCAGTTTGTCTTGATGGTTGCCGCGCTCTGCACAGCAGAGCTTCCATCTTTAAACATACCACAGCCGCTGCGCGCAACCATTTTTGACCGCTGCTGGGCGCTGGCGCACGAGGGTCCCCCGCCGGTCGATCCGAAGGAACGGGTGCTGGATCTGCGTGGCGGCACGGAGGTGACACTTGAGGCCCTGGCCGTGACGATCCGCACCCAGTTGGCCGACGCCGGCATTACGCGGTTGACCTGGGAGCATCCGACGAGCGAACCGACCAGGACCAGTTCGCCCGAAGCCCTGCCGCTGATCGAACGGCTGCAGCAACTGTATCCGGATCCTCCCGATGTGGTGGACCCGCGCGACCCGCCGACGGCGCCCTGAACGGCGCCGCTGTTCGTCGAGTCGAATTCCGCGCACACATGCCAGAACCGTCTATTCCCTTTGAGACAGAGACCGACGTAAGATGGAGGCCGTTTGCCGGTCTGGCCAGGGAACAGCTCAATGAAATTCATCGAAACAAAATTGACAGGCGTCGTGCTCGTCGAGCCTGCCGTCTTCGAGGATCCGCGCGGGTATTTTCTGGAGACCTACCACGCCGGGAAATATGCGGACGGCGGGATTCATGGCCCGTTCGTCCAGGACAATTTCTCGCATTCCGTGCGCGGCACGCTCCGGGGGCTGCATTATCAGCTGCAACACGCGCAGGGAAAGCTGGTTATGGCGCTGGAGGGGCGCATCTTCGACGTGGCGGTGGATATCCGGAAGGGGTCTCCGACCTTCGGCCAGTGGGTCGGGGTCGAGCTGTCGGGAGAAAATAAACGCCAACTCTATGTCCCGCCCGGTTTTGCGCACGGGTTTTGTGTCCTGAGCGAGACGGCGGATGTCCTCTATAAATGCACGGATGTGTATTCCCAGAAGGATGAACGGGGAATTATCTGGAACGATCCGGCGCTTGGTATCCAGTGGCCAGCCACCGACCCCCTGTTGTCCAAGAAGGATGGGGCCTACAGGCGTCTGGCGGACATGACGAACGAGCTGCCGGTCTATGGCAAGGAATGATCCTTGACAATGTTCTCCGGCTACGGTACCAGTCGCGTACGAACGAAGACCCAGCAACGAACCTCATACTGGAGGCAGGGCAATGGACAAAGCGTTGAAGCCATGTGTCGCGGAGGCCATTGGGACCTTTGCGCTGTGTTTCATCGGGGCCGGGTCCATCTGTGTCAATGCGGGTTTGGTGGGCATCGCGCTGGCGCACGGCTGTGTGCTGGCGGTGATGATCTCGGCTCTGGGCCATATCTCGGGGGGACATTTTAATCCAGCGGTCACCTTGGGAGCCTTGGTGGGAGACAAGATCAAGCCCCCGATGGCGGGCGCCTATGTAGCGGCCCAGCTTGCCGGAGCCGTGGCAGCCGGGTTTCTGCTGTTGCAGGTATTCCCGGAGTCAGTCTGGAAGCCGGTGAATTTGGGTACGCCGGGGCTCGGCCAAGGCGTGACCATGGGGACCGGCATTCTGGTGGAAATCGTGTTGACGTTCTTCCTGGTTCTGGTGGTCTATGGCACCGGCATTGATGATCGCGGAACCTGGAAGGCGATCGGGGGATTCGGCATCGGGTTCACCGTCCTGTGTGACATTCTGATGGGAGGACCTTTGACCGGTGCCTCTATGAACCCGGCCCGGACGTTTGGCCCGGCCTTGGCGGCCGGTTACTGGGACAATCATATTGTGTATTGGATTGGGCCGCTTGCGGGCGGAGCGCTGGCCGGCCTGGTTTACGGGCGGTTTCTCATTAAGCACTAACCCGCATTATTCATGAGGGTTCGTGGCGAAACCGCTGAGACGCCTTGCAAGACGGGCGCGTGGAGCCGCGAGGAAGGGGAGACAGCCTTAAACAGGCTGTCGATCGACCGAGTGGCGAGCCCACCCGCTTGGACGTGCCACCCTCGCGGCCAGGCTTGTCGTAGCGGCGTATCGGCGGTTGCAGCAGAAGCCGTCATGAATCATGCGGGTTAAGGGTTTTTCCCAAAGTCCAGGGGCCACAGGGCTCACAGTGGCTTTCCGGATAGGCCGAAAGGGCCTATCCACTGAACAATAAAGGTGTATTTCTCAGTCTCGGTTGACTTCGAATGTCGGTAGCCTTATAGTAGAGGGCAACGGATGGATCGTACTTTCGGCACTCATAAAGGAATGAAGGAATAATAAGGGAGGAGCAGACCATGGTGACGATTACGTCGATGGCGGAACAGAAGATCAAAGAATTGATTGTCGAGGAAAAGGATTCGGTCGGCCTGCGGATTTACGTCAAGGGTGGCGGCTGCCACGGCTATCAGTACGGCATGGCCTTCGAATCCAAGGTGGCCGATGATGACACGATAATCGAAAAGGGCGGAGTCCAGGTGATTATGGATTCCCAGAGCGCGCCGATGTTGCAGGGGGCGGAAGTGGACTACGTGGACAGCCTGCAGGGGTCGGGGTTTGCGATCAAGAATCCCCAGGCCAAGACGACCTGCGGGTGCGGCAGCTCGTTCAGCGCCTAAGCCGCGACGCGGTGTGGTTTTAACAAAGGGCCGGGGTCATTACGCATGACCCCGGCCCTTTGTTCATCCGGACCTTCATCATGGCCGAAACCCTGCTCACAAAACGGATCGAATTTGCCGCGGCGCACCGGTATCACAACCAGGCATGGGATGAGGCGACCAACCGACGGGTGTTCGGCGCCTGCCACAACGAGCCGGGTCACGGGCACAACTATCTGCTGGAAGTGACGGTTGCCGGGCTGGTGGACCGGCGCACCGGCATGGTCGTCAATCTGTTCGATCTCAAAATCGTCCTCCAGCAGGTTCTGGAGGAATTCGATCACAAACACCTCAATCTCGACACGCCCTATTTCACACACACCATCCCGACGACGGAGAATATTGCCACGGTCCTGTGGAACAAGCTGAGCGAGCGTTCTGAAATCGGCCGGCTCGATCGGATCCGACTCTACGAGGAAGACGATCTCTGGGCCGACCTGACGGCAGAGACCCATGCGCGTCGCCGCGCAAGTTTGACGCGTCGGTATCATTTCCCGGCGTCGCTGCCTGCCGCCAAAGCCCGAGCCCAGGGCCAGACGGGCCATAATTACGCGCTGGAGGTGACCGTCGAGGGGGAGATTCATCCGGAGACCGGGATGGTGACGGATATCGGCGCCGTGGATCAGGTGGTGCAGGAATTGATCGTCCGCCGTTTTACCGATCGGAATCTGGGCCAGGACCCGGCCTTCGCGTCACATCCGCTGACGGGCGAAACACTCGCGCAGCTGATCTGGTCGCTGCTGGTGAAAGCGATTCCGGCCGGCCGGCTGCAGAAGGTCAGGCTCGTGGAATCGGACGATCTGAGTTACGAGTATACCGAATCGTGACGGGTAATCCGTGATGCGTGAACCGTGATGTTTCGGATCACGGATCACGGTCCCTCAGCAGATGGTCGTTGATCAGCGCGGCCAGTTCGGCCGGCTCGACGACCCCTTCGCGGGTCAGCAGCAGTTTCCCTTTGGAAAAAAAGTGCGTCGTCGGATAGGTCTCGAAGGTGTGGGTTCGCTTGATCTCGCGGCACCGGCCTGGCACGTGCATCTTGGCCTTGCCGACTTTCACGGTGGCAAACTTCGCCGCGGTTTCTTCTAATATCGGGTCGTAGGTCTTGCAGGGCTCGCAGGAGGCTATGCCGTAGGCGACCACGGCAGCCGGGGCCTGCTTGAACTGTTCGTAATTCTCGTCGCTGACGTCTTCGACGGTGCCGGCCATCACATCCTCGGCAGAAACGAAAGGGGAGGGTTCTTCGCGAACGCCTCCCCTTTGCGTCACACCAATTAGCTGAGCTTGGCGAGGGCGGCGAGGATGTCTTTGTCCTCACGCGCCACCTTGATCTCCTGCACCTTCACATAGGCGACCTTGCCGTGCTTGTCCACGATGACGGTCGCGCGCTTCGCGCAGTTCAGCGGCTCGAAATAGAGGCCGTAGGACTTGCACGTGGTCCGGTGCATGTCGGCCAGCAGGCGATGCTTCAGGTCCAGCGAATCCGCCCAGGCCTTGTGGGAGAAGAAGCTGTCACAGCTGATGCCGAACACTTCGGCGTGCGCCCCCTGGAAGCTCGGGAAATCGTCGGTCAGGCACTTGTTCTCACCCGTGCAGACGGGGCTCCAGTCCAGGGGATAGAACGCCAGCACGACGTTCTTTTTACCATTGAACTCGCTCAGCTTGACTTCTTTCTGATCCTGATCTTTCAGCGTAAAATCGGGAGCCGTATCTCCCACCTTGATTTCCGGTTTCACGTCCGACATTGCGGCCTCCTTACGTTGGTTGAGAACCCATGAACCCTGCGGCCTGTGTGGTAACACGGCCTGAGAAAGCTTGTCAATTGGCCAAAAGGCCTAGACAATTCTCGACCGATGAGATTCTTAAGAATTTTATTTATATGATATTTTTACTGTTGAGGCTCCTGCCAGGTGACTTCACGAAAGGGGAGCGACAAGCCGGTCGGCGCGGCGGTTCGGTGCCGTTTCACCGTGATTGAAAAACCCAGGATGGGAAGCGGGACTGTCGTCCCAACATTCGGCGAGCGGCCGATGCGGAGCATCTCGTCTGCAATGGCGGCCAGGGTCTCCAGTGTCGGCTGGCCTGGCAATCCGACCGGCCGGAACACTTCCAATTCGTCCAGCCCGAATTTACTCAGGCCGAGCGTGTGAAACCAATCCGTCTGAGGGTCGGGCGAATCGGCCTGCGACACCGTTACGTGATCCGCCGTGCAGAACCGATCCAGCGGCCGGTCCGTCCAGTCGGACGGATTGAGATAGGTGTGCGTGATCATGTCGTAAGCAGTGCCCTGGGTCAACAAAGTCAGTCCCCTGGCCAGGCGAGCCGTAAAAAGCACGAGATCGCTAGCCTGCTGCGGTGTGACCGATGGACGTAGAATCATGCCGGCATGGGGGTGGCGCCAGTCCAACCGTTCAGACCAGGCGTCGGCTTGAGAAGACGTCAGATGCATCCCTACGGTCCACGGCCCGTGCGTTGCGACCATTGTCTCCCCCGATTCTTTCAGCTTCAGCGGCCCGCCGTATTCCAGATCGAACCACATCTGGAGTTCGGCAGCCGACGGGGAGGGAGAAGAATAGCCGATGACGTAGCACGGCTGTCCCGAACCGGATGGTTTCGGCAACTTGCGCTTGATTTTCATGAAGAGTAAGCCGCTCGTTGAGCCGCGTTACAAGAGTTCTCAGTTTTCAGTATTCAGTATCCGGAACTGATAACTGATCACTGAGAACTGATTACTCGCGCATCACGAGGAACGCGTTTTGCGGGCCTTGCGGCGGTCTTCCGGATTGAGTAAACGCTTGCGCATCCGAAGACTGGCAGGCGTCACTTCGACCAGCTCGTCTGAGCCGATGTATTCTAGGGCAAACTCGAGCGTCATCGGCCGGGGCGGGGTCAGGGTCAGCGCTTCGTCGGATCCCGACGCCCGCATGTTGGTCAACTGCTTGGCCTTGCACACGTTGACGTCCAAATCCTCGTCGCGGCTGTTCTGGCCGACGACCATGCCGCGATAGACCTCGACGCCGGGGCTGAGAAACAGCGCGCCGCGCTCCTGCATCATGAACAGGCCGTAGGCGTTGCTCGTGCCGTCCTCGTGCGCGACCAGCGAGCCGTGCGGCGCCGTGACGAGTGAGCGCTCGTCGTAGGGGCCATACTCCTTGAACACATGGTGCATGATGACGGTCCCGCGGGTCTTGGTCAGGAGCACGCCCTTGAGGCCGATCACGCCGCGCGTGGGAATGTGATACTCCAGGTGCATCTCGCCGGCGTTGCCTTCGGCGTGCACCAGTTTCATGTGCCGCAGTTCGCCCCGGCGCATGCCGATCTCCTCGATGACCGTGCCCTGGTAATCGGCGGGGACGGAGATGGTCAGCTCTTCGTAGGGCTCCGTAACGGTTCCACCGTCCCGGTGCAGAATCACTTCCGGCTGCGAGACTTGCAGTTCGTACCCCTCGCGCCGCATCTGCTCGATCAGCACGGCCAGGTGTAATTCGCCTCGGCCCGCGACCAGGAAACGGTCGGGACTGTCGGTCTCCTCCGCACGCAGGGAGACGTTGGTTTCCAATTCCTTGAACAGCCGCTCGCGCAGGTGGCGGGAGGTCAGGTACTTGCCCTCGCGTCCGGCAAAGGGGCTCGTGTTCACCGCAAAGGTCATCTGGACGGTCGGCTCGTCGATCTTGACCGGCGGCAGCGCGAGGGGATGCTCCGCGTCCGCGATCGTTTCCCCGATGCCGATCTCCGGCAACCCGGCCACGGCCACGATCTCGCCGGCCTCGGCTTTGTCCACGTCCATCCGCTCCAAGCCGGAGAAGACCGCCAACTCGGTCACTTTGCCGGGCACGTGCACTCCCTCGCGGGTGATCCGGACCACGTTCTGGCGCCGCGCGATCGAGCCTGACAGGATCTTGCCGATGCCCATCTTGCCCTTGTACGAATCGTGGAACAGCGCGAGCACCAGAATCTGGAGCGGGGCCTCGGCATTGATCGCCGGGGCCGGCACGTGTGCCAGGATCGTGTCCAACAGCGGATTGATGTCGGTGCCGGGCTTGTTGACGTCCAGCGTCGCGATGCCGTTGATGGCGGAAGTGTAGACGATCGGAAAATCCAGTTGCTCGTTGGTCGCGCCCAGCGCGCCGAACAAGTCGAAGGTCCGGTTTACCACGTCATCTACGACGGCATCATGACGGTCGATCTTGTTGATGACCACGATCGCTTTGTGGCCGAGCGCCAGGGCCTTGCGCAGCACGAAGGTCGTCTGCGGCATGGGGCCTTCCTTCGCGTCCACCAGGATCAGCACCCCGTCCACCATGCGGAGCGTCCGTTCCACCTCGCCGCCGAAGTCGGCGTGGCCCGGCGTGTCCACGATGTTGATCTTGACGTCCCGATACATGATGCTCGCGTTTTTCGCGCGAATGGTAATGCCGCGCTCGCGCTCCTGGTCCATGGAATCCATCATGCGCTCGCCCATGTCGTTGATCTTCCGGTGGACGTGCGTCTGGCGGAGCAGGGCATCCACCAGCGTGGTTTTCCCGTGGTCCACGTGGGCGATGATGGCGATATTGCGGATGTTCTCCCGCCGGTCGGCCGGCGACCGGTGTGTCTGAGGGGATACCATCGAACTCTGCTGATCCATGCGATCTTCCTGCGATCGGGCGAAAAAAAAGACGCCGCGAAAATCCGGCGTCGACTGCAGTATAACGGAGGGGGCGGCGAAAAGACAAGCCAAGCGGAGTCTGTAGCAGACCCGTATCCAAGTCCGGCTTGAGTTTGGACGAGGTGCGCGGTAAGGTGTCCGTGCCTGCTATACTTCATCTCGTCCAGGCTGCGAGGAATCTGCATCATCCATGCCGTTCACTGATCGCTTTACGGAACTGAATACGCCGAACCCGTCCCGCTGGTCCACGTGGCGTACGCTGCTCACGCTCGCCGGGGTGCTGGCTGTGCTCGGCGCCGGCCTTGCCGGATTCATCCTCTGGTGGGCGTCGCAGGACCTGCCGTCCCTGGAATCTCTCTCCCAGTACCAACCCAGCCAGGTGAGCCGCGTGTACTCGGACGACCGCCAGGTCGTCGGGCAGTTCTACGTCGAGCGGCGGTTGAAGGCCCAACTGGCCGACGTGCCGCAAGTGCTCACCCAGGCGGTGATTGCCGTCGAGGACGCGCGCTTTTTCGAGCACCCCGGTCTCGATTTCATCGGCATCGCGCGCGCCGTCTGGACCAATCTGCGCCGCGGCGGCAAAGTCGAGGGCGCCAGCACGATCACCCAGCAGCTCGCGCGGTCGCTGTTTCTGTCCGCCGAGCGGACCTACGGCCGAAAAATTCGCGAGTTAATCCTGGCCTACAAGATGGAGCTGATCCTGAGCAAGGAGGAGATTCTCGAGCTCTACCTCAATCAGATTTATTTCGGACAGGGCGCCTATGGCGTGGTGTCGGCCGCCCAGACCTATTTCGGGAAAAGCCTGTCGGAGTTGACTCTCGGAGAAGCGGCCCTGCTGGCCGGCCTGCCCAAATCGCCCAATAATTATTCGCCGTATAAAAATCTGGAGAAGGCGAAAAAACGTCAGGAGCATGTGCTGCTGCGGATGGAGGAGGCGGCCTTCATCACGGTCGAGCAGCGGCTGGACGCGCTGACGAAGCCCCTCATGCTGCGCCGCCCGGGAGCCGAGCAGGTCGCGCCCTATTTTATCGAGCATGTCCGGCAGCACGTCATGGGTAAATACGGCGAGACGATGGTCTATAAGGGCGGGCTGGAGATCTTCACGACATTGAACATCGAGATGCAGAAGGCAGCGGAGCAGGCGCTCAACCGGGGCCTGCGCGAACTGGACAAACGGCAGGGCTGGCGCGGGCCGATCGGCACGCAGGACATCACGGTGCTGCCCGCGCCGGGCGCGCCGGCGCCGCAGGATAAACCGCTGCAACCGGGCGAAATTGTCCAGGGCATCGTCGTGAAAATCGGGCGCGACGCCGTGCAGGTGCAGGTCGGCGCCGTTGCGGGACAGATGACGTTCGACGACATGGCCTGGGCCAAGCGGCGGCTCAAGGGGCGCGATCCGATCAAAGACGCCGTGACGCTGCCGACCGTCAAGAATCTCCTGAAGCCGGGCGATCTGATCGAAGTCAGTCTCAAAAAAATCGAAAAGAACACGACCTATTTTCAGCTCGAGCAGACGCCGATCGTCGAGGGCGCGCTGGTGGCGATCGATCCGCGTAACGGGTCGATCAGGGCCATGGTCGGGGGCTACGACTTCGCCAGGAGCGAATACAATCGCGTCATCACGGCGCGCCGCCAGCCCGGCTCGGCCTTCAAGCCGATCATCTATGCCACGGCGTTCAACGAAGGGCTGAGTCCCTCGACCGTGGTCGTGGATTCCCCGGTCGTCTACGAGAACGAGGAGGACCAGGAAAAAACATGGAAGCCGGAGAATTACGGCAAACGGTTTCATGGGCCGGTCAGCCTGCGCGAGGCCCTGATCCATTCCCACAACGTCGCCACGGTCAGGCTGCTGGAGAAGATCGGCATCAAGCCGGTGGTCGAGTTCGCCAAGACGCTGGGCATCGCCAGCCCGTTGAACCAGGACCTGTCGCTGGCCTTGGGATCGTCCGGTCTCACGCCGATCGAGCTGGTGTCTGCCTACGCGGTGTTCGCCAACCAGGGTTATAAACTCCAGCCCTACTCGGTCTCCACAGTCCAGGATGCAAACGGGCAACCGCTGGAGCAGATTCTCTTCGAGCCGCAGCAGGTGGTCACAAAGGAGACGGCGTACCTGATCACCAACGTGCTGGAGGATGTGATTCAGAAAGGGACCGGCCAGCTGGCGAAAACGATCGAACGGTCCGTGGCCGGAAAGACCGGCACGACCAACGATTTCACAGACGCCTGGTTCATCGGCTACACGCCCAACCTGGCGACGGCGGTGTGGATCGGGTTCGACGACATCCGGACGCTGGGCGAGACGGAATCGGGTGCGCATGCGGCGCTGCCGATCTGGCTGGACTTCATGCAGGCCGCGCTGCCGCTGGTGCCGTCCACGCCCTTCGAAATTCCCGAAGATATCCGCTACGCCCGGGTGGATCCGCGCACCGGTCTCCTGGCGCCGGAGCAGGGCGAGCAGGGGATCGTGGAGGTATTTAACAAGGGCGCGGAGCCGACGGAATCGGCGCCGGACGTTGCGGATCCGGGAGAGTTCTACCGGTTGGATCAGATAGAGGCGTTCGCGGCGCCGGCGCCTGCTCCCGTTGTTCCAGGGCCGCCGCCTTCACCCGTTCCAGGGGTTGCCGCGCCAGGACCAGGGCCGATACGCCCGCTCGCGCCGCCGCCCGCTCAGACCACGCCTCCGTCTCTGCAGCCGACTGCGCCCGCGAAGCGATCACGCTAGATGGTACTCGTGAAGCGTAAGGCGTGATGCGTGATCCGTGGTGAATGACGGATCACGGATCACGAACAACGAATCTTTTTAGGACTTGGAGTCCTGATACTCCTCGTGCCAGGTCATCTGGATGGATTCGAGGATTTTCTCGTTGGATTTCTTGGGATCGTCCCGGAATTCCGGCAGGGCTGTGATCCACGCGTGCATGTCGGTGAACCGCACGGTCAACGGATCGGTGTCAGGGTGGGTTTCCACAAGACGAATGGCGATCTCTTCGGTGTCTTTCCAGTACAGGTCCATCTTCACTCCTTAGCTGGTAGCGAATAGCAAATAGCTAATAGCCGAAAACCCAGAGCCGTTCGCTACTTGCTATTAGCTGCTCGCTGTTATGGTAGTTCAGACAGCTTCTTGTTCTGCAGCGCCTGCTTCAGCGAATCGTCCATCAGGACTTCGGCCAGGTGGTGCGTGGCCTGCTCCGTCTCGGCGATGCGCGCGCGAATGGCGCGGTGATCGTCTGTTTTTTTAGCCGCCTCTAGCGCCGAGAGGGCGGCGCGGATCGTTGCGAGCTCCTCGGCACGGATCAGGTGGTTGCCGCGCTTCAGCGCCTTGTCGGTGGCGGTGAGAATGGCATCGGCTTCGGTACGCGCCTCGATGAGCTGGCGCGCCTTGAGGTCGTCGGCCGCAAATTTGAACGAGTCGCCGATCATCCGCTCCACTTCGTCGTCCGTCAATCCGTACGACGGTTTGACTTCGAGGGACTGGCTCTGCTTGGTCCGTATGTCCCTGGCCGTCACGTTGAGGATGCCGTTGGCGTCGATCAGGAACGTCACCTCGATGCGCGGCACGCCGGCGGGGAGCGGCGGCACCTTGAGGCGGAACCGGGCGAGACTCCGGTTGTCCTTCACCAGTTCCCGTTCGCCCTGGAGAATGTGGATGTCCACTCCGGTCTGGCCGTCCGCGTAGGTCGTGAACATCTCCTTCGTGCTGGAGGGAATCGTCGTGTTGCGCCGGATGAGCGTGCTCATCACGCCGCCTATGGTCTCGATGCCCAGCGAGAGCGGGGTCACGTCCAGCAACAGCATGCCCTGCGTGCCGCCGCTCAGGATGCCGGCCTGCACCGCCGCGCCGAGCGCGACGACTTCATCCGGGTTCAACTCGCTGTGCGGCACCTTGCTGAACAGAGCCTGGACGCGCCGCCGCACCAGCGGCATGCGCGTAGAGCCGCCCACCAGGATCACTTCGTCGATGTCCGACGGCTGCAGGCCGGCGTCTTTCAACGCCTGGCGGCAGGGGCCCAGCGTGCGCTCGACCAATTCTCCCGTGAGGGCCTCGAGCTGATCGCGCGAAAAGTCCTTCCGGTACGTGCCCGTTCCATCCGGCAGATCAATCACCGCCGTGGCCGTCTGCTCGTCCGACAGGCATATCTTCGTTCGTTCGGCTTCCAGCCGCACGGCCTGCATGGCCTCATCGTATTTCTCCAGGTCGAGGCTGTGCTTCGCGCGGACGTCTTTCAGGATCACCTCGGCCACGACATGGTCGAAGTCATCGCCGCCCAAATGCGTGTTGCCGTTGGTGGAGAGGACTTCGAAGATGCCGTCCTTCAGCTTGAGAATCGAAATGTCGAACGTCCCGCCGCCCAGGTCGTAGACGGCGATGGTCCCCTGCGTGCGCTGCTGGAGCCCATAGGCGAGCGCGGCGGCGGTCGGCTCGTTGATGATGCGGACGACGTCCAGGCCGGCGATCGTGCCGGCGTCCTTGGTCGCCTGCCGCTGGCTGTCGTTGAAATAGGCGGGGACGGTGATCACCGCCTTGGAGATCTCTTCGTGCAGGACCACTTCGGCGCGCTGCTTGAGTTCCTTGAGGATCATGGCCGAGATCTGCGGGGGCGAGTAGGTCTTCTCGCCGACCTTGATGCGGATCACGCCGCCCTGCTCGGACAGGGTGTAGGGAAAGTATTTCAATTCGTCGGCGACGTCGGCCAGCCCCTTGCCCATGAAACGTTTCACAGAATAGACCGTGTGCGCCGGGTTGCGGACGAGATGTTCCTTGGCGGGATCACCGACGATCAGGCCGTTGTCGGTCATGGCGACGACGGACGGCACCATGGCGCGGTCGCCCCGTCCCGCGATGACGCGCGGGGTCTGCCCGTCCATGTAGGCGATCAGCGAATTGGTCGTGCCGAGGTCAATGCCGACGATCCGCATGGCCGCCTTCGAGGGTTGCGACGAGGTCGTTGAGGATGCTGCGGAGGTAGGTCCGGTTGGAGAGCAGTTCCCGCATCTCTTTCAGGACATCATCTTTCTGAGGGCGCAGGGCGTCCGGTTGCGGCGCGCGGCTCTGGATCGTGTCCCACTTGGTGAACAGGCCGGCGAGCTTCGCGTCCATGGCCTGCTGGCGCTGGTCCAGATGTTCGCGGTCCGCGAGCAGTTTGGTCCGGTACCGGGTCGTCTCGTTCGCATCGCGGGCAGAAGACGCGGACCGGAAGGCTTCCAAATCCTCCTGGAGTTCCAGGATCTCCTCGAACAGATCGGCGGGCGGGGAGTTGCGGATGTCCTTGGCGGAACCCGCTTCCAGGTTCAGAAGATATTCCGCCCGTTGGATCGGGTCTTTCAGCGTGCGATAGGCCGTATTGAGCAGGGCCGAATTGCCCAGGCTGATCTGCTGTTCCGTTTCCGTCTTGTTCTGGAAGAAATCGGGGTGGAACGAGCGGCTGAGTTCATAGTATTTGGTTTCCAGCGCGGCGGTGTCGATCGTCAGCAGGCGCGGCAGGCCCAGGTAGGTGAAATAGTCCAATTCTTTCGAAAGGGGCTGTACCTTGACGCACTGGCCGCAGTAATACTCGCCCGTGACCTCGGACTGGCAATGCCAGCACATGCTCCGGGCCATCTGGAGCTCGGTGCGCTTATTGGTGGTGTCGTGTCCGTAGTCCATGGTGTCTCTCGTACAACGGGCATGGCAACTGTTCGTCAGCCACCATGCCCGTCATCAAAAATCACGTATGAGACTTATGCTGAAAAGGATTCTCCGCAGCCGCAGGTCTTTTCAGCGTTCGGGTTGACGAACTTGAACGAGCCACTCATCAGGTCCTTCTGGAAGTCGAGCTGGGAGCCTTGCAGGTAGATGGCGCTCTTGGCGTCCATGATGACCTTGACGCCGTCGAATTCGTAGACGGTGTCGTGGGGGCCGATCTTTTCGTCGAAGTTGATCGTGTAGCTCAGCCCCGAGCAGCCGCCGCCCTTGACGCCCACGCGCAGGCCGCCTTCGGCGAGGCCCTGCACGTTGATCAAGCGCTTGACTTCTTTCAGCGCCGCGTCACTCAGCGTGATGGCCGGTGTTGCGGTTGTCGTGTTGGGTGTCTCCATCGCGGGACTCCTTACTTGGTTTCCGTCTCGGCCTTCTTTTTGTAGTCGGCCAGGGCCGCCTTGATTGCATCCTCGGCCAGCACCGAGCAGTGGATCTTGACCGGCGGCAGGTTCAGTTCCTGCACGATGTCGGTATTCTTGATGGTCTGGGCTTCGTCGATCGTCTTGCCCTTGAGCCATTCGGTGGCCAGGCTCGAGCTGGCGATGGCGGAGCCGCAGCCGAAGGTCTTGAACTTGGCGTCCACGATCCGTTCGCCCTCGACCTTGATCTGCAGCTTCATCACGTCGCCGCACTCGGGGGCTCCGACCATGCCGGTGCCGACGCCCTTCTCGTCCTTCTTGAAGCTCCCCACGTTCCGGGGGTTGGTGTAGTGGTCAACGACTTTTTCACTGTAGGCCATGGTGCTTCCTCCTCTTTATTTCTCTGTCACGCGTCACGCTTCACGTGTCACGGTTTTTAGTGGGCCGCCCATTGAACGGTTTTCAAATCAACGCCTTCTTTCGCCATCTCGTACAGGGGAGACATCTCCCGCAGCTTGGTCACGATTTCGATCATGCGCTTGATCGTATAGTCCACCTGCTCGTTCGTGTTGAACCGTCCCAGCCCGAACCGGATGGACGAGTGGGCTAGGTCCGATCCGACGCCCAATGCCCGCAGCACGTAGGAGGGTTCCAGGGTGGCCGAGGTGCAGGCCGAGCCGGACGACAGCGCGATCTCCTTCAATCCCATCAGCAACGACTCGCCTTCGACATAGGCAAAAGAGATATTCAGATTGTGCGGCAGCCGCTGGGTCGGGTGTCCGTTGAGGTACGTCTCCTCCAGCGCCTTCATGATGCCGGTCTGCAGGCGGTCCCGCATGGCCGCCAGTTTCCGTCCCTCGGCTTCCATTTCCTGCTCGCACAGCTCGCAGGCCTTGCCAAAGCCCACGATCAGCGGCACCGCCAGGGTGCCGGAGCGCATCCCGCGCTCGTGGCCACCGCCGTCCATTTGCGCGGCGATCCGCACGCGCGGGGCTTTCTTCCGCACGTATAGCGCGCCGACGCCCTTGGGCCCGTAAATCTTGTGGCTGGTGAACGACATGAGATCAATGCCCATCTCCTGCACGTTCACCGGAATCTTGCCGACGCCTTGTGTGGCATCGCAATGGAACAGGATGCCCTTCTCCTTGGCGATCTTGCCGATCTCCTTGACGGGGTTGATCGTCCCGATCTCGTTGTTCGCCAGCATGATCGAGATCAGCACGGTCTTGTCCGTGATCGCGTTCCGCACGTCTTCCGGGTTCACCATGCCGTGCTTGTCCACGGAGAGATACGTCACCGTCGCCTTCCCCTTGGCCTCTAGCGTCTTGGCGGTGTCCAGCACGGCGCGGTGCTCGGTCGAGGAGGTGATGATGTGGTTGCCCTTCTCGTGATACATCTCGGTCACGCCCTTGAGCGCCAGGTTGTCGGACTCCGTCGCGCCGCTGGTGAAGACGATTTCCTTCGCGTCGGCGTGGATCAGCTTGGCGATCTGCTTGCGGGCGTTCTCCACGGCTTCCTCGGCTTCCCAGCCGAAGGCGTGGTTGCGGCTCGCCGCGTTGCCGAACTTCTCGACGAAGTAGGGCAGCATCGCCTCCAGGACCCGCGGGTCCATGGGGGTGGTGGAATGGTTATCCAGAAAAATCGGCAGTTTCATTGAGACACTCCTTCTCCGGCTCCGGCCGTCGAGAGCGATTGCACGGTGATCAACGGCGTGCCGCCCATCATGTCGGCCACAGTCATGCTGTTCAATAATTGGTAGATGCTGTCTTGGACCTTCAACAGGGGAGTTCTGATGTTGCAATGATTGAAGCAGGAGCACGATGTCTCTTTGTCTTCCTGCTCCTGATAACAATCGGTGATCCCCAAGGGGCCTTCAATGGCTTCCAGGACTTGCGCAATCGTGATCTCGTGGGCGTTGCGTGCCAGGAGATAGCCGCCCTTGGGGCCGTTCTGGCTTTCGACGATGCCCTGTTTGGCCAGCGTCTGCAGCACTTTGGCCAGGAGTTCGACCGGGATGTGATGCTCTTCCGCGATCTCCTTCGTGTTGACCACGCGGGCTTTGCGTAGATCACCGAACTGCACCGAGGCGATGTACTGCACCGCCATCAGGCCGTAATCCGCTTTCTTCGAGAACTTCAACATGGGAACCCCCCGACTCGTTTTATCGGAGACTCTTTTAATCTCCGATCATTTAGGTCGGACATATAATATAATCACGGCACTGCAACTGTCAACAAGTAATTAAACTTGTAAAAACAATGGGTTAGTTGAATAAATAAGAGATGAAAAAATGACAGATGCTGTGTTATGGTGAGGCGCACTGAGGCAGAAAAGAGAGGTTTGAGAGCAGAGCATGGGCGGAACCAATCCCTACATTGAGAAAGCGGACTACGAACGGCCGACCAAGCCCTATACAGTCACGTTCATCTTCCCGGACAAGACGGAAAAGAAAGTCCAGGTGGACCCCGGCAAAATCCCGTATGGCGAGACCGGCCTGCCGGGCAGCCTCCTCGATATTGCGATGGGGAACGGCATCGAGTTGGAGCATGTCTGCGGCGGCGTCTGCGCCTGTTCGACCTGCCACGTGATGGTGAAGCAGGGTCTGGAGACCTGCAGCGAAGGCACGGACGACGAGTTCGACCAACTCGAGGAAGCCCCGGCCACCACGCTGCAATCCCGGCTCGGCTGCCAGTGCGTGCCGAACGGAACCAAGGATATCGTCGTCGAAATCCCCGCCGTGAGCATTAATCTGGTCAAGGAAGGCCATGGACTTTAAAACTCTGAACGATGAACTCTGAATGATGAACGGGCCGATTCTTTAGTTCATCGCTCTGCGTTCATACTTCATCGTTCAGGGCTCTGCTCCCTATACATCCCTCAAACTGCGTGCTATAGATACCGCCCATGTTTCGTGATTCTGATGCCGTAGAATCAGGACGAAGCTCGGGCAAGGGCGAGCCGTCGGGCAAGGTCCGTGTGCGGTTCGCGCCGAGTCCGACCGGCTACCTGCACATCGGCGGCGTGCGCACGGCGCTCTTCAACTGGCTCTTCGCGCGGCGCCACCAGGGCACGTTCATCCTTCGCATCGAGGACACGGATCAGGAACGGTCCACCGACGAAGCCATCCAGGCCATTCTCGACGGCATGAAATGGGTCGGGCTGGATTGGGACGAAGGGCCCTTCCGTCAGACCGAGCGCATGGATCTGTACCGCGAACATGCGATGAAGCTGCTCGAACAGGGCAAGGCCTACTGGTGCGACTGCACGGCCGAGGAATTGGAAGCCCGACGCAAAGAGGCGTTGGCCAAAGGTCTCACGCAAAAGTACGACGGCCGGTGCCGCACGAAGGGTGTCGCCAAACCGTCAAGCGAGGCGGCATTGCGCTTCAAGGCGCCGCAGGACGGCGAGACGGTCATTGACGATCTGGTCAAGGACCGGGTCGTCTTCGACAACACGGTGCTGGACGATCTGATCATTCTCCGCTCCAACGGCTATCCAACCTACAATTTCTCGGTCGTCGTGGACGACGCGCTCATGCGCATCACGCACGTCATCCGGGGCGACGACCATCTGACCAACACGCCGCGGCAGATTCCGATATTCCAGGCGCTGGGTTTTGACGTACCGACGTTCGGGCACCTTCCCATGATTCTCGGCTCCGACAAGGCGCGATTATCCAAGCGGCATGGGGCCACCTCCGTGCTGGCCTACCGCGACATGGGCTACCTGCCGGAGGCCGTGGTCAACTATCTGGTGCGGCTCGGCTGGTCGCACGGCGACCAGGAACTGTTCACGCGCCAGGAACTGATCGAGAAGTTCGATTTCAAACACGTGCAATCGTCCTCGGCGATATTCAACCAGGAAAAGATGCTCTGGGTGAACGAGCAATACATCAAGCAGAGCGAGCCAGGCCACGTAGCCAGGCTTCTGATTCCATTTCTGGAGCAGGCCGGGCTGAAGAAAGAGGCGCGCGCCGTCTCGTCGGACTGGCTGGCCAAGCTGGTCGTCATGGTGCGGGAGCGGACCAAAACGCTCGTGGAGATGGTCACCTGGGTGACGCCGTATTTCGGGCAGGATGTGGCGACGGACGAGGAGGCGGCGAAGAAATTTCTCACGCCTGCGATGGCGCCGGCGCTGGCCAAACTGGTCGCGCGGTTCGAGGCGGAGCCTACGTTTCACAAGGAGCAATGGGAAACGATTTTCAAGCAGGTCGTGGAAGAGCAGGGCATGAAAATGGGTCAGCTTGCCCAGCCGGTCCGCGTGGCGCTCACCGGCCGCACAGCCAGCCCCGGCCTCTTTGAAGTGATGGACGTGCTGGGGCGCGATCGCACGCTGATTCGGCTGAAAAAAGGGATCGAGCGGGCGAAGACGCCGGCTTGACGGTACCGGTCCCTTAATATTAAGCTGCGAACCGGTTGGGGGATCGTCTAGCGGTAGGACGTCAGCCTCTGGAGCTGACTACCTAGGTTCGATTCCTAGTCCCCCAGCCAACTTTCCTTGTCATTCGCCGATCCTCATTATAAAGTAGCGTATCTTCATGGCTCGGTGCCGGTCGTGCTGGGGGATCGTCTAGTGGTAGGACGCCGGTCTTTGGAGCCGGCTACCTAGGTTCGAATCCTAGTCCCCCAGCCACCGCGGTGCTTCCGGTTCCGTTGCGTTCGCTACATTGCTGTAAGGTCAGGAAGTCCGGCGCGACTCATCGTGTGAAGGGGTACGTCCGATGGACGTCCGGACTCGTAGATCGCTGCAGGGAGGACTCGACTCATGAACGCCACACGATCGCTGTACATGTCTCTGATCGTTCTGCTGGTTGCGGCAACGGGGAGCGCCGGTCATGCGGCCGAACCGGCGAAGGCTGTCTTTGCCGGGGGCTGTTTCTGGTGCATGGAAGAAGCCTTTGAAAAAGTCGAGGGCGTGGTGTCGGTCACGTCCGGCTACATGGGCGGCCAGAAAACGAACCCGACCTACGAAGAAGTATCAGCCGGTGGCACGGGCCATGCCGAATCGGTGGAAGTCGTCTACGACCCGGCCAAGGTCAGCTACCAGAAGCTGCTGGACCATTTCTGGAAGAACGTGGACCCGCTCACGCCGAACGCGCAGTTCTGCGATCATGGCAGTCAGTACCGCGCCGCGATCTTCTATGGCAACGACGAAGAGAAGCGGCAGGCCGAGGCGTCCAGGCAGTCGATTGAACAGGCGAAGCGGTTTACCGAACCGATCGTGACCCAGATTATGATGGCAGCCAAGTTCTACGCCGCCGAGGAGTACCACCAGGACTTCTATAAAAAGAATCCCGTGCGGTACAAGTTCTACAAATATAACTGCGGCCGTGTCCAGCGGCTGGAGATGCTGTGGGGGAAATCCTAGGGCACAGTAAAACGGTGCCAGGAACATTTTTTCCGCACTCGGTCCTCTTTATCTGTACGGGCAATGTCTTTCGCAGCGTGACGGCGGAGTATGCGCTGAGAGCGAGGATGGGGCCGGATGTCCGCCTGCTTGTCGGCTCCGCCGGCATTGAAGCCAAGCCGCAATCGCTGCATCCGATGATCATCGAATATCTGCGTGCCAAAGGCGCCGATCCGTCGGCGCACGTGCAGAGAAAACTGACGCGGGAGTTATTGGAGAGCACGGACCTCGCCGTCGCGATGGGGTTCGACCACCGGGATTTTGTCCGTCAACACTTCGGGCTGGAGGTTCCGCTGTTCAATCAGGTGTGCTTTGAGAAAGAGGAGCCGGTGCTGGACGTGCACGAGATGATGCCTGATTGGGCGTCGAACATGGATGCGGCCCGCGTCTATGTTCAGTCGGTCGTGGATCACATCTGGGAGGCCACGCCCGCTCTGCTTGCGCGCCTACCTTATTATAAAGTGACCGGCTAGCCGTCCTGCTGGGCCTTTTCGATCTTGCCCCAGGTATCGCGCAACGGCACGGTGCGGTTGAAGGTGAGCAGGCCCTTGGTCGTGTCCGGGTCCACGCAAAAGTAGCCCTGCCGCTCGAACTGATAGCGTTCGCCGATCTTTCCCTTCAGCAGGCTCGGCTCGACTTTGCAGCCGGTGAGCTTCTCCAGCGAGTGCGGATTGAGAGAGAGTGTCCAATCGTGGTCCGCAGGGACTTTCGACAGGTCCGTTTTGAGGAGCGGCTCGTACAGGCGGATTTCCGCATCGAGCGCGTGCTTGGTCGAGACCCAGTGGATCGTCGCCTTGACCTTGCGACCGGCCTGCGGACCTCCGCTTTTGGTTTCTGGATCATAGGTGCAGTGTACTTCGATGACATTGCCGGTGTTCGGGTCTTTGACCACGCTCTCGCACTTCACAATGTAGGCGTAGCGTAAGCGGACTTCCTTGCCGGGCGAGAGGCGGAAATACTTCGGCGGCGGGACTTCCCGAAAATCGTCCCGTTCAATATAGATGGTGCGGGAGAATGGAACTTTTCGGGTTCCGGCGCCCGGGTCTTCCGGGTTATTGACGGCGTCCAATTCCTCGACCTGCCCCTCCGGGTAGTTATCGATGACGACCTTCAGCGGTTTGAGCACGCCCATCACGCGCGTCGCGCGCTTGTTGAGATCTTCCCGGATGAAATGTTCCAGCAACGCCAGTTCAATTGTCGCGTCTCGCTTGGCCACGCCGATCGTTTCGCAAAAGGCCCGGATCGCTTCCGGCGTATAGCCCCGTCGCCGCAGGCCCTTGATCGTCGGCAGGCGCGGATCGTCCCAGCCGCTGACCCGTTTCTTTTCGACCAATTCGAGCAGCTTCCGCTTGCTCATGACCGTGTTCGTGAGATTGAGCCGCGCGAACTCGATCTGCTGCGGGCGATGCGGCGCGTCAGCCTGTTCCACCACCCAATCGTAGAGCGGCCGGTGGTCCTCGAACTCCAGCGTGCAGATCGAATGGGTGATGCCTTCCAGCGCGTCCGACAGCGGATGGGCATAGTCGTATGACGGATAGATGCACCAGGCATCGCCCGTCCGGTAGTGGGTGGCTTTTCGGATGCGATAGAGCACCGGATCGCGCAGGTTGATGTTGGGCGAGGCCATGTCGATTTTGGCACGCAGGACGTGCGTCCCGTCCGCGAACTCGCCGGCGCGCATGCGTTTAAAAAGAGCGAGGTTTTCTTCGGCGGAACGGGTGCGATGCGGGCTGTCCGTTCCAGGTTCCGTCAATGTCCCGCGCCGCTGGCGGATATCGTCGGCGGAGGAACTGTCCACATAGGCCTTACTTTTATTGATCAGACGTTCGGCAAACTGGTACAGCTTCTCGAAGTAGTCCGAGGCGAAAAACATCTTGCCGTGCCAGTCGAAGCCGAGCCAGCGCACGTCGTCCTGGATGGCCTGGACATATTCCGGGTTTTCCGTTTCGGGGTTCGTATCGTCGAACCGCAGATGGCAGATGCCGCGGTGCTCGTTCGCAAGACCGAAGTTGAGGCAGATGGACTTGGCATGTCCGATGTGGAGATAGCCGTTCGGTTCCGGCGGGAAGCGCGTGACGACCTGAGTGCGTTTGCCGGAGTTCAGATCTTCGGCAACGATGTCGCGGATGAAGTTGGATGGGGTGGATGATTCAGGCGTCGTCATGTTGCGGGGAATCTATCACAGACGGGGAGCGGTGAGAAGAAAACAGCAGCCTCGCTTTAAAAACGTGATAACCCTCCCAAGATTCATCGCATTGAAAACATGAGAACCCTATGCTACAGTTCGACCCGTTCCGCCCAGTGTCTCCTGCCTCATTGATAGCATGGCCGGTCCCATCGTCTAGCCTGGCCTAGGACGGAGCCCTCTCAAGGCTCAGACACGGGTTCAAATCCCGTTGGGACCACCAGCCTTCGCCCGCCTACGCGGAACGCTTCGGCGGGCTTCGGCTGGCAAGCCATAGCATCCCTAGTATCCCTCGCCTGGCGTGTGCTGCCCCTCCCGCTTTGCGTGTTCTTTCACCGGCGTCTGCGCTTTGACTTGATTGCGTCCATCGTGCTTGGCGCGGGCGAGCGCGGTTTCGACGGCTTTCATCACCTGATCCGGCGTGGCCCTGCGCTCGTCCCGTTCGGCGGCTCCGATACTGACCGTGACAGGAACCTGCGTCGGCGGCTCCGGTTTTCTGAAGAGACGTCTGCGGGCAGGCAGCGTCACGGGCGATGCGTCGAAGGCTTTCCTCAATTCCTCCAGGTGGGGCAGCACGTCCACCACCGATTTGTCATGGAAGATCACGGCGAAGCGATTGCCGTCGTAGCGGAAGGCGTTGCCGTCACCAGTCAGGCGCGCAATCTTCCTGGCGACAATGCGCAGGATTTGATCGCCCACCGCATACCCCTGCGTCTCGTTGAGACGCTTCATGCTGTCAATATCAATCACGGCGAGTGCATACCGGCTGCCCAGGTTGGCCACGGCCTGGTCCCAATAGGGCCGGCCGCGCATGCCGGTCAATTCGTCGTAGTAGGTTGATTGGTAAATCTCCGCATACGCGGCGATGATCAGGATCAGTCCGGCCGTGGCCAGAAAATTCGTGGGCGACCATCCCGCGCGGGTGCCGTGCAACGCGAGGAAGGCCGAGCCCAATGCCCAGAAAAATCCCTTGTCCACAGGGTTCCGATAGGACACGAACCGCGCCGCTTGCAACGCCAGCGCCGCTCCGAATGCCAACAGCGGCGCTTGTGCGACGGGGGTCCAAGCGGTGTACTGGGGAGCGATGAACGAAGACTCGAGCGCGGCCGCGACGTCGACGTTCTCAGGAAGGCCGATCCATGACACCAGGAAGACCTGCAGGAACACCAGAATCAGTCGCATGACTTCCCGTGAGATCAGGCGGCTCCGCTCGGTGATCAACGACAAGGCCAGGAGGTTGAGCGGCAGCAACAGCGAGACCGCATTGAACATGATGCGGCCGACATCTTCCGATGCGGCCGCTCCGGCTGCCAGGTGGAGCAGCCCGCGATCGGCCAGAGCCAGGAGCAACATGGCGAACAGAATCCGGGTGTGACGCACAGACACACCGAGCACAATCCCGGCTGCCAGAACCAGATAGGCAAACGCCTGTTCAAGCGGTAGCATCACAGCCGGCAGTCCCCCTGGGCGGAGAAATCCCACAGCCGCCAATATCAACAGGCCGTCAGGCAGGACAAACGAGGCCAACCATGTTCCAAGGCGTACCATACTGGGCATCAAGCTTAGCACCGTCTGGATCAATTTTATGGACGCAATGAAACCAACGCGGAGAAATTTGGCAACTACAAGGAAAAATAGGGTTTTCTCAGGACTTCAAGTTGTCACCGATTCGAGAGTGCGAGGGAGGAGATAGGGCCCTATGAAGCGAGATCGCTCGCCAATCGGCCCTACCGCGACCGCGCACATCGCAGTACAGTGACCCCATGAACTCCATCGTGCGAATGTTGATCGTCCTGAGTCTCTGCGGCACGGCGGCCGGCTGTTCCGGTCTGATCGTGCGCGACGACGACTCCGTGGCGCTCGTGGCCGGCAAGATGATCACCCGCGTGCTGGTGGCCGTCCCGACGGTCGGGATGAGCGAAGGGATTCTGGTGGATCTCAAAGATGCCGAGCGCAATCGCGCCTGGCGTCGGCAGCAGTTGCCGCAGAGCGAAGCCGCCTGCCGGAAGGAATGGCAGGGGTATGTCGAAGACCGCGCGTTGCGGCACATTCCCGATCACATTATCAGCGCCGTATTCGCCGCCACCGGCTATGATTATATGGGCAGCGCCGTGCGCGCCCTGAACATGGCCGGCGTCGTGCCGGATGCCGACGGATTGCCAGCCGAGTGGCAACGCACGCTCGCGCGCGAGCCGCAAGCGGCCCTGCTCTCCGAATGTTCGCGCCGTTTCCATCTCGACCGCGTCTCGTACGTCCACTGACATCCCGCACAGATTCCGTTTCATTCGCAACGCGGCCGCACGCGCTCCGACACGCCCAAATCGGATTGACGCGTCTTCGCCGGTTGCGTATAACTGTGTCACGGAATTTTTAGAATCGTCCCAGCATTCGGTGCTCGATGCAATCACACGAGTTTCATGACGCGCCCAGGACAGGCTCGAAGCCCTGGAGCCGCTCAATCCCGACAAGATCAAAACTTTTTCCGATCTCCTCGCTGCGATGAGGAAGACCGCGTTCGGCGGCCGTCGGAACAGTCGGCCTGGCTCGGTGAAAGCAATGGGAGGGGTCAGGCATGAGCTTGACTGGCGGGCTTGATGGGGGACAGCAGGAAGATGTTCGGCAACGAGTGAAAGAGCGGTGAGGCACGACCCAGAGCGCCCTTGCTCATGGGAAGAGTGCTGTGCTAGGCTTTCGCTGGTCGTGAGGTGTTCGCGTATGAGCTTGGCGATTTGTGCGCGGGCTCTTGCGGATCTGTCATTCGATTACAGGAGGTGCTTCCATGGGAGAAGTGGATGCCGCTCCCGAAACGGCTGCCAAAGTTGTTGAAGATCTCACCGCCATGGAGGTTGATCCCGAGAAGGGAGAACGCCTCCATAAAGCAGCCCTCATACAGTCCAACTCAGGGACGGCGTACCGCATGCTGTCCAAGACCCTCAAAACCGGACAGGTGGATCTCGTCCACTACGGCTGTGCTCTCGACGAGGAGGGCAATCCGACGTCGAAGTGGAGTATCCGGCGCATTCTGGAACAAGCCTCCGAGCGGTTCGACAGAGAGATCGCCAGCATCCAGAAGACTATCAAGGATAACGGAGAGGAAGTCGTGGGAGTCTGGGTGCATGACATGACCGCCATGCCCGATGTCGAGACGCAAGGCAACAGCCTGAAGGAGTGGGGCAGGAAGATGGCGGTTGAGGCGCGGAAAAAGCCCTCCTAAAAACGGATCACCCGGCCTCGCGGCGTAGGAGTCTGCGCGGGATCGGCAGGCTGAACGGCGGCGGTGTCGCTGATCACAAACTCCAGGCGGCGATGCGCGTGTCGAAGCGCTGCCTCGACCGCGTCGGAAGTCTCGCCGCGGGCGATGAGGAAACCGAGATAGCGCGTCCCCTCCGGAAGCGGCACGAGTTCCTCCCCCGGCCCTACGGTGACTGTCAGTTCCTCAACCCCCGGAACCTTCAGCGCCTCTTGCTCTCCACGGACTTCTCTCAAAATGCCGGCGCGTGGGATCGGGAGCATCATCACTCCGGCCGCACGCCGCTCGCGCTGAAGCTCGAGTAAGGGAAGGTCCATCCGGAGGGCGTGACGCAGGATCAACTCCTCCAATGATATGCCGGCGCCAAAGCGCAGCGTGCGGGCGCATCGGCCGCCGATCGAGCGCGCGGCGATCTCGATGACCCACGGGCCGCGCTCATTCACCCGCAGCTCGCCATGCACCGGTCCTTCGCGCAGGCCGAGCGCGCTGGCGGCCCTGGCCGCGCAGGACGTGATTTCCGCCTGGGTGCCGGTCGGGAGCCGTGACGGGGTGACATAGATCGTTTCCTCGAAAAACGGTCCCTCCAGCGGGTCCGGCTTATCGAAGAGAGCCAGGACGCGCAGCTCCCCGTTCGTCAACAACCCCTCCAGCGCCACTTCTCGCCCCGGCACGAACTCTTCCACGAGTACGTCGCGCGGGACTACGCCCAATTTGATCAGGAGCGCCGCGATACGCCGGAAGGCGGCGACGAACTCTGTGGCATCGTTCGCCCGGATCACGCCGCAGCTCGAGGAGAGGACGAGCGGTTTGATCACGCACGGGAAGGTCACCGAGGAGGCGAGAGTGACAGGGTCCTGGTCCAGGGAAAACCGGACAAAGCGCGGGACGGGGACACCGTGCTGGCGCAGGAGTTCCCGCATGCGGTGCTTATTGCGCGCCGCGTTCGCCGAGGCGACGGAGTTGTGCGGCAGGCCCAACGCCGCCGAGATCGCGGCCGCGACGACGGTCGTGGTGTCGTCCACCCCGATCACGGCGTCAATCGGCTGGGACCGGGCGAACGCCGTCACGGTCCGGGCAGAGCCGTCAAGGTCTTGGAAGTCGAGAGCCAGAAAATCGGTGAGCGGCGGTCCCGAACACAAGGAGACCCGGTCGGATGCCGCCGTCACATCAAGCTGCAGGCGTTGGGCTGCCTCAAGAAACCCTTCCGCTCGGTAGGTCGTAGAAGGGAGGAGGAGGAGCACCCGTGGCATGCGAGGCTCCTAGGACACGCTATGTGCGTGCGCCTGCACGATCTCGATGGAAGATCTCCAACTGGCGATTCGCCTCGGTGATCGTCGCCAGCTTGCCCACCACCTCGGCGACCTTCGCGCCGGGGATGGCATAATAACCTTCGTCGTCTCCCAGCCCGGTGTACACGCGGTTGCCGATGCAGCCGAAGCTGGTCGCAGCACGCCCCGACTGGATAGCCTCCGGGATCACGGCGCAGGTGGGTCGCCCCATCGTGGCGCCGCCGCCGGCGACCCCGGCCGCCTGCGCCGCTTCGGCCAACAGCATCAGCTGCTTGACGGTCCCGCGCACCAGGACGATGTCGGGTTCGAAGGTTGCGTTGGCCAGCGGCGCATAGACTGCGACGCCGAATCCGCCCTGACGGCGTGGAATCATTGAAATCTCCTCCATCTTGATGTACTGCAGCCCCACCATAGTCTGCACGATTGCGTTCAGTTCCTTCGCGGTTCCGGGGGGCAGCTCCACGCCGTGGGTATGGGCGCCGACGGGGCAGGTGTAATGATCCGGGGCCTCGGTGTAAAAGACTTTCCCCTCCGCAGCGAGACGCCAGTACCCGCATCCGGCCGGCGCGGCCGCGTCAATCCGGGGCACATTCGGCGGAGCGGTTTTCCGGAACGCGATCGCGACCGGCGGCAATTTCAGTCCGAGGAGTTTCTTCAACTGCGTGCCCTGTCTCGTCTGATTCATCAGGTGGTCCCTCCCTGCTCGACGGGTTTTCTACACGCCGTCTTGTCGTTCCGTGCGCAGCGGATGGAACTGTTCCTCCATCGGCTCCGCGCAACAAAACCAGGGTTCGGTGAGCCGAGGCGGCCGAGCCCGTTTCTGCAGGCGCGCACGTGGCACGCCGGAGACCAGCGGCTGACGGTCGGCGACGCTGTAGGCGAGTCCCCGGAGGCGGTCGAACGTGACCGCCGGATCTTCGCCGGAGCGGGCCGCTTCCTTCACCATCGCACTGACTCTCTGATGAAGCCGGTCCATGCGAAGGTCGGGATGCGTCCACCGATACTGGAATCCTGCCTGGTCGAGCGGGCCCAAAAATTTCCGGATCGGAGCCGACTCATCTCCAGACAGCCCGGTCGGATGGAGCAGCGCGGACCCAGGCGGGATCAGGAGGCGGATCGTGTACTGCACCGGGTCCACCGCATCAATCAGGTCGCTGGACTCGATGATATCGAACATCTCGAGGTAATCCTCGAGGGTCGTCCATGGCGTGAACGCGACCAGCGACGGGCGCAACGTGATTCCAGCCGTCCGGACAATCTCGAGCGCGGTGATGACGTCGGCGCGCGTGTGTCCCTTCGCGAGATGCGCCAGCACGGTGTCGCTGAAGGATTCCACGGCGGAGACCATGAAGATGCAGCCAAGGGCTCCCAGTTCGGAGAACAGCGCGTGATGTTTCAGGACGTGCTCGATCTTCGCCGTGAAATCGAAGGTCATGTGAGGGAACTCGGCGTGCATGGCGCGGACGATGCTGCGCGCGTGGCCAGGGCCGTTGAGGAAGTCGGGATCGCCGAACGTAATGTGGGTCGCGCCGGCGCGGACCTGACGCCGAATGTCTTCCAGGACGGCCTCCTCCGGGAAAATGAAGAACCGGCCTTCGTAAACCGGCACGATGGGGCAATGGAGGCAGTGGTGCAAACACCCGCGGCTGGCCTCCACGTATCCGACCACGTGCTGATCGCCGTTGCGCTCGAGCCGAGCGTACTGGTCCAGTCCGGGCAGCCCGTTGCGGCTGGGCACCGGAAAGCGCACCGGGGGACGCTTCAGAAGAGGACCGACAATCTGCTCGCGCAGGCTTACGCCTTCGAGAGCATGGATCCGATCGCCGCGTGTCCCCACTGCCTCAAGCGCCTCGACGAGGTTGACGAGTGGAATCTCGTATTCTCCGCCGATGACCGAGTCGGCCACGTGTTGAAGGAGATGCTCGGCATTGAGCGAGGCGTAGAGGCCGTAGAAACAGATGTGGCAGGTCGGATTGGTCGTGCGGATCAACTCGGCCACGCGGACGCCGAGCCGCAGGGCGGTGTGCATCGGCACAGAGATCCCGACGAACCGGGCCTGACGGACGCGCTCCTCATCAAACATCTCGACGGCGATGTCCAACGCAGCGGGCACATAGCCCGCTTGCTCAAGAAACCCGATCGGCTGGGCGAGGCCGATCGGCTGGTGGCCGAGTTCGTAACACGAGATCAGCAGAATGGCGCCCGGTCGCTGCAGCGACCGCGGTTCCTCATTCGTCACGCCGGGGGGGCGGTGCTGGATGCTCAACGCCACGGCATGCTCCTCAGTCTCTCTCTTTGTTCTTGTTCCCCTTCATGGCCTTCTTGATCGCATCCGCCACCTTGCCGGTTGCCTTGGGGGATTTCGTTTTCGACAATGTTGCCGACGCTCTTCATGGTCTCCATCACCCCAGGGATCTGCGGGTATGTCGACATGAGGTGGTCGATGATGAGCCTGGCGTCAGCGATAGGACCTGATGAATCTGTCGCAGATGGTACAACGCAGCTGCGCGCCAACCATTCTCGGGAAACCATTCTAACCAGCCTCTGTAACCAATCCAACAGCCCGCCTGGTGCAAACTCTGGCCTTGCCCTCAGCGCCCTCGCGTAATACGATTTCAGCCATGCCCAATTCTTTTTCGATTTGCTCAGACCGATTCATGCAAACAATGCGTGCTGGAGGATAATAATAGAGAGGATATCAAAGGCTTGGTCATTCTTGTCAATCGAATAGAAGACGAGCCACGCTCTCCGAATGTTCGCGCCGTTTCCACATCGATCGGTTCTCTGCTCGCCGCTGACGCTCCAAAAAATCTGTTTTGGGCCTCACCCCGCCCAAACCAGCCCGAACCTAATTGACGCGTCTTCGTCGGTTGTGTATAACTGAAGCACCGATTGTGAACGTTGATATCGGTGCCTGATGCAACCACGTGAGTTCCATGACGGCGCCCAGGACGGGCTTGAAGCCCTGGAGCCGCTCGACCCCGACAACATCAACACCTTCTCCGATCTCCTCGGCGCGATGAAAAAGACCGCGTTCGGCGGGCGCCGCCTGGGCGAAGCCTACGAGGTCCTCAGCGCGATGATCGAGGACCCGGACTGCACCGTCATCATGACGCTGTCCGGCGCCATGACGATCGCGAAAATGGGCCGGATCATCGCCACCATGATCGACCGAGGCATGGTGCACGCCATCGTGTCCACCGGCGCGTTGATTGCGCACGGGCTCAGCGAATCCGTCGGCAAGACGCATTACCGCCACGATCCGGACGTCAGCGACGAAGAGCTGTTCCAGAAGGGGTACAACCGCGTGTACGACACGCTCGAGATGGAAGCGAACCTGAATTACGTGGAACACGTCATCGCGCAGACGCTGAAACGGATCAACACGGAGGAGCCGATGTCGTCGGAGCTGCTGACGCGCGAGGTTGGCAAGACGCTCGTGGACGAGCATGAAGGCGTCGGCATTCTCAAGAGCGCGTATCAGAAAAAAGTCCCGGTCTATATCCCGGCGTTCACGGACTCCGAGATGGGTCTCGACGTGGCGACCTGGGCGATGCGGCAGAACCTCGACCAGGCCCGCAGCGAAGGCAAGGGCGGCGATCGTGACGTGCTGCGCGCGCTGTATAAATATCGCCCGACCTTCAATCCGTACCTGGATCTGAACAGCTACACGGAAAAACTGCTCTCCGCCAAGCGGCTCGGCATCTTCACCATCGGCGGCGGCGTGCCGCGCAACTGGGCGCAGCAGGTGGCGCCGTACGTGGAGATCGGCAATCTGCGGCTGGGGCTGAACGTGAAGCCCCCCCGCTTCCAATATTGCGTGCGCATCTGCCCGGAACCGGATTATTGGGGCGGGCTGAGCGGCTGCACGTATAAAGAAGGCATCTCCTGGGGTAAGTTCGTGCCGGCGGATGAAGGCGGCCGGTTCGCCGAAGTGCTCAGCGATGCCACGGTGGTCTGGCCGCTCCTGATGATGGGTCTGCTGGAACGAGCCGGCAAGAAGCGCAAGTCGTCCTGATCTCCTTCCTGTCGAACACACACAAGGACATCCGACATGGATATTCCCTCGCAGCCCTCTCGCGTCCTGCCTGTCGTGGTGGGGATCGTCGTCGTGCTGGGCGTGGCAGGTATCGCGGGCACGCTGTTCTTTAAACACGACACGCCGATGGTGGAGCCTGATCCGGTCAGCCAGCCTGACTCGCCGCCGAATCGGCTCTGGCAGCCTGACGGCCGGACGCGCGGCGATCTGAACGCCCCGGTGACGCTGATCGAATACTCGGATTTTACCTGCGACTATTGCGTGAAATTTTTCCGTGAAACCTGGCCGCGTCTCTCGGCGAAATACGTGGAGACGGGCAAGGTCCGGCTGCTCTACCGCGATTACCCGCGCGATCCTGAAGGACCGGCCATGACGGCGGCGATTGCCGCGCGCTGCGCCGGCGACCAGGGACGCTACTGGCAAATGCACGACCGGCTCTTTGCCTCCACTATCCACATCGAGACGATCGAGGCGCATGCGAAGGCGATCGGGATGGATCAGCCGGCCTTCCTGCAATGCCTGCGCGATGCGCCTCACCGGCAGGCGATCTTCCAGGACAAGCAGGACGGCATGCGGCTCGGCTTTGTCGGGACGCCGGGGTTTCTGCTGATGCGGACACAGGCGGGGGACGAGAAACCCATCGGGCTGCCCGGCGCGTTTTCGGCCGATGTGTTCGAGAAAGAAATCGAACGCTTGTTGAAGCCACCGTCGGAGACGAAGAACAAGGGTTGAATTCCCTTGCGCGGAAGCCTATCCTTGAATCCATCCAGTTGATCGAAAGGGAACCAGCACCATGTCCGAGCGACAAACATTTTGGCCGGTTGACTGCGAAGCGGGCGAGCCGGATCTCCTGGTCTGCATGTCGTGCCTGGGCGAGGTCTTCAAGCGGAAGGTTCCGATGCCGGATTGCCCCGCCTGTCACGGCGTCTCGACCTATGAAGCCTTCACGCTGGAAGCCATTCGCGATTGGGGCACGGAGCCGTTGATCGAAAAAGCCGTGCATGCCGATGCCGAGATCGAGCAGCCGGTCCAGCCTGCGCCTGCGTTCGGTCTCGAGCTGCCCGCCGAATAACGAGTTCCATCAGAGGCCGTTTCCTGTGGGAGCTGCACGACCCTTCCTGATCGGCAATCAGTGGCGTCAGACCGCCACGACCGCCACCATCCGCAATCCCTATACTGGAAAGCCCGTCGCGGACGTCTGCCTGGCCGGCAAGGCCGAGGCGGACGAAGCCGTCGCGCGCGCGGTCGAAGCGTGTCCCGCCATGCGGCGCCTGCCGGCCCACGCCCGCGCCGAGGCGTTGCTGAAGATCGCCGGCCGGCTGGCCGTCCGGCAGGACGAGATCGCCCGCACGATGACGGCGGAGTCCGGCAAGCCGATCGCCGACGCGCGGCGCGAAGTCGGGCGCGCGGTGCAGACCTTCACCATCGCGGCGGAAGAGGCCAAACGGATTCCCGGCGAGGTGATTCCAATGGATCTCACGCCGGGCATGGAACAGCACGTCAGCTTCGTCCGGCGTGTTCCGATCGGGCCAGTGCTCGGCATCACGCCGTTTAATTTCCCCCTCAACCTGATCGCGCACAAGGTGGGGCCGTGCCTGGCAGCCGGCAATCCGATGGTCCTCAAGCCGGCGCCGCAGACGCCGCTCACGGCGTTGCTGCTGGCTGAACTCGTGCTGGAAACGGGACTGCCGCTGGGAGCGCTGAGCGTCGTGCCCTGCGAGAACGCCGTGGCCGAGCAAATGGTGACAGACGAACGTTTCAAAGTCGTGAGTTTCACCGGCAGCGCGGCGGTCGGCTGGATGCTGAAAGCCAAGAGCGGGAAAAAGCGTGTGCTGCTGGAACTGGGCGGCAACGCCGGCGTGATCGTGGAACCGGATGCGGATCTGGAGCTGGCGGCGAGCCGTTGCGCCGTCGGCGGCTATGCCTATTCGGGGCAGACCTGCATTTCGGTCCAACGGGTGTTCGTGCACGAGTCGGTCTATGACCGCTTCGTCGAGCAATTCGTCGCGCGCGTCACGGCGCTCAAGGTCGGCGACCCGGCGGACGAGGCGACGGTGATCGGACCGTTGATCGACGAGGCGGCGGCCAAGCGGGTGGAGCAGTGGATCCAGGAGGCGGCGGCGCAGGGCGCGCGCGTGCTGGCCGGAGGGAAACGCTCCGGGTCGGTCGTCGAGGCGACGGTGCTGGCGAACGTGACGCCGGCGATGAAAGTGTCGTGCCGCGAAGTCTTCGGCCCGGTGGTCACGGTGTCGCGCTACAAAGACTTTCCCGCCGCGTTGGCGGCGCTCAACGATTCCGATTACGGGCTGCAGGCGGGCGTATTCACCCGCGACATCAATCGCATCTTTCGCGCGTATCGCGAACTGGAGGTGGGCGCGGTGCTGGCGAACGAGATCCCGACGTTCCGCGCCGAGCATATGCCCTACGGCGGCGTGAAGGATTCCGGGCTCGGCCGCGAAGGCGTGCGGTACGCGATCGAGGAAATGACCGAACCCAAATTGTTGATTCTCAATCTTAAGGATTAATCTCGTTGCCTGCCGGCTTGCCTTGAGCAAAGGCGCCGGAAAAATCTCACCCGTACGTATTGCAGAATCGGTCATAACTTGATACAACTGCGACCCAGCATGAGTCCTGAGCGTTGAGTCCTGAGTGCTGAGACTCGGGACTCAGAACTCAGGACTCAGCACTGACGGGAAAAGGGAGGCACGATGGTTCCAACGCATATGTTTCTGAGCCGAGGCGTGGGGGTGCACCGGGAAAAGCTGGCATCATTCGAAGAAGCGCTACGCAGCGCCGGTGTCGCCTACTGCAACCTAGTCAGTGTCTCCTCCATTTATCCGCCCAACTGCAAAATCATTCCGAGAAGCCGCGGAGAAAAATTGCTCAACCCGGGTGAAATCACTCACTGCGTGATGGCCCGGTCGGAAACGAACGAACGGAATCGATTGATCTCCGCGTCCATCGGCCTGGCGATTCCGACGGACCGGCGGACCTACGGCTATCTCTCCGAACACCACGCCTACGGCGAAACCGACGAGGAGTCGGGCGAGTACACGGAAGACCTGGCCGCGCAGATGCTCGCGACGACCCTGGGCATCGAGTTCGATTCCAACATCGCGTGGAAAGAGCGCGAGCAGGTCTTCAAAATGGGCGGCAAGATCGTCCGCACGCTTAACATCACCCAATCGGCGATCGGCAAGGCCAACCGCTGGACGACCGTCGTGGCCCTGGCGGTGTTCATCCCGTTGGAGAATCTTCCTCCCACGCGCAAGAGGTAAGGGATGGCGGTGCCGGCCGGCTGGCTCGGCCAGGATCGGAATTTCCTCGGCGTCGGCGAGCCCTGGTGCAATCCCGCACAGGCGGGCGTCTATATCCTGCCCGCGCCCTACGAGCATACGTCCAGCTACATTCTCGGATCCGATAAGGGTCCCTCCGCGATCATCGAAGCCTCCCAGCAGGTCGAACTCTACGACGAAACGCTCGACTCGGAAATCTATCAGGACTGGGGCGGCGTGGCGACCGCCGCGCCACTCGATCTCAAGGGCAAAGTGGACCAGGCGGCCGTGGAGGCCATCCAAGCGTTCGTCCAGCCGCACGTGAAACCGGGCCGCCTCGTCGTGACGCTCACCGGCGAGCATACCGGCGCGCTCGGCGCGATCCGCGCCCACGCCAAACAATGGCCCGATCTCTGCGTCGTGCAGATCGACGCGCACGGCGATCTGCGGAAGGCGTATCAGGGCAATCCCTACAGTCACGCGAGCGTCATGGCCCGCGTCGTGCAAGACGGCCTGCCGCTCGTCCAGGTCGGCATCCGGTCCATTTCGCCGGAGGAAATCACCACGATCCGCAACACCAAAACCATCAGCACTTTTTTTGCCGCGCAGATTTGCGATCCCGGCGGGCCCTACAAGGGGCAGGCCGCCAAGTGGGTGCCCGCGGTCGTGAAGGCCTGCAAGGGGCGTCCGGTCTATCTCACGTTCGATTGCGACGGGCTCGATTCGTCATTAGTGCCGGCGCTGGGCACGCCGGAGCCGGGCGGCCTCGGCTGGTACGACACGCTGGCGCTGGTCACCGCGCTTGCGAACGGACCCGGCATCATCGGGATGGACATCAGCGAGATCGCGCCGATCGAGGGCTTCGCGGCGCCCCAGTTCACTGTCGCGCGGCTGATTTACCGAATGCTCGGCCGCATCCGCGCGGGGCAGAAGCGGCAGCGGCGCGTGAAGCGCAGCCGGTGATGCGTGACGGGTGGCGAGCCGCCGTCGCCTGGCTTTGGCGGCCCGCCGAAGCTGAGCGGAGGCGGGTGATGAGCGACGATGAAGAAGATACCCGACAAGAACGAGAAGGCGGAACCATCCCGGCGCGTTCGCCTGTATCCCTCCGCTCGAATTTCCAAAACAGACCGTCCTGCTGATTCGTCACGCCGCGCGTCACCGGTCACGAGTCGCGCTCCCGACGCCTGCCGCATCAACAAGTTTTTCACCCAGCAGGGGATCGGCTCGCGGCGCGAAGCCGATCAATGGATCGAGGCGGGACGCATCACGATCAACGGCCGCGTCGCGAAGCTCGGCGACCGGGTGGTGCCCGGCGACACCGTCGCCCGTGATGGCAAGGTTGTCCCGTGGGGCAACCGGTCGGTCTACATCAAGTTTCACAAGCCGCTCGGCGTCACGACCACCTGCGAGCTGGACGTGCCGGACAACATTATTGCGTATATCGGTCATGCGCAGAGGATTTTCCCCATCGGCCGCCTCGACAAGGACTCCTCCGGGCTGATCCTGCTCACGAACGACGGCGAGATCGTCAATAAGGTGCTGCGCGCCGAGCACGGCCATGAAAAAGAATACCTGGTGCAGGTGGACCGGCCCTTCGATCAGACGTTTCTCGATCGCCTGGCCGGCGGAGTGGTCATTCTGGACAAAAAGACGAAGCCCTGCACGGCCAGCCGGCGCGGGCCGCGGGAGTTCCGCCTCATTCTCACGGAGGGGCGAAACCGGCAGATCCGGCGCATGTGCGAGGCATTGGGCTATCGCGTGACGGCGCTCCACCGCATCCGGATCATGAGTATCACGATCGAAGGCTTGGCCGTCGGCCAGTGGAAAAATCTCTCGGAGCGCGAGCAGGACGAATTATTTGCCACGTTGCGGCGGTCCGCGCGGCAGGGGACGGACACGTGAGACGGACGATCGGGGCCTGGGCCTGCGTGCTGGCGGTGGTGGCGTCGTTCAGTCTCGGCGGGTGCCGCACGGCGCAAAGCTTCGACATAAAGCCTCAGGTGCAATCGGTGTCGGTGAAGGTGGTGGCGTTCGATCTACGCAGGATCAACCTGCGTTTCGATGTGGAGCTGCTCAATCCCGGAGCCGGCGACATGAACGTGAAGGGATACGACTATGAGTTGCAGATCGAAGGGCAGCCGCTGCTGGCCGGCCGGTCGAACGTAGGGTTCGCGCTGGCGCCGCGCGGCACCACGCGGGTTGTCGTGCCCATCACGCTCGCGCTGGCCGATCTCCAGCGCGCGCTCGCGGCGCTCAAGGGCCGCGGAGAGGTTTCGTATCGCCTGGCCGTCACGCTGCTGATCGACACGCCGCTCGGCGCGTTCCAATTTCCGCTGACGAAAGACGGTTGTGTGTCGGTGTTTCCGCCGTCCGCCCACCCCTGCCAGTAGGATATTGAAAAAGACCGCCAGCGGCGTTCTCGCATCGCTCAAAGGCTCAACGTACTGCGCCAAGTCCACTGGAGGCAAAGTACCTATCCGCTCGCATGTGATCGAAGCGAGCGGCTCAAGCGAGGCTCGGTATGTACCTCCCGCCCTTTCGCTCGCGCGGCCTTGCCACGGGCAAAACGCGCGTCCCGGCGCGCGTGGGGTGGGCCGGGTGCGATGGAGGCCTTTTTGAATATCCTGCGGGGAGGAATTCTCTCAACAGCAGATCAGTTCTGGCGGAGGGCGGGGTCTGCGTATTCCTTCTCGATGCGACGGGGCCTGGCGAGAGCTTCTCCGTTGCCGCTTCCGGGCACGGGCGACTCGGCAGAACGGGCCGGCTCTGATGAACGGCCCATGAACAGATTCAACAAGGCGATCAGGAGGCTGCCGACGATCAGCGCGATGCTCGTGTCGCGCAACGTCTGGGTGCCCTCGTCCCGCAAGTCTTTGGCCACGTCGGCGATGGTCTCCAACAAACGGTCCAGCGCCAGACTGACCTGGATGAGCTTCGGCCCCGAGTTGTCGGCGGCCTGGAGCTCCGCCTGATGCCGCAACGCAGCGGCCTCTTGTGGCGTCGCCGCGATCCACATCTGCGTCAACAGCATCATGACCTTGCTCGCAGCGGAAAAGTAGTCATCCAGGCTGCTTTTTACGGCGCGAAGGTCGTCTACCTCGCTACGCCCGCTCCGGGAGACCCGCAGGCTGGCGGCGGCGTAACGGTCGATGGCGTGCTGGATGCGGGCGCGCTGCTCCGGCAGGCCCACCGTGATGCGCTCGAAATCCTGCCTGGTCTGGGCTTCGAGGGCCCGGATAATCGTGGTCCGGAAGCGGATCACGTCCGCCGAGATGTGGGCAAGTTCCGTGGCCCCCAACGTATATTCGGTGTACATCAGATTGATGTCCTGATTGACCTGGCTGAGCGCCCGGGCCGCCATCAACCCGAGGCCGACGATCAGGATGCTCACGACGACCTGTTTCCAGGACGGCCGAGGCAACAGGTTGGACACGCGACGAATCACGATAATTTCTCCGATCAGGCCGGCCCCTGAGGATGGCCGGATACTTTCAGTGTATCAGATTGTCCCGGGAGTGAGAAGCAGCCCGCCTGTTTGGGACCGAACGGAAGGCGAGCGGGTGTCTCATTCCAGCATGATCCGGCGATCCACATGCGCGCTGAGGGAGGGATCGTTGGACACGAAAATGACCGACCAGGGTTCCTCTTTGCTGCACAGGCGACGCAGGATTGTCTCCCGCATGGCCGGCAGCATGCTGTGAAGGGTGCCGTCGAGGATCAGAATCTGCGGGCGCGTGACGATGGCCCGCGCGACGAGCAGGCGGAGTGTCTGACTGGTGGTGAATCCTTTCCTCCCGCTTTTCACCGACGATTGCAGCCCCTGCGGCATCGCATCCACGTCCTCTTCCAGCTCCACGAAGCGCAAGGCCCACCCGAGATCGTCGTAGTGGACCGGCCGCCCCATCGTGAGATTTTCCTCCAGGGTGCTCTCGAAGAGGGTGAGCTGCGAATCCAGGATCAGCCCGCGGCACGCGTTCAACGAGTCCATGTCCAGGTCGCGGAGGTCCACACCGTTGTAGCGGACCACTCCGCCCGTCGGCGAGTAGAGCCCGGCCAGGACCCGGGCCAGCGTGGTTTTGCCGGTGCTCGTCGTGGAAAAGATGGCGACTTTCTCGCCCGGCGCGACTTCCACGTTGAAATTCTGGAATGTCGATGGAGAATTCGGATAGGCGAAGGACACGTCCTTGCACGTCAGCCGGACCCCGTGCACGGTCGGATCCGGGAGGGGAACAGACAGCTTGCCGTGTTCTTTGTCCTTGGGAAGCGAGAAGAGAAAGTCCAGTTCGTGCAAGGACGTGAACACGTAGTACACGTAATACATCCGCTTGGACACCGTATCCAGGTTGATGATAAGCGTCCCGACGATCACCTCGGAGGCGACGAACTGTCCGAGGGTGATCTGCCCGATGGCCAGCAGCCAGCCGGCCGTGGCGATCAATCCACTGTGGCCCAAGGCCTGCCAGATCACCGACCCTTTATATTGGGTGCCGGTCAGGATATCCGACCGGATTTTTCTCGACGCGACATAGCGGTTGACCAGTTCGTCGGTTTTCTTCATCAGGAACGGCGTACTCGCCGTGGCCTTGAAGTGCAGCAGGTTGTTGGCAATGTCCTGGAGCCAGTTCATCGTGGCGTAATTGTGGCGCGAGACATCCATCGTGATCTTCAAGCCGCCGCGGCCCAGAATCACAATCATGGCTGTGAAACCGCCCACCAGCAGCGCGTTGAAGACCAGGAAGTAGGGGTGATACATGACGAGGATCGTCATGCCGATGGTGCCGCCCACAGTCACGTTGATGATGTCCACCAGCATGGCCGCCAGCGAACGCGGGAGCAGCTCGGCTTCCATGAAGTGGTTGGCGTATTTCGGCGTGAATCCGACTTCGCTGAAGCGCGGCAATTGCCGGGTCAGGCCCAGCGCGATGCGCGCGTAGAGGCGCTGGACGAGGATTTCGACCGCACGGGCCTGCAACACCCGAAAGGATCCCATCAACAGCAGCGCAATCGCCATCACGCTGACCAGCGTGACGATCATGATCGGCTGCAACGCGTAGGCGAAGGTGTTGACCAGCTCCTGGACGGTCAAGGGGATGATGAGGGAGAAGACGCCGATGGCAATCGCGTAGGACACGAGAATGGCCAGGATCTTCTTCTCGAACTGGAGGAAAAGGCTCAAGCGGGCGATCGTCGCCCCTAGCAGGTCCTTGGAGTCGGGAAGACTGTCGGGTTTCTCGGTGGCCATGCTGTAGTTGCGAGGCAGCCTGCTATGCGTAGAGGCTGTCTCGCAGCGCTCCTTTAGCCGATGGAAGACGCCCTCTGAGGACGCGCAAGGCCCGCAACGGGGCGTAGCCTATCAAAGGTCGCCGCAAAAATCTATCAGCCATCTCACTTCGACGCCGGTTTATAGGACACGGGAATCACCGACATTGGCGCTTTCGCCCAGGTGCCGATCGCCCACTGGTACTGAGCCAGCGCCCGATGGTAGTCGGCGACCGCGCGAATCCACTGGTTTTCCGAATCCACCGCGAGACGTTCGCGGAGGTTCACGAACAATACGCTGGTGGCGCCGAGGCTGAACCGGAACCGCTCGCCCTCTTCCAGTGTTTTGGCAAGTTGCAGGGACTGCAGAGAGGCGTCGATGCGCTGCTTCGCGCGCTCCACGGCGGAGAGCGCGTTGTCCACGTCCACGACCACGTGCTGCTCGCGGAACAGCTGCGTCAGGACCAGACGGTCGGCCTTCCCCTGCGCCTCAAGCATTTCACCGCGGGCCTTGCGCTGGAGGAACGGCATCTTGAACTCGGCCCCGAACCGGTAGCCGAGGCCCAGCACGAACTTTTCCGGGGCCCGTGCCGGCGCCGCTTCCACATCAAGACTGGGCAGCAGATTGTTCTTGGCCAGTTCCAGGTCGATGTTGTTGATCTTGGCTTCGATCCCGACCGCCAGAACTTCCGGGCGCGAGGCGCGCGCCGCCAGCTTGTCGGCCTTGACGGTTTCCGGGAGGGGCAGCGGCGCGGCTTTCGGGAAGTCCGGCACGCGCGCGCCTGCCGGCGACATCGGCGCGCCGTTCTCCCAGAGAAAGAGCGACAGTCTGTACTGTTCCTGTTCGATGCCCCGCGTGGCGGCGATCAGAATCTCCCTCCGTCGCTGCACCTCCTGATTCGCTTCGACGGCGTCCAGCGGCGCGGAGAGCCCCTTCTTGGCGCGTTCATTGATCTGATTGAACCGGTCTTCCGCGACCTTCACGGCCCGTTGCTGCACGTCCGCCAGTTTCCAGGCGGCCACCCATTCCCAGTATTGCGAGGCCGCGGCCAGAAACAGGTCCTGGCGGGTCTGCGCAATCTCGATGTCGGCACGCGGGTCGGCCAGCCCCGAGCGCTGCAGCTCAGCATTCTCCGGGTTGACCATGAGGCCTCTGAGCAACGGCACGAAGCCGCCGAGGAGGACCTGCTGCCGATTATTGTTGAGTCCCAGGTCGGGAATGCTCGCGTCCCCGATGGATTGACGGATGCCGGCGGTGCCCCTCACGCCGGAGGGATGCCGGACGTCGAGGAACGTGTCGTTGAATCCCACGGTCTGCTCGCCCTTCTCGGGGTTGCGCTGAGAGATGAAGCGCTCGAGTTCCATGTCGTTGACCAGGGATGGCTCAAAGGCTCCCAGGGCCTTGAGCAGTTTGCCGCGCGCGGAAATTTTTTCCGTGCCGGCTCCCTGCAGGAGCGGATGAGACCGGTCCACCCACGCCAGCACTTCGTTCAGGCTGAGCGGAATCGGCGGCAAGGGTTTCATTTTCGGATCGTCAGCGGCCGCTCCGGCGGGAAGCGGGACCAGGCTGTGCGACAGCCACAGCGTGAAGACGGCGAACAGGACGATGCGTCTCATGGAATGCTCCTTTCTGCGCGTGAATGCGGGAACGAACGGCGACGAATGCCTGGAGGCGGAGGCGACTCCGCCGGGTGAAGAGTCGTGGCACATCGAGCGCCTGTCGTTATTTAGCACTAAATCCAGTTTTGGGTGATAGGATGTCAAGCAGGGTCGGTGATCCTTCTTGATAGTCGGGTGGGAACAGATTGAACCGGCGCCAGAGCTCGTACCAGAGCGGCACGCGGTTCAGAACGACCCATCCCATGATCTTCATGCCCTGCCGGCCGCACACCTGAGTTCCCCAGGGCCAGGCCTTCAGCCAGAACTCGGTGGTCTCAGCCGCGCAGGCCTGCTCCGGCCACGGACGATCCTCCGGATCGGGCACCACCCAGAACCGGAAGTTGCCCTTGCCGTTGTCCACCTGATCCACGACCTTGATAACGCCGCCAAACGTGCCGGCCATCAGTTCCGGCCAGGCGGGCAGGGGGATGGCCGGGACCCCATAGAACAGCAGCCGGACTTTCCGGCCAGGGTTTAACAGCGGCGCGTCGAGCCCGTCCGCGACCAGTTCCGCCGCCTTGTCGGCACTGGTCGGCGAAATCCGGACGAGCTTGTCGCCCTGCTTGATGGTTTCGCCAGGGCCGACCTCCGCCATCTTCACCACGGTCCCGTCAATGGGCGCAACGACGCGGCTGTAGATGCGTCGTTGCACGGCGTTGGAAAGCCGGAGACTGACCGAGGCCAACTGGTCGGCGGCCATGGCGGCGTTGGCCAGCGCTTCCGCCCGCAAGGCCTCGGCTTTCAGCAGTTGCTGGAGCACGTCGGCGCTGATCCGATCGCGGCCAAAGCTCAGCGCCTTCATGTCCTGCTGAGCTGCCTTGAGTTGCGCTTCGGCCGCTTTCAATTCCGCCTTGCTGGCGATCGCGGCCTGAATCGTCAACTCCAATTCCCGTTGGGAGACCAGCCCCTGGGTGGCGAGCTGGCGGTGGCGGTCGACGTTCAGCTCGGCCGTGTCGTAGGCGACCTTGGCAGCGATGATGCGCTGCTCGGCGGCCCGGACCTTGTTTTCCGCCTCGACCACCCGCGCTTCCGCCGACGGCACGGCGGCCTTGACCAGGTTTTCCATCTCGCCGATGCGTTTTTCGAGCTGCTCGGCCCGCTCGAGCGCTGCCTTGCGGGTCTGCTCCAGCGCGACTTTCTGCTGATCGAGCAGTGCGAGCAGTTCCGGCGACAGGAAACTCGGATCGATGTCGTCCAGCTCGAGGATCAGTTCCCCTTGCTTGACGCGCACGCCTTCGAAGACGTGCCATTTCTTGATGCGGCCGATGATCTGCGCCTCGATGTCCTGGGGCCGTTCATACGGTGAGTAGGCGGAGAGCTGGCCGGTCGCGGTGATCGTCTGGGTCCAGGGGACGAATATGAGCAGGAGAAAACCCAGCACCAGAATTCTGATCGACCACCACCCGTAGCGGCGCAGATAGGGCGGGACTTGCACCAATTCCCACGACTGGAGCTGGCGGGTCGTGGCGATGTCGTCCACCTCGATGGGGGCCAGTGCGTCGCGCAGCTCCCGAGACAGCTTGTCGAGATGGGGAGTTTCCAGCATCGGGCTCCTTACTTCCCCCCTTGCATCGCCTTGGGGAGCAGGGTATCAAGCAGCGTCGGCGGCCCTTCCTGGGAGCCGCGCGAGAACAGGTTGAATCGTCGCCAGAGTTCATACACCAGCGGCACCCGATCCGCGACGATCCATCCCATCACATTGGTGCCTTGCCGCACGTGGGCTTGCTCCGGCCACGGACGATCCTCCGGATCGGGCACCACCCAGAACCGGAAGTTGCCCTTGCCGTCGTCCACCTGGTCCACCACCTTGATGACGCCGCCAAACGTGCCGGCCATCAGTTCCGGCCAGGCGGGCAGGAGGATGGGGGGAATTCCGTAGAACAGCAGCCGGACTTTCCGGCCAGGCCTCACCAGCGGTGCATCGAGCCCGTCCGCGACCAGTTCCGCCGCCTTGTCGGCACTGGTCGGCGAAATCCGGACGAGCTTGTCGCCCTGCTTGATGGTTTCGCCGGGGCCGACCTCCGCCATCTTCACCACGGTCCCGTCAATGGGCGCAACGATGCGGCTGTAGATGCGTCGTTGCACGGCGTTGGAAAGCCGGAGACTGACCGAGGCCAATTCATCAGCCGCACGCGCGGCTGCGACTAGCGCCTCGGCGCGGGCCGCTTCGGCGTGGAGCAGTTGCTGGAGCACGTCGGCACTGATTTGATCGCGGCCAAAGCTCAGCGCCTTCATGTCCTGCTGAGCTGCCTTGAGTTGCGCGCCAGCAGCCTTCAACTCGGCCTTCGTGGCGATGGCGGCTTGGATGGTGAGTTCCAGCTCCCGTTGGGAGACCAGCCCCTGGGTGGCGAGCTGGCGGTGGCGGTCGACGTTCAGCTCGGCCGTGTCGTAGGCGACCTTGGCAGCGATGATGCGCTGCTCGGCGGCCCGGACCTTGTTTTCCGCCTCGACCACCCGCGCTTCCGCCGACGGCACGGCGGCCTTGACCAGGTTTTCCATCTCGCCGATGCGTTTTTCGAGCTGCTCGGCCCGCTCGAGCGCTGCCTTGCGGGTCTGCTCCAGCGCGACTTTCTGCTGATCGAGCAGTGCGAGCAGTTCCGGCGACAGGAAACTCGGATCGATGTCGTCCAGCTCGAGGATCAGTTCCCCTTGCTTGACGCGCACGCCTTCGAAGACGTGCCATTTCTTGATGCGGCCGATGATCTGCGCCTCGATGTCCTGGGGCCGTTCATACGGTGAGTAGGCGGAGAGCTGGCCGGTCGCGGTGATCGTCTGGGTCCAGGGGACGAATATGAGCAGGAGAAAACCCAGCACCAGAATTCTGATCGACCACCACCCGTAGCGGCGCAGATAGGGCGGGACTTGCACCAATTCCCACGACTGCAATTGAGTGGAGGCGGCCACGTCGTCCATGTGAATGTCGACGAGGCTGGTGGGGTACTCGGCGAGCTGCTTGATGGATTCTTTGACGCTGTCAGATGGACGTGGCACCGGTTCCTCTCATCGAAGGAGGTCCTTTTTTCATCATACGGGATAATCCCAAGTGCGTCAAATCATTGGGTTCTTGACCCGCACCGGAGACAACGTTAAGGTGTGGCCTCGGCGTATCGCATGACGAAGCACAGGGAGGGTCAGTATGGCGGGTCGGAGTGAGGGGAAACGGGGAAAGTCAGCACCGATGGTGGGGATCATCGGCGGAAGCAAAACAGACTTCCCGGTGCTTGAAAAGACGGTGATGATTCTGGACCAGTTGGGGATACCGAACGAGTTGGTGGTGCTGTCGGCCCACCGGACGCCGGATCAGCTCTCTCAGTATATCGAGCAGGCGGCCGGGCGGGGCATCGAAGTCATCGTGGCCGGCGCGGGAGGCGCGGCGGCCCTGCCGGGCGTCGTGGCGGCCAAGACGCATCTGCCGGTCATCGGCCTGCCGATTCCCACCGAGAATCTCAGGGGCCTCGATTCGCTGCTCTCGATCGTGCAGATGCCGAAAGGCGTCCCGGTGGCCACGGTGGCTATTGGGGGGGCGGAGAACGCCGGATTGTTGGCGGCTCAAATCCTGGCTGTTCGCTATCCGGAGATCCGTGACAGGGTCATACAGTTTCGAGCCGAGCAGACCCGTGCGGTTCTTGAATCGTCGCGTGGATCCGAGAAGAAACCGGCGAATTCCAAATAGCCATACCGGACAGGCACATGCATCCGAAAAGGGGACAGGTCCACAAGCGACCTGTCCCCTGTTAATTTTTTAAAGGGTGGTACGGCTGCGAGCGGACTTCACCGGAGGAACGGGGTACCCACCGAGGCTCTGCCGGGAAGGAAAGCGGAAACTGACCGAGTCTGCGAGGGAATTTCCGAAGGTTTCCGCCCGGCAGAGCCCGGAAGGGTCGCTCCGGAAGGTGTGGACGCGAGCGGCTGTACTACCCTGCTCCCATCCTACTCACCAGTCTAGCCGTGCCATCCCTGGTGCCGCGCGGGCGCGAAGAACCGCACGTGCGGATGCTTGAAGACACCGATCAGCGCCATGCCCGCCACGAACCCGCCCACGTGCGCGAACCAGGCCACGCCTCCGCCACCCTGACCCAGGCTCGCTCCGCCGCTTAAGAGTTGCAGCACGAACCAGAATCCCAGCACGAACCCCGCCGGCACATACATGGTTCTCGTGAAAATGCCGAGCGGAATCAGTACCATCACTTGCGCGCGCGGGAAGAGCAGCAGGTACGCGCCGAGCACGCCCGAAATGGCCCCGCTCGCGCCGACCATCGGTATGCCCGAGGCGGGATCGGTGAGGGCATGGCTCATGGCGGCAATGAGGCCGCAGGCGACGTAGAAGATGACGAACTTCACATGGCCCATCACGTCTTCAATATTGTTCCCGAAGATCCAGAGGTAGAGCATGTTGCCGATGAGGTGCATCCAGCCGCCATGCAGGAACATGCTGGTCAGGAGCGCGATGGAAGCAGGAAAGCCGACGGCTGCGTCCGGGATGGCCGCCTCGTGCCCGAAGATGGATGCCGGGATGGCGCCATAGTGGAAGACGAATTCCTCGCCGGCCCGTTCCGGCAGCGAGAATTGGTAGAGAAACACCAGCGAACAGACGACGATCAGCGCAATCGTCACGAGCGGATTGATCTCGGTCGGGTTATCGTCGTGGAGGGGAATCATGGAGTAAGTAAAAAGTGAAAAGTAAAAGGTGAAAAGTGCGGGGGCTAACGTCTTTTCTTGCTTTTTACTTTTAACCTTTTACTTTTTACCTTAGTCCGGACCAGCGGGTCTAATGGTCCAGGGCCAGTCTTGCCCAGCGGCACGGAAAATCCCGCGGCGTGGGTATGGCCGCCGCCGCCGTACTGCTTGGCGATGGCTCCGACATCCGGTCCGTCTTCGCGTGAGCGCAGGCTGAAATAGCGCCGGCCGTCCCGGTCGTGCCAGATGATGACGAAGGGATGCTGGCCGGACAGGTCTTCGCCGATCTGGCTGTTCAGGATCGCGCTCTGCACCGCCGGTACCGTCTTGCCCTGGAATGTGACCAACACCTGTTCCTTCACCAGTTTTCCGACCATCTCATGTTCGTAGCGTAAAATGGCCCGGCCCTCGGCCTCCAGCGCCTCCTGCCGAAAACTGTCCCAGAGACGGAAGTCAAACGGATAGGATGAGAGCGCCGCGTTGACCTCGCGACTGCCCGGCAGCGCCCATTGCCAGAGGTCCTTGTCCTGCACGTGGAGCAGCAACCAGGGGGCGGGCTGTTGATGGGCCCATTCCCAGGCCAACACCGCGCCGGATTTTTTCTGATCGAAATAGGTATACGGGAGGCCGGCCAGTGCCTTTTCAGCCGTGACGTGATGGTCCAGCACCAGCAGGCTGGCGGCGTCCTTGGCCAGCGTTTCCAACACAGGGCGCGGGTAGCTGAAATCCACGATGACGATCTTCTTGCCGGTGAGACCCGAAGGCGGCGGCAGGCCGTGCTTGACCGGCGTGAACGTGGCCGACGGGAATTTTTTCCAGATCGCCCAGGCGGCGCCGAAACCGTCGAGACACTCGGCATGATAGAGCACGACATCGGGAGCCGTCACTGGTTGTTGAGCAAGCGGGCGAGTCATCGGATGGCAGTCAGCATAACACGCCGCCGTTAAACCCGTAAACGATGAACGATGACGTATGAACGATGAATGTGAATCCGGACAGTTCAGCGTTCTGCGTTCATACCTCAACGTTGGGGGCGAACCCGTTGATCCGATCAATAAGCTGCCGGAGCCGGCCTGCGCTGCGGCGGTGGTAGCGGCACGTGAGGCGGGGAAGATCGGCCAACTCCGGTTCATCGGCTTCATTGGGAAACGCGGCCCGCTGCTCGAAGGTCCCCGCGTCCAGCAGGTCGGCGAACTCCGTATTGAGCGTGTCGAGCTGCCCCTCCGACAGGCGCCGCTTCAGCCGCATGGCCAGCAGCCGGTCCACGAACCGGAGCGAATGGTAGACCCGGTAGAACGTGGTGATCTCGTTCACCGCCGCCTCGGCGGAGTCGAAGATTTTGTAGAGCCCGATATCCTCCTCGTTGATCAGCTTGCGCGCCAGCAATTGGCCGGTCACGAACCGGTTCCACTCATGCCAGTAGTCGCTGCCGGGCGCATGGAGAAACACGATCGGCTGTGGAGGCGCCTTGCCGGTCTGCACGAGCGTCAGGGCTTCGAAGCCCTCATCGTGGGTGCCGAACCCGCCGGGGAACAGCGCCACGGCCTGGGATTCTTTCAGGAACATCAATTTGCGCGTAAAGAAGTATTTGAAGTTGACCAGCTTCGGATCGTCCGCGATGGTCGCGTTGGCGCCCTGCTCGAACGGCAGCATGATGTTGACGCCGAAGCTCTGCTCGCGGCCGGCGCCTTCCTGCGCCGCGCCCATGATGCCGTCAGCCGCGCCGGTGATGACCATGTAGCCGGCCTCGACGATCTGTTTGCCGAATTGCGTCGCCAGCCGATAGTCCGGCTCGCCGGGCTGCGTGCGCGCCGAGCCGAAGATGCTGACCTTCCGGCGGTCGCGGTACTGGCCGAAGACCTTGAAGGCGTAGCGCAGCTCGCGCAGCGTGCGGTTGAGAATTTTCAGATCGAGCGTGTCGAGCGGCGCGTCCTTGAGCCGGAGGACGGTCGCCAGCATTTCCTTGATCAGGATTTGCTGGAGGTCGTCGGCGGGCGTGTCGAGAAGCGCCTGGACTTGCTCGAGGATCTGTTCGTTGGTCAGCGCCGGGCGGCCGCGCGTGCTTTTGGGTGACGGAACCGATGGGCCCATGCGAGGAGCTTACTCCATTGACGGAGAGCGGTCAAAACCACAGGACTTTCCCTTGTCAAAGCGCGGCGGGTGCCGTATTCTCGTATCACAGGCGAACGGACATGGACCCTATCACCAAAGAATTTGATAAGCGGGTGACCCGCATTCCACACCACGGACGGATCACGAATAACGGCTTCTGGGCGAACCTGCCCCATCCCATCATCGGCCTCGCGCCCATGGACGGCGTCACCGATGCGCCGTTCCGTCTCACGGTGGCCCAGCAGGGCCGGCCGGACGTCATCTTCACCGAGTTCACCAGCGTGATGGATGTCTGCCGCGGCCCCGTGCACATGTTGTCGTCACTAATCTACAGCGAGGCGGAGCGGCCGGTCGTGGCACAGCTCTATGGAAAAGATCCGGACGTCTTCTATCAGGCGGCGCACATCGTCTGCGAACTTGGATTTGATGGGCTGGACATCAATATGGGCTGCCCCTCGCGCAACGTGGCGGCCTCCGGTTCCGGCGCGGGGCTGATCCGTACGCCCGACCTGGCGCACGAGATCATGCGGGCGGCGCGGCAGGGCATCGCCGATTGGGCGGCGGGCCGCTCGCTGACGGACGCGGGCTTGAAGGAGTCGCGCGCCGAATTGATCCGGGCCATGAACCAGCGGCGCGGCGGCCCGCCGGCTGTGCGCCGGGCGATCCCGCTCTCGGTCAAAACGCGCATCGGCTACGACTCGATTATCGTCGAACGCTGGATCGAGCATCTGCTGGCGGAACAGCCGGTGGCCATTTCCGTACATGGCAGGACGCTGGCGCAGATGTATCGGGGTGCGGCCGACTGGTCGGCCATCGAGCGGGCCGCGCAGTTGGCACGCAAGACCAGCACGCTCCTGCTCGGCAACGGCGACGTGCAAAGCCTGCAAGATCTCGTCCGCCGGGTCCGGCAGCACGGCGTGCACGGCGTGCTGGTGGGCCGCGGGGCGTTAGGGGAGCCGTGGCTGTTCCGCCACAAGGAAGCGGCCCGCGCTGCCGTCAGCGATCCCGCGCGTCTGATTGCAAGTGAATCGCCGTCACGCGAGGAACGTTTCCGCGTGATGCTGGACCATGCCCGGCAGTATGAGGCGCTGCTGGACCGGCAGTGCTTCCCCCGTATGCGCAAGCACCTGGGCTGGTACTGCAAGGGCTTCCCCAGCGCGGCCGCCATGCGCGCCGCCATGGTGCGGGCCTCCAGCAGTGAAGACGTCGCGCGCCTGGTATCCGAATATCAGGCCGGGCAGCAGGCCCGGCATCAGACAGAGTCCACGCACCGCACCACGCCCGCGCTCGAAGCCGCATCGCCCGTCGCGTGAAGCCCCATCGTTGCACAGCCGTCGCGTTATCGGATGCTTTGGCGAAATCCGCCGAAGCGTCTCTGCCTTTTGTGTAGGCGGATGACGTCGCTCGTTCTCGCATCCACCTCGCCGCGCCGCAAAGAACTCCTGGCCCTGTTACAGGTTCCCTTCGAAGTTGTCGAACCGAATTTTGACGAAAGAATTCATGCCGATATACCGCCGGAGGCCCAGGCGCGGACCTTCGCGCTGGGAAAGGCCCGGTCCTGTATGCAGCGCTACGCCGACAGCCTGGTGGTGGGGAGCGACACGCTGATTGCCGTGGGGGAGATCATCCTCGGCAAGCCGGCCGAGCGCGCGCAGGCAAACGCCATGTTGCGGCGGCTCCGGGGCCGCGAGCATCGCATCTACACTGCCGTCGCGGTCTGTTGCGACCGGCGCAAGATTCAGGACGTGGCCGTGGACAGCGTGCAGGTCTGGATGAAGCCGTTCAGCGACGCCGACCTGGAGGCCTATCTGGCAACCGGCGAGTGGCAGGGCAAGGCCGGCGCCTATTCCATCCAGGGCCGCGGCGGCGACTTCATCGAGCGGATCGAAGGCGACTTTCCCGCCGCCGTCGGCCTCCCGCTGCGCCTCACGGCTTCGCTGCTCCAGCGGCATGGCCTGTCCGTGCCGGCGGACGTGGAGCAACTCTACCGCACGAAACCCTATCCGAACTGGTCCGCCTTCCAGCGCTGATTGAGGTACCAAAATGGCATCTCAATCCAGGCCTGTCGAGGTTCCCTCATCATTCAGCGCGTAGCGTCTCATTGTCTGGCTTTCACTGGAAAAATTCGCTAGACTTTCCCCGGAGCGGGGATCAAGAAAAATTTTCCTGACACCTGTATTCTTCCTGCCTGATGAAACTTCCAACGGACACGATCATCGCCACGGACAAGCTCACCCGCTACTTGCTTGTGCCGCAGGCGCGCGGCGATAAGTCGGCTTTTCTGGCGGGAGCCGGGTACACAATAAACAACGCCGACCAACTCCTCCGGGACTTGCGCGAGCAGATTCTGCCGCGTGATGCGAGGGTGCTGGAATCCAACAAGTTCGGCCGATACTGCGAGATTCGCGGGAGGCTGACCGGACCGAATGGAGTCGCCTTGGCGGTACGTACCATCTGGATGACTGAACACTTGTCAGGCATCACAAAGTTCGTTACACTCATTCCAGATCGGTGAGGGACCAATGACGAAGTTTGAACTCTATACGGATGCAGCGCTGGCGTGTGATGTGCCGGAACATCGCCTCAAACGCGGCGATATCGTCAAGCTGGTGGACCACCATGTTGCGCCTGATGGCACGGAGGGGTATTCCATCGAAGTGTTCAATGCGGTCGGTGGTACCCTTGCCGTCATCGTGGTTCCCGCCTCTGCCCTCGAGGCGCTCCGCCAGGACGAAGTGCTCTGCGCTCGTTCGCTGTAACGGGGCAGTACATCCCGCTATCATTCCAGAACGCCCCGGCTAGTATTCACTAGCAGGCCATAGGCCGTACGCTCTTCCCCATCACTCGTTACCCAGCACGGCTCTGAGCGGTCCGCGTTCTTCGTTTCTCCCCGCACGCCCATAACCCATTGCCCAGCACCTGTCTCCAAGCATTGCTTTGCCCCTGCTGTTTCCTTACAATGCCGCCCATTAATTATCTGCCATCGAAGGGGGTTGCTATGAGCGCGCGTCATGCCATGAGTCAGCCTGCCCTGCGGTACCGAGTGGGAATGCTCGCCGTCGTGGCGGCCGTCGCATGCGCCGCCGATCCGGCAGGGGCCATTGACGTGAAGCTCACGATGGAGGAGGCCAAGAAATCCCTCGCCGCCGGCCGCGATCCGATGATGAAGGCCTCGGACACCGCCAAGCCGGACGAAGAGGTCAAGAAAGTCCTGCAGCGCGCGTCCATGGCGACGCGCGTCGGCGCCGACCCCGAAAAAGAGCCCTGCGGCACCAGCGCCATTCTGCGGACCAAGCGCTATTGGATGGAGAACTTCGGCCGCTTGGAGGCGAAAGAATCGAAAAAGCAGAAGCAGAACGTCCACATGCCGGACGAAAAGATTCAGAAGCTGCTCGACATGCCCAATCTGGAAGTCGAAGTGCAGCTCTGCGGCGGCGACGAGTATTTCGCCGAAGGCGCGCAGATGGCCTTCCGGCAGGGATCCAAGAACATTCCACCGGTGGATGTCAGCCCCGCCGAACGCAGCCGCAAGATCGACATGCCGGACAAGGCCGCGGCCTACCGCACGCGCTTCACCGCCCGGTTCGCCTACGACAGCTTCGATTCCACCGCCAGGACAAAAATCATCGTGACCTTCCCCGACGGCAAGCTGAGCGAATTCGAAGCGGACTTCTCGAAGGTCAAATAGCGTTCCTCGTCGCCCAGCCCGCTCTTCCGTTCATCGCGCTTCGGTCCGTCAATACTTTGGCATTCTCCTTGCTCCTCACTGGGGTGACCCCTGATTCATGGGGTGATCGAGCAAGGAGGATGCAGGCATGGTAAACCAAAGAGAACGGCGGCTCTTCGTACAGTGCCCCATTTCTATCGAGGGAAATCAAGGAGTTAGCCAGGGCAAGCTCTTCAATCTCTCACCGGGGGGCGGGGCGATCGAGAGCGCCACCTCTGTACAATCCGGAACAGTGCTGACCCTGCGTGTACACCTCCCGTCCCTCAAGCAGCCGATCGAGGTGAACCAGGCACAGGTCACGTGGACGGCCGGCGACGATTTCGGCGTGCAGTTCCTCCAGTTAGGACCCCACGAGCGGGAACGCCTCAACCAGGTGATCGCCGACCTCCTGCAAGGCATTCAACAGCATCACGCCCACGAGATCCGGCTCTGCTAATTCCGCAACTCCCCTCGGCAAATTAAGGTGTCAGGAACCGTTCCCGTGATTCTGAATGGTTCCTGACACCGGTTTCCTTCCCCGATCCGAACAGAAATACCTCCCAACGCTGAGCTCCCTCTGATCTGGTGCCGGCGGGCGATTTCGCTCTCTTCCAATTAGTTAGGTTTCCAAATACAACGAAAATCTGGTAAAGTTTCTCATCGCCTTTGCCGGATTTGAGGTGCGGTTGTGGCGCCTCAAAGTGGCAATGCGCATTCAGCTTGGAAGATATGAGCGGAAAGAGATAAGGAGGACAATGAAGACAAAAAGTCTCATGCCAATCGAGAAAATCAACAGTTCTATTCTGATGCTCCGCGGACAGAAGGTCATGCTGGATGCCGATCTGGCCGACCTATACAGGGTCCCGACCAAGGTTCTCAACCAAGCGGTGAGACGAAACAAAGAGAGGGTCCCTCGCGACTTCATGTTTCGTCTGACAAAGCAGGAGAAAAATAAGGTGGTCACAGATTGTGACCACCTCCGCAAGCTCAAATTCTCGCCGACATTCCCTTATGCTTTCACCGAACATGGCGCTCTCATGCTGGCGAGTGTTCTGAATAGCCAGGTCGCAATTCAGGTCAGCATCGAGGTGGTGCGGATATTTATCCGAATGAGGGAAGTCGTCACAGCGCACAAGGACCTTGCTCGTCGCCTCGACGAACTGGAGCGGAAATACGACGGGCAGTTCAAAGTGGTCTTTGATGCCATTCGTCAGTTGATGAAACCGGTCGAGCCCAAGCCACGGCGGATTGGGTTTCACGCGAAGGGGTAGGCAAGAAACGGGTTCCTGCCGCGTCTGTCTTGTCTGTTCCGTCTGTTCGGCCGGAAGGTCTGTTCCGTCCAACAAAACAAACCAAACAAACCAAACAAACCAGAGAAACCAGATGAACCTCGGCCGGCCATAGCTTTCGTTACGGGAATTCGCTAGACTGCCGGCCGATGCCGGAAATCAGTCGGTTCTTCGGGATCATCATTCGGATGTATGTGAACGACCACTATCCGCCACATTTCCACGCGGTCTATGGGGAGTTTGAGGCGTTGATCAACATTGACACCCTGGCAATTTACCGGGGCGATTTACCTCGGCGGGCGCTTGCGCTGGTCTTGGAATGGGCCGCGTTGCATCGAGACGAAGTGCGACAGGACTGGGACTTGGCGCGTAAAGGGCAACCTTTGCAACCAGTGGCCCCGCTGGAGTAAAGTGAGGATGTCTATGTCGCTCCTGCGCATTCAGAAAGCCGTGCCGCTCGAAGGGTTGCGCCTGCGGTTAACCCTGACGGATGGGTCTGTGGTTGAACGGGACGTGTCCGATCTGCTGATCGGCCCTATCTTCGAACCCATTCGCCTGGACCCGGCCCGTTTTCGGGAAGTGCGGGCCGAGGAAGGTTCGGTGGTCTGGCCGAATGGCGCCGATCTATGCCCCGACGTGCTCATCTGGGGTGGTCCACCTCCACGAGAACGCCGCACTCCACCCAAAGAGCTTCATCTCGAAATAAAGACTGCGGGCGCGTAAGAGCCCATCCCTCGCATACCGTTCCGCGTTCCCCAGCCCCTCCTGCACTCAGGACTCAGCACTGCCCTTTCTCCCTCGTCACCCGCTTGTGCGCCGAAGCGCTTTCGTGCGCAGGCGCATCACGGCTCTGGCTATTCGCTATCAGCTATAGGCTGTCAGCTCTTTTTTCCTGCCATAAGCCATACGCCATAAGCTCTTCTCTTCAAGCCATAGCTTTCGTTAGGGGAATTCGCTAGACTCGCCTCTCGCCGTCATCGCTTCACGAGGTCGTCATGCCTCTCACCGAAGCAGACACCTGCCGAAAATATGTCCTACCGAAGCTTCTGCAAGCCGGTTGGGATAATGACCCACACTCCTTTACAGAGCAAAAGACCTTTACAGATGGACGCATTGTCGTAACAGGCAACAAGACTCGCCGTCGTCCTCAAAAGCGAGCCGACTACCTGCTCAGATATACCCGTGATTTTATGCTTGCCGTCGTCGAAGCCAAAGCCGCGTACAAAACACCGGGGGACGGGCTCCAGCAGGCCAAAGAATATGCCGACATTCTCGGCCTTAAATTCGCCTATGCCACCAATGGTCACAGCATTGTTGAATTCGACTTCCTGACCGGCAAAGAGCAAAGGCTCGATGCATTCCCACCACCGGACGAACTATGGAATCGACTCCGTGCAGCACAAGACATTGCCGATCCATTGGCCCAACAGCTACTCACTCCATCCAACCATCTCACAGGGAAAAGCCCGCGCTATTATCAAGAAATCGCTATCAACCGAACGATCCAGGCTATTCTGCAAGGCAAGCGACGAATCCTGCTGACCATGGCAACCGGCACTGGGAAAACCGTGGTCGCTTTCCAAATCTGCTGGAAGCTCTGGAGTGCCCGCTGGAACCGCACGGGCGACTATCGGCGCCCAAAAATTTTGTATCTGGCGGACCGCAATATCCTTATTGATGATCCCAAAGACAAGATTTTCGCATCTTTCGGAGACGCCCGTTGGAAAATTGAAAATGGGGAGGCCAACAAAGGGCGTGAAATGTATTTCGCCATCTACCAAGCAATTGCCAAAGATGAACACCGACCCGGTTTATATAAGGAATATGCCCCGGACTTCTTTGATCTCATTATCGTGGACGAGTGCCACAGGGGAAGCGCAAAGGATGAAAGCAGCTGGCGAGAAATTCTGGAATACTTTCAACCCGCCTACCAATTGGGCATGACGGCGACGCCATTGCGCGAGGACAACCGCGATACCTACGCCTACTTCGGCAACCCGCTTTACACCTATAGCCTTCGCCAAGGCATTGACGATGGGTTTCTTGCACCATACCGAGTTCACAGGGTCATTACGGCTTGGGATGCGGCCGGTTGGCGACCAAGCCAGGGCGATCTTGACCGCTATGGTCGTGCAATTCCAGACGAGCAATATCACACGAAGGACTTCGAGCGGATCGTCGCGTTGCGCGCGCGAACGGAGGCCGTCGCTCGCCATCTGACAGACTTCATGAAGAAGACAGACCGTTTCGCTAAGACCATTGTCTTTTGCGTTGACCAAGAACATGCCGACGAAATGCGGCGAGCTCTGAACAACCTCAATGCCGATCTCGTCCAGCAATACTCCGACTATGTTTGCCGCGTGACGGCCGATGAGGCGCAGATCGGTCGTGGGCATCTGGGGCAGTTCCAAGACGTGGAGACATCGAGCCCGGTGATCCTCACAACATCGCAATTACTGACCACCGGCGTGGATGCGCCCACATGCAAGAATATCGTATTGGCCCGGGTCGTGAGCTCCATGACCGATTTTAAGCAGATGATCGGTCGCGGGACGCGTGTACGAGACGACTACGGCAAGCTCTATTTCAGCATTCTCGACTACACCGGGTCCGCGACTCGCCTCTTCGCCGATCCCGACTTCGACGGCGACCCCGCGCTTATTACGGAAGAAAAGGTTGATGAGACAGGAGCGACCATTCCGAAAACCTACGAGATCGTCGCGGAAGATTCGACTATCGTTGCCGACAGCGCCGATGGCGAGTACGCAACGCCAGAAATCTCCGATGACTCGGAAGGTGAACGGCGAAAATATTATTTTGACGGCGGCCTGGTCGAAATCGCCGCGCACCTCGTCTATGAATTAGACCCGGACGGCAAACAGCTCCGGGTGGTGAAGTTCACCGACTATGCGGGTGAGAAAGTCCGAACGCTTTACCCTTCAGCCGCAGAGCTTCGAAAGCAATGGACCGATCCCGAAAGGCGTTCCGAGATTATTGACCGCCTAGCCGAGCGAGGCATAGATTTCGACGAACTGGCGACAGCCGCGAATCAGCCCGAGGCCGATCCGTTCGATTTGCTCTGCCATGTCGCCTTCAACGCTCCGCTACGGACTCGTCGGGAAAGAGCCGACCGGCTTCGAAGGGAGAAGAAGGATTTCTTCGACAAATACAGCCCAGAAGCGCGAGCGATCCTGAATGAACTGCTCGAAAAGTATGCCGAGCATGGGACGGCGCAGTTTGTGATTCCGGACATCCTCAAGGTGCCGCCGATCTCGGACCACGGAAACGTCATGGAAATCGCAGGGATATTTGGCGGGCCGGAGAATTTGAAGAACGCAGTTAACGAATTGCAAACGTTGTTATATGCAGCGTAACGGAGGTCACAATGGCTCTAATATTGAAACGCCAACTTAACGAGGGAGAAAAAGCGCAGGTTCTAAAGCAGCATGGGAGTAAATGTTTTGCAACCGGGCATATGATCCCTGATGGGGAAGAGATCCAGTTTGACCATATCCATGCGTATGCGATCGGTGGTGCCAGTGAGATCGACAATATTGCGCCCATGTGCGCAAAACATAATAAAGAAAAGGGGGTTCTCCCACTTCAAGATTTTAGGGTCAAATTGCGGCTTGGTGACTTTTTCTCATCCGGCGACAAACTGACGCTGAAGCATTTATTGGAATACCTCAGGACTAAAGGGGACATTGCAGAGTACGCGCAAGCTGTTGCAGTACATCAAAGTGTAGATAGCGTCACTATTGAGTCAGCTTCAAGGAAATATGGTCAAACCCTGTATGAGTGCCCTATCACCCAATGGAAATACTTTTATGCAACGCTTGATGTGGACGTATTAGATAGCGACGATGAGCAAGATGACTCCATTGGTTTGCAGCCTCGGTATCTGATTTTTGACAAGGTGTTTGAGCTCTATCGCCATTTTCAGCAGCACCCCGTTCTTCAGCCTTCAATAGGCCGAATCGTTGGTAATCGCATTCGCTTGTTTGATGGCCAACATAAGATTGCAGCTTTACTCTGGAATGGGCGCAAGGTCTTCGAATGCAAGATCTATTTGGCCCCGACCATTCGCTTACTGAATCAGACCAACATAGATGCTCACGACAAGTTTGCCCAAACTCGCTTTTTCTCATCCATCATGGTTTTGAAACTGGGAAGTCAGTTTGGCGGTGACTTCGACAATTACAAAAAGCTGGATGACGGAAAGTCTAAGAGTGAAGCCAATTTCCTCGAATACCTAGTGCGCCAAGACGGCACAACTCAAACTAAGGCACAGATAAATACTAAATTCCGGAACTTTATTTACAACTCAGTTCTTAGCAGTCAGGACAATAAGGCTAGTCGCTTCGTCACATCAGGCAACCGCAGCACGGACGAGAAGCCGCTAACAATTGATGTTCTGACGAAGTCCCTGTTTTCAGGCTTCCTGTACCGAGAACCGACGACTGACAACATGGTAACTGAGGCGTACAAGCGTGAAGAAGAGATCAATAATATGGTTGCAATTATGAATATGGTCCACGATCTAGCGCTTGGAGAATGGGATGGCAATGCTGGAGCAAACGACGAACGACAACGACGGTTGAATCGCATTTTCCGATCTAAATCTATGATGGCGTGGTCTGAGCTTCTTCGAGATGCTGTTTGTGGGAAGCTTGACTTGCAGGATGCAGAGGAGCGCGCACAACCTCTTTACCGACATCTGTCAGAACAGGAATTACAACGGATACAGGATGTGATCAAACGATTAGTAAATTGGAAGATGTGGAATTCACCAGATGACGAGATAGACCGTATACTTTCCGATAACAAGAGTGAAGTTAAAGAGTGGTTCAAGAAAAAGAATCTCACGACTGGGTATCTAATGGGTGCTCCTGAATGAGTGATAAATAATGAAAGGGGTTAAATCCAAAAGCGCACTGCCGACCACCGCCCAGCAGCTTGGCAGCATCATCAAATCTGCGCGTGACATCATGCGCAAGGATAAAGGGCCTGGGATGGACACTGACCTCGGCCGGTTACCCTTGCTTACCTGGATCATGTTTCTCAAGTTCCTTGACGATATGGAACTGATACGAGAGACAGATTCAAAACTGGCCGGCAAACGATTTCGTCCTGTGATTGAGCCGCCTTACCGCTGGCGCGATTGGGCATCCAAGCCGGACGGCATCACTGGCGATGAGATCCTCGCATTCGTGAATAACGAGGAAGCTCGCGGTCCGGACGGGCAGAAGGGCTCGGGGCTCTTTGCGTACCTGCGAAGTCTTCAGGGTACCAATGGCGGAGACCGACGAGATATCGTTGCTAAGGTCTTTCGGGAACTCTCCTGTCCGATGCGGAGCGGGTATCTTCTTCGGGATGTGCTTAACCGCATCAACAATATTCACTTCACTTCGAGAGACGAACTTTTCACTCTCGGTACGCTCTATGAAACGATGCTCAGAGAAATGCGCGATGCCGCAGGCCAGAACGGCGAGTTCTACACCCCGCGCCCGGTTGTCCGTTTTATGGTAGCACTCACTGATCCTAGATTAGGGGAGACCGTGCTTGATCCAGCCTGCGGCACGGGTGGATTCCTTGTTGAGTCTTTTCTGTATCTGGAAAAGCAGTGTAAGACTGTTCAGCAGCGAGAAGTGCTGCAGACGAAGAGCCTTTTCGGTGGAGAAGCCAAGCCACTCCCATACTTATTGGCGCAAATGAATTTACTCTTGCATGGTCTTGAATCCCCACAGATTGATCCCGGCAATTCGTTGCGCTTTCCGCTTAAAGAAATCGGCGACAAGGACCGAGTGGACATCATTCTTACTAATCCACCGTTCGGCGGCGAAGAGGAACGCGGCATACTCTCGAACTTCCCAGAGGACAAGCAGATTGCCGAGACGGCGCTACTCTTTCTTCAACTCATCATGCGAAAACTTAGGCGTCAACCCAAACCTGGCCGCGCCGGCATGGTTGTGCCAAACGGAACATTGTTTGGAGACGGTGTCTGCGCCCGCATCAAAGAGGAACTACTCAAGGAGTTCAATCTCCATACCATTGTCCGTCTGCCGAATGGAGTTTTTGCGCCCTACACAGGCATTCCGACTAACCTGCTATTTTTTGACCGATCCCGATCGACCGAAGACATTTGGTATTATGAGCAGCCGCTTCCAGAAGGTCGAAAGAACTACACCAAGACCCAACCTATCCAATTCGAGGAGTTTGCCGATTGCCTAGCCTGGTGGAAGGATCGGAAGGAGAACGAACAGGCCTGGAAAGTCTCTGCAGTCGACGTCTTAGCCAAAGGCTGCAACCTGGATATCAAGAACCCTCGTGGCAAGGTGGCCTTCGAGCACCTCCCACCGGAGCAACTGGCTGAGGACATACTCAAGAAAGAACAGGAGATCATCGGGATCATGGGCGAGATCAAGAAACTGTTGGTAAAGGCAGACCGATGAGCAAGACTTGGTCGCAAGTGCCGTTGGGAGCGATCCTTACAGAACGCCAAGAGGTCCCTTCAGATAGTTCCCTAACAAGCGGTGAGACTCCAATTGTAGCCAAGATAGGTTTTGATGATGGTAGGATTCAGCTTCGCACTGATGGTCGCACCAAAACCGGCATGATTCTTATTCGGCCGGGCGATCTTGTTATCTCCGGCATCAATGCGGCTAAGGGAGCCATAGCAATTTATGGGGAAGAAAATACTCGACCAATTGCTGCGACGATCCACTATGGCGCATACATTCCAAACAAAGCGCGTGTTGACATTTCGTTCCTCTGGTGGCTTTTGCGAAGCCGCACGTTCCGAAACCTGCTCTTGGAGTATGTCCCGGGAGGTATCAAAACCGAACTAAAAGCAAAGCGATTTCTCCCGGTACCGATTCCGCTTCCACCATTTGTTGCAGAGCAACGGCGGATCGTAGCGCGGATTGAAGCCATGTCCGCTGAAATCAAGGACGCGCGCACCATCCGGCTAGAGACAACTAAAGAGGCAGAGGCACTTTTAGGGTCTTCAATCACGCGAGCAGTATCTGGGATTCCCATCGACGGACATCTCAGCGATGTACTTCTTGAGAAACCCAGAAATGGTTGGTCGGCTCGTTGCGATAATGCCGAAACTGGAATTCCGGTGTTGACGCTAGGAGCCGTCACTGGTTTTCGATACCGAGAGAAGGAATTCAAAAAAACTTCGGAACCAACTGCAAAGGAAACTCACTACTGGCTCAAGAGTGGTGATTTGCTAATCACAAGGAGCAATGCTCCTGAATTAGTTGGGCACGCTGCAATTTACAACGGTACACCTTGCCCATGTATCTATCCTGACCTCATGATGCGACTGGTGGTGAACGAGACACGCGCTGACAAGCGATTTGTTCATTGCTGGCTAAGAAGTGTTCCGGTTCGTGAATATATTGGTGGCACAGCAAAGGGCACCAGTCCAACTATGAAAAAAATCTCTCAGGGAACTGTAATGAACATTCCCTTCCCTACCAAACTTCCCGTTCCTGAGCAACGCCGCATCGTCCATTTACTTGATGACCTTCAGGCCAAGGTGGACGCGTTAAAGAAGTTTCAGGCCGAGACCTCCGCCGAACTCGAGGCGCTCCTGCCCTCCATCCTCGACCGAGCCTTCACGGGACAACTTTAGCATGACACCTTTGCCATACGAGATCATCGAAGCGATGATTCAGTGTTTTGGGCGCTGCTTTCACTACAAGGATCGGATGGCTGCTTTTCTTAGTAACTGCGAGGTTCCGCACCAACTCATTGATAAGCACCGCCAGGAGTTCAAGTTCCCCTGGGCACGCAAACTTCTGACCGATCTAGGGGATACTGAAGATGGTCGCCTTCTTCAACGGAAGATTCTCTCTGCTCTGTGTCAGCTTCGAAACATCCCGGACGACAAAATTCTTGACCGCGATGCTGGCCTTGTCGCTCTGAGAACGCTTAAAGATCTTGCGATGCAACATGACCTTGTTGCTCGCGAGGAGATAGATAAAGGCATCGCGAAGAAGCGATTCGCCGAGGAACAGAATCGCCTTGTGCGTGAACGGGCGGCTAAGCTAGAAGACCTTCGGAAATCCTTCAATGCTGCCGTTGTATCTTCGAACCGACAAAGTGCAGGCTACTCACTCGAAGATCTTTTGCACGATCTCTTCGCCTTGTTCGAAATCGAATACCGCAGACCGTTCCGAACTGAGACTCAGCAGATTGACGGTCATTTTAACTTCCAGGGCTTTGACTATCTCGTGGAGGCCAAGTGGCGTCAAAACCAACCTACCGAACAAGAACTTGGTGCTTTCAAGCACAAAGTAGATGCGAAACTCGAAAGCACACGGGGCCTCTTTGTTTCGATATCAGGGTTTCGGACCGAAGTTATTGCACAATTTAACGGGCGAGGCGCGAACCTCATTCTTGTGGATGGTCGAGACTTGATTTGTATCCTTGAAGGTCGCTTAGACTTACGCGACGCTCTCAGAAAGAAAATTGAGAAAGCCGCACAGGAAGGAATTGTATTTGTCCCCTTGCACGAGCTCTAATTTTGAAAGAATTATGGGGGTAGTCCGAAGAAGAACCGGAACATTCTCCCTTCCGCCGCGCTGAGAGAAGAAACGAGGACAGACTACTTTAAGGAGCGTCGCCGTGAAACAGGGCTATCGTTTGATGCTTGTAGACAAAGACGGCGTTCTGGTTTCTGAATTTCAAGTGACTGAGCACGATCTGGCTGACCCGGCGGCGTTCGTCGCGGCGCTCAGGCAGTCGATCGAGCACGTCGAAGAGGAGGAACCTTGAAAGGACGACGTCAGTCCTCGTTGCGGGGAGGGAACCTTCGAAGGCCAGGCTCCCCACGCTCATTCCGGAAGACCCGCACAAGAGAGCGAAGATAGTCTATACTCAGTACCAAAGAAGGAGGCATTACCATGGGAATGCAACCGTTACAAGATTGGGTACTGATCGAACCGTCGGAGGCCAAGGAAAAGACCGCCGGGGGGGTGTTCATCCCCGACACGGCCAAGGAGAAACCTGTCGAAGGAAAGGTCCTGGCCGTGGGGACGGGACGCTGGGAAACACTGGACAAGAAGCGGGGAAGTACACCCAAAGGGAAAGAGGAAAAGGTCTTCAAGCCCACGGTCCTCAAACCGGGCGATCAGGTCCTCTACGAGAAATACGGAACGACCCCAGTCGATCTGGACGATAAGGAACTCGTTCTCGTCCGCGAGTCCGACGTCCTGGGCTGGAACAATTAAAGCCGTATCTAATGGGAATTGGGTCAGAGAACAATTTGCATGAAGCGTGAAATTGTTCTCTGACTCGTTAACGCCCGCCATGCCCATTCCAGCGGCGTCGCAACATGCCTGAATCGTTGAACTATCCAGGCCCCCATTTATATAGCTTGACTCCCGTGCCCATTGCGCCCAGTGTGAGGCTGTCAGGTGTGAAGCTCCGCCGACTGTCCTATCCTCGCGCTTCCTGAATCTTCCCAGCGTGACCGATTCCCCAGTCTCCGCCGCTTGTGCGCCATGTTTCTCTGACTCGTGCCTGTCTGGTGTCATGGCCTGCTGATGGAAGCGGCCGGGACTCCAGCCCTGCTCCAGGGGACTGTTCGACTCACATTCGCATTCCATAGAGAGGAGTGACCCATGGCCTACTTTGCACTGCTGTTTCTGGTGGTCGGCCTGATGGCCGGCGGCCTGCATTTTGCGGGGGTGTCCGCGGTCGCGGTCCAGATTTCCTGGGCCCTATACCTGATCGGGATGGTCTTTGCCGCGATCCATCTGGCCACGGGGCGCACCGTGAAAACGGCGTAACGAGGGCTGCCGGGCCGCCCGACAGTTTCCCGGCGTGTTGACCTGGCGCCATTGTGGCGCCGAGGCTTCGAGATTTCACATTGAGGAGGGCATCCGATGAATGCAGAACAACTCACAGCGAAATGGGCGCAGTTCAAAGTCGAACTGAAACAGCAGTGGGGCAAGTTTACCGATCAAGACTTGCAGCAGATCGAAGGGAACTACGACAAGTTTATCGGCAAGGTCCAGGAACTGTATGGCGAGAAGAAGGACGAACTCATGAAGTGGGCGGACCGGTGGCATGAGAAGCCGGCGCCGGCAGCCGCGGTGGAAAAGACTCCGTAAGGAATGCGATCCGCGAGCCACGTTTGACGAAACAGTTTCACATTTCGGTTCACTCGGTTAAGGAGACGAACACATGACGACACGCAATATTGTAGTGACATTCTGCGCGACCCTGGCTATCGGTGGGGTTCTCATCGCCGGAGCGATGAACGCGATGGGCAAGGCCGAGGAAAAGACGCCGATCAATGACGCGTATCTGACGGCGAAGGCCAAGATTGCGCTGTTTGCCGATGCGCGGGTCAAGGGGAGCGAGATCAACGTCGAGACCGCACAGGGCGCGATGATGATCCGAGGTAAGGTCGATTCCAGCGACGCGAAGCTGGCGGCGGAAGGGATTGCCAAGGGGGTCGACGGGGTCAAGAGCGTGAAGAACGACTTGCAGGTGGTGGCCCCGGCCAAGCGCGAGGCGACCGATGATAAGGATGCTGCGATTACGACTCGGGTCAATGCGCAGATCGCGAACAACTCCGATCTGAAGAAAGCCGGTATTCGTGCGCAGACGAATGCGGGCGTGGTCTCGCTGAGCGGCGAGGTGCAGGACCTCATGACCAGCGCCCAGGCGTCTTGGACTGCCTGGCAGGTCCCCGGCGTGAAGTCCGTGAAGAACGATCTCACGGTTAAAGAGAAGGCCTAAGGTCTTACTCGCACGACACACGAGCTCTGCGTCCGTCGATATCCGACTATAGGGGTGTCGACGGACGACAGAGACTCTCGCTGAAGGCGGAACGGCAACTGGTCGGCGCATCAGGTCAAGCGTGAAACGAATCTTGAGGGTACGGAACGTTAACTTTTTGACTACAAGGAGATGAGGCCATGAACACACTGGTACGATGGGACCCCTTCAAAACTCGGTGGAATCCTTTCAATGACCGGGATGAATTGGAAAGCCGGTTGGCGACGATGTTTGGAATTCGGGAGGCGACGGGTGATGGGGGAAAGGAAGCCCTGACGGTGGCCCAGTGGTCGCCGCTGGTGGACATTGCGGAGGATGAGAAGGAATACCTCATCAAGGCCGAGTTGCCGGAAATGAAGAAAGAGGACGTGCGACTCACGGTGGAGAACGATGTCCTGGTGATTTCCGGCGAACGGAAATTCGAGAAGGAAGAAAAAGGGAAAAAATATCATCGGATCGAACGCGCCTCCGGGAGCTTCGTGCGCAGCTTCTCACTGCCAGAGGATGCGGATGGGAGCCAGGTGTCTGCTGACTACAAAGACGGGATGCTCCAGGTGCATCTCCCGAAATCCCAGAAATCGAAACCGAAAGCCATCGAGATCAAGGTAGGCTAGTTCTTGCGTTGATCGAGGATGAGGAGCGTCACGGAAGACAGACCTGCGTTGATGGAGTTTTCCTGACGCTCCGCGTCCGCTGCCCCCAGGTCGCCCCGTGCAGGGGTGAAACGGATGCAGTACAATGACAACAAGGGAACAAGCCCGGCAACCAATATACCGGAGATCGGCCATGCGATGGACACTGGCGGTGTTTGTGGCGCTAATGGCGGCATCCGCTGCGTGGGCTGATTCCGGGTTCGACCAGAAGTACGAGCGGGATTACAACATCTTCAATCCGATCAACCAGTACCGATCGGACAATCCGCTCAACCCGACGCAGTCCTACGCGCCCGACAACCCGTTCAATCCAGTCAACAAATTTGACCCCGGCAACCCGGCGAACCCGATCAACCGCTACAACCCCAACAATCCGTTCAATGGGATCAACGAGTACAATACCAACAACCCGCTGAACCCCATCAATCGCTACAATCCCGACACGCCGTTCCGGCCATTGAACCGCACGCCGGACCGCTAGCGCCGCGCACGACTGAAGGAGACGCACCAATGAAAGAAGCGAACGAATCACAGTTGCAAACCCTGATGCAGAATTTTGAAGAGAAGCTGGCGAAATCCAGGGGTGCCAGAGACCGGCAGCAATCCGAGGAAGATGCCTTCTACCTGGAGTTCAAGCGGGTCCGGACGGAGGTCATTCGCCCGGCGATGGACGATATCGGCAATCAGCTCAAGGCCAAGGGCCATACGGTTGAAATCGCGGAAGTCGGCGACGAGCGCAGCAAGCGGGATTCCAAAATCACCCTGCGCGTCGCGATCGGCGGCGTGCCCAGTTCCGCCTATATCCCCGAAAACACGGCGTTGGTGTCCTTCTGCCACACGGGGCACACGACCGTCTCGATTCAAGCGAGCACGCCGTCCCAGCACAAGAGCGACTTTTCGGGATCGCGCGGCATTCATGCGCTCGCTGAAATCACGACCGATTTGGTTGAGCAGAAGATTCTCGAGGTGCTCGAAGAAGTGTTTGCCCAGGGATCGAAACGGGGCTAGAACAGAACACGGGGCCATTCTCCATCCCGCCGCGCTGACACCTGGTTGACCTCTTCCAATCCATTTCTCCCGCCTGCTTTTTGCGCTTGGAGTCGTGGCGGGCTACCGGCTGAACCCCCTCTTGTCGAATTTGCCATCAGGCCATAACATGAAAGTATGGACTCTGTGTGGCGGGCAATCCCTGATCGACCTGGTCCTCTCGGCAAGAGGCCCAGGACGGGTGCGATGCACTGCCGGCAGGCGGCGGGCGGCATTCTGGTGGACGCGCTGCTCTTTTGGCTCCTGACTGGTGCGATGCTTGGCACGTGCGGCATGCTGCTCTATTACACGAATGGAGCCGCTCCATGAAACTGACGGGGCAGGAAACAGGGCCATTCTCCGTTTTGCCGCGCTGCCCCTCCGACTGACTGAGAAGATACTCCGGACTGGACATTGCCTACGGTCCGTTTTACTATTCCCCCAAGGAGCTGTGCCCCACTATGACGCTCGTCATCGGCGAAAAGGAACTGAGCCAATTACCGGTCACCATTGATCCCGCTGTGCTCAGCGGCGCTCCGGTGTTCCGCGGGACCCGCGTGCCGGTGGACGCCCTGATCAACAACCTGGAAGCCGGTCTCGCCCTGGACACGTTTCTGGAAAACTTCCCCACCGTCACGCGCGAGCAGGCGATGCAGGTCCTGGAATTCTCCAAAGCGACGCTCTTGAAGCTTCGTCAGAGCGCTTGAACATCCTGCTCGACGAATCCGCTCCCCGTTTGATTAAGACTCGCAGGGCCACTCTCCATTTCGCTGCGCTGATACCCCTGCGGACGTGAAACGTGTGAAGCCTGCCTTGAGCGCAAGTGAGAAGTAACAAGTAGGAAGACCAGCCCCACGCCTTCCGCGACGAGTTGTAGAGAGTGTCGGGTGGGCTTTGGCCCTCTTGTCTGCTATACTCCGCCCCACAAGGAGATCGCCGCTATGAAGGAACAGCTCACTGCCGTCTTTCAGCAAGTGCCCGAGGGCTACATTGGGTTCGTCGAAGAACTGCCGGGGGCGAATACCCAGGGGGACACCATTGAGGAGGCCCGCGCCAACCTCCAAGAGGCCGTGCAATTGGTGCTGGAGACCAACCGGGCGTTGGCCGAGGAGACCTTGCGCAACAAGACGGTGATTCGTGAGCCACTCGCCCTGATTTCATGAAGCTAGTTGATCTGATCCGCCACTTGCAGGAACATGGTGCTCAGCTCTTGCGCGAAGGCGCCAACCACAGCGTGTAAGTGAACCACGCGGCTGGGAAAATGTCGACCGTTCCACGCCATCGCGAGATCAACAACTTCCTCGCTCAGAAGATTTGCAAAGATCTGGAAATTCCCAAGCCGTAACCATCGAAGCTCCGGCCCGCAGTCCAGGCCCCTCCACGTGGAACGCCCATGCCGACATCTCGCACGCTCGTCTTCAATAAGCCCTACGGGGTGCTGCCGTGCTTTACCGATCCGGCGGGACGATCGACGCTGGCCGATTTTGTGGCGGTCCCCGGGGTCTATGCCGCCGGTCGCCTGGATCGGGATAGCGAGGGGCTGATGGTGCTGACGTCGGATGGCGCCCTGGCGCATACCATCACCGACCCGCGGCATCACCTTCCCAAGGTCTATCTGGCCCAGGTGGAGCGCGTGCCGGACGACGCGGCGGTGAAGCGGCTGAGACAGGGCGTCCTGCTCAAGGGCACCAGCACGAGGCCTGCGGAGGTGCAGGTGCTGTCGGCCGCACCGGCGCTTCCAGACCGTCCTGTGCCGATCCGATTCCGCAAGTCCGTGCCGACCGCCTGGTTGCGGATCACGCTGCGCGAGGGGATGAACCGGCAGGTGCGGCGGATGACGGCCGCGGTGGGGCATCCGGCGGTGCGGCTCATCCGGATTGCAATCGGGCCGGTGGTGCTGGGTGACCTTCAGCCCGGCCACTGGCGGGAATTAACCAGCCGCGAGCTCGCGCAGATCTATCTAGCAGGAAGTGAAAAGTGAAAGGTCAAAGGTCTAAAGACCCGTACGC
>Ga0247727_10000304_pt1 | contig 118511 bp, 121 predicted proteins | sample WisWelCaveWW1625_FD_202498 | JGI IMG/M metagenome (GOLD analysis project Ga0247727, IMG submission 202498) | Biofilm microbial communities from Wishing Well Cave, Virginia, United States - WW16-25 | ecosystem: Environmental > Aquatic > Deep subsurface > Groundwater > Cave microbial mat...
TGATCCTGCGGATCGGAACGCACTCGCAGAATCTCGACGATGTCGCCCAAGGGGGTTCTGATCCAGCCTTCCGGTATTCCGGTCATGCCGCCAACGCCTCGTTCAGCTCTCTCACGATCATCCCCAAGTTCTTGCCGAACAACTTGGTGGCCTTGGCCAGGCCGCCTTCCCTCGCGAATGGCGTCAGCTCGAAGCTGTCGACGTCGACCTCCAAGCTCGTGGCGACGTGGTCTCGCATCATCCGCAACCAGCGAACCTGCTCGTCGGTGAACGCTCGTCCCGTGTTCGCTTGTTGCGCAAGCCACCTCTCAAAGCGCTCCTCGACGCGATCCGCGTGCGGCACGAGTTCGTCATCCAGCTGGAGTGCGAAACGCACGAGGGACACCACGTCAGTCAGAAGTCTCCCCGCCGACGCTCCGCGCACCTTGGACGCCTTCAACGTCTCGTAGGCCCGCCACAACGTTTCGGTTGTCCACTGGCGTGGCGGGGACGAGATGGCGTCCGCCAGCGCCTTGATGTCCTTGAACCGCAGTCGCTTCTTCCGCGGCGTCGAATAGAAAAACTGAAGCGCGTCGATCTCGTCCTTGTGCTCAACGAGGTACTGTTCGAAGGACTTCACGAGTGCAGCCGCCTTGTCCTTGGCCTCCTGGCTGTACCCGGTCTCGTCCTCCATTAGCGTGTCCACACTGATCGCGTCGACGATCTGCTCGAACTTCTGCCTCAGGTCGAGGATCAGCTTGCGCAGCGCGGGCGTGGCCATGAGTGTCTGGATGGCCGCCTGCTTCAAGCGTGCAGCAGCCTTCTTGATCTGCTCGTCGGTGGGCTGCACTTCTTGGCCAAGATGGAACATCTTCCGCGCCGCGTCCTCTTGTACGTCGGGGTCGAGGGCCTGGACGAGCCCGGCCGAGATCGAGGCGAGCGAGACGCCCCGCGACGTCTCTTCGACCTTCTGGCGATCGTCGGGACCGCACTGCTTTTCGATGCGGGCTAGCCGGCTCGCCAGTGAGGACAGGTAGTCGTCGTAGGTCCCGTTCGCCGCAACGTGATCAAGGAGTGTGCGCAGCGACACGGTCGGGCTCTTCTCGAGTGGCCTGGTGTCGGAGAGTTTCTGCTCGCACACGCCCACGCAGTCCACGATGAGGAAGCGGGTTTTCGCCTTCGCGTCGGGCGTCACGGCGCGCAGCTCGTCGTTGCTGATGACGCGGACACCCCTGCCCTTCATCTGCTCGAAGAGCACACGCGACTTCACCGTGCGCATGAACATCACGATCTCGACAGGCTTGATGTCGGTGCCCGTGGCGATCAGGTCCACGGTGACTGCCACGCGAGGGTTGTAGCTGTTCCTGAACGCTTGAATGAGGTCGGCCGGCTTCGCACCCGTCACCTTGTAGGTGATCTTCTGCGCGAAATCGTTTCCCTTCGCGAACTCCTCCCGCAGGATCTTGACGATGTCCTCGGCATGGGAGTCGTCTTTGGCGAAGATCAGCGTCTTGGGAACTTCGGTTCGGTCGGGGAAGGTCTCCTTTAGCACCTTATCTCGCAGCGTCTTTACGATGAGCCGAATCTGATCAACGGCGACGACGCTCCTGTCGAGGTCCTTGCTGTCGTAGGTCAGGTCTTCATCCGGGGCGTCCCAACGAATCTTCCTTGTCTGACGGTCTCGGTGGCCGACCATCGTGCCCGGCGAGGCCTCGATGGTGGAGCCCTGCGCAGTGATCGTCGTGCGAATCTTGTAGATGTCGTAGTCGCAGTTCACACCGTCGACGACGGCCTTCTCGTGTGGGTACTCCATGACGACGTTCTGGTTGAAGAAGCCGTACGTATGCTTCGCAGGCGTCGCCGTGAGCCCAAGGAGATGCGCATCGAAGTACTCCAGGACCTGCCGCCAGAGCGAGTAGATGCTGCGGTGGCACTCGTCGATGAAGATAATGTCGAAGAACTCTGGTGGAACCGCCTCGCTGTACACGACCGGCAACTCTCCCTTCGGACTCGCATCGTCAACCAGGGGTGAGTGCTCCTCGAGTGCGGGGTCGAGATCGGGCTCGCCCTTCAAGATCGAGTACAGCCGCTGGATCGTCGAGATGACGACCTTGCTCGAGGAGCCGATGGTGTTCGAGGTCAGACGCTGCACGGCGTAGAGTTCGTTGAACTTGCGGTTGTCGTCTGGCGTGCGGAAACCTTGGAACTCCTTCTCGGCCTGCTCGGCGAGGTTTCCTCTGTCAACGAGGAAGAGCACTCGCCTTGCTCCCCCGAACTTGATTAGCCGGTAGAGCGTCGTCACCGCCAGGAGTGTCTTGCCGGTGCCCGTCGCCATCTGGATCAGCGAGCGAGGGCGATCATCGAAGAGGCTCTTCTCGATGTTGGCGACCGCTTGGACCTTGTTGGGCCACATCCGAGGCAACACGATTGGGGGCATGGCCCGTAGACGCGAGCGCAATGTCGACGGCTTGGTGTCGTCCGCGCTCTTGTAGAAGCCGCCCGACTGCTTGATCCAGCCATCCAGCGTGTCCGCGGTGAGCCATTCGCGGAGCGTCTCTGGACGGTGGAAACCAAATACGGTCCGCGTGCGTGGAAGCGGGTCGAGGTTGTTGATGAACGCCGTCTCGTCACCCGTTGACAAGTACGCGAACGGGAGGGGCCTGATGGGCGCATCGAGAGTCGGCGGAAGGCCCTCCACGTACTTCTTGGCCTGATACTCGACGCCGAGAAGGTGCGTGCCGGCAGGCTTCGCCTCACAGACCGCGACGGCCTGGCCATCGACGAATAGCAGGTAGTCGACGTAGCCGTGCCCTCGGGCGAGTTTGAACTCGCAGACGGCAATGCCTCCGCCAACAGCCAGGTTCAACTCGTCGCGCGCCTGCACGACCCAGCCAGCTTCGGCCAGGAGGCGATCGATCGTCTCTCGCGCTCTCGCCTCAGGGGCGGTCTTGCTTCCAGATGGTGCCACTTGTTTGCCCTCTCCTCGTCGCCAAGCGCCGCCGGTCGCGCGGGCTCTAGGTTCCTAAAGGACTCTAGTACAGTCTGCTCTTCGTCGGACAAGGGGCTCGGTTGGAAATCGTGCGGCGCCTGTGCCGCTGCGCAACTTCTCATGCGTGGATGATCTTTCTGTCGAACCACTCCGCCCACCGCGCCAGCACCCTCCACTCGTCGCTCTTCGTCTGCATCCAGCTCCACACCACGAAGCCGGCGACATGCTCGTCGCCGTCGACGAAGTTCGAGAGGTAGTCGTGCAGGCGGGCGCCGCTTCGCGGGCCGAAGGACGGGACGCTCGGGATCAGGTGGGCCCAGCCGTGGGCGCGCCACTGGGCGAGGCCCTGGTCGATGTGCGCGGGGCCGACCGTGTAGAGTTGCGGCGAGCCCCAGCCGTGGCCGCCGAAGGTCTTCCAGGGGAACGTCGGATGGGCCTTCGCGAGGCCGTAGCTCGTGACGCCGAGGCGCAGGCGCTCGGAGAGGGAGTCGAGCGTGAGGTCGACGAGGCGGCGGGCCTGCTTCGGCTTGCGCTTGTAGGAGGCCTCGGGGTCGAGGATCCAGCCGGCGACGGGCGCGGCGGACGCGCCCTGCATCCGCTCGACGAAGAGGTCTTCGAGGCCGGCCTTCGGGAAGCCCCAGATCCACGGCGTCACGCCGGCCGTCGCGAACTCCTCGGCGTAGGCCGGGAGCCTTTTCACGTTGCGCGCGCGGTGGCCCTTGCCGTCCTGCCAGCACGCGAGGAGCGCGACGAACGAGACGCCGTTGTCGCGCGCGCGGCGGGCGGCGGCCTTCGGCGTCCCGTGCGTGCGGGCGTCGAGCTGGCGCAGGTAGAGGCCAATGCCGGTCGGGTCGCTCATCGTCTGTGCGACAGGATCGCGCGCGCGGGATCCATGACGCGCGCGTAGTGGGCGGCGGCCTTCTCGAGGTACGCGCCCGGGTGCCAGGTGTCGATCGCGACGCGTCGCGAATTCGCGGCGAGAAACACTCTCGTTCCGCAGACCGTCTCCGGGGCGCCGAGGCCCACCACGTCGTGCAGGAGCGCGGCCGTGCCTCCGCAGACGACGACGTGCGGATCCAGCAGCCGTAGCTGCTCGGACAGAAGGTCGCGCCGAAGCCTGGCCTCCGCCGCCAGGTCCTTCGGAACGTGGCGAGCCCCGCCGCCCGCCTTGTTCAGATTCACGACGGCGATCTGGCGCAGGCAGGCGCCGCGCAGTTCCGGGGTCATCGCCGGGACCACCGAGAACTCGGGGAAGTCCGTGAGGAGCCCGTAGGCCCAGCCGGCCACGTTGTTCCACAGCGCTTGGCCGGCGGGAGTTCGGCGGCCCGTCTTGGTTCGCACCCCTACGGTCGCGCCGTCGGCAAGGAGCTTCAGGAACGAATCCCCGGGGTCGTTGACCTCGCGAAGCACCACGACGACCCGCCGGGCCTGCTCCCAGTACGTCGCGGGATCGACGGCGCCGTCTTCGTAGAGGCGGCGCGACGCGAGGGCCGCGCGCCACCGATCCAGCAGTCGGCCGTGCGCGGCCTGCCGCTCCAAGACGTCGCGCTGCTCGCCGCCCACCGTCTCCCTCCCGGCCGGATTCTAGCGAAGCGCGGCGGCGCCGGGGGGCGATTTTCAAGACGCGCGCGCTCTGACAGGATGCCCTTCTCCGGAAAGGGGGAGCGCATGGCGAAGTCTTTCTCCGCGGCGGACTGGGCGAAGATCAACAAGCTCGTGAAGGCGGACGGCGCGAAGTACGGGCTGCCGGCCTCGACGCCGCAATCGTTCCTGCTCGGGTCCTTCAACATCCGCAAGCTCGCCGCGGTGGCGAGCAAGAGCGCGGGCGCGTGGTCGCTCTTCGCCCACATCGTCTCGCGCTTCGACCTCATCGGCATCCAGGAGGTCCAGGAGGACATGGAGGGGCTCGAGCACCTGCTCGGGCTCATCGGCGACGGGTTCGACGTCGTCGTCTCGGACACGACCGGGCGCTTCCCCGGCGACGAGGGGCTGGCCGAGCGGCTCGCGTTCGTCTACCGCAAGAACCGCGTCCGGCGCACGGAGATCGCCTCGGACATCACGTACGACAAGACCAAGGTCGTCGACGGCCTCTTCGAGAACAGAACCGCGATCGCGGCCGCGTTCGCGAAACACGTCCAGGACGTCGCGGCCTGGCCGGCGAAGGCCGCCGCCGCGAAGGCCGCGGGGAAGAAGAGGCCGGCGAAGCCGTCCATCGAGCTCCCCGTCTTCGTGACCTTCATCCGGACGCCGCACTGCGTCTCGTTCGAGGTCGGCTGGGCCGGCACGAAGAAGCCGTACGAGTTCCTCGCCGTGAACGTCCACCTCCTCTACGGCGAGCACCCCGTCGAGCGCCGCCAGGAGTTCTTCGCGCTCATGAACTGGCTCTTCTCCCAGGCGCAGACCGCGGACGATCGCTACTACCCGGACATGATCATGATGGGCGACTGCAACCTCGACCTGGACAAGCCCGAGGTCGACCTCCCGCTCATCACGGGCATGCTCAAGCAGCTCACCACGGTCAAGTCCTCCAAGAAGGCGGCCGACTTCAGCCTTCCGTTCCTCGACGTCCATCCGGGCAAGAACGCGGTCTTCCGGACGAACGCGCGCCTCGACCAGACCTTCGACCAGGTCGCGATCATCCGCCGCGACCCCCGGCTCGGCCCCGCCGCGAACGCGCCGGCGGGATCGGTCGCGAACGGCTTCGACTACGGCGTCTTCGACTTCGCGGACCTCTTCGCCCAGGCCCTGCACGGCAAGGACCTGGCCGCGCTGAGCGCGGCGGAGAGGAAGGCGCTGTTCGAGCAGTTCGAGTTCGACTTCAGCGACCACATGCCGATCTGGGTGCGCCTCCCGCGCCCGACGTGAGGGGATGCCGGTGGACCTGCTCGAAGTGCTCAAGCTGTACCGCAAGGACGTGTGGGCCGGACGCGTCCGGCTCGTGCGGCACGCCGACTACCGGTGGGACCTCGAAGTTCTTCTGAGGTCAGGGCACTTCGACGAGTACCAGGCGCGACAAGGCCGACCGGTCTTCAAGAAGGCCGCCCGAATCGTTTCGTTCGTCGCCGAACGCGGCACGCGATCCCGGTTCCTCGGCGTGTTTCGCGTCCGGGGCGTGTCGACGAAGGTCCCCGCCTATCCGCCCGGCTTCCCGTACCCCCACATGGGCCTCGGCAAGCTCCGCTACGATCTGGCGAAGCTCCCCGAGTTCGCGCCGATGGAGAACCGCCTCGTCATCGACTGGGGCGCCGGGACGAGGTCGTGGGTCCAGAAGCCTCGGCCGAAGCCCGTCATCGAGATCCTGCCGACGGGCCATGTCCGCGACTTCCCAGGCTACGACGAGGTGATCTTGCGCTTCGAGGAACTGGAGCGGATCGTTCGCAACCCCGACGCCAACCGCACCTGGCACACGATGCTCAGGGCCGTCGCGGGCGTCTACCTCATCACCGACATGGAGTCCGGCGCCCAGTACGTCGGCTCGGCCCACGGCGACACCGCCATCCTCGGCCGCTGGACCAGCTACGTGAAGACTAAGGACGGCGGAAACAAGCGGCTGAAGGAGCTGCTCTCCAAGCACCCCGACCGCTACAAGTCCTTCGTCTTCTCGATCCTCCGGACGCTCCCGCGATCGATGACCAAGAACGAGGTGATCGCCGTCGAGACGCTCCACAAGAAAAAACTAGGCACCCGCGCCTTCGGCCTGAACGAGAACTAGCGCATCAACTCGATCTGCGTCTTCGCGCAGTCGAGGATCCCGAGGAGCCGCGCCATGTGCCTGATGTGGCCGATCTCGACCGAGCTGTGCTTCTTCGGGAGCCCCGGGTAGGTCTTCCCGCCGAACGTGACGATGAAGTTGTGGGTCTTCTCCGCCTTCTTCCACCCCGAGGCGCACGCGTCGAGCATTCGCCAGACGTCCTTGATCGGCACCATCCCCGAAGACGACAAGATCAGCTCGCCGCCGGCGACGTCACGCGGCTTCCGAGAACTGGTCGAGTGCGTTGGCGCTGGGCCTGGAGTTCGTTTCGTCGATCAGGATGATCTGCAGAGTCGGCGTGCGGTCCTCCGCCTTCATGGTGGGGACTCCGGGTAGCGACGCTTGGGTGCGGCGAACCTCGGCAAGCGCCGCCTCCCAGTCGCGACCGGTGCCATCGCTGACCGTGTTGAAGAAGGCCGTGACCTCGCGCTCGAACACGGCGAAAGAGTCCGCGTCCTGCGCGACGTCGTAGAGGACCGAGATGTACCGGTTCTTGAACTCTCGGAACGCGGCGTCGCGGCTCGGCCCTCCCCCGGCCACCCCGCCAGGCTGCACGCCGTACATCCAGACCTCGCCGTCGCCCTCCTCTTCGAGCAAGACGCGGCCGTCCACCACCACGCCAGCGACGAACCCCTTGCCGGCGATCAGGTCTCGGAACGAGAACAGCAGCGGATACTTCATGGCGTCACCCTCTGGAAATACTGCGACCTTCAGGTCCCCCCGACGACGTCTCGGGGGCCTGCATAACCGCTTTCCTCCATCAGTTCAAACAGATACTCGCACTCAGTTTTTCGATGTCAAGGAAGGGGTGGATGGGCTTGCAGGCCGAAAAAACCGGGAGGCCGCGAGGGAAGGAGAATGGAACCCTCGCGGCCTCCCAGGGTGAAACCGGTCACGCGGCCTTCGGCGTTTCGGACTGCGCCGCTTCCTCCTTCGGCTTGCGGACGCCGCGGCCCTTGCCGAGGAGCGCGACGAACAGCGAGCGGCGCGGGTCGGAGGGGTACTTGAGGCTGCCCGCGGCGGCGATGCGGCCCACCGCGCCCTGGATGCGATGCGCGGCCTGGTTGCGCTCGCGGATCGTGCTCCCGCTCTTGGCCTTCTCCTGGGCCTGACCTTCGTCGGCCGAGAGGATGGCGGAACGGGTGGCGCGCAGCGTCTCGATGTCGGACTCGAGGATGCCCAGGCTGCGGGCTTCCTCGGGCGACTTGCGGACGCGATCGAGGACGAGGTCCATCGCGGCCACGACGCCCTTGATGATGCGCGGGTTGTAGTTGACGCCTACGCCGTAGGCCCGTCGAACGTCGGCGGACACTTCGGCCTGGGCGAGGACCGACCGGATCGCCGACACGAGATCGGCTCCCCTTCGGATCGCGCTTCGCTCGGTCTCGGTGGCCCCGAGCCCGACGCCCTTGCGCTGTTCGGTTCCCGGTACGAGCGAACCGAGCGTCGCGACGTCGGCAGCGAGGCCATCCATCTGCCCCGCAGGCAGCCTCTCGCCGAGCTGATGCTCGGTCGCGAGGCGGTGTGCTTCGACTCCCTTCTCGATGATGCGGTGGAACTTCTTGTCTGGCTTCAGGTATTGCGCGTCCATGACTTCCTTCTCTTTCTGCGGCGTCTTTGCGCCGCTGTTGGGTTCTGCCAGTCGTTATCGGGCGCCTTCCAGAAAGGTTGCGTGTCCTGCGCGTCTTTTTTTCGGACGTTGCGGCGGACGCGGGGGCCCTTCGCTCCGATCGGGGGGACCTGCATGGCGCCCCGGTCGTTCTGCATGCCGGCCCGGCGAGCCGACATGGGCGCGGGTCGAGCTTGTACGGCGACGGGGTCGCGTCGACCTACGCGCACCGCCGGCGTGCACGCGAGCCGGCGGAGCCTGCACAACCCCTCGGCGGCCCTGCACGGCGGCCGGCGCGTTCTTCACACGCGCACGGGCAGTGTGCATGCGCGCCCGGCCGTCCTGCATGCCGGCACCCCCCGCTCCCTCCACCGACCACGGAGCTCCTGGCTGTCGCTTTTTCGGTCGTTCGATACGGCAGGCAACGTCCGTCAAGGCCGCCCGGCGCGCGTGACCACGCGCTCGGCGCTCATGCACACGGACCCGGCCAGCCTGCACGCGGACCAGGTCCTTCCTTCACATCCGCTCGGCCGGCCCGACAACGGCCTCGGCCGGCCTGCGAGCGCGCCCGGCGCTCGTGCATGCGTCCTCGGCTGGCGTGCAGGCGTCCACGGTGGTCATGCACGCGTCCTCGGCGCGCGGTCACACGCGCTCGGCCGACCTTCAGCTCGGGATCGGGCGCCTGCGTGCCCGATCGGCGCGGCTCCAAACGCGTCCGGCCGGCGTGACTCCTCCCGGCGGATCGGCGAACGGCGGCGACGCCGATCTCGCCGATCCGCCGCTTGAGCCCCGAAATCCCCAGGCGGCACCAGGGCCCGGTGCGGGCGCGAGAGTTGCTACGACCTTCCAGCGTCGAGCCAGAACCCGTGCCGGTCCACGAACTACTCTACGATCAGATGTACATCGACGACCTTGAGGACCTCGATGCCTTCGACATTCCGATCGTCCGCGATGCGGTGCTCGGTCTTCGTCATCACGCGGAGCAGGTTGTGAGGAACCGCAGACCCCTGCGCAGTTCCGTCCCATGGTGTCCCGAAGCCACGTGGCAGCTCCGGGTCCGGGGACACCGAGTCCTCTACCGAATCGAAGGGGGCACTGTCGTCGTCCTTCGGGTAAGATCGAAGGCCTCTGGAACGACGGAGGAGATGGGGCCGTGACCCGCTTGTACACGCAGGACGAGGTAGACGCGCGGTCGCGTGAGCTCATCGCTCGGCAGCTGCACGGCCTCGTCGACGGCTACGACGGGTCGGACAGCCAGGCGAAGGAAATTCTGCGAGGTCTCGTCGCCGCTCGGCAGATGAACGTGGATCTTCGGGAAATCCTGGACGCCCTGTCGAGGCTGGGAACGGCGCTCGACGCCCCCTGACCGTCGAGGCTCCCTCAATCAGTCGGGCAGACGCGACGCGTCCGCCGCGCAGCTCGTGTCCGTGTCCGTGTCGGCGTCGGTGTCGGTGTCCGCGTCAGAACCGGTGTCCGTGTCGGCGTCCGCGTCGGCGTCGCCGTCTCCGCCGCCGCTCCCGCAACCAGCGGCGACTCCGCGCCGGCGCGATGCTGGCGTGGTTCGTCGAGACGATCTCGCCTGTCCTCGCCCGGATCGGCGCCTAAGCGGACCCGGCGCCCTGAACTCATCGGTCGCGAGATCAGTCGCCGCGGGTGATCCTGGCGAGCCACACCGTGTTGCGTCCGTCCCGGCTGTCGACCCAGGCAGCTCGCGCGGAGCCGTCGGGCGCGACGTCGATCCCGATGAAGTGGCCGAGCCACTGCCCGTCCACGATCGAAGGGTGAGGCGTGCCGTAGTAGTCCTCGTCCGGCACGACGAGAGCCGTGCGGAAGTCCTCGTCAGCGCACCGACGCGAGAAGAACGTCTGCCAGGCAGGTCCCCCGTACCAGTCGCCCTGCAGCCAAGCGGCCCAGTAGCAGCCGTCCCTCCACGCCACGTCGAGGCAGGTGACGTCTGGCCCTTCGCCGTAGTTGCCGATGGAAGGCGTGCCGGCCGCGAAAGAAAGGCCGTCGGCGGAGAAGCCAATCGATCCGCGCCACCCGGCGAGCAAGACCTCCCCGGAGTCGGCGGCGGCGAGCGCCGGGAAGTGATCTTGGTCCCAGACCAGGTCCGACCAGGTCACTGCCGGCGGCCACGAGGTCGCGTCGACGCGCGCGGTCCTCATTTCCGTCGTCAGGCCGTCGGAAACGCCGATCTGTACGCGGTCCAGCGTGCGCGCGGCGACGTTCGAAGTCGGAAACTCCACGGGCAGGTCCGGCACCTCCTCATGGGAGCGCCACGAGACGGCGTCGTCGTCGCTGACCGTCATCAGAATCACGCCGGGCGTGTCCTCGACGAAGATGTCGCCGTCGAAGCGGGAGTAGACGAGTACGACGGCACCATCGGTCGTGCAAGCCAGCCACGGGCGATCGAAGAGACGCCCTCCCGGGACGGGCGGGAGGGGGGGATCGATCTCCGACCAGATGTCGAAGGTCGCCCCGCCGTCCACTGAGCGGGATACGCACAGGTGCCCGTCGCGGATGTCCGCGTAGTCGTAGCAGCCTCCGGCCAGCACGATCGTCCCCGCGGTCGTCGTACACAGGGTCGGATCGAAATCGACCTGACGGCCGCCGAGGACCTCCGCGATGTCGTGGATCGTCTCGCCTTCGGCGTTCACGCTCGCCGTCTCGAGGAAGAGGACGCCCATGTAGATGTCAGTGCCGATCCACGCGAGGTGGCTCGCACCCTCCGCATCGACCGTGAGGTCCACCTCTGCCCGGGTGATGGTGCGATCGTCGCGGGCGACGCTGACCTCCCAATCGACGGCGAACTCCTCGGGAAGCGGCGGCGCCGCATCGACGGGAGCGGCGTCCACGGCAGGCGGCTCGGCGTCCGGCGCAGGGGGCCTCGCGTCCACCGGCGCGCCGGCGTCTGCATTCGCCGGCGCGGGATGGCTCCGGTAGCAGCCGGCGAATGCGGCGAGCACCAAAGCCACGCCGCGGCACCCCACACCGGCATCGTACAGTTCCAAGCGCGAGCCGTCGCCATGCACGATCGTGGTACAAGCCCGAGGAGGTGGAGAGGCCCTGGCCTGCGGTCGAGCTCGGTCGTGGGCCTGGACTCTGGATGCGCGGGGCCTTGACGCGCGCGCTCGCGGCGACGGCGCTCCTGGGGGCGTGCGATGTCGCCCCGTTGACGCCTCTGCCCTGCCATCGCATCACGTGCTCCGGCAACGGCGTTTGCGTCGAGACGGACGCGGGACCCGCTTGCGTCTGCGACGAGGGGTTCGTTCACGATGGGCTGCACTGTCTCGATCCGTGCGAGGGAGTGACCTGCTCGGACGTGGGGCGCTGCGTTCGCGCCAAGGGCGAAGCCCTCTGCGAATGCGATCCGGGGTTCCTCGCGGACGAGGCGCGGTGCCTGGACCCGTGTGAAGGAGTGAGCTGTTCGGGTGCCGGCTTCTGCGTCCGAGGCGACGGGAAGGCCAGCTGCGACTGCCTTCCGGGATTCGTCGCCGAGGGCCTGACCTGCCGGAACCCCTGCACGGGCGTGGCTTGCTCCGGCCACGGGACCTGCGAGGTCGTGGACGGCGAGCCGTCGTGCTCGTGCTTCCCGGAGTTCGTTGCCGACGGACTCGCCTGCGTCGGGTGCGACGACGAGGCCTGCTCGGGTCATGGAGAGTGCGCGTTGACTCCGGAAGGCGCGCTCTGCACCTGCGACCCGGGCTGGATTGCGGACGGGATCGACTGCGTTCTCGATCCCCTTTGCGACCCCGCGCGCGTCGCCGTCGAAGGGACCGTGCAGGACCTCGCCGCGTTCGGCACCCAGGTGTACGTCGCGTCCGACGACGCGTTCGTCGCCATCGATGCCGACAGCCTGGAGGTCACGGAGATCGGCGTCGACGCGACGTACACGTCCGCGATCGTCCCGGGAACGGCAGGGGACGGTCCCTTCGCCTACGTCGCGGGGCTCGAAATCATCCGCGTCTGGAACCTGACGGACGGCTTCTCCGACGAGGGGGCGCATCCGTACGCGGGGGTCGGATCGATCGCGTGGGCGGGGGACTTCCTGTACGTGTCCACGCGCATAGGCGGTTTCCGCACCCTGGACGTTTCGGTCCGGGGCGCGCCGTCGTTCGTCGGAGGAATCGAGTTCGGGACGCTCCTGCGCACCGTCGCGGTCGTGGACGACTGGGCGTACGTCGTCCTCGACAGCGACCTCGGGATCGTAGACGTCTCGGACCCCGCGGCGCCCGTCCGGCTCGCCGACTTCCCCCTCGCGGGGACCACGGCGGACGTGTCACGGTCCGGCGACCTGCTCTTCGTCGCGGCGTTCGAGGCCGGCGTGCACGTCGTCGACATCTCCGATCGCGACGCTCCATTGCTCGTCGATTCGGTCGACTTGCCGGGACCCGCACGCGGGGCGGCGGCCTGGGCCGACGGCTTCGTCGCCGCCATCGGAGACGAGGGGGTCGCCTACGTCGACGCCTCGGACGGGTCCTGGAGCGAGAGGGGCGTGCTGCACCTCTCGGACGCGGCGACGGAGATCGTTCCCGTGGGAGAGACGCTTGCCGCGGTGGACCTCGGGTCGGCCGTCGCCATCCTGAACCTTCGATGCCCCGCGCTCGGCGCGCCGTAGGAGCGTTGCGCTCGGCTGCTACAATCGCAGTGAGTGACCGGCGAGCGCGAGAGCCTGCAGGTGCATGCGGACGCCCTCGAGGCGGCGCTCCGAGCGGCACGAGCGAGGCGCGAGCGAGTGGAGGGCGAGCGGCGGCTACTGGAGGAAAGGGCCGAGCGCCTGCGCATCAAGGCGTATGCGGCGGCGCCCCCCGGGCGGAGCTTCCTCGTGGTCGCGATGCTCGTCACGGCCGCGATGCTGGGCCTCGGAACGATCGCGTGGGTCGCGACGCCTGCGCCGACGCCGCGGTCGGAACGCCACGACTCCGATCCGCCGCGGCATGTCTGGCTTCCGGACGGCGCCGGGAGGCACAGTGTTCCGCGACGATGAGGCGGCGCTCGTGCTTCGCGTCGCAGCGCTCAGGGCGGCGCTCGCCAGGGAGCGTGGTGCGTTGGCGGCGGCGGAGAACGACCGGCGTGCGGTTCTGGCGGAAGTCGTACGACTGCGCCAGCGCATTCACGGTTTCCTTCCCCTGGAATTCCCCCAGCGCGTCTGGCGCGTCCTCCTGCTCGGAGGCGCCGCGCTGCTCGTCTTCTGGATCGCCGCACCGTGGTGAGCTCGGGCTCCTGACGGATGCGCGCGACGGTAGACCCCGCCACGGCCGCGCGGAGACGGCGGCTCGCGCGCTGGCTCCTCGGCGGGCTCGGAGGGTCGATCGCGGTGGCCGTCTTCGTCCTGTCCGACGTCGGCCTGTTCCTCTCGTCGGGGGGACCGAAGCCCGACGTCGACCTGGCCCGGCAGCGCGTGGGCGATCTGATCCCGGGCCTGCGCAACTGCGAAGCCCTCGGTCGTGCGCTTCGCGCCCGGCCGGACTCCTACGTGCATGGATGGCATGCGCTCGGCACGCGCGAAACGGGCTGGCTGCTCTTCCTGGCGGGGAACGAACCGTTTCCGACGCGCCGCTACCACGTCGCGGCATGGCGGATCGAACACCGGCGGCCGCGGTGGGCCGACGATCCGAGCGAAGGCGTCGCGGCGCTTCGCGAGAAGATGGAGAACGAGCGGTACCACTCGGGGCCCCAGACGCGGATGGAGCGCTTCGACCCACGGTGGGACCTGTGCGCGTTCCTGAACGTCGACGCCTACCGCCGCAATGGCCATGCCGGCGTGCCCCGGATCGGGCTCGAATCAATGTCGGAAGAGATGGATCACTGGAACCTGGCCATCCTCGCCACGCCCGTCGACCTCTGGCAGGCGTGGAGACCGCCATCAGACGGGCGGTAGCGCGGTCACCGCGAGCAGCGTCACGGGTTCCAGACGTCCGGAGGTGGGATCCACTCCCAGGGCGAGCACTTCGAGCGCCACGACCCCGAGGACCGTCGCGTCGCCCGGCTCCGCGAGCACGACGGGAACAACGTCTTCCTTCCCGGCCACCCGGATAAGGGCGCGGCCCACGTCTCGCTCGATGATCGTGCCGTCCATCTGGCGGAACCTCTCCTTGCGCGAGGCGCCGATGCCCACGGCCGCGAGCTTCTCGCGCGACGCGAACGAAAACAGCGCGCCGGTGTCCACGAGGAAGTCCTCATCGAATGACTGCGATGGGTCCATTGGGTTCGATACGGTTCCCCTGACGTACGTGAGCCCCATACGCGAAAGCGTAGCACACGCGACATCGCGACCTGCGTCCCGCCGGCCGCGACGGATCGGGGTCTTCGACCTGGAGCCCCTCGGCGCGGGTCAGGGCGGCGGCCGCTCACCTTGATGCCCGACACCGGCCTCCTGATAGCCGTCCGGAGCGAAGACGTAGAAGTACTCGTAGATCTCCCCGTGGATCATCATGCGCGACGCGGACAGCCGACACGGGACGCGGTCTCGTGGTGGATCCGCGCAGGAGGGGCCGGCGCTCACCCGGGTCACCTGGACCTGGCCGACGTAGCGCGGGCATCCATCGTTCGAGGCGTAGAGGTAGGTATCGCAGTTTCCACCCATCATCGAGCAGTGCCCCGTGAACATCGGGTCGAGGGCGCCGTCGCCGTCGAGATCGATCGACGCTGGGGAGGGCCTCGCGTCGGGCGCGCGTCTCGTGAGGTCGCGGGTGACGTCGGCGCAGCCGGGGGGCGGCTGCGAGCTCGTCGGCGCGGACGCCGGCGCCGTCGCCGGCGAGCCCGAGGGCGTGGGTGCCGTCGAGACGCATCCAGCGAGCGCCACCAGCAGCACCGACCGCATTGTCCGGAGGATAGCCCAGCCGAGCGGCGGCCCGCGGGAGGACCATTCCGTGCTCCCATGCGCGCAGCGTGACCGCCGGACCCGCACTTGCGTACGTGACCTGCGCGGTCGTCTGGGGCACGACCTGGTGGGCAATTCGCGTCTGCATCGGCCCCGGCGGGTATCCGACGGCGGCGGCCGTTGCCCTGCGCTTCCTGGCGTGCGCGGGGATCCTCGCGATCGCCGTCGGGCTCGGCCTCGGTCGTCCTCTTCCGGCCACCAGGCGTCAATGGGCGTGGCTCGTCGGCGCTGGCGTTCTCGGCGCCGCGAACTACGCGTGCGTCTACCTCGCGGAGGAACGGGTGAGCGGCGGGGTGGTCGCCGTGATCTTCGCCACCTCGCCGATCGTGACCGCGCTCGTGACCGGCGTGATGCGCGTCGAGCGGACCTCGGCGCCTGCCTTCGGCGCCGCGTTCGTCGGTCTCATCGGCGTGGGGTTGCTCTTCCGGGATCGCCTCGAGGTCTCGGCCGAGCAGGCAGTCGGGGTCGGGCTCGGCGTCGTCGCGCTTTTCCTGTCGGCAATCTACGGGACGATCGTCAAGGTCCGAGCGGCGGGCGTCCACCCGCTCGCCACGACGACAATCTTCTGCACGACGGCCGGGGCGCTGTTCGCCGTCTGGTGGGCCGTCGACGCGAGCCCCGTGCCGTGGCCGCCGCCGCCGGGACCGACCGCCGCTCTCGCGTACCTGGCGATCTTCGGCACGATCGTCGCCTTCACCGCGTTCTTCTATCTCGTGCGCCGGGTCTCGCTGGTCACGAGCTCGACGCTCGTCTTCGCGTTCCCCGTGATCGCCCTGGGGCTCGATGCCCTGGTCGAGGAGCGCGTCCGGCTCTCGGCAGGCGCCTACGCAGGCGCGGCCCTCGCGCTCGCAGGCGTCGTCGGCATGGCAGTCGTCGAGCGCAGAGCGCGGCTGTCGCACCGCTGACCTCTGGTTCCTGCGGGGGGGGCGACCAGGACTTCGCGATACACTTGCCGGCGTGTGCTTCGCGCGCATGGTGGTGTTCGTCGCGGCGGGGTGCGGCGGGGACGGCGGAGGCGGCGCGGCGGGGGATGCGGACGGCGGTGCTCCCGACGGCGGAGGTGTTCTCGAGCCCGCGCCGCCGGCGCCGCCGGAGATGCCGCGCATGACGCCCTGTCCGGATGGCTGGCGCGAGGTGCCCGATCCCGATCTTCCCGAGCTCGTCGTCTGCGACCCGTGGCCGGAGGGCGGACCCGACGAGTGCGCGCGGCACGAAGCCCACTTCCCCGGCGGGGCGGGGTGCGAGCGGCTCGGCGCCGCATGTCCCGCGGGCGACTTCGCCGACGACTTGCCGGAGGGAGACTCCAGCATCTACGTCCTTGCCGGGGCGCCCCCCGGAGGATCGGGCGCGATCGGTTCTCCGTACGGCACGATCGCGGAGGCGGTGGCGGTGGCGCGCGCCGGGACCGTCATTGCCCTCTCGAAGGGATCATTCGTCGAGGCCGAGACCGTTCGCGTGGAGGCCGCCGCAACGATCTGGGGCGCGTGCGTCGCGGAGACGATTGTCACCTCTGATTCCGGCGGGGATGCGTTCTCCCTGGCTGCGGACGGGGCCGTGGTGGGCAACCTGTCCGTGATCGGCGGACGGGGAGGGATCACGGCGATCGGCGACGTCCAGATCCAGTCCGTGGCGATCGCGGACACCGCCAGCACGGGAATCGTCGCCGACGTGGGGACCGTCACCATCCGCGAGGTCTCGCTCGACCGCACCGACGGTGTACTGGTGTTCGGCGGCCACGCGATTCTCGATCGGGTCGTCATCCGGCGTTCGGCGGGCACTGGCCTGTTCGCGAACTGGCTGGATACGCGGGTCGAGGCGTCGGACGTCGCCATCCGGGAAACGACCACGGCAGGGCCGGGGATTCCCGGGATCGCCTCGGTCTGGGTGGACCCCGGAGTCCGAATGGAGCTCACTCGCACCGTCGTCGAAGGCTGTCCCGACATCGGAATCGCGGCGCTCGCGGGCGACTACTACGGCGCGCGCTGGGACACGCAGGTCGTCGCGCGCGACCTGGTCGTCCGCGATGTCGCGTCGACAGACCGCGAGGGATGGGGCATCGGTCTTCTCCTCCAGGGCGTCGTCGCCGAGCTCGAGCGAGTCGCGGTCGACCGCGGCACGAGCGTCGGGATCCTCGTCCAGACGCCGCCGGGGCTGCTGACCGGCACGGACGTCGTGATCCGGGACACGAACGCGTCCGGGGCCTCGAGCACTTTCGGCTTCGCGCTCCAGGTTGTAGAGGGGGGATCGGCCGACCTGCGACGCGTAGCGTGCGCGCGCAACCGGGGAGCGGGAGTGAACGTTGCGACTGGCGCGAGCCTCGTCGCCGAAGATCTGCTCGTGTACGGGACGAGCGCGCGAGCGGGCGACGGGGGAGGCGGCGTGGGGCTCGTCGTCTCGGAGGGTGCGACCACCGATCTGGTCCGGGCCGAGGTCCGCGCCAACCGTTCGACCGGGATCCTGGTGCTCGGGGCTGCAACGACGCTCGGCGGCGAGGACGTCGCGATCCTCGACACGGCGTCTCGCGAACTGGACGGCGATGCCGGAGAGGGTCTGGAGGTGTCCGGTGGCGCGACGGTCGCCCTGCTGCGTAGCTGGCTGGCGGGGAACCATCGGGGCGGCGTCCTCGCCTTCCACACCGGGACGTCCGTCACGCTCGACGAGATCGTCGTGGAGACCACGGGCGAGGCGAACTGCGTGCAGGACTGGTGCGCAAAGGCCGCGGGAGGCTGCGGGATCTCGTCGGTCGCCGCGGCCGCAATTCGTGTGTCCCGATTTCGCGCGAGCGACAACGCCTTGTGCGGCGTGCAGGTTCGCGACGCGGATCTGGATCTCTCCGGGGGCCTGGTCTCGGGCAATCCGATCGGGGCGAACGTCGGCTCGGAAGAGTTCGACCTCGGCCGGCTCCTGGAGGACGTGACCTACAGGGACAACGATCGGAACCTGGACTCGATCTCGCTTCCAGTCCCGGACCCCGCCGAGCCGGTCGAAGGCGCCGAGTGATCGAGGCAGAAGCGGGCTAGACTCGGGGGATGGGAATCACGTCCGCGCGCGTTCGGATCACCAACCTCACCGATCCGGCGAGGTTCTTCGAGGACGACTTCATCGTCGACACGGGCGCCGTCCTTTCGTTCGCCCCGGCGTCGAAGCTGGCCGCAATCGGCGTGGTTCCGACTCGCCAGGAACAGTTCCGGCTCGCCGACGGCTCGATCGTCACGCGACCCGTGGGCGACGTCTTCTTCGACGTGGCCGGGAAGCGCGGGGCCGCGCCGGTGATCTTCGCTCCACCCGCGGACGCGACGCTCCTTGGAGCAGTCACGCTCGAAGCGCTCGCGCTCGGCGTCGACCCGGCTTCACAGACGCTCCATCCCGTGACGCTGCTCGCGGTCGGCGCGCGCCGGACTTGATAGTCGCGTCAGGGGGCCCGGCGCCGGCGCAGGCGTGTGAGTCAAGCCGCGACGATCTCCAAGACGCGCGAGTCATCCATCCGAAGGGCGCGTGCGAAGGCGAAGGCGTTGGGAACGATCCAGTAGGGAGAATCCGCGTCGAAAGGCGCGGGCGATTGACTGACGTTGTAGAGCGTCTTGGCGCAGACTTCCTCGAAGAGGTACTGCGCAGCAAGCGCACGATCTCGTTCACGTTCGGCATCGAGTGTCTTTCGGCGGATGCGCTGAAAGAGGTCGTGCGCCTTCGGCCACACGGTGTGGTCGGACACCATTCGCACGAGCTCGTCCAGGGTCTCCCGATCCGAGCAGTGTGGCGCGAACAGTGCTAACAGTCGGTTCAGGTCCACGACGATTCGGGCCACCCGGTGCATCTGTCGAGCTCACGATACACGTTTCCACCACACCGTCCGGGTGGAAATGCGCGAGAACGTCAACGCGCGGGCCGGCGGCCGGATCCTTTTGAAATCCGGAGAAACTTCCGCGGGGCGTCGTTGACCGAGCGCGAGTCGGAGAAGTGCCGCGCGACGTCGGGCGACAGAATCACGATGTTCGTTCCCGCTGCGAAGCGCGCCGCGTACTTCCCACGAACGCCGGCCCGAAAATCGTACTCCGGGCTCATGGCGTGGAGACCGTGATGTGGGTTGGGGAGCCGTTGACTCTTGTTCGACAAGAGCCGAGGCTGTCCGCATGCAGGCACGTTTCTGGAAGCCGCTGCTCTTCGCCATCTGCGCTTCGTGCGTCGTCGCGGGGTTCGTGTTTGCCCAAACGCCTGGGCCTCGAGTCACGCCGCCGCGCCTCGAGCAGCCGGCGCCCTCGGTGCGCGGGCCAGGCGTCTGACCTACCCCTTGATAAAATGATGCACTCCGTCGTTTGCCGGCAGACGTGCGAAGGGAACGTCGCCCGCGTGGCGTTTGAGAAGAGCATTGCCGCGGCGCTGACGTGCCCGGCCCAGGCGCAGGTCGTGGTCCCCTGTGCGCCGTATTCTTGCTCTGCGAACGGGGAAACCTGCCGGAGCCAGTGCAACGCGGACGGCGAGTGCGCGTCGGGCTACGTGTGCAAGGAGTCCACGCACGAGTGCCTACCGCTCACCTACTCTTGCTCGCAGGATCGGAGCAAGGTCGTGGGGACCGACGGCTCGCAGCACGACTGCGGCAACTACGTCTGCCGCGCCGCGGCGTGCTTGGAGCAGTGCACCAACGTCGATGACTGCGACTCTCCCAACATCTGCCACCCCTCCCACCCCCACTGCGTACCGCCGGAGTACTAGAGCGCTCGATGACCATCAACGCCGCGCTCGACTCGGCCGGCGTCTTTCTCGCGGAGGGCGATCTCGCCGGCGCCGCGGCGCGGCTCGCGCGCCTTTTTTAGCCACGGCATCTCACGTCGAGCAGGATCTCGGGCGTTCCAGTCAGCGGGCCCGGCGCCGGGTCAGGCCCACGCAGAGCAAGACGACGCCCGCGAGCAGGGCCGGCGCTTCGGCGGGCGTGTTGCAGCCGCAGCCGGGCGTCCGGTAGCCGTCGTCCTCGCTGCCAGTGCCGTCCGTGCCGAGATCCTCGTCGCCTCCCTCGCCGTTCTCGGTGGCCAGGCCCTCGCGGCGCAGGTTTCCGAAGGGCCCTATCTCGACCTCGCCGGGCTCGTCTCCGTCGCACGGCGGCTCTCCCGCGCTGCAGTCGCCCCATTCGCCTGCGTCGCAGGTCGACTCGCCGGCGCCGCACTCGGTCTCGCACGGCTCCACGATCCCGTCGACCACTCCGTCGCAGTCGTCGTCCACGCCGTTGCAGGTCTCGGCCGACACCTCGAGCGCGATCTCCTCGAGCGCCGCCAGAAGCCCGTCCGCGGCGTCCGCCTGGAAATAGCAGTGCTCGCCCGCGAGGTCTTCGCCGTCGGGGTCGCAACCTGCTTTCGCGGTTCCGGCCGCCTCGGCCATGCGATTGAGCGTGAGCACGTCCACGCCGTCGCCGAACCCGACGACGTGCACGGTCATGCCGGCCTCCGTCAGCGCGCGCACGGAGTCGACCGGCGTGAACCGCGTGGAGGCATCGTACGGGCTGCACCACTGCCAGCCGTCCGTGAGAACGAGGACGTGGGGATCCCGGGAACCCGCCAGGGGCTCGTGGGCAGCCGCCACGTCCAAACTCTGCGCCATCGGCGTCCAGTTCCCCGCCGCCGGCGGGGGCTCTGCGAGCTCCTCGAGAATCTCGGCGCCCTTGTGCGGGCCGACGTCCACCTGGACCGTTCCGGGCGAGCACTCCGCGGGATCCGGGAACGCGAGCAGGCCGAAGTCGATCGAATCCTCGTAGGCGCCGAGCACCTCGCCGAGCGCGTCCACCGCGATGTCCCACTTCGTCACGCCGTCGATCTCGTACGTCATGCTGCTGGACCGATCGAGGACGACGAGAAGCTTCCGCGGGTCGCATTCCTGCGCGACCGCGAGGGAAGGCAGGACGAGGAGCGACAGGATCGCAAACGCGCGCATGACGCACTGCGTTGCAACCCGCGTGCCTCTCGCCATGCATGGAAAACCGGAGCAACATCGCGCCCGGCCATCCGCCGCGCCGGCTATCGCAATAGCCGGTCCTGGGGACGACAGACCACGTGCGCCGATTCCCCATCCCCGTCCTGTTCTTCCTGTCGGGCGCGACCTCGCTCGTGTACGAGACCGTCTTCGCCAAGGAGCTCGGCCACGTTTTCGGCGTGACCGCTTACGCGGCGACCACGGTCGTCGCGTCTTTCATGGGCGGCATCGCCGCGGGCGCTCGCTTCCTCGGGCCACTCGCGGATCGCCCCGGGCGCTTCGTCCACTCCCCCTTGCGCCTCTACGCCTTCCTCGAGCTGGCGATCGGCCTGTACGTCCTCGCGGTCCCCGCGCTCGTGTCCGCGGTGACCCCCGCCTACGTCGCCGCCTGGCGAGCGACCGGCGGGAGCCTGGGCGCCGTGACGACGGTGCGCGTGCTCCTCGCCGGCGCAGTCGTCGCCGTCCCGACGTTCCTGATGGGTGGGACCCTGCCGGCCATCGTCCGTCACGCCGGCTCGGGCGCCGCGCGCCTGTACGCGTGGAACACCTTCGGCGCCGCGACCGGCGTGCTCGCCGGCACGTACCTGCTTCTTCCCCGGCTCGGCATCTCCGGGACGATCTTCGCGACCTGCGCAGTCAACGTCGCGATCTTCGCCGTCGCGCTCGCGATCGATCGGAAGGGCGAAGCCGTGGGCGACGTTCGCCGATCGGACCAGCCGTCCGACGAGACGTCCCGTGCGCTTCTGCTCGCCGCCGCCGCCAGCGGCTTCGTCGTCCTCGCCTGCGAGGTGCTCTGGACGCACCTGCTCGCCGTCGTGATCGGCAACAGCGTCTACGCCTTCGGGATCATGCTCTTCACTTTCCTGGCGGGCCTCGCCGGCGGCAGCGCGCTCGCGGGGCGCTTCGCGACTTCGCGAGAGCGCGCGGTCAAGGCCCTGGTCCGCTCCCAGGCCCTCGCGGGCGTCGTCGCGCTCGGGATCCTCCCCTTCTGGGACGATCTGCCCCACGCCTTCACGCTGCTGCCGCTGTCGGCGCAGACCTTCGGCCGCCTCGAGCTGGTCCGCCTCGGCGCCGCGGTGACGCTGCTGGGCGCCCCGACCCTTCTGATGGGCTTCGCGTTCCCGCTCGTATTGCAGCTCGTCGGGACCAGCGGCCGCGCGATCGGACGCGTCGCCGCCTGGAACACCGGGGGCGCCATCGCCGGAAGCCTGCTCGCCGGTTTCCTGCTCTTGCCGGCCCTCGGCTCGCACACCTTGGCCGTGACTCTCGCGCTGGCCCAGGTCGGTCTCGCGGCCGCGCTCGGGCTCTTCTTCGCGCCGCGGCAGCCTCGCGTCGCGATCGCCGGCTGCGCGGTCGCGATTGCCGTCGTCCTCCTCTCGCCGCCGTGGGACCTGAGGGCGCTCACCTCGGGCGCGAACGTCTACGGGTACGCCCAGAACGCGCGAGCGGCGCTCCTTTCCATCGAGGAGGACGTGCGCGGCGGCGTGACGTCCGTCACGAGGAATGGCCGCGAGACGACCCTCTGGACGAACGGGAAATTCCAGGGGAACGACGGCGCCGAGATGCCCGCGCAGGAGCGGATGGGGCACCTCGTCATGCTCTTCGCGAAGCCCCGCGCCCGCGTCCTGGTCATCGGCCTGGGCACCGGGACGACGCTCGGGACGACGCTGCGCTACGACGTCGCCTCGGCCGACGTCGCGGAGATCGCCCCGGGCATCGTCCGCGCCGCGAAGGCGCACTTCGCCCGCGCGAACGACGGCGCGCTCTCCGACCGACGCGTGACGATGCACGACGCCGACGGTCGCAACTTCCTGCTCCTCGAGGACCGGCAGTGGGACGTGATCCAGGCGGAGATCAGCTCGATCTGGTTCGCGGGCGCGGCCGACCTCTTCAACGTCGAGTTCTTCCGCCTCGCGCGGCGACGTCTCGCCCCGGGCGGCGTCATCGAGATCTGGATCCAGCTCCACCACATCGAGCGCGAGTCCGTCATGATGGCGATCTCGGCGATGCGCGAAGCGTTCCCGCACACGACGCTGTGGCTCGCGGAGTACCAGGGGCTGCTGGTCGCATCGGATCGGCCCCTGCGCGCCGACTGGGGGCGGTTGCGCGCGAACGAGGCGCGGCCCGAGGTCGCGGAGACGCTGCCGCGCGTGCCGTTGCGCTCGCTCTTCACGCTGCTGGGCCAGGAGGTCGCCGGCCCCGACGCGCCGATGCGCTACCGGAAGCTGCTGCGGAAGGCCGGGCTGCCGCCGTACTCGACGGACGACAACCTGCGCCTCGAGTTCGACACGCCGCGCGGAAACGTGCTCGGGTGGAACCTGGACGGGAACCTGCGCATCTTGCAGTCGTTCTCGCGGGGCCGCCCGCGCCGCGTCGCCGGGATCCCCGGAGGATGGGAGGGCGCGGAGGGTAGGCTCGCCGCCGGGTACGCTGCGATGGGCGCCAGGAGACCGAGCGAGGCGGTGCGGCGTTTCGATGAGGTCGCGCGCGATTTTCCCGGGACGGACGCCGCGCGGCGGGCAACCGAGGCGCTCGAGCGCATCCGGACGCGAAGGACGGTGTGGAAGTGAAAAAACTGCGATCCCTGGCGGGCATCGTCGTCCCGGTCGCCTTCTTCGGCGCGGTGGGCGCGTACGTGTGGAGCGCGGACGGCGGGTCCGAACTCTCGAACGCCGACCGCGAGATCGTGGCGGCGAACGTCGTCCACGACCTTCCCGCGGGCGCCCGCGCGATCGGTGCGAGCTTTGGCCAGGGGCTGGAGCTCGCCGCGGCGCTGCCGGAGTCCGAGTCCGCGCTGCCCGGGGAGGAGACGAAGGTCGTCCTGTACTGGCGGGCCTCGGCGCGCGTGGAAGGTCCGACGAAGGTCTTCGCGCACCTCGACGGTCCGGATGGGACGCGGCAGAACCTCGACCACCACCCCGTCTACGGCCTCCATCGGGTGCAGGACTTCCGGCCGGGCGAGATCGTGCGCGACGAGCTGTGGATCGCGTTCCCCGCCCGGGCCGCGCGCGGCGAGTGGGTGCTGTGGGTGGGCCTCTTCTCCGAGGAAGCTCCGTACGCGCGCCTCGAGGTGGAAAACCCGACAGAGGTCACCACGGACGGCGCCGACCGCGTGCGTGCCGCCGCCTGGGAAGTGAGGTAGCGTCGGCGCATGCGAACGATGATGCTTCTGGCGGCGGGTCTGGCGGGTTGCGGCGACGATTCGGACGACTTCGGCGACGCGGACTCGGACTCGGACACGGACACCGACTCGGACACGGACGGCGATACCGACACCGACACCGGTTCCGGCACGGGCACCGACTCCGACACGGACACGGGCACCGGCGACGATTGCGGGACCGAGGTACTCCCGACGGACGACATCTTCGGCACCGAGGGGATCGCGATCGCGCCGGACGGAACGCTCTACTACTCGCAGAGCGAGGCGGTCGGCCGTCGCGTTCCGGGCGGCGCCGTCGAGGACGCATGGGTGCCGCTGCCGGGCGCCGACACGGTCTGGGGCCTGGTCCTGGGCGACGACGGGATGCTCTACGTCGGTTCCCCGTCGACGCAGACGGTCTACCGGATCGACACCGCCGCCGCGCCTGCGACGGCCGAGAACTTCGTGACGGGCGCCGGCGCGCCGAACGGCCTGGCGATCGCGGCGGACGGGACGGTGTACTGGTCGGACTTCTCGGGCGGCCGCGTGTACCGCGAGGACGGCGGCAGCCGCGCGGAGGTCACGACGAGCGGCATCCCCCAGGCGAACGGGATCCTCTTCGACGACGACGGGACGCTGCTCGTTCTCTCCTACGGCAGCGGAAACATCTACCGGCTCACGCTCGCGGGCGGCGTCGAGACGGACCGCGTGCCCGAGGCGACGGTGGACGGCGCGCTCGACGGCATCGGCATGGACGACGCCGGACGGATCTACGTGACGGACAACGGCCTCGGCCGCCTGCTCCGCCTCTCCGCCGACTTCGGCCCGGAAGAGGAGATCGGCAACGGGATGCCGCAAGCCGCCGGCATCGCCTGGGGCAAAGGCGCGCTGCGCTGCGAGGACGTGTACGTCGCCTCGGGGGGGACGCTGGGGATCTACAACGGCGACACCCCCGGCCGTCCGTAGCAGGCGTGCGTCGGAGGGGGCGACGCCGGCCAGGGTTAAGGACGCGATGCTCGCCAGGATCGACGCGGCCGCGGCCGTCGTGCACTCGACCGACCGCACCGACGACCGGACGCTCGCGGACGTGCAGAGCTTCGATGACGCCGTCGATGCGGTGCGGTCTGCGGTGGCTGCCCTCGGCGAGTAGAAGCGCCACTTTCGCAGCGGCCGGTGGGTCCGCACCTGCTTCGTCAGAAATCGCACTACCCCGTCGAACGACGGTTGCGCACGATCATGCGCAACGCGCGACTCTCCCACCTCTTTTCCCCTCGCACGTGTTGCCGACCGTGCCACCATTCAATTCATGTTCGTTCGGCATTGGACGCTCCTCGTCGGGGTCTTCGCGGTCGCGAGTGCATGCGGCGACGGAGCGGATCCGGACGCCGCCGACGAGGGCGGCGGTCCGGACTCGGATTCGGACACGGACTTCGCCTCCGACACCTCGGAGGCCTGCGACGCCGATGGGGACGGCGCGACGGCGATCTCGTGCGGAGGGGAAGACTGCGATGACGGGGACCCGACCACGCGTCCCGGATCGGTCGACGGCTGGGAGACGACCACGATCGACGAAGAATTCGGCGGGTTCACGTCGATCGCCGTCGACTCCGACGGAGCCGCGCACATCTCGTACGCGCCCGAGGACGACGCGGACGACCTCGGCGCCGTAGACGTCCGCTACGCGACCGACGCGAGCGGGTCGTGGGCGATCGAGGTCGCTGATCCGGGCGGGCAAGCCGACTTCTACACAGCGATGGCGATCGATCCTGCCGGGTTCGTCCACGTGGTCTACGCCGACGACCGCGGCGAGCTCCGTCATCTGACGAGAGAGGAGGGGGGCTGGACGAGGGAGGTCTTGCGGACCGAGGACCTCGGCTGGGGATGGCCCTCGCTGCGAATCGAAGAGTCGGGCGTCCTCCACGTCGGCTACGCGCTCGGCCAAGCTCCTCCGGAGGGCGGAGTCTTCGAGTGGAGTGTTCTGCACCTCGTGAACGCAGGCGATGGCTGGACGACCGAATCCCTGCAGCCGGACGACGACGTCGGCAACGCGTTCGGCTTGGCCCTCGGCGCGGACGGACGCGTCGACTTTCTTTACAGCGACTGGACGCACGCCGACAATCGCTACGCTACGAACGCCTCGGGCGCGTGGGAGACGACTAGCATCGGCGAGGGCAGGCTCGACCTCGTCTGTCCGGAAATCGACGCGTCCGGCACCGTCCATGCCGCGATGCTCTACGACTGGGTACCGTCGTATGCGACGAACGCGGGAGGGACCTGGACGATCGAGCCCATCGGAGAGCGCAGCTACATGCCGAGCCTCGGGCTCGCGCTCGACGCCGCGGGCGCCGCGCACGTGTGCTACCAGAGCGGCAGCGACCCGGGCGACCTGCACTACGCGACCAATGCGTCCGCCAAGTGGACGGACGAGATCGTGGAGCTCGGCGACACGGCGACCGGACGCTGGTGCTCGATCGGCGTCGCCGCGGACGGCGTCGTCCACATCGCCTACGACGACTCGACCCACCTCTCGTTGCGTCACGCGCGCGGCCGGCGCGCGGACGGTATTGACCAGGACTGCAACGGCGCCGACGGGTAGATCGCGGGGAGCAGCGAACGGGGCTCCGCCCCAGCCCGACGAGGCGTATGGCGGGCGCGCAAGCAGGCAAGCTTGACTCGATTGTGACGGTCCCCGTGCCTAAAGGACTCTGGAGGACCGGGACGGTGCTATGGCGCCCGCAGGCTCGCGATGATCTTGACGACCTCGGGGAGCCGGGCCTGCAGGGCCTCGATGGCGGAGGGGACGTCGCGTGCGCCGGGGGCGGATTCGTAGCGCAGGACGCAACGGTCGGCGCCCTCGGCCCAGGCGAACCGGAAGACACCGGCGAGGGCCAGGCCGATGCGCACGACGGGCATCTTGCCGGGCACCGGACGCTTCGCCCGGACGGGGACGGCGGAGGGAACCTGGGCGGCCGAGCGGGTGACGTTTCCCACGCGCGGGCCGATGCGCGCGGCGCCCGTCTGCAGTCCCTGATCGTGCGCGACCGGCGCCGCGCGATCGAGCAGGTCGGCGACCGTCGGCGCCTCGTGCAGCGGGATGCAGGCGATCCGATAGGTGCCCCCCGTCTCGTCGACCGCGTCGGGGGGAAGCCCGACGGCGCCCGGGCCAGGCGCGCGGAAGGAATCCGGCGTGCCGGCGACGAAGCGCGAACCGATCGGTCGCTGCGGCCCGAGCGGGGGGTCGTGCGAAAGGCCCGCGAGCCAGGTCGGGGGCTCGGGATCCGGCGGGGCGGCGGAGGCCTCGAGCAGGGCGGCGGAGGCCAGGATGTCGTCGACCGACGGATCGGGCTCGCCGTCTCCCTCGCAGCGGACGACGACGAGCCCGCTAGCTTCTCCGAACGCTTGCAGGCGCACCCAGCGCCCATCTCGCGCGCCGCGCGCCTCGAAGCCGACCCGCCCGTTGCGGGAGAGCGCGGCGCTCCCATCGAGATCGAAGGAGGCTCTCAATCCCCGGATCTGCAGGCCTGCCCGATCTACGACGTCCATCTGCGGGGCCGTCACGACGCGCTGGTACTCGCACTTTGCGGGCGGAGATGCGCGCTGGCAGGTCGCGGACTCCGGCGTCCAGCCTTCGGGGCACGCGAGGGGACCGCGCGGCGGCAGCTCGGGGGCGGCGGTCCGTGGGGTCGGTTGGACTCGGGGAGCAGGCTCGGGCGCAGGCGCACCCGAACACGCGAGCAGAAGGATCGCGCCGAGGGGCGCCGGCATCACGAAGGGGACGTTAGGGGAGCGGCGCTTGGAAGGAAAGAGCTGCCTGGCCGTTACTTGCAGACGCCGATGACGCACTCCAGGCCTTCGTCGCAGACGACGCCACACCCGCCGCAGTTTTCCGGATCGGAGGTGGTGTAGCTGCAGGTGCACCCGTTGCAGCAGCGGGAACTTCCGTACCCGCAGTCGAGCAGGTCGGTGCAATAGCAGGTGCCGGTGTCCGTTTCCGAGCCCGTGTCGCTGCGGGTGTCGGTGTCGGTGTCCGCATCGGTGTCCGCATCCATGTCGGCATCGCCGCCGCCGTCTCCATCGTCCGCCGTGTCGCCGCACGCGCACAGGCACGCGGCGATCACGGCGGAGAGAACGAGGGAGGTCGTCGTCACGGGGGGAATCTCAGGGGGACGGGAGAGGAGAAAGTGCGACGGAGCTACCCGCCGACCGCTACGCAATCCCCCTTGCCGTTGCACTCGGTGCCCTCGGCGCAAACGGTCCCGCACTCGCCGCAGTTCGCGTTGTCGAAGAGCAGATCGACGCAGCAGCTGTCGCAGCAGGCGTCGTCCTTGTACATGCAGTCGGCGGGCTCCGAGCAGGCGCCGTAGCCGCCGCAGCCGTCGTCGGTGCCGGTGTCCGTGTCGGTGCCGGTGTCCGTGTCGGTCCCGGTGTCCGTGTCGGTCCCGGTGTCCGTGTCGGAACCCGTGTCCGTGTCGGAGCCCGTGTCCGTGTCCGAGTCCGTGTCGGCATCCGTGTCCGAGTCGGTGTCCGCATCGGTGTCGCCGTCCGTGTCCGAGTCGGTGTCCGTGTCGGCGTCGCCGCCGTCGCCTGCGTCCGAAGTGACGACGCACGTGCACGCGCTGAGGCCCAGCGCGAGCGCGACGATTGCGAGCAAGCCCAAGTTCTTCATGTTTGCCATGGTTTTCCGGTCTCCTTGTGGTGTGGTTTCGCCCCTTGGACGGGGCAAGACGCCCCGGAATTTACCATGGCCTCGGGGTCGGACCCCAATTTGCACCCGGATTCCGGTAGGATTCCGACCCCTTGGACCCCCGGGACGTGACCCCGATCGTGGACGCCGCCCGCCGCGCGGGCGCCGAAGCGGCCGAGGCTCGGATCGAGCGTGTCGTCCACCGCGAAGTCACGGTTCGCAGCCTCGAGGTCGAGTCCATCCGCGAGGAGGAGGACACCGGGTTCGGCGTCTCCGTGTGGATCGGCGGCAACGAGGGTTTCGCGTCGAGCCCCGCCCTGGACGCGGACGCGATCCGCCGCACGGTCGATCGTGCGATCGAGGCCGCGCGGGCATCGGCGGCCTCGCGCGCGATGCCGCACACGCCGGCCCTTCCGGAGGTCAGGGGCGAATGGCGGACGCCGATCCGTGCCGACGCGCTCGAGGTGCCGATCTCCGAGCACGTCGACCTGCTGACCGCCGCGGCGGCCGCGTGCCTCGCCCGTCCGAAGATCGCGCTCGCGCGCGCGAGCCTCGCGGCGTGGCGCTACGAGCGGGCCTACGCGAACACGGCCGGCGCATCGATCGTCCAGACCGTCCACGAAACGGGCGCGCAGCTCGTCGCGACCGCAGGCGACAAGGGCGAGATCGAGTGCCGCAGCTACCCGACCTCGCTCTTCCACTGGCGCGCGGCGGGGCAGGAGTTCGTCGACGAGCTGGATCTCGTCGGCCACGCCCACGAAATCTGCGAGGAGGCGGCGCGCCTCTTGACCGCGCCACAGTGCCCGCGCGAGCGCACGACCGTCCTGCTCGGACCGTACATGATGATGCTGCAGATCCACGAGAGCATCGGCCACCCGCTCGAGCTCGACCGGGTCTTCGGCGACGAGAAGGGGTTCGCCGGCGCCAGCTTCGCGACGCCCGACCGGCTCGGGACGAAGTACGGCTCGGAGCTGCTGTCCGCCGTCGTCGATCCCACGCTCGCCGGTGCGATGGGCGGCTACGCCTGGGACGACGAGGGGACGGCCGCCGCGCCGCGACCGGTCATCGAACGCGGTGTGCTCGTCGACTACCTGTCGAACCGTGAGAGCGCGGCGCGCCTCGGCCACGCCCCGACCTCGTCGATGCGCTGCGTCGGCTGGAAGCACAAGCCGATCGTCCGGATGTCGAACCTGTCCGTGTTGCCCGGGACCTCCTCCCTCGATGGGCTGATCGGCGGGATCGAGCGCGGGATCCTCGTCGAGCACTCGACCTCCGGTTCGATCGACGACAACCGCCTGAACTTCCAGTTCGGCGCGGAGATCGCCCGCGTGATCGAGGACGGCCGCTTGACGGGTGCGCTGCTGCGGCGCCCGTCCTACGCCGGCAGGACCCCCGAGTTCTGGGCGAGCCTCGACGGCCTCGGCGACGCCTCGACCTGGCGCGTCGGAGGAACGCCGAGCTGCGGCAAGGGGCAGCCCCTGCAGATCGCCCACGTCTCCCACGGATCGCCCGTCGGGCGCTTCCGGGACGTGCAGGTCGGCGTCTAATGGATCGCGAGATCCAGGGCGTCGTCGAACGCCTCCTCGCGGGTGCGTCGAGGCGGGGAATGGCCGCCAGCGTCTGCGCGATCCGCGAGGAGGGGAACCTCACGCGCTTCGCGAACAACGAGATCCACCAGAACGTCTGCCAGGAGGACCTGGTCTTCACGGTGCGCGGCTGCCGAGCGGGGCGGCTCGCGACGACGCGTTTCCACGGCGCCGACCTCACGATGGCAGATCGCGCGCTGGACCGACTCGAAGCACTCGTGAAGGTCGTGCCACCGATCGAAGGATTCGTGGGCTTCGCAGAGGGCGCGCGAGGCCTCGAGGTCTCGCGGGCGGCGCCGGGAACGATCGCAACGACCCTCGGCGACAAGGCCGGGCGCATCCGCGACGTCCACGCGCTCGCGAAGAGCCGCGGGACCCAGACCTACGGCGCGTTCGTGACCGGGCGCATGCTCCTGCACGTCGCGTCCACGACCGGAACGAGTGCGACGCTCGAGGCGACGGACGCGACGTTCGAGGTGATCGCCGCGCGCGGGGCGCGATCGGGCTACGCGCAGGCGTCGTCCGTCGACGCCTCGGCCGTGGACGTGATCGGCGCCTCGGCAGAAGCCGTCGAGAAGGCCGCGGCCACGCGGCCGCCGGAAAAGATCGCGCCCGGCGAGTACGAGGTCGTCCTGGCGCCGTACGCGGTGGAACCGATCGTCGATCAGGTCGGGTACTACGGGGCCGGAGGGCGGTCCCACGTCGACGGCGTGTCGTTCCTGCTCGGTCGCGAGGGGGCGCGCGTCTTCGCCGACGGCGTGACGCTCGCCGACGACGGGGGCGACCCCGATCGCTCGCTGCCGATGCCGTTCGACGCGGACGGCGTGCCGAAGGACCGGGCAGTCGTGATCGATCGCGGTGTGTTCCAGGGAGCGCTGCACGACCCCCTGTCCGCGCGGCTCGCGAAATCGCCGCCCTGCGCGTCGAACCGATCGACGGCGGGCATGTTCGATTTCTTCGGGTCGCCGCCGATGGCGACGAACCTCGTCGTCTCCGAAGGTTCCGTCCCGGCGCACGGCCTTTGCCGCGGCATCGCACGGGGCCTCTACGTCACGCGCCTGTGGTACGTGCGCATGCAGGATGCGCCGCGCGGCGTGTCGACCGGCATGACCCGCGACGGGACGTTCCTCATCTCGGACGGCGAGATCGGCCCGCCCGTCGAGGACCTGCGCTACACGCAGCCCCTGGGCGAACTCCTCTCGCGCGTCGTCGCGGCCAGCGACTCGGGAAAGCTCCTCTCGCCCACGGCCTGGTTCTCTCCGCGCGTCCGGACGTCGACGTTCGCGCCGGCGATGCGCATCGCCGGGATGAGGTTCACCTCGTAGCCGTCTCCGGATACACTGATGTTCGATGGGGAGAGCGTCGGCGCTGCTCGCGTTCGCGTCCGTGGGGGCCGGATGCGACTGCCTGGGGTACGCCGTCCACCTCGTCGACGCCAGCGGGACGGACGCTGCCGGGACGGAAGGAGATGCGGCCGAGCCCCCGGACGATCCCCGCCGGCCGGGCCGGACGCTGGACGCCGCGCCGGACGCGGAGGCGCCCCCCGAGCCGGCGCCCGAGGATGCCGCCCCGGAGGACGCCGCCCCGTGCGACCCGGTCGACGAGGGCCCCGAATGGGACGACGCGGAGTGGAACACCGAGGTCCCCGACCAGGACGGGGGGCAGTACACGTCGGTCGCGGTGGGAGCAGACGGCGTCGTCCACATCACGTACTTCGACAAGGAAGACCACTCGCTGCGGCATGTATGGGGCGGACCGGGCGACTGGCACCAGGAGACGATCGACGACGACGGCGCGGGGTCGTGGACGTCGCTGGAGATCGACGCGGACGGAGCGCTGCACGTCACGTACTCGACGCCGGGCGTGGTCGAGCTGCGCTACGCCACGAACGGGAGCGGCGCGTGGACGACGGAGGTCCTCGAGGGCGAGGGCAACCCGGGGGCGTGGACGTCCCTGGCGCTCGACGCGGACGGCGCGGCCCACGTGTCGTTCCAGTTCACCTCGCGCGGAGATCTCGGATACGCCTCGAACGCGTCCGGTGAGTGGGTCCTCGAGACCGTGGACTGGCCCGGACAGACCGGCGCGTACTCCAGCCTCGCCCTGGACGCGGGCGGGGGCGTCCACATCGCCTACCTCGACCAGACGGTCTTCGCCGTCCGATATGCGACGAACGCGACGGGCGCCTGGATGACGCAGACGATCGACGACGACGGCACGCTCCCCGCACTGGCGATCGACTCCTTCGGAACCGAGCACCTGCTGTACTACTCCATCGCCGACGAGGAGATGCACGCACGCAGGACGGAGTGCGGCCTGTGGAGCGAAGAAGAAGTCGTCGCCCCGGGGATCCCGCAGACGTCGACCGCTCTCGCCGCCTCGCCGGACGGGACCGTGCACGCCGTGTTCGACATCGTCGACGGCGTCGGGAGGGATCTGCGGGGCCTGCAGCACTACGTCCGCGGATCGTCGTGGAGCCGGACCGGCATCGGCGGCATCGGCAAGTACGTCTCGGTGGCGGTCAGCGCCGACCTCCGGGTTTCCGTGAGCGCGTGGGCTCAGGGACCGGACGAGCTGCTCTATCTGTGGCGCGATCCGGAGTGAACTTGCATCTCAGTGAATGACGACGCGCGTCCCTGCGCCTGCGCCGGCGATCACTCCGTGGAATCCTTCCGTCACCGGGGGATCGCTCCAACCAAAGAGCCAGCGCGCGTCCGGCGGCGAGAGGTTGACGCAGCCGTGGCTCCGGACGCCGCCGAAGCTGCGGTGCCAGAAGGCGCCGTGCAGCGCGAGCGAATCCTTGAGGTACATCGTCCACGGCACGTCCTCGATCGAGTAGGCCTCGTCGGGCGAGGTCGGGTCGTCCATCGTCGCCGTGACGTGCTTCGACTGGATCCGGTAGGTCCCCGTCGGCGTCTCGAATCCCGCACGGCCCGACGCGACGAGCGTCGCGTACACCGGCGTGGTCCCCTCGTACGCGACGAGCGTCTGCGCGGCGAGATCGACGTCGATCCACTTCTCCCCCTCGCGCAGCCCGCGCGGCGGCTCGCGCCGGCGTACGAGGACGGCGTTCTCGCTGCGAACGACCGTCCCATCGTTCAAGTTCAAGAGGCTCCCGTCGGCGTCGCCCGCCGGGAAGAACGTCGTCAGGCGCTTGAGACGGCTCGCGCGCACGAGTCGGTCGCCCGCAGCGCGTCGCAGCGAATCCACCCCCGCGCGCGCGAGGAACGCGACCGGAAGGTTGCGCGCCTCCGACAGCCGCACCCCGTGAAAGGTCGGCGCGCGCGCCGGGATCACACGGTCCGCGCGCACGAAGCGGTTGCGCACCGTCCGGTAGAAGGTGCGCCCGGCGTCCGTCACACGCCCGTCGATCGACAGGAAGAACCCGTCCAGCAGGACCGCCTCGACCAGCTCTGGCAGTCGGCGAGCCTCTTCGGGTTTCGCCTCGGCCGCCGCGGATTCGGCGGCTCGCTCGGCCGAGGACTCGGGGTCCGTCGCCGCCTCGGCGGACGGTGGCGGCGGCGTCTCGCCCGAAGACACCTCTGCCTCTCGTGCGGCCTCGGGTGCGCCCTCGACAGGCGCCGCCGTAGCGGTGGCCTGCTCGTCCGTCGTCTCGAGCGCTTGCTCCACGGTGGGGAGCCTCGCCCGGAGCGTTGCGGCCTCGGCGGCGGCCTCCTCCTCGCGCGTCGGGATCCGGTAGAAGCTGAGAGTCCCGTCCGACATGACGGACCCGTACGCGTACGGCAGCGCGGCGTCGAGCCGCGCCGGCGCGGGCGACGGCTGGAAGTCCACTGGCTCCGTGCCGACGAGGACGCCGCGACCGTCGCACACCCATCCGCCGAGCTTCGACTCGTGCCAGCCGCGCTCGCACCCCCTGCGCGACCCTCGCGGCTTCACGCGGAACCTCGTGCCGCGCCGCAGGTAGCCGACGACGCGCGAAGTCCGGCTCGGCTCCTCGTGCACTTCCGTCACGTGCTGGTACGCGATCGCATGCATGGCGAACGGGTCGGGCGCAGGCGGACGTCCTCGCGGTATCGGCGCGGGCTCCCGGGGCGCCGTCGGCCGTGCGGTCGCGGCGACGACCCCGGGCGACGCCGACGTCGGCGCCGGATCCTGGGGCGCCACGACGCTCGGAACATCTGGCTGGATCTGTGATCGATCTGCGTCCGTCTCGATCTGGCCCGATCCGCAGGCATCGCCGAACAGGACCAGCCCGATCCAGAGGTGTCGCATCTGCACCTACATGCCACTACCTCCGGCGGCAGGTCCAGAAAACGGCGGGCGCGGACATAGAAAAAGCGAGAGCGACACTCGGCATGTGGGGGGGGCACACGCTCGAACGCCGCTCTCGCCAGAAGCAGGGTAGAGCAATGGCCGTGCCAGGCGTTTTCGCCTTTCGATCTCGCAATCGAGGCCCCGGAAGGCCTTTCACTGTAGCAATGGATCTTTCAGATGTGAACGAAAGGCTAGGGCTTGCCGCGGAGCGGCGGGGGCGGCTCGGAGGAGCGCCGCTCACGAACGGAATCCCTGTGGACTCGACCCGCAACCGCGACGATTCCGCCCCGTTTGATGAGGTTTTCCGCGATCACGTCCGCGTCGATCTGCTCCGGCCCGCCGAGGTTCTCCGGAGTATCAGGGGGGTCCGTTCGCACCGTTACCGGTCCTCTCTCCGTCTCCCGGGTGATCACCCCAGCAACCCTCGTGCCACTCGCCATGGATCGCGTCGCGTCGCCGCCCGTCCGTACGGGCCATGGACGTCACGCTGGTGCTCACGCACGACTGCAACCTCGCGTGCGGCTACTGCTACATGGGCGGCCACTTCCGGCGCCGCATGTCTCCCGAGGTCGCGGACCGCTGCCTCGATCTCGCCTTCGGCGGCGACGCCCAGAACGTCCAGGTGTCCTTCTTCGGGGGCGAGCCCCTGCTCGAGTGGGAGATGCTGGTCCGCGTCGCGACCGAAGCCCGACGCCGTGCCGGCCGTGAGAGTCGCCGCCTTCGCATGGTCGTCACCACCAACGGCACCCTGCTGACCCCGGAGCGCGCGCGCGTCCTCTCCGACCTCGACGTCTACGTCGCCCTCTCCATCGACGGCGATCGCGAGGCGCACGACGCCACGCGACCGAAGGCCGGAGGCGGCTCGTCTTTCGACGACGTGGTCCGCGGCCTGGACGCGCTCGTCGCCGTCGGCCGTCCGTTCGAGACGATCTGCGTCGTCGCCCCGCCGAACGTCGAGCGGCTCGGGCGCTCCGTCCGCTTTCTCTTCGATCGCGGCGTCCCGCGCGTGTCGCTCAATCCCTGCTACGAGGCAGCGTGGTCGCAGGCAAGCCTCGCGTCCTGGGAGCGCGGGCTCGAGGAATCCGCGGCCGTGATGATGGCGTGGATGCGCGCCGGCCGGCTCGTGTCCGTCTCCGTCTTCGACAACAAGATCCTCGCCGCGCTCAAGGGGGGCCTCGCCGCCGGCGACAAGTGCCCGCTCGGCGAAGGATCCGTCGCCGTTTCTCCGCATGGCTTCCTCTACGGATGCGAGCGACTCGTCGCCGAGGATGAGGATCCGCGCTTTCGCATCGGCCACATCGACACCGGAATCGTCGGCGCCGAGGTCACTTCGCAGAAGAGCGCGTGCGGGCCTTCGAACCCGGAGTGCAGCCCGTGCGGCGAGCGCGACCGCTGCGGCTCGTTCTGCGCGTGCGCGAACCTCGCGGAGACCGGATCGATGGGCGTCGCCGGCGGCGTGCAGTGCTGGCACGAACGCGTCACCGCGCGCGTCGCCGACCGCCTCGCCGAGGTGCTCTACGCCGAGGCGAACCCCGTCTTCATGCAGTGGTTCTACGGCCGCATGGGCGTGCTCCCGCAGGCGCCCGCGGACGTCCCCCGCCGCGCGCCGGCCGCGGTGCCGATGAAGGCACGCCTGCCGGTCCTCCAGCCGGGAGCCTTCTCATGAAGCGAAAGACCGCCCTCCGTCCGATCCGCAGGACGTCGTTGGCCGATCGGCAGGATCTCGTGACCGCATCCGCCGCGGCGCGGGCCTATCCGGACGCCCGCTCGCTGTCGGCCGCTCTGCAGCGCGCGGCCGCGCGCGCCGTGCGGGTCCTCGCGATCCCCGCCGTCGGCCTCGGCGCCGGCTGCAGCGCGCAGCCGACCGAGCTTCCGATCTCGCCGGTCGTGCAGATGCCGATCGGGAAGGTGGTCGAGGGACTCAAGCCGCCGATGCCGCTGACGGAGCTCGTACCGGTGCCGCACCCGATCCGGGAGACCTTCGTCCCGATCGATTTGCCCCCGCGACACCCGGACGTCGTTCCGCAGACGCCGGTGCCGCATCCGGATCCCATCCCGCTCGGCGGCGCGCGCGTTCCGGTGTCCCCCCTCGCCGATCCGCCGCAGGTCGAGGGCGGCGAGCGGCCCGTGCGTCCCGATCCCGAGACGATGCCCATCCGCGGCCGGATGTCCGTCGTGCGACCCGATCCGATGCCGGTCCCGGGCGGGATCCGCCCGAGCGAGCCGGTCAGCAGCGTCACGCCGCAGGACGTCCCCGTCCCGCGGACCCTGTCCGATAGGGCGCTCGAAGCGGCGCTGGCGTCGATCCGATGAAGGAGAAGGCAAAGAAGGTCGCCATCCGCCCGATCCGAAGGACGACGCCGCAGGAGTCTCCCGCGCTGGCGGCGGCGGCGCGTCCGGTCCACGCGTATCCGGACGCGAGCTCGTTCGCCGCCACGATCCGCGCCGCGGCCGAGCGCGCGATCCGGATCGCGGCGGTCCCGACCGCGGGCCTGCTCGCGGGCTGTGGCTCCGGATCGGGCGACGTCGTCCCCAGCCTGTCCCAGTTCCGCTTCGGCTGGGAGGGCCGGATCGGCACCGTCGTCGAAGGCCTGCGACCTCCCGAGGAACCGTACCCGATCGCCGGCGAGATGCCTGCGGTCCAGGTCTTTCCGGTTCCTGCGATCCCCGAAGCAGTCCCCCCGCCGGCCGTTCCGGATCCGGATCCCATTCCGGTGAGGGGACTCGTCGCGCCCGCGCGTCCGCCGCCTCCCCCGCCGCCCCAGCGGGAGTCGGTGCGCATCGTCGGCGACATGGCTGCCGTCCGGCCCTCCTCTCCGTCGTCCATGCGCCTCGCGGCGGGGTGGAACGCGCCCCGGACGCTTTCCGACGAGTCCCTGGCGGCGGCCCTCGCATCGATCCGGTAAGCTCCGGCGCGTGCGGGTCCCGATCGATCTCGTTCGCGAGTTCATCCAGAACCACGTCCCGTTCAACAAGCACCTCGGGTTCGAGCTCGCGACGCTCGAGGACGGATTCTGTCGCCTCGAGCTCGAGGCGCGGCCGGAGCACATCGGGGACCCGCTGCGGCCGGCGCTGCACGGGGGGGTGATCTCGACGATGTGCGATGCCGCGGGCGGCGCGGCCGTGTGGACGCGCGTGGAGCCGCTGGACCGCATCTCGACGATCGACCTGCGCGTGGACTACCTGGCACCGGGCAGGCTCGCCCGGCTCGTCGCCGAGGCGACGGTGATGCGCGTGGGCAACCACGTGGGCGTCGTGGACGTGCGCTGCTTCCACGCGGACACCCCCGACGAGACGATCGCGGTCGCGCGCGCCGTGTTCAGCGTCAAGCGTGGCGGGACCACGCTCGTCCCCTCGGAAAAGGTCGGGTCCTGACGCCGTCCGATCACCCGCTCGCCGGACCGGTGCAGGACTTCCTGCGCGATCTGCAGGACCGGATCACGACGCGCCTCGAAGCGCTCGACGGCACGGGGAAGTTTCGCGAGGACTCGTGGGATCGTCCGGGCGGCGGAGGCGGGCGCACGCGGGTCCTCGAGGAAGGCGCGGTCTTCGAGCGCGCGGGCGTGAACGTCTCCGCTGTGCACGGCGAGCTGCCCGCGGAGATGACGACGACGATGCCGGGGCGCGGCACCGCGTTCCTCGCGACAGGCGTCTCGCTCGTCCTGCATCCGCGCTCGCCCCACGTCCCGACGGTGCACGCGAACTTCCGGTTCTTCGCCCGCGAAGGTGCGGCGTGGTTCGGTGGCGGATCGGACCTGACGCCGTACTACCCGCGGGTCGAGGACGTCGTGCATTTCCATCGCACGCTTCGGCAGGCCTGCGACCGGCACGACCCGGCGCACTACGGTCGGTTCAAGAAATGGGCGGACGAGTACTTCCTGGTCAAGCACCGCGGCGAAACGCGCGGTGTCGGCGGAATCTTCTTCGACGATCTCGCGGCGGACGACGCCTCCTGGGCGTTCGTTCGGGACGCCGCGGACTGCGTCCTGCCGGCCTACGTGCCGATCGTGGAGCGCAGGCGCGATGACGCCTGGACCGAGAGCGAGCGCGCGTTCCAGCTCTTGCGGCGCGGCCGCTACGTGGAGTTCAACCTCGTGCTGGATCGCGGGACCCTCTTCGGCCTTCGCACCGCGGGTCGTATCGAATCGATCCTGATGTCGCTCCCGCCCCTCGTTTCATGGCGCTACGACCACGTCCCTCCGCCGGGCTCCGCCGAGGAGCGCGCCTTGAGCTTCCTGCGGCCGATCGACTGGCTAGCGATGGGCGACGGCACTGCCCCCGTTCCATCGGGGGACTAATCGTCGTCGAAGTCTTCGCCGTCGAACCGAGTCTTCTTGCCGCCGCCGCCGCGCTCCTTCTCGACGTCCGGCTTCTCCGTCCGCTGCTTGTCCGCGTCGCGACGTTCCTTGCGGCCGCGCGAGCTCGTCTGCTTTCCGCCGAACGGAGAAGGAGTCCCCGCGCTTGGCGGACCGCCGAAGGGTCTTCGGAAGCCGCCGCCGCCGCCCATGCCGCCACCTGCCCCGGGCGGACCGCCGAGGCGAGGTCCCCGAGGTCCGGGGCCGGATCCCGGAGGGCGCGCCTCGTTCACGCGCATCGGGCGCCCGCGCAGCATCTTCCCGTTGAGCTCCGTGACGGCCTGCGCCGCGTGCTCGTCCGAGCCCATCTCGATGAAGCCGAAACCCGCGGGTCGACCGGTGATCCGGTCGGACTTCAGGATGAGCGAAGCGACCGTGCGTCCGTTCTCCGAGAACAAAGCCCTGACCTCGGGCTCGGTGGCGTCGAACGGAAGATTTCCTACCCAGAGTCTGGTGCCCATGTGCGCCCGAGAGGTGCTCGCATCATACATGGGGCCGCGCGGGACACAAGGGCCCACCCAGCCGGCACGCGCTAGACTGTGCCCCGTGAACCTCGGCTCCCGGATCGCGCTCGCCCTTTCCCTTCTCCTTCTGGCCCGCACCAGCTCGGCGCAGACGCCGCCGCCCATCGTGAGCCCGACGCCGCCGCCGGTCGTCGTCCCGGTACCCACGGTCGTGCCGGCCGCGCCGCCCCAGGACGAGGCCCTCGCGTTTCGGCTCCGGCTGCTCGAGTCGAACTTGCTGACGCTGGACGCGATGGGATCCGGAAGCGGACGGCTCGTGTCGGGGATCGCGTCGATGGTCATCGGCGGCATCTTCGTAACGCTCGGCGCGACGCTCACCGACGAGACGCTCGGCGGGACGGGGCCCGGGAGCCACGAGGCGGCCAGCGGGGTCCGCGGGATCCTGTTCGTCTTCGGCGGCCTGTCGCTCGCGGACGGTCTCATCACGCTCCTGTTCATCCCCGACCTGGGCGACGCGGCGATCGAGTACCAAGCGATGCCGTACTCTCCGCGGCGCGCCGCCATCGCGAAGATGCGCTACGGGGAGCGCGCGCTGCAGGACTATGCGTCGCAGTCGCGGACCGACCGTCTCGTCAACGGAATCGGAGGGTCGCTCATCGGACTCGCCGGGATCGGCGCGATCCTCGTACTCGCCGACATCACGCCCGACAACAACCCGCTGATGTTCTACGTCTTCGTCGGATTCGGCGTGATCCAGGTGATCGGCGGCGTCATCGACATCGTGACCCCGTCGCGCGCCGAGCGCATGTGGGCGGCCTACGATCGGACGTCCCGCCTCAACCCAGTCCGCCGGCAGCGCGAGGCGCGGCTCGAGCCGGGCCTGGCGCCCGTCTTCTCGCCGAACGGACGGATCACGGGCGCTGTCTCCACGCTGGGAATCCGCTTCTGAGGTCACAAACCGGACGACCGTGGGGGCGGGTGCTACGATCCGAGCATGGATCTGCCGTCTTCGCGGCTTCGCGAGCCGCTCCTTCGCACCATGGACCGCAAGGACCACTGGGCCTGGCCGCTCTTCGCCCGGGGGGCAATCGACAAGGGCCGCATGCTCGTGCACTTCCAGCAGGAGTACGCGACGTACGTCCGCGACTTCCCGGTCCTGCTCGCTCGCGTCCTGGGGCAGGAGCCCCCGGAAGACGTCCGTCGCAGCCTGGCCGAGAACCTCTACGAGGAGCAGACCGGCGGGCTGTCGCGCCGCGTCTCGCACCCCGAGCTGTTCCTGCGGATGATGGACGGGCTCGGGTACGACCGCGCCCTCTTCGAAAACCCGGCGCTCCTTCCCGCGAGCGCCGCCTACAAGGAGTTCCTCCTTCGCGCCACGGCGCGTCCGCCCTGGCAGATCGGCGCGGCCGTCGCGACGATCTTCGTCGAGGGGAGCGTGAACGAGCGGGCCGTGATCGAAGGGCGCGCCGCACCGCCGCCGGCGGATCCGGAAGACGCCGTCCGCGCGCACCCGCTGGTCCGGGTCCACGGCGTCGAAGCGCGCTTCATGGATCTCGTCCGCGTGCATCGCGACGTCGAAGGTGGCCACCGCGACGACGCGTGGAGGGCGATTCTCGGCTACACGCCGCTGGCGCTCGAACGGCGCGTCGTCTCCTCGGTGAGGAAGGCGCTGAGACTGTGGCTCGCGTACCGCGACGGCGTGGTGGGTGCGATGGGCCTGCAACCGGGCGTGATTGACGAGGCGCGTCCCAGCCCGTAGCGTTTCTCTGCGGATGCACCGCCTGGCTCTCACGATCGCGCTGCTTGGCGCTTGCGCCACGGACCAGGGCCCCGCACGCCCGGGCGACGCGGACTCGGATTCGGACGTCGAATGGCCTCCTCCGATCGCGGCCGAGTACGCGGTGTCCACGGGCGACTGGACCGTGCCCGCGGGCGAGGAGCGATCGATGTGCTTCTTCGACGAGGTCGACGCCGACGGCGGCGGGCTCGCGATCATCCGGTACGAGGCCGAGATGCAGGAGCACAGCCACCACTTCAACATGGGCTACGTGCCTCGCGGCGCGGGCGTGGACCTGCCGCGGGGACTCGCCGAGTGCCAGTACGGCGACTACCTCCCCGTGTACCTGGCCGGATCGCAGTGGCCACAGGTCGCGATCGACCTGCCGGACGGCAAGGCGATCTGGCTGCCGGACGGAGCGATCGTCGTCCTCGAGGCGCACTTCGTGAACGCGACGGAGGCCGAGGTCCCGGCGCGCGTCGACGTCCGGATGACGGCGGTCGACCCGGACCTCGTGGTGGACTACGTGGGCGTCTACTTCAACCAGATGCGCAGCATCGAGGTCGGGGCCGGCACGACCGAGACCCTGCGTGCGCGCTGCCCCGCCGAGGAAGCGACGAACGTCTGGTTCCTGACGAGCCACATGCACCATTTCGGCGAACGCTTCGAGATCTCCCTCTACGACGACGCGCTCGGGACGACGGACCTGATTTACGAGTCCGACGACTGGTCGCATCCGGCGACGGTCGACCGCCGGGACGATCCGATCGCGATTGGCCCGGAGCAAGGATTCGAATGGTCCTGCCGCTACGCGAACCCGGGGCCCGAGCCTCTCGTCGGAGGCAACTCGGCCGAGACGGAGGAGATGTGCGTGATGGCGGCCTTCTACTGGCCGGACACCGGGCACTTCCAGTACTGCTACGCGCTGCCCGAAGCGACCTGACGCTTGACAGATACTGAACATGCGTTCCATACTGGACGCATGAACCAGTGTCCGGATTGCGGCGCGCCCGTCGTCCACGACTCGGGCTGCGAGCACTGCCCGCTGTGCGGCTGGAGCCGGTGCAGGTCGTGAGCCCGCCTCCGGATCGCTCGCGCACCGCGCTCCGGCGCCGATTGAAAGGTGCGCGCGGAAGCGCGCACCCCTACGGGCCTACGACCCGCACCAGGACACCTCGGGCGTGCATTGCCGAGGCCGGGTCGTGAGCGTCGTTCGCTGACCCGCCAACCTCAATGCCAATCGATCCTCCGGCGGATCTCGGAGGCCGGTCTATCCTCTGGTGACCGCGTGTGGCCGCGCTTCACGAAGAGCCGGATCAGCACGAATCCAACCACGAAGCCGCCGATGTGGGCCCACCAGGCCGTACCGCCGCCCTCCATCCCGAGGGCCCCGAGTCCCTGGAGTACTTGAAGGACGAACCACAGCAGGATCACGACGAACGCCGGGAGCTGCGCGATCTGGATGAAGACGAAGATCGGGATCAGCGTGACGATCCGCGCGCGCGGGTACAAGGACAGGTAGGCGCCGAGCACGCCCGCGATCGCGCCGGACGCGCCGATCATCGGGATCTTCGAAGAAGGATCGACGAGGAACTGTCCCGCCGCCGCGCCGGCCCCGCAGAGCAGATAGAAGATCGGATACCGGACGTGCCCCATCGCGTCCTCGACGTTGTCGCCGAAGATGTAGAGGAACCACATGTTCCCGATCACGTGCATCCATCCGCCGTGCAGGAACATCGACGTCACGACCGTGACGAACGCCTGAGGGTCGTTGCCCAGCCGCAAGGTCAGCGGCACGAGGCCCCACTGCTCGATGAAGGGGTCGCGGGCAGCCCCGAGGATCAGCTCCGAGAAGACGAAGGCGAGGCAGTTGACCACGATGAACACCGTGTTCACGACCGGGAAGGTCCGAGAAGGAAGCAGGTCGCGCAGGGGGATCATGCCGACGCGGCCTCTTTCGCGCGCCCGGCGTCCCCGAGCCAGAACCGGCGGACGTCCTCGAGATCGTCCACCCGCCGGGCGGGCGGCAGGGCCGCGAGAAAGCGGCGCCCATACCCCTTCGTCGTGATCCGCCGGTCGAGGATCGCGACGATACCGCGGTCCTTGCGCGTCCGGATGAGCCTGCCGAACCCCTGCTTGAGCGCGAGTGCCGCGGCGGGAACGTGGTACTCGAGGAACGGGTTCTTCCCGTCCTCCTCCATGGCGCGCGTGCGGGCCGCGACGATCGGATCGGTGGGAACGTCGAAGGGCAGCTTGTCGATGACGACGAGACGCAGCGCGTCGCCGGGAACGTCGACCCCCTGCCAGAAGCTCGAGGTCGCCACCAGGACCGCGTTGCCGTGCGCCCGGAACTCCTCGAGCAGCGCGTGTCGCGGCCGGTCGCCCTGGACGAGCACGCGCCGGCCGAGCAACTCCTGGAGTCGCAGGTGCACCGCCCGCATGTTCCGCAAGCTCGTCGTCAGGACGAACGCCCCGCCGCCGACGATCCCGATCAACGCCGCCGCCTCGTCCGCGACCGCGTCCGCGAACCCGGCATCGCGCGGGTCCGGAAGGTGCGTGGGCGTGTAGAGCACCGCCTGCGACGCGAAATCGAACGGCGACGCGAGGGAGATCTCCTCGACCTCGAAATCGATCCCGAGCCTGGCCTTGAGGAACGTGAAGCCATCGTCGCTCGACAGGGTCGCGCTCGTGAGCACCACGTGCGGCACGCGGTAGAAGAGCTTCTCGCGGAAGATCGCCGACAGGTCCACCGGCGATCCGCCGACCGCTCCCGCCGAAGCACGCCCCTCGGTCCAGAACACGAACGCCTTTCCTCCCGCGCCGCAGATCGAAGCCAGTTCCCCCTTGATCGTCGCCGCACGCCGTGCGCACTGCAGGACCGCCTCCGAGCGCGAGACCTCTGCTCGAAGGGCCGAGGCCAGCCCCTCGAGCGCGTCGTCCAGACGCGCGTACTCCTCGCCCATCCTTCGATCGAACTCCGACCGATCGAAGGGCGTCCGTCCCTCGCCGGCCGGCAGACGGGCGAACATCGCAGCACTCGCGGCGTCGACCTCGGAGAGGACCACCGCCGCGTCTCCGGCGCCCGACCGCGACAGGAGGCCGATGCCGACGAGCGCACGCCTCGCATCGCGGACGAGCTGTGCCACACGCCGGGCCGAGACGCGGGATCCGAAGAAGGCCGTGGCGACGTCCTCGGCGAGGTGCGCCTCGTCGAGGATCACGGCATCGTGATCCGGAAGCACCCCGCCGCCGGCGGCGAGGTCTGCGAAGAAGAGGTGGTGGTTGACCACCACGATCTGCGCGGCCTCCGCTTCTCGACGCATGCGCGTCACGAAGCACGGCTCGAAGTGCTCGCATTTCGACCCGATCCGCGTCTCGACGGAGGAGCCGACCTCGCTCCAGACGGGCAGGTGCTCGGCCAGCTCCCCGAGCTCCGCGCGATCTCCGGCGCGCGTGGTGCGCGACCAGCGGACGATCGCCTCGAACGCGCGGTCCTGCGCGAGACCCGACTCGCTGCCTCGATACTCGTCGAAGCGGCGAAGGCAAAGGTAGTTCTGAAGTCCCTTCATGCACGCCGCCCGGACCTCCAGGCCGATCGCGCGCCGCAGGAGCGGCAGGTCGTGATCCATGATCTGGTCCTGCAGGTTCTTCGTCCCCGTCGAGACGACGATCTTCTTGCCGGACAGCGCCGCGGGCAAGAGGTACGCGAGCGTCTTTCCGGTCCCCGTCCCCGCCTCGACGAGCAGGACGCCGTCCTCGTCGAGCCGACGCGCGACGGCCTCGGCCATCCTCACCTGCTCGGGCCGGTCCTCGTAGCCCGGCAACGCTCGCGCGAGAGGCCCCGCGGGGCGGAGCAGGTCGGCGAGCGACGGCACGGCGGCCATCATGACGGCGGCGAGGCCCCGGTGGCAACCTTCGGGCTATGCTCGGGGGCGTGAGGAAGGCATTTCTCCTGGCTCTCGCGCTCGGATGTGGCGGCGAACGTCGTCCACGGCCTCGCCCGGACGACGCGCCCGTCGCACCGCCGCCGTCCCTCTCGGCGATCCTTTCCATTCCGTCGCTCGACGAGGGCCTGCGCCCGCTCGCAGATCTCGCGCAGGATCTCCTGCCGGCTCCGCCCGCGCGCGGCGGCCGCGAGCTCGTCGTCGACCTGTCCGGCATCGGACCGGACGCCGAGGCGCGCCTCGACGGATCCCGCCCCGCTTTCGTCCTGCTCTTCGGGCCCGAGGACCCGATCGTCTGGGCCCTGCCGCTGCGGGGACGCGCGCCCGTCGAGGCGCCGCCCCGAGGCTTCGCGCGCGTCGTCGGCGAGACGGCGCTGGTGTGCGAATCCGGCGCGCTGCTCGACGCATCCGAGGCTTTCGTGGCTCGCACTCTCGCGCGGGAGCGTCCGGACGCGCTGTCCCTGCGGATCCTCGGCGGGCCCGCGCGCGCGAGACGGACACTGCAGGTCGAGGCGCTCCTCTCGGGGTTCGCGCGCGACCTCGAGGCCTCGGCGCGCCAGGCACGCGCCGAGACGGCGGCGCCGCCGACGATCGGAGACCCCGAGGCGGTCGGCCCGCTGGTCGAGGACCTCGCGCGCGAGGCGCTCGGCACGATCCCGCCCGAGGGCGAGATCGTCGTCGTGGCCTCGGCCGACGGATCGAGCGTCCGGGTCGAGGTTCGCGCGCCTGCCTCCTCGGCGGTCCCGTCGGGCGAAGCGCCCGGGCTTCCGAGCCTCGAAGGCGCGCTGCTCGGCTGGTCGACCGTGAGCGACGAGACCGCCCGGCTGCAAGGGGCTCGCCGTGTGATCGCGGCGTTCGAGCGGATCGCGGGGGCGCGACTGGGGGCCGCGGAGCGGACGGCCTTGGCCGAGGCGGCCGAGCGTTTCGCCCGCGCACGTGGCGACGGCGCCGCATGGACCCTCGCCCCCGGAGCCGTCGCCGCGAACTTCTCCGCGTCGGCGGACCAGAAGGCGGACGCCCTTGCTGCCGCGCGATCGCTCGCCCTGCTCGCCGAGCGTGGGCACGTCCGGCGCGTTCTCTCGACGCTCGGATTGCACCCGGTCACGGTCGTGGAGCAGCCCGGCGGCGTCGGAATCCGGATGGGGCCCGTCGCCGCAGGGCGCGAGGTGGCCTCGGAGTGGCTCCTCGGCACGACCCTCTCTGCGGACCTGCACCTGCTGCGCGCCGTGGCGGCGCTCGGGATGTTCGGCGGAGAGCGGGCGACCGCGCTCGCTTCCTTGGCCGGAGGAGCCCCGAACGTACCGCCCGCACACCTGTCCGTCCGTCGCGACGACGGCCACTGGCAGGCTTCGCTGGTCGTTCCGCGCGCGTCCGCCCGCGAGCTGGGCCGTGTCTTGCGACGCGCGCTGTCGAACTAGGAGACCCGGTGGTGCCCGGCGCCCTCGTCGTGCTCCTCCTGGTCTCGGCCGGCTTTGCCATTTTCGGCATCACGCGAACGTGGACGCGAGTCGCGCCGTGGCTGCGGCTGATGGCACAGGCGCCCCGGTGCCTGGCCGCGAACGTCCGTCCGGGGCTCGTGCGCGTCGACGGCGTCGCGCAGTGCAAGGAGACGCTCACGAGCCCGGTGCACCAGGCGGCCTGCATCGGGTACAGCGTGAAGGTCGAGGAGATGGTCGGCCGGGGCAAGAAATCGAAGTGGATCACCCGGCACGAGGAGTCGCAGATCCTCCCGTTCGAGATCGTCGACCCGTCGGGCCGTGCGAAGGTCGAGGTCGGACCCGAGACCGCCCTCGAGTTCGTCCGGGAGCGGGCCGTCGGACAGGACTTGCTCAACGAGCTCCCCGCGCACGTCGAGACCTACGCGCGCGCCCACGGGGCACAGTTGCAGGGGAGGATCTACCGCAGCACCGTGCGCGTCCGGGAGTGGCGGCTCGACGCGGGGGAGACGTGCATGGTCATGGGCGAGGGCCGACGCGAGGCCGACCCGTCCGAACCGGCGACGGGGTACCGCGAAGCCCCGACGATCGGCGTGATCGCTGCGGGCGGGCAAGGTCTGTACGTGGCCGATCGGACGGGCAAGGTCGTGCGCCGCGACCTCCGGCGGCGCCTTGCCGGAAGCTTCGCGCTGGCGATCTTCCCGATCGCCGTGCTCGTGTTTCTGGTCTCCGCCTTCCGCTGAGGGCTCCGCTTTCCGCTGAGGGGAAGTTAGCCCGCCGACCCGGGCGTTCACCCGTGCATGGGACGGCGAATCGCGTGGCACGCGGCCGCGGGCCTGGTGGTGGGCACGGGCTGCACGCTCGGGACGGCCGTGCTCGGCCCCGACCCCGCGGTTTCCTTCGCGCTGCTGGTCTGCTCCCCGATCCTGTCCGCCGCCGTCGGTGCGATCTCGGGACTGCCCCGCACGACGTCGGGGTCGATCGGGGCCACCGTCGCGCTCTGCGTGTTCGCCGGCGGCCTGAACGCGGTCTGCGTCTACGTCGTCTCCCAGATGCTGGTGGGGCGGCCCCCGCTCGGGGAGCTCGGAATCGTGCTGCTCTTCGCGCTGCCATACGGCGCGATCCCCGGGCTCATGTACGCGGGACCGATGTGCCTGGGCGCGGCCGGTGCCCGCTTCGCGCTGCGCCAGCCGCGCGGAAGTCGCGGATCGCTGCGCGGGCTCGTCTGGGCTGCGGGTCTCGCGGCGCTCGGCGGAGCGGCCTTGGCGCGCACGGCGGATTCCTACCCGCTCTGGCCAGTGCTCCGGGTCGCCGGCGCCGGGTTCGCGATCGCCTGCCTGCTTCAAGCCGCCGTGGACCTCGACCTCGCTCTTCTCCTTCGCCGTGCGGCCGGCCGCGATCCGCGGTTGCGACTGCGCGAGGAGTCCGACGCGCCCGCCGAGCAAGTCCCCGCAATCGCCGCCGGAGGCGCACCCGAGGGGCGCTGGCTGCTCCACGTCGTCGAGCCACAGGGACAGGGCCCCTACCGCGAGACGGAGGCCCTGCGGCCTCGGTGGCGCCTCGACCGACCGCCTGCGGCCCTGTCGCGTTCGCTCCTGGCGGGGGCCGCCGGCCTCTACGCCCTGGCGATCTTGCTCGGGATCTTCGTGGCTTCCGCCCCCCCACCGCAGCGAGCGGGCCTGTGGACCCTGTGATCGAAATGAGAGTCCCGAGGCCTTGACGACCCGCCTGATTGGTCTACGTTGCCGGCTCCCGAAACGAGGAGGATCCAAATGCCCGAGTTTGCCAACCCGGTTCCCGGAAATTTCTGCTGGATCGAAAACGCCACGAACGACCCCGCCGCGATGAAGACGTTCTACGGCGAGCTCTTCGGCTGGAGCTACATGGAGATGAACATGCCGGACGGATCGGCCTACGCCATGGCGAACATCGGCGGCAAGACGACCGCAGGCCTGATGCGCCTCCCCGAGGAGGCCAAGAAGATGGGCGCGCCGCCCTCCTTCCAGTCCTACGTCGCGGTGACCGACGCGGCCGCTTCGGCGAAGAAGGCGACCGAGCTGGGCGGAAAGGTCCTCATGGGCCCGATGGAGACGGGGCCCGGCGTCATGGCGGTCGTGCAGGATCCGACGGGCGGCGTCTTCTCGCTCTGGCAGCAGAAGCAGCAGATGGGCACGTTCCTCATGGGCGAGCCCGGCTCTCTCGGCTGGGTCGAGCTCGCCACGACGGACGTCGATCGCGCGGGCAAGTTCTACACGAACCTGTTCGGATGGAAGCCCAAGGCGGAGCAGATGGGCGACATGGTCTACACCGTGTTCAACAACGGCGAAGTGCCGGTCGCCGGCATGATGCCGCAGCCCAAGGAGATGGCGGGTGCGCCGTCGGCGTGGACGGTCTACTTCGCCGTCTCCGACTGCGACGCGGCGGTGGCGAAGGCGAAGTCTCTCGGCGGGACGCCGATGGGCCCGCCGATCGATCTCCCGATCGTCGGCCGCTTCGCCTTCCTGACCGATCCGCAGGGCGCCTTCTTCGCCGTCATCAAGTTCGCCCCCCCGCCCGCGAAGTAAGGATCGCCGCCACTCCACCTTCGGAACTTCTCGCCTGCCGCGCGGTCCAATCGATCGGCGCGGCAGGAGAGATCCCCATGAACGACGTCGGCCGGCAGATCCGTCCGCGGCGGACGGCTCCGCCTCCGGGCGCGAGCGTTCTTCACCGAATCGACTGGAAGCACGGATCCTTCGTCGTGGTGTCGCTCGCGCTGCACCTCGGCGTGGTCGAGTGGGCGCGGGCGATGGACTTCCCGATCGAGGAGCGCCTCGAGGCGCTCGTCGAGCACATCGCGGTCTTCACCATGCCGAATCCGCCGCCCATCGGCGCGGGGACGCCGGAGGTCGTCGGCGATGCGCCGGACGACCCGGAGCCCGCGCTTCGCCCGCCTCGCCCTCCGTTGAACTGCGGGCTCAAGCTCGAGCGGGCCGATCCGGTGCGCGTCGGAATCAACGCGCTCATCGCGTCGCTGGGGAGCGGCGACTCGGTCGTCGCCGACGTCCTGCGCGGCGGCAGCGCGTCGTCCGACCTCGACGAGATCCTCTCTCAGATCGCCGGCGTCGATGTCGCGTCGCGCGATCCGGGGTCCGGCCTGCGCCTGCGGGGAGACGGGCGCGGCGGCGAGGTCGTGGAGATCGACGGCTTCCACGGCCCGGCGGGCGATCAGGAGGTGGACGGCGGCGCCGCCGTCCCCGAGCGGATCGTCGGGAGCATCGGCGTGCGGCCACCGGTCGACGAGCCCTCGACAGGATTCCTTCGGCCCGAGGACGTGCGCCGCGTCGTCAACCAGCGCATCGCGGCGATCCGCATGTGCTACGAGCGCCGCCTCCAGCACGATCGTACCCTGCAGGGCCGGGTCACCGTGCGCTTCACGATCGCACCTGCGGGCGTCGTGACCGCCGCCGAGGCGACCGAGAACACCCTCGCCGACCCGGCCGTCGGCGCCTGCATCGCCGCCACATTCCGCCGCTTTCGCTTCCCCTCGCCCGAAGGCGGCTCCGCGACGTTCTCGTTCCCGTTCGTGCTGCAGCCGGGGAGCTGACCTACTCGACCATGTAGCCGCGCAGCTTCGAGGTGCGGTGGTAGGACAGGTCCGGGATCCGGACGATCTCCTCGATCTCGACGGGGCCGACATCGGGGGCGTAGACGGTCCGGACGCGCTGCTCCTCGGACTCGAGGACGACCTCGACGCAGCCGCGGAAGGTCTCGCCGGCCGTCTCGACCGTCTTCGAGATGGACGTCACGCGCGAGCGCGATCCGCTGCGAAGTCCCCAGCCGGCCCCCTCCGCGATGGGATCCTTGATCAGGTATCCGCCCTTGCCCGGCCAGTACAGTCCGTCGCGCCGGACCTCGAGGATCACCGAGTCCGCGTTGTCGCGCAGCAGGACGACACGCCGTCCCTCGACCTCGGCCACGCGAACGGTCAAAAGGTCCGGCGTGCCGGGCACGTCGATCTCGACGTCGTAGCTCCAGGCGTTGCCGGCCTTCAGCGGATACAGCCGCGCGGCCGTGAGGCGCCCGCCCCCGCGCCGCCGCGACTGAGCCTCGCCGCCACAGGCCGCCACGGCGATCGCGAGGAATCCGGCAAGTCGGATCGATCGGCCAATCCCCTTCGAGGAGGATCCGTCCGTCACCGGATGACCCACCAGTACGTGACGAACAGCAGGAGCGCGAGCGTCGCGAGCCCGATCCACTTCGCGACCGGGTCGATCTCGACATTTCGCAGGAGGTCCTCCGCCGCTCTGCGAACCTCGGGATCGTCCGACTTCGTCAGGGGCGTCGCGACCTCGCGAAGCAGCAGGTAGTCGCCGGCATCGAAGATCGCGCGGGCACGGGCGAGTTCCTTCTGCGCGTCCGTCGGTTCCGGCAGGGCGCCCGCGTCGGTCACGCCGCGGGCTGCGCTTCTGCGGCGGCCACGGGCGCCTCGGACTTCGCGCCGATGTCCTGCAAGTACGTCTCGTTGCGGATCGCGCGCTCCGCGACGCGCCCGTCGTCCTGGCGCCAGATGTGGATCGCGTCGTAGGGGCAGTCCAGCTCGCAGAGCGTGCAGCCGACGCACTTCTTCTCGATCACCACCGCGACGCGCGCGAAGGCGCCGCCGCCCGGGGAGTCCTCCATGACGAGCGCATCGAACGGGCAGGCCCAGACGCACCACTCGCAGCCGACGCAGGACTGCAGATCCACGAACGCCTTCGGGCGCTGGTTCGCCTTGAGCATGTCGCACAGGTTCCCGTGGCTGTCGAAGATCGCCTCGTCGGGGCAGACGACCCCGCAGGCGCCGCAGTCGATGCACAGCTTGGGGTCGATGATGTGCAGCTGCTTGCGGTCCCCCGTGATCGCCTCGGTCGGGCACCGCTTGATGCAGGCCGTGCAGCCGGTGCAGTTCTCGGTGATGTAGAAGGCCACTGCCGCGGATTCTATGGGGCGTGGGGGGGTCCGCGTCAACCGGCGCGTGCTATCGTCGCCGAGGAGGATCGAGATGGCGGAGGCGGGCGAGAACCTGATTCACGACTGGAATTCCGTCGCCCGGCAGGGCCGTCCGGCGCCGCAGGTCACCTTCTTCGACGAGACCCTGCGCGACGGAATCCAGAACCCGTCCGTGTGCGACCCGAAGATCGAGGACAAGCTCGAGCTGCTTCACCTGATGGACGAGCTGGGGATCCAGTACGTGGACGTCGGCCTTCCCGGGGCCGGCCGGCGAGCCGCCGAGGACGTGGCGCGGCTCGTCCGCGAGACTGCCGACGGCAAGATGCGCATCCGTCCTGCCGTCGCGTGCCGGACGGTCGTCGCCGACATCGCGCCTGCCGTGGACGTCGCCCAGAAGACCGGCGTCTCCATCGAGGTGATGGCCTTCATCGGATCTTCTCCCATCCGGCAATACGCGGAGGAGTGGACCGTCGATCTCATCGCGAAGCGCAGCGCCGACGCGATCGACTTCGCGGTGAAGAACGGCCTGCCCTGCTGCTTCGTGACCGAGGACACCACCCGTTCGAGCCCCGACCAGCTGGAGGTCCTCTTCAAGAACGCGATCGACCACGGCGCGCACCGGCTGTGCCTCTGCGACACGGTGGGCCACGCAACACCGGAGGGCGCCCGGGCGCTCGTCCTGTGGACGCGGGATCTCGTCTCGCGCCTCGGAGCAAAGGTCGGGATCGACTGGCACGGCCACAACGACCGCGGGCTCGGAGTCGTCAACACGATGGCGGCGGCGGAGGCGGGCGCGGACAGGGTGCACGGCTGCGCGCTCGGAATCGGCGAGCGCGTCGGCAACGCCGCGATGGAGCTGCTCCTGCTCAATTTCCGCCTCGACGGCGGGATCGATCAGGACCTGACGAAGCTCGTCCACTACTGCGAGGTCGCGAGCCGAGCGGTGCGCTTTCCGATCCCGGTCTCGTACCCCCTCGTCGGCCGCGACGCGTTCCGCACGGCGACGGGCGTCCACGCCGCCGCGATCGTGAAGGCCGAGGCGAAGGGCGAGGCGTGGCTCGCGGACCGCGTGTACTCGGGCGTGCCGGCGGGGCTCTTCGGCCGAGGCCAGGAGATCGAGATCGGCCACATGTCCGGCGCGTCGAACGTCACGTACTGGCTGAAGAAGCGCAAGATCGAAGCGACGCCCGAGCGGATCGAGAAGATCCTCGCGCACGCGAAGCAGAGCGATCATGTGCTGACCGAGGAAGAGGTCTTCGCGCTCCTTCGCTGAGCTCACTCCGGAAGGCTGCACTCCCTCCCGCGGTTCTGCTCCTCCAGGTACGCGGTGAGCGGCTGGTAGTACGCGAGCAGGGACGCGGCGGACAGGTCGCTGCCCGTCTTCTCTCGGAGGAGCTCTCGCCAGTCGTGGGTTGCGCCGAGCCGAAGCATCGAAGCCAGGTAGTCCCCGACCTCTCGGCTGCCGTAGTAGCTGCAGTCGTGCGGGTCCGCATGGACGATCTCGCGGCAGATATACGCATGGATCTGGTGGAGGATGAGCTCGGCGAGCGCGTAGTCGTAGTACTGGCCGGGATCGTCGTTGATGTGCGTCTTCGTGCAAGCGTCGCACCCGCGCGCAGGCCGCGCGGCCGGCGGCTCGATGCCCTGGTAGCGTGCCACGTACTGCCACCAGCGGCGGTTGAGGTCCTCGGGCGAGAGGTCCTCGGCGTAGAGGTCGTTCTCGAAATGGGACATCGTCCCCGCCGCGAAGGGGAAGAACACGATCGATTCGGTCAGGGCATCCGACAGGAGCCACTGCCTCATGTCCGCCTGCCGGTCGGCGGGCCACACGCCGATCTGGCGCAGGTAGCCGGGCTGCCCCGCGACCAGGCCGATGAGGCTCCCGATCGCCTCGTGAAACGCGCGGTTCGCGCCGCGGCGCAGGACGGGCGGGACGTCCTCGTTGGTGTACGCCAGGTAGTAGTAGATGTGCCCGAGCTCGTGGTGCGTGGTCCCGAACCACCGGGCGTTCGGTTCCACACTCATCAACGATCGGACGTCGTTCTGCAAGTCCATGTGCCACGCGGACGCATGCGAGTTCTTCTGGCGCGTGTCGTTCGGCGGGACCGGATACAGGTCGCTTCGCTCCCAGAACCCCCGCGGCAGCTCGGGGAAGCCCATCGACACGTAGAAGCGCTCCGCCTGCTGGACGATCCACGGCGGCTGCCGGCTCTCGAAGAGGTCGTCGAGGTTCGCGGCCTCCACGAGTCCAGGCCACGACTGGCCCCAGCGGTTGCCCACCCAGTGCGCCGGCAGCAGACGCGGCACCGGCTGGCCGTACCGGCGGGCGAGGTCGTGCCGGGTCCAGCAGTGCACCTGCTCGAAGAGGGGGCGCAGCTCGACGAGCACACCGTCGAGGAGCGTCATCATTTCCGTACGGGTCATCTCGTAGTCCGCGACCTGCAGGGACATGAAGTCCTCGTAGCCCATCACGCGCGCCACCTCGTTTCGCACGTCGCGCAGCGCGAGGATGCCTCGCTCGAGAGGCACGCCGACCTCCTTCGACGCCTCCCATGCGCGCAGCCGCTCGGGAAGGTCGCGCGACTCGGTCAGGATGCGGTCCAGGTCGTTCGCAGTCGCCGGCCTGGCGCACTCGGTCCCGCGGCGTTCCAGACAGAACCGGAAGCCGTCGAGGATCTCGCTCTGACGCGCTTCGAGATCGACCCGTCGTTCGGCGAGGTCCGGTCGCGTGCCCGGCGCCTCGGCCGCGGAGAGGAGGATGAACCGGAGCTGCCGGCGCGTGATCTCGTCGAGCTCGCTCGATCGCTTCAGCAGTGACTGACCCTTCGTGATCACGAGCGGGTTTCCGGTCACCGCCGTGTACACGCTCATCGCACCGACACGACGTCCCGTGTTGCGCTCGGAGACGTCCGTCGACGACGCCCACGATGCCTCCGACGCGCGCCCCTCCATCGCGAGGATCATCGCCGTGTACCACTCGAGGAACGTGTCCGCCTCGCTCTGCGCGGACGGTGCCACCGGGGCATGAGGACGCTGAGGGCGCGTCGGCTCCGGGGTGGAACTGCCGCAGGCGACGAGGAAGAGGGCGACGAGTCGGCAGGCGCGCATTTGGCGCGACCGTAGCTGCACTCCCGACGTCAGGACAAGGCCCGGGGCCTCACTCGCGCTCGCGATCTTCGGCGTGCCCCCTTTCGGCACCCGACACCGCCCCCAGATCCTGCAGGCTCGCCATGCCGAAGTAGACGACCACCATCAGGAGCACCATCAAGAGCGCGATGATCTCGTAGGGCACGCGGTAGCCGCTCGTCGCGAAGCCGCGTGTGAAGTACCGGCCGCGCGAACGCTTGCGGATCTTGCGCTGGACTCCCTGGAGGATGTCGCTCGCGGGCGGGGGCGTCGACAGGCCGCGCAGTCCGGCGACCGTCGTCCGTAGCTGGTCGAGCGCCTCCCGACAGGACTCGCACGCCTGCACGTGGGCCTCGAGGGCCGCCGACTGCTCGGCGCCGAGCTCGCCGTCGACGTGGTCGTTGAAGAGCGCCTGCGCCGCGTCGTGGTCCATCTTCGGATTCATCTTACTTCTTCCTTGGCCGCGCGGCCCGCTCGAGGTGCTCCTTGATGGCGATGCGGGCGCGGTGCAGTCGGCTCTTCACGGTGCCCTCGGGCTGCGCGGTGATCTCGACGATCTCCTGGTAGGAGAGGCCCTCGATGTCGCGTAGCACGAGGAGCTCGCGCTGTTCCTCGTCGAGCAGGCCGATGGCCTCGTGCAGGAGCCGTTCGGCCTCGAACCCCTCGACGATCTCGTCGGGACGCCCGAGCGTCGTGCTCGTCGCCTTCGACATCGCTGCCGCGTGGGAGCGCTCCGTCGCCTCGTCGAGCTGCTCGCGCGCGTGCTCCATGCGCCGCGCGAGCAGCTTGCGTCGGTTCTTGCAGTGGTTCGTCGCGATCCGGTAGAGCCAGGTGGAGAACTTGCTCTCACCGCGGAACTGGTCGATGGCCTTGAAGACGGTGATGAACACTTCCTGCGCCACGTCCTCCGCCTCGCCGCGGCTGCCGAGCATCTTGTAGACGAGGCCGAACACCTTCGCCTCGTAGAGGCGGACAATCTCGTTGAACGCGCGCTCGTCGCGGCGCTTGAGCCGTTCGATCAGCAGGGCCTCGTCGGCCGGCGACATGGGGACCTCGAACGCCCTCCGCAGGAGCCTGTCCTGTGCGCGAACCGCCGGCGTGCCCGACGCCCCGTTCGACGTCGAAGGTGCCCACGATGCCGCCGCGTACACGGGGAACTGACACCCCGCGACGCCGACGGTTCCGCGGAGAATAGCCCAGCCCTGGCCCGGCCGGGCGGGCTAGTTCGCGAAGATTCTCAGTGCGGCGGACACCACGGTCTCGTCGCCGCCGCGCACCTGCCGGCGACCGCCGAGGTCCACGGCGAAGCGGGGGTCGACGTAGCCCAGCCCGGCCGTCAGGTCCTGGGAACGATCGTCCGTCTCCGTCTTCTCCGAGTACCGATATCCGAGCCGGACCGGGTACTGCCCGCCTGCGAAGTACTCCAGGCCGCCGAGGTACCTGCCTCGCGATCCGCCCTCGTGGGGCAGATCGTAGACGACGTCGAAATCGATCAGAAGCAGGTCGAACGGCGCGAAGCCGATCCCGCCGCCGATGCCCTGCGGATACTGATCGCCGGGAAGCCGCCGCAGGTTGTATCCGGAGACGCCGAGCGACACGAGCTGCCCGAGCCGCACCATCGCGCCGGCATCGAACGTGATCCCGCGCGCCACCGAGCCAGGCTCCTCCGATGGCAGGGCGCCCTCGGGAACACCGCCGGCCTGCAGGTCGAGATACTTGCCGGTCGCCCCGATGAAGAACATGTCGCTCGCGGGGAACGCGAGCGTGATCCGCATGTCGTACCCCGATACGTTCTGGAACTCCGGGTCCCAGGTGAAGTAGGTCGCTCCGAACCCGCCGGAGACCGGCGTGGTCGAGTCGACCACCGAGGCGTGGCCCGCGTGGCCCTCCAGCTCCGACTGGAACTGGTAGGCGCCTTCGAGGTGGAAGAGCTTTGTCGCCGCGAGGCCCGCTGGGTTCGTGAAGAGCGCCGCGTTCGCGGCGGCCGCACCGCGCAGCGCGCTTCCCATCCCGAGCGAACGAGGGCTCTCGTAGCGCTCCTCGGCGGCCGCTTCGAAGGTCAGGAGCGCGGCCGCGATCGCGAGACAGAATCGCGGATGGAGCACGTTTTGCAATCTAGGGGTCAACACTTACCGTGTCCAGAAAATTGCCGGAAAGGGATCGAGGCCTCGGAAAGAGGCCGCGAAAAGCCTGCGTGGATGATGAATGATCACTCGTCACATGCCAGATATGCAATATCTGCGGATGTCCACACGAAAAATCGTTTACTATCAGCATCTTGAGCGACAAGGCCTGCTTATCCATTGGCAAGTGTGCTGCCACGGGGACCGGGGATTTATCGACGCGATTTCGGCAATTATTACAGGGTGTTCTGGATCTTGGACCACACGCGATCTGGCCTGGTCATGTGTCGATACTTACCCATCATCTCGCTACTCCTGTGTTCTGGCCGATTCCTGAGCCACGCGGCCCGGTGGCTTGATCCGGACCGAGCCGTCTGATACAGGTGTTCACGGTTTTCCTGGGCAGTTCCGGTCTTCCTGATGAGGCGGCTGGCTCCGGGTCGGTTGTCTTTCCCCCACAGAGTGCCATCGAGGTCTTGTCCACCCTGTGGATGAGTTGTGGATACGTTGTTGTGTAGTTGTCAATTCGGGGTGGAGCCCCGGGGAGAGGTCTCGTGGAGATCTGGGACAGCGCGCTGGCTCATATGCGGAGTCGTCTGGCCTCGCAACACTACGAGAACTGGCTGCTTCCGCTGGAAGCGACCCTCGAAGGGGAGACGCTCGTGCTGCGGGCGCAGAACCTCTTCGCGGCGGAGTGGATTAGGCGTCACTACCTTGAGCTCATTCGCGCCACGGTCAAGTCCCAGAACGCGGCAGTCGGGCACGTCGACATCCGTCTGGACGTCGCGAGCGCGCTCGACGCCCCCCTGGACACGGCCCCAGCGGACGCCCTCTCGTCTCGGCCGGCCTCCTCCAGCGCACACTTCGTACACGGGGAGCCCCGGCTGCCCTCTCGCCTCAATCCGAAGTACACGTTCGCGTCCTACGTCGTCGGGCCGTCCAACCAGCTCGCGCACGCGGCGGCCACCGCAGTGGCTGCCCAGCCCGGCCGCAAGTACAACCCGCTCTTCATCTGCGGGGGGGTGGGGTTGGGCAAGACCCACCTGGCCAGCGCCATCGGGCACCACATCGCCACGCATTACGTCGGACTGCGAATCGAGTACCTCTCCGCGGAGTACTTCACGAACGACTACATCGACTGTCTGCAGCACCACCGGATGGACGAGTTCCGCCACCGGTACCGTGTCCAGTGCGACGTGCTCCTGGTCGACGACATCCAGTTCCTCTCGGGCCGCAACCAGACCCAGGAGGAGTTCTTCCACACGTTCAACGCGCTGCACGACTCGTACAAGCAGATCGTGGTGACCAGCGACAAGTACCCGAAGGAGATCCCCGAGCTCGAGGAGCGCCTCGTCTCGCGGTTCGAATGGGGTCTCGTCGCCGACATCCAGGCGCCCGAGCTCGAGACGCGGGTCGCCATCCTGCGAAAGAAGGCCCAGGTGGAAGGGATCGTGCTCGCGGACGACGTCGCCTTCTTCCTCGCGGAGAAGATCCAGTCGAACGTTCGAGAGCTGGAGGGGACGCTCATCCGTGTGGCCGCGAAGGCGTCGCTGCAGGGACGCCCGCTCGACCTCGAGCTCTCCCGCGAGTGTTTCCAGACCGGCGTGCCGCTCCCGATCACGAACGTGACGGTCGAGGACGTGCTTCGCGCCGTGTGCGGGTACTACAACCTCAAGCTCGCCGAGATCAAGAGTCCAAGGCGTCACCGGACAGTGGCCTTCCCCCGCCAGATCGCGATGTATCTGTGCCGCTACAAGCTCGGCCTGACCTACCCGGCCATCGGGGACCGGTTCGGGGGCAAGGACCACTCGACGGTCATCAGCGCGTGCCGCAAGATCCTCGATCTCGTGGAGCGTGACGCCGGCGTTCGATCCGCGCTCGAGGAAATCGAGAAGCGCGCGGGGTTGCGCCGATGAAACCGGTGGTCTCGAACCTCCTGCCCGTGGCCCGGTTGTCATGTGGACGATCCTGTGGCAAACGGAGTGGAGACCAGAGGGGAGGCACTGCCGGCGAAAGTCGTCCACGCCCCTCCACGAACAATCGACAGGGGTGGCGCAGGCGATAGTGAAGTCGGATCGCGAGCTTCGCTCCGTTTTCCACGAATCCGGGTTGCCTACTACTACTACTGTTTTAGAAAGAGGAAGAACTGATCATGAAGAGCAATCCCCAGAGCGGGGAAAAACCCGCCAGCTATCGCGAACCCTCCGCCCCCGAAGCGACGACGCTGATGGCGTTCGTCGTGCGCCGCAGTGAACTGCTCGGACCCCTGACGCGCGCAGCGAACGTCGCCGAACGGCGGAGCAGCAAACCGATCCTGTCCAACGTGCTCTTGACGGTCGACGGTCCCTCGACGCTCCGGTTGTCTGCGACGGACCTGCAGGTCAGCGTCACGGCTCCGTGCGGCGCGGAGGTCAAGCAGGGCGGGTCCGTCGCGCTCGCGGCGAAGACGCTCCATGACATCGTCCGCAACCTGCCGGACGAAACGATCGTCGTGAAGGTCGGAACCAATCACGCGGCCGAGCTGAAGTCCGGGCGGAGCCGCTTTCGCGTCAACGGCATGCCGGGAGACGACTTCCCGCAGATGCCGGCGGTCGACCGGGTCGAGTTCGTTTCTCTTCCTGCGAAAGACGTCCTGTCGCTCGTGCAGAAGACCGCACACTCGATGTCGACCGACGAGGCGAGGCCGCACCTCGCTGGCGCGCTTTTCGAAGCCGAGGGGAAGACCCTGCGGATGGTGACCACCGATGGGCACCGTCTGTCCAAGATGGAGGTCAAGCTCGACTCGGGACTCGTGAAGTTTTCCATGCTCGTCCCGAGCAAGGGCATCCAGGAGCTGCGCAGGCTCCTCGAGGGGATCGACGGAGACGTCGAGGTCGGCAGCGGTGGCGGTCAGGCGTTTTTTCGGTGCGCCGGAACACTCCTCGCCGTCAAGCTCGTCGACATGGCGTTTCCGCCGTACTCCCGGGTCATCCCCGAGAAATCGGAGCGGAAAGTCATCGTGCCGCGGCAGGCGCTGGCAGACGCGCTGCGCAGGATGGCCCTGGTCTCGACGGAGCGGGTGCCTGCGGCCCGGATGACGGTCGGCAAGGGAAAGCTGTCGCTGCAGAGCGAGAGCGCGGAGATCGGCGACACGAGCGAGGACCTCGACGTGGACGCCGACGGCGCGCCGGTCACGATCGCATTCAACGTAAACTACGTGCTCGATGCGCTCGCCGTGATCGACGAGGACGAGGTGCGCATCGAGATGTCCGGCGAGCTCGATCCGTGCGTCGTCGTCCCGACGGGAGACGTCAAGTACGTCTGCGTCGTCATGCCGATGCGGATGTGACCGGGCCGAGCCCGCTCCGGATCCGAACGCTGCGCCTGAGGGACTTCCGGAACGTCGCGAGCGCAGAGTGGGAGCCGCACCCACGGTTCAACGTGCTGTGGGGAGACAACGCCCAGGGCAAGTCGAACGTCCTCGAGGCGATCTACGCCGTCGGTTCGCTGCGTTCGTTCCGCGGGGCGCCTCCGGCGGAGTTGGTTCGCTGGGGAGCCACGGACGCGTCCGTGGAGGCCGCTGTGCACGAAGGCAGCGCCGAAGCCGGCACGGACCGATCTTTCGAGATCTCGATCTCGGCCCAGACGCGGCGACTGACGGTCCGCGTCGACTCGAAGCGCCCCGACACCGCGAGCGACTGGTTCGGTGCGATCCAGATGGTGCTCTTCCATCCCGGCAGCGTCGAGGTCGTCCGTGGAGGGCCCGAGGTTCGCCGACGTGCGCTCGACCGGCTTCTCTACCAGCTCTTCCCGGGATATGCCGACGACCATCGGAAGTACGCGAAGGCGCTGCGCAGTCGCAATCGCCTGCTCGCGACGGGTGCCGGCGACGCGGCCCTGGACGCATGGGAGGCGGTCATGGGGCCGCTTGCGGAGCGGATCGTCACGGCGAGGTCCGCGGCGACTACGCCGATCGCGGCGGCCGCCGTTCGTGCGCACTCCGATCTGTCGGGCGCACAGGGCACGCTCGAGATCGGGTATCGACCGGGCGTCGAGGGCCACGCAGTCGTGTTTCAGTCGCGCTGGGCGCAGGACCGCGCCGCGGACAGAGCCGCGGAACGAACACGGGCCGGCCCCCATCGCGACGACGTCGAGATCACGCTGGACGGCAAGCCCGCCCGCGCGGCCGCGTCCCAGGGCCAGCAGCGGACCATCGCCCTTGCCCTGTCCCTCGCCGAGATCTCCGTGCTCGAGGGGCTCCGTCATCGGACGCCGATCCTGTTGCTCGACGACGTCTCCAGCGAGCTCGATCCGCAGCGCAACGAGGCCCTGTTCCGGGCCCTCACCGACCGGGGCGGACAGGTAGTGGTGACCACGACCCGCAAGGAGTACGTGAGAGTCGAGGCGCACGCCAACCAGCGGAAAGACTTCATGATTTCGAAGGGGCACATCGTGCTGGATTAGGCCGAAAATCCTTTGCCAAGGCCGTCCGCCAGCGTATCCTCGGACAGCCTTTTTTCGGGCATCCACCACTCGACGATCCCCATGGCAACGGCCCCCACGACCCGCGTCAACGGTGGCGCCTACGGCGCGGAACAGATCCAGGTGCTCAAGGGCCGCGAAGCGGTCCGCAAGCGCCCCGGGATGTACATCGGGGACGTCCACGGTGGGTCCGGCTTGCACCAACTGGTCTACGAGGTCGTCGACAACAGCGTCGACGAGCACCTCGCGGGACAGTGCAAGGCAATCACGATCGACATTCACGTCGACGGCTCCGTGACGGTGGAGGACGACGGGCGCGGCATCCCGACGGAGATGCACAAGGAGATGGGACGCAGCGCGGCCGAGGTCGTCATGACCGAGCTGCACGCGGGCGGAAAATTCGATCACGACTCGTACAAGGTCTCGGCGGGCCTGCATGGCGTCGGGGTCTCGGTCGTGAACTTCCTGTCCGAGTACCTGAAGATGGAGATCCGCCGAGACGGGAAGGTCTGGTACCAGGAGTACCGGACGGGCGTCCCCGAGGCCGCGCTCGCGCAGATCGGCACGACGGACAGGACGGGCACGAAGATCACGTTCAAGCCGGACCTCGAGATCTTTTCTTCCATCCAGTTCGTGTACGAGACACTCGCCCAGCGCTTCCGGGAGCTGTGCTTCTTGAACCCCGGGCTCGAGATGACGTTCGCCGACGAACGGAGCGACCCGCCGAAGAAGAACACCTACCGGTACGACGGCGGCATCCGGTCGTTCGTCGAGGAGCTGAACAAGAGCCAGACGAAGGTGCACGCGGACGTCATCTACTTCTCGGACACGCGAGAGGGCATCACGACCGAGATCGCGATGCAGTGGAACGATTCCTACCAGGAGTCGATCTTCTGCTACGCGAACAACACGCACAACCGCGACGGCGGGACGCACCTCACCGGTTTTCGCGCGGCGCTCACGCGCACGCTCAACGCGTACCGGCAGAAGGCAGACCTGCTGCGCGGTTTCGAGGGGCAGGTCGGCGGGGACGACGTCCGCGAGGGACTCGTCACCGTCATCAGCATCAAGCACCCCGATCCGTCCTTCGAGTCCCAGACCAAGAACAAGCTCGTGTCCTCCGAGGTCAAGGGGATCGTCGAGGAGGTCGTCTACCAGAAGCTCGGGGCCTATCTCGAGCTCCACCCGCCGTCTGCGAAGGCCATCGTCGAGCGTGTCGTGCTCGCGGCGAAGGCGCGAGAGGCGGCCCGCAAGGCGCGCGACCTCGTCACTCGTCGCGGGGCGCTCGACCCGCTGACCCTCCCTGGCAAGCTCGCGGACTGCCAGGAGAAGGACCCCGCGCGCAGCGAGATCTTCATCGTCGAGGGAGACAGCGCAGGGGGCAGCGCGAAGCAAGGACGGGACCGGCGCGCCCAGGCGATCCTGCCGCTGCGCGGGAAGATCCTGAACGTCGAGAAGGCACGCTTCGAGAAGATGCTCTCGTCCGCGGAGATAGGCACGCTCATCACGGCGCTCGGGACGGGAATCGGCGACGACCACTTCGACGTCGCGAAGCTGCGCTACCACAAGATCGTGATCATGACGGACGCCGACGTGGACGGCAGCCACATCCGCACGCTCCTGCTCACGTTCTTCTACCGGCAGATGCGGCCGATCGTGGAGAAGGGGCACCTGTACATCGCGCAGCCGCCGCTGTACCGGGTACGCCGCGGGAAAAAGGACGTCTACCTGAAGGACGAGGACTCGCTCAACCGATTCCTGCTCGAGGCCGGCACCGACGACGTCGCACTGCGGGTCACGGACGGAGGACCCGCGCTGTCGGGCAATCCGCTGCGCGTCCTCGTCGAGAAGCTGCTCCAGTGGCGGCGGGTGCTCGCGAAGCTCGAACGCCGCGGCGACACCCGCCTCATCGGCGCGCTGATCCGCGCCACCGAGATCACGAAGGGAACGCTCGCGGACCGTGCGAAGCTCGAGAAGCAGCTCGCGAAGCTGAAGGACTGGGTGGCCGCGCACGAGCCCGCGCTCGCGGGGCTTCGCTGGGAACTGGAGGAGGACGCCGAGCACGGCCGCTTCCGCGTGCGATTCCAGTCGCGGACGCACCAGGGTATGCGCAAGACCACGGTCGATTTCCCGTTTCTCGATTCGCCGGAGTTCGCGGAGTTGCGGAGCATCGACGCGGACGTACGGTCTCTCGGCGATCCGCCGTACGTCGTCGCTTGCGACGGGATCGAGGAGCCGCTCGCCTCGATCGACCACCTGTGGTCCCGGGTCGAGGCCCGCGGTCGCAAGGGGCTGACCATCCAGCGCTACAAGGGCCTCGGCGAGATGAATCCCACTCAGCTGTGGGAGACGACGATGGATCCGGATGCGCGGGTGCTCCTGCAGGTGCGCGTCCAGGATCTCGTCACCGCGGGGGAAATCTTCAGCGTCCTGATGGGCGACGAGGTCGAGCCGCGGCGGCAGTTCATCGAGGCGAACGCCTTGGCGGTGAGAAACCTGGACATCTAGTCCGGAGCTACAGCACCTTCTTCAACAGCCTCCCAAGCACCGCGGCCCTCAGGGGCCGATCGATCACTTCCGCCGCACCCGCGCCGAGGGCGCGATCGACGATCTCGTCCGTCCGGCGGGGGACCATCGCGACAATCACGGCGCCTCGTGACGCCGGATCGCGCGCGAGGGCGCGGATCGCGCCGAACCCGTCCGCTCCCGGAAGGAACGGATCGACCAGAACGAGGTGCGGGGCGAGCCGGCCGCAAGCCACGAGCGCCTGTGAAGGGGTGGAGAAGATCTGCGCGTGGAATCCCGGTTGCTGAGCGACCACGTTCTGGAAAACCGCCGCAGTGTCGGCGTCGTCGTCGACCAGGATGGCGACGCGCGAGCGGTCCTCTGGCATGGAGGTCGGTCGGCCTCGCTTCTCCCTCCGTTCGTACTTGCGGCGGCCGCGACGCTCGACGACGATCTCGAGCCCCGTCGATCCCGTCACGACGAGCGGGGCACCCTCCCGCGGTGGCCGCGCGGCGGCGGCGAGCCAGCGCACCTGTCGTTCCTCGTCGAGGACGATCGGAACCGCGTCGTCCGCGCGGATCCGACCCGCGGCGACGTGCGCGAGGAGGGACGGGTCGACGTCGAGCGCTTCGGCGAGCGCCAGAAGGCGTGCGGCGTCCGACACGTCGATCGCCCCGTGCTTCCATCGGCTGGTCCGGGCGTTCTCGAAGCCGACGAGAGCGCCCACCTCCGCGTCGCGGACCGGCCGTCCGTCGGCTTCCAGCGTCAAGATCACCCTGGCGAGCTCGAAGAGCTCCTTCGCACCGGGAAACGGGCAGGATCGCGGACGGGCCAACGGGCGTTCCGGGCGTCTAGACGGAGCTGAGGCGTTCGATCGTGTTGCGCGCCCGGCCCAGGATGGTCGCCTCGAGCAATGCGCGCACCTTCGGGTACTCCGTCAGCAGCCGGTCGATCAGGGCCTTGTCGAAGACGACGCACTCGACGGGCTCGAGAGACGTGACGGTCGCCGTCCGGGGCTGCCCCGACAGGACCGCGACCTCGCCGAAGAATCCGCCCCGCTGCAGGTTCGCGAGGTGGACGGCCGACGCCCCCTGCTGCGTCGTGACACGGACGGTTCCGCTCTTGACGAGATAGAACTCCTCGCCGGTCTCGCCTTCCCGCAGGATCACGTGACCCGTCGGAAAGGACCTAAAGGTCCCGCCTTCGAGGGCCTTCCTCCGGCCCTCCTCGTCGAGAGACTTGAACAGGTGCGAACCCTGGATCAGGGTCGCCATCTCCGCCGCGAGCTCCTCGAAGGCCGTGCTGATCATCCGGAACGCCCCCTGCTCACGCGATTGCACCTGTGTATCATCGCTTTGTGGCTTTGTGAACGATAGCACGGGCCGGCTTGGGGTATAGTCGGCGGACTTTTTCAGGGAGGACAGACCGATGCGACCGTGGATCGTCAGCGTGGCGGCTTTCGCCTTCGCGTGTCAGGCGTGCCAGGGCAACCAGCCTCAGCCGATTCCCGTCGGCGTTCCCATGACGCCGATGCCCGGGATGCCCATGACCGCGATGATGACGGCGGGGCCGATGCCCGGCGTGCCGCAGGTCGCGATCGGGACTGCGGGGCCCGGGCAGGTGCAGATCGTTCCGGGCGGCGTCGGAACTTCGGCCCCCGCGCAGCCCGCGCAGGCGACCATCCCGCCCCCGCCGCCCGGCGCGGATCCCCGGGCGGTCGAACGCATGAACGAGTACACGCTCCAGATGATCGCCACCGGCTTCACGCCCCACGGCGCTCCCGGTGCGGACACGCTCACGCGCAACCAGTCCCGTAACTTCGAGATCACGATGAACGGTGGCGACTGCTACACGATCGCCGGATTCGGCGGCGGAGGCGTGCGCGATCTCGACGGCTACCTCTTCTCGCCGTCCGGGCGTCAGGTCGGAAAGGACTTCGCGACGGATTCTCGGCCGATCGTGCGGTCCTGCGCGACCGAGACGGGCACCTACCGCGTGAAGTTCCACATGTACACGGGCGCGGGCCCCTACACGTACCAGGTCTACCGCGCGGCCGGCGCGGCGGCGCAGGCGCCCGGTCTCGCCGGGATGGATCCGCGCGTTCGCGAACGCCTCGATCGGTTCACGGCGCGAATCCTCTCGAAGGGCAAGCGCGCGGATCCCGCGCTCATCGGCTCGGGATTCCTCTCGAAGAACGGCACCCAGCAGTTCCAGGCACAGCTCGTGACGGGTGCCTGCTACACCCTCGCTGGTTTTGGCGGCACCGGCGTCCGCGACCTGGACATCTACCTGTACGGCCCGGGCGGCAACGAGGTCGCGCGCGACGTTGCGACCGACCCGCAGCCGACGGTCGATCACTGCCCGTCGTTCGCCGGCACCTACACCGTCAAGGTCCTCATGTACCAGGGGAACGGTCCGTGGGGGTACCAGGGATATCGAACCGGCGGCCCCTAGACAAAGCGAGAAGCAACAGGAGACAGGCAACAGGCAACAGGCAATGAAAACTCTGCTCGTGGGACGGTCTGGTTCTTTTTCATTGCCCGTTGCCCGTCGCCTGTTTCCTGTCTCCTGTTGCTTCTGTTTCTCCTGCTACCCCCGAACGAACACGAACGCCCCCTCTTTCACATCTACCTTCACCACCTCCCCCTCCTTGTAGCCTCCCCGCAGGATCTCCTCGGCCAGAGGGTCCTGGATCTCCTTGACGATGAGGCGCCGCAGCGGCCGGGCGCCGAAGGCGGGATCGAATCCGCGGTCGACGAGCAGGGTCTTCGCGGCGTCCGAGATTTCCAGCGACAGCTCTCGCTCCGAGAGGAGCTTCCTCAGCTTGTGCAGCTGGATGTCCACGATCCCGCCGAGATCGTTCTTCTCGAGCCGTTCGAAGAGGATAACGTCGTCGATCCGGTTGAGGAACTCCGGGCGGAACGATCGCTTCAACTCCTCGTCGATCGCCCCGCGAAGCGTCTCCATCTTCCCCTCGTGCTCTAGGATCATCCGGCCGCCGAGGTTCGAGGTCATGATGACGACCGTGTTCGAGAAGTCCACGGTCCTGCCGCGGCCGTCCGTCAGCCTTCCGTCGTCGAGCACCTGGAGCAGCAGGTTGAAGACGTCGGGGTGGCCTTTCTCGATCTCGTCGAAGAGGACGACCGAGTACGGCCTGCGCCGGACCGCCTCCGTCAGGTGCCCGCCCTCGTCGCTGTCGACGTAACCGGGGGGCGAGCCGACGAGCCGCGCCGCCATGTGCTTCTCCATGAACTCGCTCATGTCCAGGCGGGTGAGTGCGCTCTCCACGTCGAAGAGGAACTCCGCGAGCGCCTTCGCGAGCTCCGTCTTGCCGACGCCGGTCGGACCGAGGAACAGGAACGAGCCGATGGGCCGCCCCGCGTCGCGCAGGCCGACACGGCCGCGCCGCACCGCCTTCGACAGGACCTTGAGGGCGACCTCCTGGCCGACCACGCGCGCGCGCAGCCGGTCCTCCATCTGCAGCAGGCGCGCTGCCTCGCCCTCCATCATGCGTGCGACCGGCACGCCCGTGATCTCCGAGATGACGGCCGCGACGTCCTCTTCCCCGACGGCGGGCCGGACCGTCGCCTGCGCGGGCGCCGGAGAGGCCTTCTCGAGCGCTGCGAGGTTCTCCTCCAGATCCGGGATCACCCCGAAGCGAAGCTCGGAGGCGCGGGCGAGGTCTCCCTCTCGTTCCGCGATCTGCTGCTCGCGCTTCGCCGCGAGAAGCTCGCTCTTGGCCTTGTGCTGCTCCGAGAGGCCGCCGAGCTCTTTCTGCCAGGTCGCGCGCAGGGCCAGTGCCTTCGGCTTCGCCGCTGCGAGCTCGGCGTCGATACGTGTCTTCGTCGCGACGCTATCCTTGTCGGTCTCGTCTTCCAGGCTGCGTCGCTCCATCTCGAGGTTCCGGACGCGCCGCTCCAGGGCGTCCAGCTCCGCGGGCACGCTGTCGATCTGGATCCGCAAGCGCGCGGCCGCCTCGTCGATGAGGTCGATCGCCTTGTCCGGCAGCGCCCGCTCGGGCACGTACCGCTTCGAGAGCTTGACGCCCGCGACGAGCGCAGGGTCCGAGATCTTCACCGCGTGATGGACCTCGTAGCGCTCGACGATCCCGCGCAGGATCGCGATCGCCTGCTCCTCGTTCGGCTCCTCGATCGGAATCGGCTGGAAGCGTCGCGCGAGCGACTCGTCTTTCTCGAAATGCTTGCGGAACTCCTCCGGCGTGGTGACGCCGAGGCAGCGCAGCTCGCCGCGCGCGAGTGCGGGCTTGATCAGGTCCGACGCGCCGACCGACCCGCCGCCGCCGCCGGCCCCGATCATCGTGTGGATCTCGTCGATGAACAGGATCACCTCGCCAGCGGAGTCGCGCACGGCAGCAAGGATCTGCCGGACGCGCTCCTCGAACTCGCCCCGCATCTTCGAGCCCGCGAGCAAGGACCCCATCTCGAGCGCGACGATCCGCTTCCCGCGCAGGCCTTGCGGCACGTCGTCGGCGGCGATGCGCTGCGCAAGGGCCTCGACGATCGACTTCTTGCCGACGCCCGGCTCGCCGACCAGCAGCGGGTTGTTCTTGAAGCGCCGCGAGAGCACCTGCATCACGCGTCGCAGCTCCGCGTCGCGTCCCACGATGGGATCGAAGCGTCCGTCCGCGGCCATGCGCGTCAGGTCCCGGCCGAAGCGCGCGAGTACGTCTCCCTCCGGAGGCGCGGGCGATCCCGGCGTGGCCGACGGCGCGCGAGTCACGCCGCCGGAAGGCAGGGCGCCGCGGACCGCGGCCGGCGAGACGTCGAGAGCGCCGAGCGCATCCGCCGCAGGACCCCGTCGTTCCTGGGTGGTCGCGAGGAACAGGTGCGGGCAGTCGACGCGCCCGCCCGAGTCGCGCGTCGCCTCGGTCTCGGCCCGGCCGAGCAGGTCGAGCATCCGGGGGGACAGGTATGCGACGCCGCCGGCCCGCGCACGCGGCACGGCGCGCATCCGGGTCTCGCACTCGCGCAGGAGGTCCGACGGCTCGACCCCGAGCTTGCGAAGGACGTTCGCCGTCGATCCGTCGCGCTCGACGAGACGAGCGAGCAGGTGCACCGGCTCGACCTCGGCGTGCGCCTTCTCGTCGGCGAGCGCCTGCGCCCCTGCGACGAGGGCGCGGGCCTCGGCCGTGTAGGTCTCGAGCCGGATCTTCTGCGGCATGGGGCGCGAAGGATACTACCGTTGCTGCTGCACTTGGGGCAGCGCGCCGAGAACGACCGGCACGTCGATCGCCTCGCCGTCACGCCACACGCGCAGGCGCACGCGGGTCCCGACCCCTGCCGTCGCCGCCAGCCAGGGCAGCTCCGAAGACCGCTCGATGGGCTCGTCGTTGAACGCCAGGATGACGTCGTCCGTGCGCAGTCCGGCCGCCGCGGCGGCGCTGCCGGGCCTGATGCCCCCCACGAGCGCTCCGTGGGGCTCGCCGAGGCGCAGCTGCGACAGCAGTTCCCGCGGGACGTCCGCGATGACGATCCCGAGCCACGCGCGTTCGAACCGACCGCGGGTCCGCAGGTGCGGGAGGATCACCTTGACCATGTTGATCGGGATCGCGAAGCCGATTCCTTCGCCGGTCGCGTGGATCGCGGTGTTCATTCCGACGACCTCGCCGCGCATGTCGAAGAGCGGCCCACCAGAGTTCCCCTGGTTGATGGCCGCGTCCGTCTGGATGAAATTGAACAGTCCGAACTCGTCCAGCCGTACGTCGGCCTGCGTCCTTCCCCTCGCACTGACGATCCCGGCGGTCACTGTGTGCGACAGGCCGAACGGGTTTCCGATCGCGACGACCCAGTCGCCGACGGCCAGACGATCGGAGTCGCCGAGCGGGACGGGAACGAGGTTCGGGGCGTCGATGCGCAGCAGGCCGATGTCGGTGGAGGTGTCGAGGCCGACGACGGTCGCGGGGACGTCGTTGCCGTCCGCGAACTGCACGTCCACCTGCAGCGCCTCGCCGATCACGTGGGCGTTCGTCAGCACGTAGCCGGCCGAGTCGATGACGAAGCCCGAGCCGGTTCCCCTGATCGCCTGCTGCTGTTGCTGCGGCGCGCCGAAGGGCGGAAACATGGGATGCCCGGGCACCGGCCGGCTCACGATCTGCTTCACGTTGACGTTCACGACCGACGGGTTCGCACGCGCTGCGAGATCCGCGAACGACCTCGGAAGCCCGATGGGCGAGGTCGCCGGCGCCTGGGCCGTGGACGGCGCGGCGCCGGTCGCCTCGGGCTCTTCCGCCTGGACCCGGCACCCCGCGGCGAGGGCGAGCACGAGCGCCGGCGCGAAGCTAAACCTTCGACGCCGCCACGAACCGCATCCGGAGGTCGTAGAGGACTCCATCGAGCAGCCGTTCCTCCTCACCCGTAAGGTTGCCCCGCGTCTTGTGTTGCAGCAACCCGATGATGTCGATGGTCTGACGGGCGAGCGGAAGGTTCGGCTTTCCGGCGGCCCCTTCCGGGCCCTCGCCGAGGTGGTGCATCGCGTTGGCAGCCAGGGAGATGAGGAACGTCGTGAAGTCGATCTCCTCGCCCGCCGTCGGAGCCGCGTCAGCCTCGGGGCCTTCCGGCGATGCCCCGGGCGGCTGCTCTGGCTCGGACCGGGCGGTCCCGTCGGCCTGGAAGGCGCGACGGTCCGTGACCTTGAACTTTTCCTCGTCTCCCGGCCCAGGCACGGCTAGTCCTCGTCCGGCTCCTGCTTGGCGACGTTCGGCGCCGCGTCCTCGAGGTCCACGAGGAACTTGTCGTACTCTTTCTGCGAGATCGCGCCCTTCTCGAGGTTTCTCTTCAGGACGCGGATGTCGTACAGGACGTCGTTCTTTTCGGGCATGGTCGCGCGCGAATGTAACGGGAGGGCGAAACCTGTCAAGCCGCGGCGCGGGATGAGGCGCCGAGGATCTCCTCGGGGTGCACGATCCGTCCGGCGATCGCGCTCGCGGCCACGACCAGGGGCGACGCCAGGTAGACCTTCCCCGGCCCGCTGCGCCCAGGGAAATTTCGGTTCTGCGACGACACCGTCACCTCCCCCTCGTGCGAAGAGGAGCCGGGGCCCGCCTTGATGCAGGCGCCGCAAGAGGGGTTGACCAGCTCGGCGCCCACGGCCCGGAAGACGTCGATGTAGCCCTTCTCCTCCGCGTACCGGCGGATCTTCTGGGATCCGAACTGCAGGTACAGCCGGACGCCGTCGGCGACCTTCTGGCCGCGCCCCAGCGCTGCGGACAGGACCTGGGCGTACATGTCCATGTCCGCCATCTTCCCGCCCGTGCACGAGCCGCCGTAGGCGATGTCGATCCGGACGGGCTCGCCGAGCCGCGACACGGGGATGCCGTTTCTCGGGTCGCCGGGCGTCGCCACCATCGGCACGATGGCGCCGAGCTCGACGTCGAAGCGCTCCGCGTACTCCGCGTCCGGATCGCTGCGGACGATCCGCCGGCGAACGTCGTCCGCGGCCAATCCCCGCGTCCGGACCAGGTAGTCCACGACGACCTCGTCGGCCTCGATGATGCCGGTCATGCCGCCCGCCTCGACGCTCATGTTCGTCAAGGTCGCGCGCTCGTCGATCGGCATCGACATCGTCCCGTCGCCCGTGAACTCGATCACCTTCCCGATCCCGTCGCCTTTCTTGAAGAAGCCCATGGCGAGCAGGTGCAGCATGAGGTCCTTCGCGCACACCCCGGGCTGCAGACGTCCCGTGAGGTGGAAGCGCACCGTCGTCGGCACCTTGGTGCGGATGTCCTTCGTGAACCACGCGTTCGCCATGTCGGTCGAGCCGACGCCGAATGCGAACGCGCCGAGCACGCCGGCCATGCAGGTGTGGCTGTCGGTTCCGGTCACGACCTGGCCGGGGAGCGCGAGGTCCTCGACGACCGCGTTGTGGCAGATCGCCTCGGACCCGCCCTCCGGCACCTCGCCGTAGAGCTTGACGCCCTGACGCTTCGTGAACGCTTCCTGCGTCGTCGCCAGGCCGTCGGCCTTCTCGAGAAGTCCCATCTCGCGATGCTTCTGCGGCATCACCAGGCCCAGGAACGTCAGGTGGTCCCGGAAGGCGTAGACGCTGGCCGGGTCCGTGACCTTCGCGTCCTCGCCGTATGCGCTCTTGAAGAGCGACTCCGCCATGGGGGTGACGTACTCGTGGGTGAAACGGACGTCCGTGCGCAGGAAGACGGCGTCGCCGGGGCGCACGCCGGGCACACCCACGCGATCGGGACCAGCGACGACGTGGCGCGCGGCGATCTTCTCCACGATCGTCATCGGTCGTGCGGCCGTGTCGATCCGCGGCATGGCGATCGTCCCCGCCATCCGCGCTTTCGAGTACTCGAAGAGTCCGCCGGTGCGGACGATCTGTGCCGAGATCGGGTCGAGGCCCTGCGTGAAGAACTCGATCGGGATCTCCTCCCCGCGTTCGATCCGATCGAGCACTTCGAAGTCGCTCGTCGTCAGGAGTCCGATGTTCGTGCAGTTCTGCCCGTAGATCTTCTCGATCGTCTCCGCGACGATGAGCCGCGCGCCGGCCACGCGCTCTGCGTACGGCGCCGTCTCGCGCGAGCTGCCGCATCCTTTCGATCGCCCCGAGACGATCACGTCGAAGCGGTTCTTCGAGAGATCGAGCTGCCGGATGACGTTCCCCCGCAGCCCGATGAGCGCGTACTCGCCGAGCTTCTCGTCGTAGTGGAAGCAGACCCAGCCGGGCGTGATCTCGTCCGTCGAGATGTTGTCGATGAGCTTGCCGGCCTCCCTGCGCGTGATGCGCCGGCCGTCGAGCTGCGCGCGAAGAAGGTCGAGATCCTCGGTGAGGTAGAGGACTCGCCCTTCGAAGCGGACGGTCTGGGCAGCCATGCTGACTCCAGACCTTATAAGGCCAGGGCGCCTTCACCCGCAACGAATCGCGGAATCCCCAGTGATTCCGGGCGGTCGTTCACCGCCCGCGCAGTGCCTTGGTCGCGGCCAGGGCGGCGAGCTTGCCGGACAGGCCGCTGGCGGGGAGCCCCGGGTGCGCAGCTGCGCCGGCGAGCAGCAGTCCGTCGACGGGGGTCTTGCAGGGCCGGTCCGCGAACATCCGGCCGGGGACGGCGTCGCCCTGCGACGGATGGGTCGGCCCGCAGAAGGCCATCGCGCGGATGCGGCGGCGCAGGTCCGGTGCGACCTCCTCGACGACGCCGATCGCGCGGTCCACGAAGGCCGCCACGTCCGTCCCGGGCGCGGCGTGCTGGGCCGTGATCAGCGCAACGTGGGTTCCCGGCTTCGCCAGCGTCGGGTCCATCGCGGACGGGACCGTCCACTCGACACACGGCCGCGTCGACGCGCGGCCCGCACGCGCGTCGGCATGCGCGGCTTCGAGGTCCTCGACGGTCCGCGGCGATCGGATCACGCCGGCGAGGGCGGCCTCGCCCGGTGCGGGCCGCGCGACGGCGAGATGTGGCAAGCCGTCGAGCCACAATGCGATTCGAACGGTCGTGCCGCGGGTCCGCCGCGCCCCGATGCCGGCGCGCGTCCTGGCCGGGATCGCCCCCTCGGGAACCAGGTCGAGCAGCGTCGCGGCCTCGCCGAGCGACGAGAGGACCACGCGCGCCCGGACGCTCGATCCGTCGGTCAGGACGACGCCGCGGACGTGGCCGCGTGCGACGTCGACGTGCCGGACCTCCGTACGTGTCCGGATCTGGGCGCCCGCTTCCGACGCGGCCTCGCCGAGGGCCACCGCGAGCCGGCCCGTCCCCCCGAGGACGTGTCCCCACGCGCCGGGCGGACCGAACAGATCCGCCGAACCCCGCAGCACGAGATGGAAGAAGGTCCCGGCGTCGCGCGGGCCGAGCGTCGTGCCGCTCGTCGCGAACTGCGCGATCGACGCGACGAGCGCGGGCGTCTCGAAGTGTCGCTGCGCGATCTCGGCGACGCTCGCGAAGAGCAGCTCCGACAGCTCGTGCGCCTCGCCGCGGATCGCCCGGGCGACCCGCTCGAGCGGTACGTTCCCCGCGCGTAGCAAGGGCTCGATGCGTCGGGCGAGCGACTGCCGCCACAGTCCGAACCGCGCCCAGACGGCCGCATCCTGTGTCGAGAACGCGCGCAGTTCCGCCGAGGTCTTCGCCGGCTCCGCGCGGATCGCGAGCGCGCGCCCGTCGGCCAGTGGCGTCCATGCGAGCGGATCGGGGCACGAAAGTCGCACTCCTCGGCGGCCGAGGCGCAGCGCCTCGAAGAGGGTGCGGCGCAGGGGTCCGACCATCGGCATCGCGGCGCAGGCGACGACGTCCGAAGCCCCTCCCACCGAGATGGGTACCGCGGCTCCCCCGACGACGGCCTCGCGCTCGAGGACGACCACCCGCGCGTGCGCCCGTGCGAGGAGCGCCGCCGCCACGAGGCCCTCGATCCCCGCCCCCACGACGACCACGTCCAGGTCCGACCGCGACATGGATTGCCCTACCGCAGCTTCTCCAGGACCTCGTCGAGCCTTTTTTCGGAGATAGAAATCCGGGTCGGCATCCCCCCGTCGATGCCGAGGATCTTCAGGAGGTCCACGCCCGAGTCGAAGGCCGCCGCGATCGCCAGCGATCCCTTGTGCCGGACGACGGCGATCGTCGCCTTCTGCTGGCCGAGGAGAAGAAGCGTCGTCTTGTCGAACGGCGGCGCGTCCGCCCCAACATCGACGAGCGCGATTCGCCCGTGCAGGGCGTATTTCTCCGCCAGCCACTTTGCGCCCTCCTCGAGCGCCTCCGCCTCCGCCGCAGCGAGTTTGATCTGCGCGCGAAGCGCAGGGTCCGTCGCTCGGCCGGCGAGATACCGGAAGATGGTCTGCTTGAGCGCGTCGTCCCTGGGGCGGCCGCGCAGGGCGCGATCCAGCCGTACGCCTTCCGGCGAAGGGAAACCCATCCGCGTGTCGATGGCGCGGGCGTCGTCGTCCGCACCGGTGTAGGGCTCGATTCCGCCCAGAACCCACTTGGCCGCGGCGCAGATCCCGTCGAAGTCGGTGTGACAGAGGATCGTGTCGACCTTCCCGATGCGCAGGACCAGCTCCGGGGTCACCATCTCCGGGCACGCGCCGTGTTGCGCCTTCGTGGCGAGCACGAAGCGCGGGTCGCTGGCGAAGTCGCGCTGGCGTTCGTGATCGTGGTGGTCGACCCATACCGCCAGACGGTCGCCGAGATCGCGCAGGAACGTGCCCGTCACCTTCTCGAAGGGGGAGCCGACCTGATCGGCGGCGAACGCCACGTCGAGCACGGCGACGCGCCCCGGTAGCGACGACGCCTTCGGCAGCTTTCGCGGCGTTCCGAAGCGCAGCACGGGGAGGTCGGACACGACCTCATGGTACGCTCGTCCGCAGATGCGCGCGGCGCTCGTTTCGCGCCTGCTCCCGTGCGCCTGCGGCCACGTCGAGCGCGAGGAGCCCACGGACGCCGACACGGATTCGGATACGGATTCAGGTACGGGCACGGGCTCGGACACCGACACCGAGACCGGTTCCGAGACGACGACCGGGACGAGCAACTGCCCCGTCCCCTGCGGTCCGCCCTGCTGCGAAAGCGCCGAGCTGTGCGTGCCGGACGGGTACTGCGCGAGCGAGGGGACTCTCTGCGACGACGGGACACTCGTCTCGAGCTGCGGGGACGCGAACTGCACCTGCGCGGAGAACATCGACGGCGACTGTCCCGGCGATTGCAACCCGACGTGGACCCCCTGCGCCGACGAGTCGACGGCGACCTGCACGGCGTTCTGCGACGCGAAAGGGCAGGTGTGCGTCGAGGCCTGCGAGGGCACGCTCGGGGACCGCGGCGGATCACGCTCGCACCTCAACCCGGACTGCGACGGCGCCTCGAGCGTGCTTCGCACGTGCAACGAGGCGCTAGCGATCGGCTCGTCCGCCGATTGCTGCTGCGCAGACCGCGGGTGAGCGCGCGGCTATCCGGCTGCGTCCGTCGGCGCTGCATCGAGCGGCCCTGCGTCGGGTGCCGCGTCCGGCAGCCCCGCGTCCGCTGGACCCGCGTCTTCCTCCACCGGGTCCGGACAGGCGTCGTCCGGGACGAACCCGGCCGGAAGGGCGCACCCTGGATCGCACCGCTCGGGCGAGCGGCCCGACGGATCCGGCGCGCCCGCGAGGATCCATTCGCGGATCGCCACGTACTTCTCGTGGCAGAGGCCCCCGTTCGGCCACGGCATCAGGTTGCACCTGAAGTCGCAGGTCCCGAGCCCATCGCCCGTCAGCCGCGTCCACAGGTAGCTATCCTCGAGGCTGTACGGAACGACGCGGCACTTTCCCGCGCCGTCCTCCGTCGTCGCGGGAGCGCAGACCAGATTACGCCACGCGCCGCGCTCGAGGTTCAGCCGCGCGCCTTCGAACGCCGGCCCGACGTGACAACCCGCGCGCGTGAAACTGCAGTTGCGCACCCAGGCTATCTCCTCGATCGAGCAGTAGGTCGCCGTCGGCGGCGTGTCGCACGTGCTTTCCGGCTCGGAGCAGTCCGGCTTGCATGCGACCCCGTCCACTCCGTCGTCTCCCCACAACCGCGCGCCGTCGTCGCACCCTTCCATGCCCGTCACCTTCCCGTCGCCGCACGAGGTGAAGCGGCACAGCTGGTCGCAGGAGTCGTTCGCGAGCCAGTTTCCGTCGTCGCACTCCTCGCCCGGATCGAGCACCTTGTCGCCGCAAGAAGGCGTGACACGGAAGTGGCTGTCGAAACAGCCGGTCGCGATGAGCAGCGGCGCGAGGCGACGCACGTCGCGTCGACGCTATCACGGGAGTAGCATCGGGGCGGCTCCCCAACATGGGGGGCAGAGCCCCGTGCGCGCCACTGCCGCCGCCGTGCTGTTCGTCGCATGTCGTCCGTCGGCGGCAAGGGCCCCCGCGTGGATCACTTCCGAGGGCGCGGTCTGCACGGCGGACGGTTGCGCCGACGTCGACGCCGTTCCGGACGGCGTCGACGTCCTGCGCGACGGCCGCGTCGTCTTCGTCGCACGCGCCCGGACGGGCACGCACATCGCCGTCGTACATCCCGGATCGGGCGCCGCCCCGAAGGTCCTGACGAGCCGTCCAGGGTTCCACGACAGGCCGATCGTCGATCCGACCGGCACGCGGATCGCGTACGTTGCCGCGGCCCACGGCCTGCCGAGCCTGTTCGTCATCGGCGTCGACGGCGGCCCGCCCCGTCAGATCACGAACGTCGGGCTCGCGCTCGGTCCGCCGGGGCCGGACCGTCTCCCAGCGGATCGCACCGTGCCCCCGCAGGATCGCGAGTCGATGAGCTGGGACGAGCGTGGGATCTGCTGGGACCAGGTCTGCGTGGATCCGGGCGCGCCGTGATCGCCCTCGCGCTCCTCCTGGTCTCGTCCGCTTCCGCGCAGGAGTACCGCCTGCCGCTCGGCGGGGTAGAAGGCTTCGACTGCGCCGGCGGCGAATGCGTGGTCACGGCGTACGTCGATCACGGCGCCGGCGCCGCGGAGACGGACTGGGACTGCGGCGCCAACACCTACGACGGGCACGGCGGGACCGACATCGCGCCGATCTGGGCCTACGGGTGCCCCACCGATTTTCCCGTCGTCGCGGCCGCAGACGGCGAGGTCGTCGAGGTCGTCGACGGCGAGGCCGACCACTGCGAGTGCGGCGGCGTGTGCGGTGCGGGCGGGGGCAACCACGTGATCCTCGAGCACGAGGACGGCAAGCACACGGTCTACATGCACATGCGCGAGGGCTCGACGGCGGTGTCGCTTGGCGACCTCGTCACCTGCGGGCAGATCCTCGGCCGCGTCGGAAACACGGGTCGGTCGAGCGGCGCGCACCTTCACTTCCAGGTCAACCTCGGCGGGCCGTGGGGCGCGTCGTCCGACCCGTTCGACGGGCCGTGCTCGGGCCCGCCGACCTACTGGGTGGACCAAGGCGCCTGGGGAGGATTGCCCGGGGACGGCTGCGACCTGCCGCCCTGCGTCCCCGCGGCCGAGGTCTGCGACGGCGTCGACAACGACTGCAACGGCCTCGCGGACGAGGGCCTGCTCAATGCCTGCGGCGCCTGCGGGCCGACGCCGCCCGAAACCTGCAACTGCGTCGACGACGACTGCGACGGCGCGATCGACGAGGACGAGGGCCGCTGCGGCGACGTCGCGCGCGCGATGGATCTGTCGTACCCGGCGCGTCTCGAAGCGGGCGACTCGGCGAGGTCGTGGGCGACGTTCGCCAATCAGGGCGAAGATCCCTGGCCCGCCGCCGATCTGCACCTGGTCGTCGAGGGCGATCCGGGCGATCTCGAGATCGGCCTTCCGGAAGGACTGCCGCACGACGTCGCACCGACCGAATCCGTCCGCGTCGACTTCGCGATCTGGGCTCCCGAAGGCGCCGCTCTGGGCCCGCGATCGTTCTTGCTGCGTCTCGCCCGAGGCGAGGCCCCGCTGGCCGACGCGTGCACGGGTCCGGCCGCCGCGGCCGTCGCCCTGGAGGTCGTCGCTGCCGGGGCGCCGGGCGCCGAAGAGGAACCCGAGCCCGAGCCTGCTTCCGCGCGCGCGTCCGCCGGCTGCGGGTGCCGCGCCGCCGAGGGACCTCGTGCGAGCATCGGCCTGCCGCTCCTCTGCGCCGCGCTGCTGGTGTTCAGGAGGTTTGCGCCGGGTTGACCGTATCCGGATCCGGATACGCTTCCGATTCCGCCCCTTGGGGCGATTGCCCGGCAAAGGAAGGCAGAACTTCGCCCCGGCAGGGACGTCGAAACCTCGGTCCATCAGGTCACGGATGTCGGAATACCTTGCGGGGACGCGGGGTTGATTGGAGGGCCATGAGCATGATACCGGAAGCCGCTTCTTCAGCCGTATCCTCCCCGAGCCCGAGGCCCAACATGGAGCACGACGTCCGGCTGCTCAACGAGATGGTCAAGCGCGAGAGCGGCTTCGTGGACAAGATCGTCCACGAGGTCTCGAAGGTGATCGTCGGCCAAGCGTACATGGTCGAGCGGATCCTGATCGGCTTGCTCACCGGCGGCCACGTGCTGCTCGAGGGCGTGCCGGGGCTCGCGAAGACCCTGGCGGTGCGCACGCTCTGCGACACGATCAAGGCGAAGTTCTCGCGGCTGCAGTTCACGCCGGACCTGCTCCCGGCGGACCTCATCGGGACGGTCATCTACAACCAGCACTCCGGGCAGTTCACGCCCAAGAAGGGCCCGATCTTCGCGAACCTGGTGCTCGCGGACGAGATCAACCGCGCGCCCGCGAAGGTGCAGAGCGCGCTGCTCGAGGCGATGCAGGAGCGGCAGGTCACGATCGGCGACCACACGTTCAAGCTCGACGAGCCGTTCATCGTGATGGCGACGCAGAACCCGATCGAGCAGGAAGGGACCTACGCGCTGCCGGAAGCGCAGGTCGACCGGTTCATGCTCAAGATCAAGGTCGGCTACCCCAGCAAGCAGGACGAGCGGAAGATCATGGACCGCATGACCTCGGGCAGCGAGGTGAAGGCCGACGGGGTCGTCGAGCCGGCGCAGCTTCTCGACGCGCGCAAGGTCGTCCAGGAGGTCTACGTGGACGACAAGATCAAGGACTACATCGTGACGGTCGTCTTCGCGACGCGCTCGCCCAAGGATCACGGGCTCAAGGACCTGCAGGGATTCATCGAGTACGGCGCGAGCCCGCGCGCGTCCATCGCGCTCGTCAACGCGGCGCGCGCGCACGCGTTCCTGCGTCACCGCGGGTACGTGACCCCCGAGGACGTCAAGGCGATCGGCCCGGACGTCCTGCGGCACCGCGTGATCCTGACGTACGAAGCGGAGGCTGAGGAGCTCACGAGCGAGGACGTCGTGAAGAGGGTGTTCGACGCGGTCGAAGTCCCGTGAGGCGGCGACCGTGGTCCCGAAAGACCTGATCAAGAAGATCCGCCAGATCGAGATCCACACTGCGAGGCTCGCGGACGATCAGCTCGTCGGCCAGTACCAGTCGGTGTTCAAGGGCCGCGGGATGGCGTTCTCGGAGGTCCGGCAGTACCAGCCGGGCGACGACATCCGGTTCATCGACTGGCACGTGTCGGCGCGGATGAACGACGTCTACATGAAGCTGTACACCGAGGAGCGCGAGATGACGGTCATGCTCCTCGTCGACGCCTCGGCATCGGGCGAGTTCGGGACGAAAGGGCAGTTCAAGAGCGAAGTCGCCGCGGAGATCGCGGCCTTGATCGCATTCTCGGCGATCAAGAACAACGACCGCGTGGGTCTGGTGATGTTCACCGACAAGGTCGAACGGTTCGTCCCCCCCAAGAAGGGCAAGAAGCACGTCCTGCGCGTCGTGATGGAGATCCTGAACTTCAAGCCGCAGTCGCGCGGGACCGACCTGTCGGCGGGGCTCGACTTCCTCGGCAAGGTCACGAAGCGAAAGTCGGTCGCGTTCCTGCTGTCCGACTTCGTCGCGTCGGGGTGGGAGCACGCGCTGCGCGTCGCGTGGCGCAGGCACGACCTCATCCCGGTGCACCTGGTCGACCCCCGTGAGGAGGAGCTGGCGGACGTGGGGCTCGCGTTCTTCGAGGACCCGGAGACCGGCGAGATCGTGCCGGTGGACACCTCGAGCCGCCGGGTTCGCGAGGCGTACCGGATGCAGGTCGCGCGCGAGCGCGGCGTGCGCGAGCGCGAGTTCCGCAAGCTCGAGATGGACTGGGTGACGATCCGGACCGACCGCCCTTACGTGAAGCCGCTCGTGGACTTCTTCGCGCTGCGCGCGCGCAGGCTGGGGGCCGCGTGAAGCGGGTCCTCGCGGGCGCTCTGCTGCTTCTGGGTCTGGCCGGGCCGGCCGAGGCCACGCAGGCGCGCACCGAGGTCACGCCCCGGCGCGCGCACGTCGGGGACGTCATCACGCTGAAGATCCACGTCGATCGGCGCGAGGGCGATCGCGTGACCCTGCCGCGGTCCACCTCGTTCCGTCCGTTCGAGGTCGTCAAGCGCCGGACGAAGACGGAGGTCAAGGGCCGCAACGTGCGCGAGACGCTCGAGGTCGACCTGATGGCGTTCGAGCTCGGCAACCACGTGATCCCGTCCGTGGAGCTGCGCGTCGTCGATCGCGAGGGCCGAATCTCTGCCGTCCGCACCGATCCCGCGACCGTGAACATCGCGAGTCTGCTCGGCAACGAGCCGGACGCGAAGCGCAAGGGCAACCACGGCCCGGCCTCGGTGTTCGAGAAGGACTACCTCTGGCTTTGGGTGGCGCTGGGGGTCGTCGTCTTCGGGCTGCAGTTCCTCCTGCTTCGCGCCTTCATGAAGCGCAAGGCCGCGTTCGCCGCGGTGCCCGTCGTGATCGAGAAGCGTCCGCCGTGGGAGATCGCGATGGAGAAGCTGCGCGGGATCGACCGCAGCAAGCTCGTCGAGAAGGGCCTCGTCAAAGAGCACTACGACGGCGTGTCCGACGCGATCCGCGAGTACCTCGGCGCCCTCGGCGGGTTCGAGGGGCTCGAGTCCACGACAGATGAGGTGTTGGCTGGCCTCAGGGCCACGGCGCCGCGGGGAGTCGACATGCTCACGGTGGAGCACTTCTTCGGCGAGTGCGACCTCGTGAAGTTCGCGAAGTACTCGCCTGGTGTCGACGAGCCGAAGGCGATCTTCTCGATGGGCGTCCGGATCGTGGAGACGTCCAGGGCGGTCCACGAAAGGGTGCTGGCCGCCCAGGCTGCGCCGCCGCCGCCGGCGCCGCCCGCTCCGACGTCCCCTCCTTCTGGGGAGGTGCGCGCATGAGAACGCGCCTCGGCCGGATTCTTCTGCCGATCGGCTGGACCGTGGGGGTCCTGGCACTGTCGGCTCTCGCCGTGTTCGCGCTCCTGCGCTTCGACCCCGACCTGCGATTCGAGCACCCCTGGGCGCTTCTCCTTCTCCTCGCGATGCCACTCGTGCTTTGGAACGGTGCGTACAGGACGCTCGCGCGCGGTCCGCGGCTCACCTTCTCGAGGACGGCGGCCCTCGCCGCGGGACCACGCGGCCTCGGCGCGTGGCTGTGGCCTCTGTCGCCGGCGCTGCGCGCGGTCGCCCTCGCGCTCGTCGCCGTGGCGCTCGCGCGTCCGCAGTCCGTTTCCCAGAAGTCGAAGGCCGAGGTCGAAGGCATAGACATCATGTTCGTGATGGACCTGTCGAACTCGATGCGCGCGGCCGACGTCCAGCCGACGCGGCTCGCGGGAGCCAAGGCCGTCATCGACGACTTCATCGGCCGCAGGCGCAGCGACCGCATCGGCGCCGTGGTCTTCGGTCGCGACGCCTACGTCCTCTGCCCGCTCACGCTCGATTACACGGCGCTGCGCGGGATGGTGGCGGGGCTCGAGCTCGGCATCGTCGACGGACGTGGGACGGCGATCGGCAACGGCACCGCGACCGGCCTCAACCGACTGCGTCGCAGCGACGCCAAGAGCAAGGTCGTCATCCTGCTGACCGACGGCGACTCGAACAGCGGGAACATCTCCCCGCGCCAGAGCGCCGAGTTCGCGAAGGCGCACCGCGTGAAGATCTACAGCGTGCTGATGGGCGAGCGCGGCGACGTGCCTGTGCCGACGGGCCGGACGGATGCCTTCGGCCGGCCGGAGTACGAGATGGCCGAGTATCCCGTGAATCCCGAGCTGCTTCGCGAGATGTCGCGCGAGACGGGCGGCGAGTTCTGGCAGGTCACCGACGCCCAGGGGCTGCGCAACAGCTTCCACCAGATCCTCGACCGGCTGGACCGCTCGAAGATCGCCGACGCGGGCGTGCTCTACGCCGAGGCGTTCCCGTCGTTCCTCGCGCCGGCGCTCGTCCTCGTCGCGCTCGAGGTCCTGCTCCGGTTCACGCGCCTGCGGAGGTTCCCGTGAGGCTCGCGACTTCCTGGGCGCTGTGGCTGCTGGTCGCGGCTCCGGCCTTGATCCTCCTCCTTGTCGGGGCGGCCTTCGCCTGGAAGCGGGCCGTTCGCCGTTTCGGCGACGAGGCCACTGTCCGGCGGCTCCTGCTCGGGGTCTCTCCGTCGATCCGTGTCTGGAAGGGGATCGTGCTCGTCGTCGGGGTCACGCTGTCCTTGATCGCGTTCTCGAGGCCGCAGTTCGGAGGCCGGACGCGGATGCTGCGCCGTCGCGGGATCGACGTCGTGGTCGCCATGGACTTCTCGAAGTCGATGCTCGCGCGCGACGTGTACCCGTCGCGGATCGATCTCGCCAAGCGCGAGGTCGAGGGAATGCTGCGGGACCTGGGCGGCGATCGCGTGGGCATCGTAGCCTTCGCGGGCGAGACGATGAGCTACCCGCTCACCACCGACTCGACGGCGGCGGCCCTCTTCCTGCGCGACCTGCACCCCAACGACATGCCCGTCGGCGGAACGGCCATCGGCCGCGCCCTCGTCGCGGCCGGCCGCATCTTCGAGGGCGACCCTACCGCGGGTCAGCGCACGAAGGTGGTCGTGCTGCTGACGGACGGCGAGGACCACGAAGGGGATCCACTCGCCGCGGCGCAGCAACTCGCGACTGCGGGCGTGCAGGTTCACGTCCTGGCGATCGGCTCCGGCTCGAGCGAGCCCATCCCGATGTACGCGGAGGACGGGAGCTGGCTCGGATACATGCGCGACGCTGCCGGCGCGCCGGTGACGTCGCGGCTTTCCCCCGAGGGTGAACAGACTTTGCGGCGAATTGCCGACGCGACGCACGGCAACTTCTACAAGGCGCGGCCCGGGCAGGTCGGCCTCGCGCAAGTCCGAGGCGCGCTCGTGCGCCTCAAGCGCGCCGAGCTGCGCGCACGCAAGGTCACGGTGTACGACGAGGTGTACGACTGGTTCCTGCTGCCCGCGTTCGTGCTGCTGCTCGTGGAAGCAGCGTTGCCGGACGGGCTGCGACGAAAGAAGGTCGCATCATGAGGATCTCGATCGCGGTAGCGGTGCTGCTGGCTTCGTCGTCCGCCTGGGCCTGGGACCCGTTCTCCGTCGAGAACGACCAGGTTGCCGAGGGCAACGCGCGGCTGCGCGCGAAGAATTACTCGGGCGCCCTCGAGGCGTACGGGCGCGCCGCAAAGGCGTTGCCCGACGAGCTCGGCGTCCACCTCGACCGGGGCCTCGCACAGCAGCACCTCGCCGAGCAAGGCTCGGATCCCGAGACGACCAAGCGCCTTCGCGCGGGTGCGCGGGATTCTCTGCTGCAGGCGACCGATCCGCGCGCGCCCCGGGACGTGCGCTCCATGGCCTGGCACGATCTCGGAAACATCGCGTTCGACGAGGAGAACTGGCAGGACGCGATCGCTGCGTACCGCAAATCGCTGCGGATCCGGCCGGGCAACCGCGACACCCAGTGGAACCTGGAGCTGGCCGGGCGGATGATGCAGCAGGAAGAAGAGGAGCAGCAGGAGCAGGAGCAGCAGCAGGAGCAGCAGCAGAAACAGCAGCCGCAGCAGCAGCGCAGCGAGGGCGAGTCCGACCAGCAGCGGCAGCAAGAACCGGAGCAGGACCGCGGAGGGCAGCAGCAGGGCCAGCCGCAGGACCGCACGCCCGAGGAGCAACCGCAGCAGGGCACCGGCGATCAGGCGGAGCGACCCGAGGAGCCCGAGCCGCGGGAAGACGAACGCCGTCCGGATCAGGCGGGGGGCAGCGAAGCGCCCGCGCAGGCACGCTCGCGGCAGGAGATGGACTCGGTGCTCGACGCGCTCGAGCAGCAGGAGCAGCACCTCGAACGGGAGCGCGCGCGCGCACGGGGGCGTCAGCGATCGCGAATCGTGGAGCGAGACTGGTGAACCGAGAAGCGGCCGTGGGTCGTGGGTCGTGGGTCCGCCTGGCGGTTGTCGCCGCGGCGATCGCGTTGCCCGCGTCCGCCAGCGCGCAGGTCCCGACGATCCAGACGACCGTCACGCCGTCCACCGTCTCCCTCGGCGACACGCTCGTGCTCGAGGTCCGCGTGATCATGGCCGGAGGGAACATCGAGGACGTCGAGCTGCCGGACCTTTCGAGCTTCGACGTCCTGTCTCGCCACGTCAGCCGGCCGATGTCGTTCTCGTTCGGGACCGGCCAGGCGCCGATGATCCAGTCGTCCACGATCCACACGCTCACGCTGCAGCCGCGCCGTGCGGGGACGGTCCAGCTCTCGCCCGTGCGCGTCCGGGCGAACGGCCAGCTCTTCCAGGGACAGGCCGCGGTGGTGAACGTCGTCCACGGGACCGCGCCGCCCGCGCCGCTCACGCCGATCCAGCCGGGGGTCCCGGCGCTCCCTCCTGCGCCGCTCACTCCGCTGGATCCGCTCGCGACACCGGCACCCGCGGAGGCTCCCCCCGGTCTGACCGGCGCGCAGTACGACCCCGAGCTGTTCGTCCGGACGACGCTCGATCGAGAGCGCGCCTACATCGGACAGCAGGTGACGATGACGGTCTTCGTCTACTCGCGCGTAGGAGTGCGCGACCTCGACGTCGTCCGCGAGCCCTCCACTGAAGGATTCTGGACCGAGGACCTGATCGGGCCGGTGCGCCGCCTGGACTTCACGAGCCAGGACGTGGGCGGCCAGAGATTCGACGTCGCTGTCCTGCGCAAGGTCGCCCTCTTCCCGATGCGGGCGGGAACGCTCACCATCTCGCCTCCCGAGATCGAGGCGGACACCCGAGGGGGAATCTTCTCCGGCGGCAGGCAGTTGCGCCGCGCAGGGATTCCCGGCGTGCTCGAGGTCCTCCCGCTGCCGGCCGAGGGCCAGCCGCCGGGGTTCGATCCGTCGAACGTCGGTCGCTACGAGCTGGAAGCCTCGCTCGATCGCGACCGGCTCGCTGGCGGCGACGCGGCGACGCTCAAGGTCCGTGTCCACGGCGAAGGGAACCTGCGGCAGCTTCGACTCCCGCAGCTGACGTCGAATTCCGACCTGCGGATCCTCCCGCCGCAGGTCCGCGACCGGATCGTCATGCAGAACGATCGCGTCTCGGGCGAGCGGACCTGGGAATGGTTCCTGACTCCGCTGCGCGAGGGGCGCATCGCCGCGCCCCCGGTGCAGCTGGCGTTCTTCGACCCGGAAGCGGCGAGCTACCGGACCGTGGCCGCGCCCGCGCTCTTTCTCACGGTCGCCGGCGCGCCGCCGGTCGCGACGGGCGATGATCTCCGGACGCCCGCCGGTCCCGCCGTCCGATCCATTCGCAATGCCAGCGACCTGCGCCGCGCGAGCGCGCCCGTCGCTCGCAGCGTCTGGTACGCGCTCGCACTTGCGACCCCGCCGGGCTTCTGGCTGGGCCTGACGATCGGCCGCGTCGTCGTGGATCGCCGGAGGCGCTCGGCGGGCGATAGGCCCCGGCGCGCGCTCGGCGACGCGAGGCGCCGGCTCAAGGACGCCACGAAGACCGCGAAGGCCGGCGACGCCGCAGGTGCGTTCTCCGCCGTCGCGCGTCTTTTGCAGTCCTATCTCGAGGATCGCATCGGAGAACGGCTCGGACACGAGACGATGGAGGCGCTGCGAACGAAGCTCGCGGGTCGCGGGTACGGGGCGGATCTCGCCGAGCGCGTGGTCAAGGAGCTCGAGAACTGCGACTTCGCGCGCTTCACCCCGGCGGCCATCCAGGGCCGCGAGATCGAGCAGTGCCTCGATCGGACGGGCGAGTTGCTCGATGATCTCGAACGGGTCACGCCCGCGGTGCTCTCGTGACGAGAACACTGCTGGCAGTCGCCTTCGCGCTCGCAATCCCCGCTTCGGCGTCGGCCCAGTCGGAACCGGCGCCGCCCACGCTCGACGCGCTCTTCGCCCAGGCGAACCGCGCGGCGTGGATCCGCGACTGGGACTCGGCGACCCGCGGTTACCACGACCTCCTGCGCGCCGGAGTCGAAGATCCCGACGTCTACTACAACCTCGCCACCGCCTACCTGAGCTCCGACCGGCTCGGCCAGGCGATGCGCTTCTACGAGCGGTCGCTGCGTCTGCGGCCCGGCGACGAGGACGCGCGCCACAACCTCGAGGTGGCGCGCCGCGCGCTCGGGCGCCGGCTCGCCGGCCAGTCCGTCGAGTCACGCCTGTCGCCCGGCCGTGCGGCGCTCGCGGCGTTCACGCTGGACGGGGCCGGGTGGACCTTCCTCGTTTTCTGGGTCGTGCTGTGGACGCTCGTCCTCGCCCGCCCCTTCTTGCGTCTCGACGCCCGGCGTCTGGTGACAGGCGTCGTCGTCCCGATCGTCGCGGGCCTCGCGATCCTCTCGGGCGCTCTTCTCGCAGGGAAGCTTCATTACGAGCGCAGAGGCCGCGAGGCGATCGTCGTCGCCCACGAGCGCGCCTCGGGCCGAGCGGGCCCTGGCTCGGAGTACCCCGACGCGCCCGGCGCCCCGGAGGGCGAGCGTGTCCAGGTTCTCGCCCGCGAGGGCCGCTTCGCCCTCGTTCGCATGCGCGACGGCCGCGAAGCCTGGCTCGCCGCAGCGGACGTCGGAACGCTGTAGCGCCTACGGCTCCCGCTCGCTCTCGAGCTTCGCGACGCGATTCTCCAGTCGATCGGTGCGGGCGACGACCGTCGTCCACTGCTCGATCTGCAGCTGCATCATCCTGTCGAGGCGTGGGGCGAGGCGGGCGACCTCGTCGCGAGTGTCGGCCTGAGCACGTGCCAGCTCGACCAGCGTTCGCTGGTTAGCGCGCACCTCTTCGGTGAGGTTCTCCACGACCTCCGCGAGCCGCAGGACCCCCTGGACCGCGCGGCTTGCGAGTTCGCGCGCGAGCTGCGCTTCGGCCGCGACCTCCTCCAGGCGGTTCTCCATCCTGTCGAAGCGGCCGTCCACCTTGTCGAAGCGGCTGGTGATCTCATCGAATCGAGCCGCGAGTTCGGGATCCATGCCCTTCGCTTTCATTGTGCCTCCCAATCTCACGTGCAGCAACCCGTTATCGGTCGGGCCCTCGAAAGGTTGCGTCGGTCGGTGTGTACGATCGGTGTACGCTGGTCCGGCCGGTGAGCGCCGTCCGCGTCGTCGTCGTGGGGGTGGGTCCGCTCGGCAAGCTCGTCCTGGAAGCCTGCGCCACGAGGGACGACCTGCGCGCAGTGGGGGCGGTGGACGTTGCGCCCGGCCTGGCGGGCAGCATCGTTCACGGTGTGGACGTCGTCGACCGGTTGGATCGTCTGCCCGAGGCCGATGTCGCGATCCACACGGCGACCTCGCGGCGCGCCGCCGCATCCGAGACGATCCGGGCGTTGCTCGCACGGGGAATGTCGGTCGTCTCTTCGAGCGAGGAGCTGCACGGGGAGGAGGCGCTCGATGCCGAGGCGCGGGCGAAGGGGCTCCGCGTCGTCGCGACGGGGGTAAACCCAGGCCTCGTGATGGACCGGCTTCCCGTTCTTCTGATGTCCGCGTGCGTCCGCGTCGACGCGGTCCGCGTCACTCGCGTCGTCGATCTCTCGAAGCGACGCCAGGCACTCCAGAAGAAGATGGGCGCCGGCCTGCCCGAGACGGACCTTGGCGCGCGAAACGACCTCGGGCACGTGGGCCTGCGCGAGTCGATAGCGACGCTCCTTTCGGCGATGGGCCACACGGGCGAGGCGCTCGAACACACCCTCGACCCGATCCTGATGAACGGAGTCGGAGCGGGGATGGACGAGAAGCTCGTGGCGAGGGTCGGCGGCCGCGACGTGGCGATGCTGCACCTGAGGATGGACATGCACGCGCAGTCGGTCGACTCGATCGAGATCGACGGAGACCCGCCGATCCGGTGCACCTTCGCAGGTGGCATCCAGGGCGACCGAGCGACGGTGGGCCTGCTCCTGTCGGCGGCACGCGAGGTCGGAAGGAGTCAGCCATGACGCGCTGGTTCGTTTTCACGCTGTTTGCGGCAGGGTGCTCCTGCGGGGGAGAGGATTCGGACGGGGGCGACGCCGACTCGGACGTCGACTCGGACTCAGACGTCGACTCGGACTCGGATTCGGATTCGGATTCGGACTCGGATTCGGACTCGGATTCGGACTCGGATTCGGACTCGGATTCGGACACCGACACCGGAGTCGGCGACTGTGGCGGGATCGCGACGTTCGCGGACGGGATCGAACCGACCACCGAGATCCACGTCGCGACGGACGGGGACGACGGGGGCGGCGATGGAAGCGCGGGCAGTCCCTACGCGACGATCGAGAGGGCGGCGGACGACCTCGCGCCGGGTGCCGCGATCCGCGTGCACGCCGGGACCTACGCCGGCGGCACGTATCTTTCGGATCTCGAAGGCACGGCGGACGCGCCGATCTGGATCGGCGGCGCACCGGGAGAGGACCGGCCCGTGATCTCGGGCGGCGCGGAGGCGATCCACCTGACGCGCGTGCGCTACCTGGTCCTGCACGACCTCGAGGTCGACGGCCCGAGCGCGAACGGAATCAACTGCGACGACGGCGGCGACTACGGGAACGTCGACGCGACCCGGTGGGTCGTCTTCCGGGGCCTGTCGATCCACGACGTCGGGAGCGGAGGCAACCAGGACTGCCTCAAGCTCTCCGGGATCAACGACTACTGGGTTCTGGACAGCCAGCTCGGGCCGTGCAGCTCGAGCGCGATCGATCACGTCGGGTGTCATCGCGGAGTCATCGCCCACAACTCGATCTCGGCTTCCGGCGAGGGTGTTCAGTGCAAGGGAGGCTCCGCGGACATCACGATCCTGTGGAACACCTTCGGCGACGGCGTCTCGCGCGCGCTCAACATGGGCGGCTCGACCGGATTCGAGTTCTTCCGCCCCCCGCTGTCGGATGCCGAGCCGAACGTCGAGGCGCGAGACATTCTCGTCCTCGCCAACGTGATCGAGGGCTGGGACACACCGTTCGCCTTCGTCGGGTGCGTGGACTGCGTGGCCGCGCAGAACACCGTCATCGATCCCGAGCACTGGCTCGTCCGCATCCTGCAGGAGACCGTGACCGGCGGCGGCTACGAGTTCCTGCCGTCCTCGAACGGGCGCATCGTGGACAACGTCTTCTGGTACGCCCGCGCCAACATCGTCGGCAAGGACGTCAACGTCGGCCCCGACACCGCGCCCGCGACCTTCGAGTGGTCGAACAACCTCTGGTACGCGCACGACGATCCGGGCAACTCCGAGCCGGCGCTTCCGGTCGCCGAGACGAACGGCGTCTACGCCGAGGACCCCGCGTTCACGGACGCCGCCGGCGGCGACTACTCGATCGACCCCGCCTCCCCCGCCGCAGGCGCCGGCATCGCGCTCCCGGACGGCGCCCCCGGCGACTTCGTAGGCGCCTGCTGGGCGGACCCGCCCTCGATCGGCGCGTTCGAGGGCAATCCGCCCTAGACCGTTCAGCGGCAGGAGAACCGGGCGAACTGCACGTCCTCGGTCTCGCCCGGGGCGAAGTCGTGGAAGACGAGCAGGACCTCGTCGCCCGCGGCCACGATCGAGGGATCCGAAGGCTGATTCGTGCCCGACGTGACAGCCGTCGGGCCGGCGAGGACTTCGCCGCCGGGGCCGAGGAGCGTCGCGCGGATCTCGGCGCCGCCGCCCTCCTTGGGTGCGGCCCACGCGACGACGACGCCGTGGGGCGTCGCGGTCGCGACGACGAGGCGGTCGACCTGCGCACCCGGCACGCGCGGCGCGATCGGGCCGAGCTCGCGGGGCGGAGTCGGGGTACCGCTCGGATCGGCGAACGTCGTCCACACCTTCGCCTCGCGATCGTCGCCGCCCACCCACGCGATCACGTGGCCGTCGCCGGCCTTCGCGATCGCGGGCGTGCACGGGCCCCAGGGAGTGTCGGCGATCTTCGTCGGGCCGCGGGCGCCCGCTCCCTCGACGAGCGTCGTCTGGAGGATCTCGTAACGGCCGGGGACGCCCACGCAGTAAGCGAGGGACACGCGATCGCCCGCGTCTGCGATCGCGGCGCTCCACGCGTCCAGGGGGCCCACGCTGGAGACGACGGGCTCGCTTGGCGCGCCGTCGCCTGCCCACCGGGACAGGAAGATCTGGCTGCGCGGCGGCTCGGGCATGGACCATCCGGCGACGACGTCCGACGCGCGGCCGAGGGCCGTCGGCTCGCGCGCGCCGCCGGTCAAGAGGTCCAGTCCGACGCGCTCGCCACGGTCCGTGTCGCGCCGCGCCGCGTCCGACAGCCGGCGCGCGGCTCCGGCAGGTCCCTCGGCGCCGATCCAGCGACCGTAGAGCTCGGAAGCGCGGTCGCTGTCGTCCGCCCACAGGACGAGCGTCTTGCCGCCGGATGCGGCGACGGCCACGGGCGGGATCGCCGCGCGTCCGCCCAGATCGACGGGCTCGGGGGGCTCCGCGTCGGCGGCGAACCGGACTGCAGCGACGTTCTGCGAGCCGCCCCGGTCCTCGATCCACGCGACGACCGCCGCCGATCCGTCCCAGGCGATCGCGGGGGCAAGGGATCGGGGCTCTGTCTTCGCGAGTCGTCGCGGCGCCGCGAGGGGAGCGCAAGTCGGCACCGGCTCGGGGGCCGCGGTCGTCGGGGCCTTCGCCGTTCGGGACTTCGTGGGAGCGTCGTCGCCGTCGGAGCCCCCGCGGCCGGAGGAGCACCCGACAAGGCACGCGGCCAGGACCAGGGGCCAGCTTGACGGCCGCCGGGGCCGCGCGCGACAGTCCGCCGCGCCGATGGCCCAGACGGTGAAGACGGCGGAAAAGCGCGCGCTGCGGGTCGTGGTCGCGGAGGACGATCCGCAGATCCTGACCCTCGTCGTCGGACGGCTTCGAAAGGCCGGATTCGAGGTCCACGACGCGAGCGACGGAGACGAGGCCCTTCGCCTGGTGCGAGACAAGCTGCCGGACGGAGTCGTCCTGGACGTCATGATGCCCGGCAAGAGCGGGTGGGAGGTGTGCCGCGGCATCCGGGAGGACGAGTCCCTCTCCGGCGTCGCGGTCGTGATGCTCACGGGCATCGGCGAGCGGCTCAACGAGATGACCTCCCCGCTCTACGGAGCGGACGACTACCTGGACAAGCCCTTCGACCTCGCGGTCCTCGAGAAGACTCTCCGCAGCGCCATCGGGCGGCGGCGGCGAGTATAGCCTTGCGCTGCCGCGCGGGATGCCCCACCATGCCCGCGCGTTGAGACCGTCCGGTGCTGCCTTCCTCGGACAGCGACATCTACGGAACCCTTCGGGACATCGGTCTGCTCGCCGGCTGGACCGAGGATGAGTTCCTGACTCGCCTCGCGACCGCGCGCAAGACCATCAAGGCGCGCGACGACTCGGTGAAGACGAGCGAGGCGATTCTGCAGATCCTCCTTGATCCGAAGCGGCCGGAGAAGGCGCTGTGCGCCTTCGAGGACGGCAGCGGCGAAGCGATCCAGATGGTCGAGGCCCTGCGCGAAGCCTGTCCGGACCTGGCCGAACGCCTCGAGTACGTGGACGAAGCCTGGGAGTGGGACGCCTACGAGGACGACGAGGCTCGCGACGCAGGCGCGGAAACGGACGAGCGCTACGGCGCGCCGTGCCTCTTGACCGTCAACTGGAAGGAAACGGAGCGCAAGGTCTTCTTCAGGACGCTCGCGGATCTGGGCACCTTGCTCAACGGCCTTCTGCGCGAGGACGCGGCCGGCGCCAGGCTCTACGTGGTCTTGCAGCGAGGAAAGGGATCGGCAGTCCTCGTTCTCGACGAGGCGCGAGTCCGGAAGCTCAACTCATCCGGGATCCTGCAGCCCGACGAGACCCACCTTTCCATTGCCTGAGCGCCTGGTGGTCGAGGCGGAGGATGGCATGCAGCTCACGATGCACCGGTTCGCACCCGAGGGTCCCCGCCGCGGGACGGCGCTGCTGCTCCACGCCATGCTCGCGGACGCGCGCTACCAGTTTCGCTTCGCGGCCTGGCTGGCGCGGAGCGGTATCGAGACCTTCGCGCTCGACTTCCGTGGACACGGAGGAAGCCGTCCGCCGACGATCGAGCAGGGCTGGCGGTTCACGGATCACGTGGCCTTCGACCTGCCCGCGGCGCTGGCGGCGGCGCGCCGCTCTGCGGACGGACCGGTGACCGTCGTCGGTCACAGCCTCGGAGGGCTCGCGATCGTGGCGCAGGGGCCGCGCCGCGCGGATGGCATCGTGGGAAAGGTCGTGCTCGTGGCCGCCACCGTCTGGCGCCGCGCGGAGGTGGCCGGGTTGCGGCTCGCCTACGAGGCGGCCGGCATGACGGTCTTGCGCCTGCTCGGCGCCCTCGGGCGCCCGATGCGCGCGCGCCGGCTGCGGCTGGGCACGGCCGACGAGCCCTCCGCGTGGGCCGCAGACCTCTCGCGGTGGTGGCGGACGTCCGAGTGGGACCACGACGCACGAGCCGCGCGGATGGACGTGCCGGTCCTCGCGTTCGCCGGGGAAAGGGACTCGTACTGTCCGCCCGCGCACGCGGCGAGGTTCCTCGCGCGCGCCGGTACGGGTCCCAAGCGGCTCGTCGCGATCGGGGGAATGGATCACTTCGGGTTCTATCGCGAGGACGTGGGCCAACCGGCGTGGGGGGGGGTGGTGGAGAACGGGGCCTGACGGTGCCTGACGATGCCTGACACGGACGACATCGAGCAACGCCTCCGTCTGTCGCCCGAGGAGCTGCGCGACTGGTGGATGTCGCTCAAGGTGGACGAGCGCATCGCCTACCTGCCCGACCTCGGCCGCGACGACGCGGAGGAACTGTTCTTCGTCCTCTCCGCGCACGAGCAGTCCGAGCTCGTCCTGCGGCTCCCCCTCGCCGATCGTCGGTCCTGGGTTCGGCTTCTGTCCCCTGCGGAGGCGGCGGACCTGATCCAGAAGTCGCCGGAGCCGCAACGGGCGGGGCTCCTCGGCCTGCTCGACGACGCTTCGCGCCACGCCGTGACGGCGCTGCTCGCCTACGCGGAGGACGATGCCGGGGGGCTCATGGACCCGCGGTTCTCGCGCGTCCGTCCCGAGATGACGATCGACGAGGCGATCACGTACCTGCGTCGACAGGCGCGCGAGCGGCAGCACCCGGTCCACTACGTCTACGTGCTCGACCCGCAGCAGAAGCTGCTCGGAGTGGCGAACTACCCGCAGCTCGTCGAGGCGTCCTCGGAGAAGCTCGTCCAGGACGTCATGAAGACCGACCTCGTGACCGCCTCCGAAAGCATGGACCAGGAGATCCTGTCCCGCCTGTTCGCCGATCACGATCTGGTCGCGATCCCGGTCGTCGATTCCGAGGGCCGCATGAAGGGCGTGGTCACGGTTCACGACATCGTCGACGTCGTCCTCGAGGAGGCCACGGAAGACATCCAGAAGATGGGAGGCACCCAGGCCCTCGACGCGCCCTATCCGGCGGTCGGGGTCCTCGAGATGGTGAAGAAGCGCGGTCCCTGGCTCGCGCTCTTGCTTCTCGGCGAGATGCTCACCGCGAACGCCATGGGATGGTTCGAGGACGAGATCACCCGGGCGGTCGTGCTGGCCCTCTTCATCCCCCTCATCATTTCCAGTGGAGGCAACTCGGGGTCGCAGGCCACCACGCTCGTCATCCGTGCGCTCGCGCTCGGAGAGGTCCGCGTGCAGGACTGGTGGCGCGTCGTCCGCCGGGAGATCTTCATCGGGCTCGCGCTCGGCGTGATCCTCGGCGCGATCGGTTTCCTGCGAATCGGGATCTGGGAGGTGGCCACAGGAGATTACGGGACGACCTGGCTTCCGCTTGCAATCACGGTTTCGGCGAGTCTGCTGGGCGTCGTCGCCTTCGGCACCCTCGCCGGCTCAACGCTCCCCTTTCTCCTGCGCCGGCTTGGCTTCGACCCCGCGAGCGCGTCCGCGCCGTTCGTCGCGACCCTCGTGGACGTGACGGGGCTCGTGATCTACTTCACGGTGGCGAGTCTGGTGCTGCGGGGGACGCTGCTCTGAGTCAGTCCATCGGCCCGGCATACCCGGGCGTGTCGACTCTTTCGCAGCCGCCGCAGCGCGACTGCACGAAGGTTTTCTCCTCCGTGCAAGTCGCCTTCGATCGGTCGCAGCGTCCGCGGCTGTCCGGCTCGCGCATGTCGTCCGCCATCAGGCAGATGTTCTCCGACTGCGAGCAGATGTGCCCCGACTCGCGGCAGAGCGTGGCGCACTCCGCGCCTTCGAAGTGCATCTCCTCCTTCTTGGCTGCGATCTCCTCCTCGAACTCCATGATCCGGCGCATCCTCGGATCCACGTTCGAGTCCGACGACGTCGTGGTCTGCTCCTGCGTGCCCCCGCACCCCGCGAGGAGCGCGAGCGTGATCCCCAGCCCGATCCCGACCTTCCGCATGTTCCGCCTCCGAGCCTCCATTCTTACACCAGCTTGAGCTTGCGCATCACGACGTACACCCCCCCCCCGATTGCGAGCACCGCGGCCCAGAACGCCAGGTACCCGTACTTCCAGTGCAACTCCGGCAGGACGTCGAAGTTCATTCCGTAGATCCCGCACAAGAAAGTCAGCGGCAGGAAGATGATGCTGACGACCGTCAGGCGGTTCATGACCCGGTTCGTCCGGTGCCCGACCAGCGACATGTAGAGGTTCAGACGGTCGGAGAGCACCTCCCGGTCCACGACGAGGTCCGCGAGCACCCTCTCGATCGAGGCGACCATGTTCCCCAGGTACGGCTGCGTCGCCTCGCTGATGAACGCGCTCTTCCGGGTCGACAGCTCGGCGAGGACGCTGCGCGCGGGCAGCAGGACGTTGCGGAATCGCAGGATTTCTCCCCCGAGGCGGCCGACGTGCTCGAAGACCGTGTCGTCCACCTCTCCCATCAGCTGCTTCTGGACCTTCTCGACCTCCCGCTCGAACTTGCTCTGGACCGCGACATAGTCCTCGATCAGGTGATCCCACAGCTCGTAGAGCAGGAAGCTCGGGCTCGCGGCGAAGCGGACGAAGTCGGCGTGATAGTGCTTGCGCACCTCGGTCATGAAGGGGACGTCGCCGTCGTGTGCCGTGAGCAGGAAATGCTTTCCGACCACGACGTCCACGCGCGCGAGATCCAGATCGCCCCGCTCGGTGCAGTCGCAGGACGTCAGGACGAGTTGCAGGTAGTCGTCGAACTTGTTGAGCCGCGACTGAGGCTCCGTGGACAGGACGTCGATCCGCACGTCGTCCGAAAGGATGGCGAGGTCCTGCAGGATGCGGTCCGCGGCCGGGATGTCGGTCGTGTCGAGGTCGATCCACACGAAGCGGCCTTCCTGGATGGCCGACTTCGCGCGGTCGGGCCCCACCGCCCGTTCCTCCTTCTTTTCGAAGTCGAACTCGACGATCGTCAGCATCCCCGGATTGGATCCCGGTCGGGGCGCCGGGGTCAACGTCGGCGATTGTCGGGGACGTCGACGGTCTCGCGGACCAGCGAGAGCTCGAACGGCTCGCTCCTCCCGGTCCGGCGCACGAGGACGCGGACGGTCTCGCCTTCGGTGCCGCGGATGCGACCCACGGCGTCCTCGAGGGTCATCCCGTCGACGGGATCACCGTCGATCTCGAGGACGAGGTCCCCCGCGAGGAGTCCCGATCGTGCGGCCGGCAGGTCCTCGAGGACCTCCTGGACCCGGATCGCGCCGGCTTCCTCGTGCAGGACCATGCCCACGCCGCCGAACTGGCGCGGCTCGATCTCCAGATCGCCGACGTCCAGGAGGTCCTGGTGGGCAGCGACCGAAAACGTCTCCGGCGCGTGCCCCGCGTGTCGGACACGCAGCGCCATGAGGTCCGGCGGGACCTCGTCGAGCCGGAAGCGGCCCAGATCGTCCGTCGTCGCCGCGGCCGCCTCGCCTGCTCGGACCATGGCGGCCGAGGGGAAACGCGCCTCGACGCTCGCGCCGGCGACGGGCTGTCCGACGAACTGTGTCACGACGCGACCGACGACCGTGATTCTTCCTCCGAGGCGCAGGTCGATGCCCTGGACGTCGTCGCCCGTACGTACCGTCACGCCGTCGACGCGTCCGGCTTCACCGCGCGATCGCGCGACGACCGAGTAGGTGCCCTCGACGACCTGGCCCAGGCGGTAGACGCCTTCGGCGTTCGAGATTGTCTGCCGGGGAGGACTTTCGGCGCGTTCCTCCGCCGCGAGGCCCGCGGTCGCGAGCAGCGACACCCGGACCCCCATCACGGCAGAGCCGTCCGGCGAATAGACCGTTCCCGAGACGGACGACGCCCGGCGAAGGACCAGCTCGACCCTCCGCTCGTCGGGGCCCACGGGCGTGGGCGCGGAGTCGGTGAACTCCGGGTGGAACGCGCGCAGCACGAGATCCTCCCGGGGGACGCTCTCGAAGCGGAACTCGCCGTTCTCGTCGGTGTCGGTGCGGGCGTCGGCCTGGCCGACGACCGTCACGCGTGCGGCGGCGACCGGACGGCGACCGTCGTCCACGACGCGGCCGTCGAGCGAGCGGCCGGCGGACAGGACGATCTCTACGACCGAAGCCTCGCCGGCGCGAAGTCGGACAGCCTCCGTGACGGACGCGTATCCTTCTGCGCCTGCGACGAGCGTCGCGCCACGCCGGGGATCGAGCGCCGGGAGCAGGAACTCACCGCGGGCGTCCGTCTCCGCAGCGGTCGCCTCGTCGGCGCGTACGGAGGCGCCGCGGATGGGCGCCTCTTCGCGATCGTGCACGACGCCGCGGATTGCGGCCGCGCTCCCGAGCACGACGAGGACGTCGTGGACCTCGTCTCGGGGGATCGAGATCGGGCCCGCGAATCCGCCGATCGGATGGCGGTCGTGCCACGCGAGGACGACGAACCGTCCCTCGGGAAGGTCTGTGACCTCGAACGTGCCGCCGGGGCCCGTCGCGATCTCCACCGGTGCCAGCTCGTCGCCGCCGAAGACCCCGTCGCGGCCGTCCGGCGTGATGCGCACATGCGCTGCGGTCACGGTTCGGCCGGCGTCGTCCTGGACGAGCCCGCGGATTCCGTATGCGGGGCCCACCGGCTGCGGCGTGCCCGAGTCCTGGCCATCGAACGGGGCGATTCGCGGGCCGGCGTCGGTCTCCGCTCCGGCGTCGGGGGACGAAGCGCCCGCACCGTCGTCCTCCTCCCCTGCGAGGAGCCAGATCACGGCGCCCGCCGCAGCGCAGAGCCCGACCGCGACCAGAAGCCGACGCACGGCAGAGAGTGTATATACCCGCCATGTCCCTGGCCGATCGTTTCCGCAGGCTCGAGGCCCGTCTGCCGGCGCTGCTCGCCGAGGCGGGACTGGACGGCTGGATCGTCTTCACCCGCGAGAATTCGCCCGATTCGATCGCGGCGTGGGTCGGGGCGGAGAAGGCGGTCGCCCGGACGGCCTGCCTGTTCGGTCGGATCGGTGGCAGCCCCAGGCGGATCGCGATCTGCGCGTCGTACGACGTGACGCCGCTCGAGGAGACGGGGCTCTACGACGAGATCGTCGCGTATCGATCCGAGGGGGCGAAGCCGCACCTCGCGGCTTGGGTGCCGCGTATGGAAGGGAAGATCGGCCTCGATTTTTCGCGCGACATCCCGATCGCGGACGGGCTGGCCGTGGGGATGCGCGCCTATCTCGAGGAGTCGGTCGGAACCGAGGTCGCCGCGCGTTTCGTCACCGCGGAGCGGCTCGTCGTCGAGCTCGTGGGGGCGAGGACGAAGGGGGAGATCGCGCTCATCGAGGAGGCCGTGTTGCGAACGCAGAAGGTCGCGCGCGAGGCACTCTGCGCCGAGCACGTACGAGCGGGGCGGACGTCCGAGAAGGACCTGTCCGTCACGATGCACCGGATGGTCGAGGCGGGAGGGGACGGGGACAAGGTCGAGTTCCTTTCCATCAACGTGGGCCCTTCGCGAGGTCACTCCGAGCCGACGGATCGGGTGATCGAGCCCGGCGACCTCCTGCGGATCGATTTCGGCATCCGACACGAGGGATTCTGCAGCGACATCCAGAGGACGGCGTACGTGCTGGGACCGAACGAGGCGGGTCCGCCGCCGGAGATCGCGAAAATGTGGCGCGTGAACCGCGACTCGTTCAGGGCGGCCCTGGGCGCGTTGCGCCCGGGCGCGACGGGGCTTCAGGTCGACGCGGCGGCGCGCGAGGTGATCGAACGCGCTGGCTACGCGGGCTACCCGCACGCGGCCGGTCACGCGCTCGGCGTCCGCGTCCACGAGATCGGTCCGCTGCTCGGCCCCGACTGGCCGGAACGTTACGGGTCGACCGTGCGGCTGCCCATCCGCGAAGACCAGGTCTTCGCCGTCGAGCCGATGGTCTACGCCCCGGACCCGCGCACGGGCGAGCCCATCCACATCGGCCTCGAGCACGATGTCGTGATCACGAACGACGGCTGCCGGATCATCGGCGAGGATCAGGAAGAGATCTGGATCATCTCCACCGACCGGCCGGGAGCACCCTGATGGCGAATTTCGACGACCTTCCGAAGCCCGAACCGAAAGAGATCGACGAGAAGAAGTCGATCGAGCTGCGGCACCTCGCCGAGGATGCCGTGCTGCGCGGTGCCCCGAACGGCGACGAGCGCTGCGACAACTGCATGTACTACCTGAACGCGGACGAGAAGATCTCCTACTGCTGGCACCCGAAGCTGCGCATCCTCGTCGGCGCCCCCTGGTGGTGCCAGTGGTGGGAAGGGGTCACTCTCTAGGGTCTCAACTATTGGATTTCATTTTATTTCCCAGGCTTCGTGACCGGGAATTGCCGCGCCAGAAGCTGGCAGACGCAAGGGTCTCATTCCCGGTCACGAAGCCTGGGAAATAAAATGAAATCCAATAGTTGAGACCCTAGAGAGTGACCCCTTCAGCGGCTCTCGTGGACTGCGAGGCTGGGGAGTTCGATGGCGGTGAGGAAGCCGCCTTTTCCGCAGCCGGTGTCGATGGCGACGACGCACTCGCCGGCCCACAGGTCGAGCGGGTCCGCGGGCGTGTACGAGGACAGGTGCGGCGGCAGGTTCGCCGTGACTGTGTGACCGACGACCATCCGCTTGCCGCGGTAGTTCTCGAAGAACTCGCGCGTGCGGATCCACAGGAGGATCGTCTGATCCTCCACCTCGCGCGGATGGACGAAGCGACCCTCGCGCTCCGGAACGCCCGCGTGCACGTAGATCGCATGGTCGTCCTCGTACCAGAACGGGAGTGAGTCCATCCAGGCTACGACCTCCGGTGGTAGGAAGGATCCGCGCAGGATCGCTGCGAACTCCTCCTGCGTGGGCGGCTCCTCGTCCGTCGGCTGGCGCCCCCCGGCGAAAGATCGGTAGCACTCGAACGCACCGTTGCCGCGGGGCAGGACGAATCCGTCCCAGCCCCCGCGGACGACGCGCAGCCAGCCGTCCTCGTGGTTGCCGCGGAGCATCACGAGCTTTGCGGAGACGCGGGTCGGAAGGTCGTCGCGCAGGAACGCCACGACTTCCGCCGACATGGGTCCGCGGTCCACGTAGTCGCCCAGGAAGACGAGCGTGTCCGCACCGTCGAGCGGAGGCAGGACTGCCAGCAATGTGCGCAGGTGAACGAGGTCGCCGTGGACGTCGCCGATCGCGAAGGTGCGGCCCGCCATCTGCATTGAGTACGGCGAGCGCGGGGGTGCTTGCAACTACCCTTGACCGAGGGGGGCCTTTCCACCACCCTCCCGCCCATGCTGAATTTCCAATTCTCCGAAGAGCAGAAGATGCTGCAGGAGACCGCGCGTCGCTTTTCCCGCGAGCGGATCCTCCCCGTGGTGGCCGAGTGCGACCGGACGGGCAAGTTCCCGATGGACCTCTACAAGGAGGCTTTCGAGCTGGGCCTGCTCGTCCCCGAGATTCCCGAGCCCTACGGTGGCGCCGGACTCGGCGTCCTCGAAAACTGCCTGATCATCGAGGAGTTCGACTGGGCTTGCTCCGGGATCGGGACGTCGCTGTCCGCCGCGAGCCTTTGCGCCGCGCCCATCATCCTCGGCGGCTCCGAGGATCAGAAGACGAAGTGGCTCGGGGCGCTCGCGAAGGACGGCGTCATCGGCGCCTATGCGACGACGGAACCGGGCGCGGGAAGCGACGTCGCCGGCCTCGAGTGCAAGGCCACGCGGCATGGAGACGACTGGGTCCTGAGCGGCACGAAGTGCTTCATAACGAACGGAACCTTCGCGGACTTCGTCGTCGTCTTCGCCACGGCCGACAAGACGAAGCGCCACAAGGGGATCATGGCGTTCATCGTCCCGACGAACCTCGACGGATTCCGGAAGGGCAAGAAGGAGGAAAAGCTCGGGCAGCGCGCGAGCGACACGATCGCGATCTATCTCGACGACGTGAAGGTCGGCAAGGAGCACGTTCTGGCCGGCGAGGGAGACGGGTTCAAGCTCGCGATGATGACGTTCGACCGTACCCGCCCTTGGATCGGAGCCGGCGCCGTCGGCGTGATGCGTCGCGCGCTCGACGAGTGCCGCGCCTACGCAAACGAGCGCAAGACCTTCGGCGTTCCGATCGGGCAGCACCAGATGGTCCAGTGGATGCTGGCGGAGATGGCCATCCGGATCGAGGCGTCGCGCTTGCTCACGCTCAAGGCCGCCTGGCAGGTCGATCACGGAGATCCGTCGTCCATCGTGTCGTCGTACGCGAAGGCCTATGCAGCAGACGCGGCAATGAAGACGACCACGGACGCCGTGCAAGTCTTCGGCGGGAACGGCTACATGAAGGAGTATCCGGTCGAGAAGCTGATGCGCGACGCCAAGATCTTCCAGATCTACGAGGGGACCTCGCAGATCCAGCGAATGGTCATCGCGCGGAGGGTATTGTCGGGGGCGTGAGGCGTCTGCTCCTCTTCGTTCTGATCGGGTGCTCCCCGGAACCGGAACCGGAACCGGAACCGGAACCGGAACCGGAACCGGAACCGGAACCGGAACCGGAACCGGAACCGGAACCGGAACCGGAACCGCGACCGGCACCGGAACCGGAACCGGAACAGGCACAGGAGTCGGGCTTCTTCGAGTCGCGGCCGGTGCCGGAGATTCTCGGGGCGCTGCGAACGGCAAAGTTCTTGCGGGCACGCGAGCTCGGCGGGATCTCGCTGACGTTCCGGGTCGATCTCGAGGGCGGGGGGCGGTGCGCGCTCAAGCCCGAGATCCGCGGACAGCGGCAGAAATGGAACGGCGAGGTCGCGGCGTGGCGCATCGCCCGACTGCTGGGTCTCGACCCGCAGGTCCCGCCCGCCGTGTCCCGGCGCATCTCACGAGACGAGATCCTCCGCGTGCTCGGCGGCGACGAGCGCACCGCCGCCGCTCGCGGGAAGCTGGCCGCCGACGCGGCCTGGGACGAACGCGGATCCGTCGCGGCCTCCGTGACCCACTGGATCCCGAACGTGCAGGCACGTCCGCTCGAGCGCGAAGTGGAGGCGTGGCGGCCCTGGCTGCGGGCCGGCCGAGCGATTCCGGACGACCAGAAGGCCCTCGCCGCCCAGATCGCCGACCTGCTCGTGTTCGATCACGTCATCGGCAACTGGGACCGTCTTTCCGGTGGAGGCTTTCTCTTCTCCCGGGAGGGTTCGCGCCTCTACTTCACCGACCACAACGCCGCTTTCTACTCCCCGATGCCCCGCGAGGCCGCCGGCCGGCTGCAGGAGCACTTCGCCCTCGTCGAGCGGTTCTCGCGGCGCCTGACCGAGCGGCTGCGCACTCTCGATGCCGCGAAGATTCGGACCGAGCTGGCGCGCGACGGGGGCGGCGCCCGGATCCTGCGCGACGATCAGATCGCCGACATCCTCACCCGGCGCGACGAGGTCCTGCAAAAGGTCCGTTCGCTCGTCGCCGCGCACGGCGAGGCGGAGGTGCTCGCGTTCGAATAGGACTACCTCGCCCAGCCCTTCGATCGAACGAGCGCCTCGACCCGCGCGCGGATCTCGTCCCGGATCTCCCGGACGCGCTCGACCGGACGCCCCTTCGGATCCTCCAGAGGCCAGTCGTCGCGCTCTGCCCCGGGGATCACCGGGCATTCGTCGCCGCAGCCCATGGTCACCAGGAGCGCCGCCCCGCTGGCAAGCTCCTCGTTCAGCTTGCGAGGGCGTGCGTCGGCCAGGTCGATTCCGACCTCCGACATCGCGGCGACGACCTCGGGATGCACGCGCTCGCTCGGCGCGGTCCCCGCGGACAGCGCCCGCGCGCGTGCCGGATCGACGAGACGCTCGAACCACGCCGCCGCCATCTGCGAGCGTCCCGCGTTGTGCACGCAGGCGAAGACGACCGTCTTCACTACTTCCCGCGCAGCTTCTTCACCTCGGACAGCTCCTTCTGCGCGAACTGCACCGTGTCGGAGAGCGCGAGTGAGTTCGCGGTCTCACGCTCGGTGATCTGCTCGCAGACCTCGGCGAGGTGGTCGACCACGGCCGCGCCGGAGTGGACGATCTGCCCCGTCGAATCGAGCGAAAGCGGCGGCACGCTGCGGATCGGGATTTCCATCCGGCGTGCGAAGCGCTCGATCGCCGGCACGACGCGCTCGCGCAACGACTTCTCGTACTGATCCAGCCTCTCCTGGAGCTTTCGCTCCTTGCCGCGCGCGAGGAGCAGGCCGAGCCCGAGACCCACGAGGATCCCCCCCACGAGGGCTGCTGCGAGCTCCACCCTCGGAGCATAGCCGTTTTCTTGACCGGGCAAGGCGCATCCCTTACTCCGGACGCATGCGGAGTCGTCCCCGGGCGGTCGAGTCGGCGGATCCCGCGTGGACTCTCGAGCGCGAAGATCCTCCGGCCAAGCGCAGGCGTCGAGGTGACCGTCGCCCGACCCCGGCCGGCGTCGGAGTCGCGGACGCGGATCTCGGCTTTCCCTTCGAAGCGTACGATCTGTCTGGCGACGGAGTCTTCTTGCAGACGGACCTGCTTCTTTCCGAAGGCGACGTCCTGCAGCTCCAGATCGCCCGCGACCCCGGCCTGCGGATCACGGTCAGCGGCGAGGTCGTGGACGTCGTCGTCGACCCCGCCGAGGGCCGCGGAGGATCCGGCGCAGGGGTACACGTGGCGTTCATGGACATCTCGATCGCCGATCGCGAAGCGCTTGCCGCACTTTCGGCCGGTTGAGCCCGACCCCGCGATCTGATACCCCCGCCGGGTGATCCAAGTCGCGGTCCGAGGCCTCTTGCCCCAGACGGAGTCGCTCGTCGCTTCGCTCGTCTCCACGGTGCCCTGGGACGGCGGGGACGTTCCCGACGGCGTCGTGGCAATCGTGCTGGACGTTCGCGCAGGCGCGCCCCCCGAGCCACCGGCCCATCTCCCCGTCGTCGTCGTTCATGCCGGGGATCCGCCGACGTGGGCGGCGTTCTCGGTTCCGGCTCCCGAGGCGGCGGCCTTGCTCGGCCGCGCCGTCCTCGCGGCTGCGTGCGAGGGTGCCGCCCGTCGTGCGCTGGGCGCGGAGCGCGCGCTCGTCTCCGACCTGATGGACCTCGTCTGCCACGATGCGCGCAATCCGCTGGCCGCGATCCAGGCAAATCTGGGCCTGCTGGAAGCGGCATCTCTCGATCCGGACTCGGCCGAGAGCATCGCGGACTCGCAGATGGCCGCCGACGCGGCGCTGCGGATCGTCGACAACCTCGCGCTCGCGGCGTCCGCGGAGGCGGGACGGGGCCGGCGCGGAGTCGGGACGGCCGATGCGCGCGCCGCCCTCGCGGTGGCGATCCGTCGCGCTGGACGTTCCGCGGAGATCTCCGGCATCCCGCTCTCCGCCGACCTCCCCCCCGTCTCGACTCCGTGCGGGTGCGCGGCGGACGTGCTCGAGGCGATCCTCGACAACGTCCTTGCCGCGGCGGTGCGCCACGCACCGCGCGGGACCGAGGTGCGCGCCGCGCTGGAGCGCACGAGCGACTGCGTCCGCATCACGATCTCGGATGCAGGGATCCCGCTCACGGACGACGTCCGGCCCCGCTTGTTCGACCGCGCCTTCCAGCCGCTCTCCAAGCGCACGCCGAACGCCCGGTACGCGCGCGGGCTCGGCCTGTACGTCGCAGGATTGCTCGCGAGGTCTTGCGGCGCGCGGCTCGAAGCGGTGGCCCTTGGCGACCGGAACGTCTACCGGCTCGACGTGCCTCCCGAAAGGGCCGAAAGGGAGTGAGGCCTAGGCCGGCTTCATCGAACGGATGACGAGGGTCTCTCCCATCATCCCGATCCCTGCTGCCGATCGATCGACGTCGCCCACGACCTCGACCCGATCTCCGTCGCGACACGAGCCGGAGGCCGCACCGCGAAGCTCGTAGGTGGTCCCCCCGTCGGCCTCGAGGACCCAGCGGCCCCCCTCGACGCTCGCCCTGCGGATGGTGCCGCGCACGGTCATCTTGGTACTCTAGCGCCGACCGTGGACGCCGCCACCCTCGAGACTTTCTTGCGCGCCGCCGGACTCGATCCACGCCCGGTCGCCGCAGCGCATGGCAGCGCGGATGGCAGTGCGGATGGCAGTGCGGATGGCAGTGAGAGATGGGTGGGCACGCTCTCCGCACGCGGCCAGGTGTGGGAGGTGCGGGCGCGTCGGACCTCGAACTGGCTCGTGCTGGAGGCGGGTCCGCTCCCCGCGGCGCCCCACGACGTCCTGCTGCGTGCGAACCGCACGCTCGGACTCGCCAGGTACGCGTTGCAGGGCGACCGCATTCTGGTGCTCGCCGACCTGCCCACGACCAGCCTCGACCCGCCCGAGGTGGCGGCCGCCATCGCCGCGATCGGAGCCGCCTTGGACCAGTACCCCACTTCCACGTAGAGTGCGCGCCCTCATGCGATCCGCGTTCGTTGCCGCCGCCGCCGTGGCCACCCTCTTGGCCGGGTGTGCGGCGGAGATCGGTGACGAGTGCGAGACGTCCGTGGACTGCTCGCCGGACGGCGATCGGACCTGCGACCGTTCGCAGCCGGGCGGCTACTGCACGGTCGAGGGCTGCGCGCCGGACGGGTGTCCCGACGAGGCCCTCTGTGTCGAGTTCCACACCGAGGAGCTGCGCCTCGCGCGGCGCTACTGCATGGCCTCCTGCGAGACGAGCGGCGACTGCCGGGAGGGCTACCTCTGCAGGAGTCCCGACCGGCAGGGTGCGGCGATCGTCGACGAACACCGCTCCGGCGAGTATTGCGCGCAGGAGTGACTCACCGCCTCGGCCCGGCCTTGCGATGGACGGCCCGACGCGCCATCCAGGCGATCGGAACGATCTGGGGCGTGGTCACACTCGTCTTCGTCCTCCTCCACGCGTTGCCCGGCGACCCCGTCGACTCGCTGCTCGGCGAGACGGCCGATCCGGTCGATCGCCGCGAGCTGCGGGCGCGCCTGCGCCTCGACCGGCCGCTCCCGGTCCAGTACGCGCTGCTGCTCGGGTCGGTCGCGGATGGGACCCTCGGCGAATCGTTCCGGCGCCCGGGAGTCACCGTCGCGTCCCGGATCGCCGAGGTCTACCCCGCGACCCTCGAGCTCGCCGCGGCGGCGATGGTCTTCGCGATCTTGCTCGCCCTGCCGCTCGGCGTCCTTGCCGCCGCGCGTCGGGGCGGCGCGTGGGACCTCGGCGCCACGGGTCTGGCCCTCGCCGGACAGGCGGCCCCGCGCGCATGGCTCGGCCCGATCCTGATCCTCGTCTTCTCCATCCGGCTGCGCGCCTGCCCGCTGCCGGGCGAGACGGACGAGGGCCTGCGCTCGCTCGCCCTGCCGGCTTTCACCCTCGGGGCGGCGCTGCTCGCGGCGCTGGTCCGGATCACCCGCGCCGGCGTGCTCGACGTGCTCGGCGAGATGTACGTGACCGCCGCCCGGGCGAAGGGGCTCTCCGAGCGCCGGGTCCTTCTTCATCACGTGCTGCACAACGCGCTCTTGCCGATCACGACCGTGGGCGGCGCCCAGCTCGGCGCCCTGCTCGCCGGAGCGCTCGTGACCGAGAAGGTGTTCGCCAGACCGGGGCTCGGGACGCTCTTCCTGGAAGGGTTCTTCACACGCGACATCCCGATCGTCGTCGGGTGCGTCCTCGTCATGGCGGCGACGTTCGTCGTGGTCAACGTCCTGACGGACGTCGCGTACGCGCTGGCCGATCCGCGGGTGACGGTGTGAGGGGCCGGGTCGGCGATCGCCTTCGCGCCGTGGTCGGCTACGGCCTCTCCGCGCTGTTCGTCGCCCTGGCGATCGTGGGGCCCGTCCTCGCCCCCTTCCCGGAGGGTGCGCTCGACCTCGCGCATGAGCTCGAGGGGCCGAGCGGGCGCCACTGGCTGGGGACGGGCGAGAACGGAATCGACCTCTTCTCGGCCCTGCTCTACGGCGCGCGGCTGGCCGGGATCGTCTCCTTCGGGTCCGTCGTCGTCTCGTGTCTGCTCGGGACGCTCCTCGGTGCGGCGGCCGCCTACGCGGGCGGCCGCGCCGACCAACTCCTGGTCTGGCTCGTGGACGTGTTCATGGCCTTCCCCGGGCTTCTCCTCAACGCGGCGGTCGTGGCGCTCGTCGCGCGACCGGGAACCGGCCACCTCGTCTTCGCTCTCGCGGTCTCGGGTTGGGTCGGCTACGCACGGCTCGCCCGTGCGCAGGTGCTGTCGCTGCGCGAGCGCGAGTTCGTGGTCGCAGCCCGGGCGCTCGGCGCCTCTCCCGCACGCGTCGTCGTCCGGCACCTCGTGCCCAACATCGTCGGCCCGATCGTCGTGCAGGCGACGTTCGGCCTCGGCGGCGCGGTCCTGGTCGAGGCGAGCCTGTCGTTTCTCGGCATGGGAACCGGCGGGGACACCTGGGGGAGCCTGCTGGATCAGGGAACCGCGTACTTGCTCCGGACGGGACACGTCACGCTCGTCGCCGGTCTCGCGATCACACTGACCATCCTCGGCTTCCAGCTCGCGGGAGATGCGCTGCGGGATCGCCTCGGGCGTTAACAGCCAGGTCACCTGCGCTTGCCCCCTTCGCCCCAGGTCACGACCAATAGACAGCTCGCGTTGCCCAGCGCCTGACACCAGGTCTCCTCGACGCGAAGGCCGGGGATCGCCACGGAAACTCCGGCGCCGCGGAAGAACCCAAGGGCAGTCAGGCAGTTCGAGCGCGTCGCGAACCCCTGGTAGTCGTGAACGATGTGGATCTCGTCGCGATTTTCGGGCCGGAAGACCGTCATGCTGCCGAAGTCGTGCAGCGTCGGGTAGAGCCGTTCGAGTCGCTTGTAGAAATCGGTCGGGCTCTCGCCTCCCGCCAGGTAGGTTCGGTACAGCGTCGCGAGGTTCTCGGCGGCGCTGAAAGAGCCCACGTCGACGCAGATCCGCTCGTCACCCTCGGCGCACGCCTCCACGATGGCCCGCTCCAGGCGCGTGCAAAGGTCGAACGGATACCAGGCGGACGCGAGGAGCGCTCCGTCCAGCAGGTCGCGGTCGGAGGGCTGCAGCGCGCCGCGAACCCGGCTCCAGGCCTCGGGACCGTGGTACCGCAGGACGAAATCCCTGCGAGTTCGGATCGTGGACCCCTTGACCTGGGGCATGGGCGCTCGAGGCATCGTATCGCGCCCTCGCCGCTGAGGTGTCGTCGTTTGACAGCGCACCCGTCCTGTGTCGCAATCACCGTTCGGAAGCGCGAATGGGGCCTCGCGCTTCCAAGAGGTTCGCCATGAGAAGCCGACTGGTCGCAGGGGCCGTCGCCCTTTCCATCGGGGGAGTCGCCAGCGCCGCAGAGGTGCGCCCGATCACGATGGCCCTGCAGGTTCCGGGCTCTAGCCCGGAAGAGTTGGCGCAGATGCGCGACGAGATGCTGATGTCGCACGTGGATGCGGCCTGGGTCATCTACCTCAACCCGAACGGTGGACGCTTCACTGCGGGCTGGCCGGACGATTCGCGCGCGAACCAGTCCAGCGTGCTCTCGGCCGTCGGGATGGGCTCGGCAGACCTGCCGGCCTATTCGTTCGGCGACGCGTCCTGGCAGACCGTCCTCGGCTGCGTGCGCGACCTCTACGCCGACTTCGACGTCTACGTGACCGACGAGGATCCGGGCGACACGCCCCACATGGAGACGATCGTCGGCGGGCACCCGAACGACATCAACCTGCCGGGCGGCGTGGGCGGCATCGCCCCCTCGGGGTGCGAACCCATCGCGAACTCGGTGCAGTACGTCTTCCCGGAGACCTACGGCCCGGGCGGCGAGCAGGGCATCTGCGAGGCCGCCGGACAGGAGACGGCGCACTCGTTCGGTCTCGAGCACCAGTACCTGTGCCAGGACATCATGACGTACCTGTGGGACTGCCCCGAGAACAAGACGTTCGTGGACGAGTACTCTCCGTGCGGCGAGTACTCGCCGCGGAACTGCTCGTGCGGCGCTGCGGAGCAGAACTCCTACCAGCACCTGATGGACTGGATCGGGCCGCACCCCGAGACGACTCCGCCGACCGTGACGATCACCTCGCCGGACGACGGTGAGACGGTTTCGGCCGGGTTCGGCGTCGCAGTGGACGCCACGGACGACGGGACGATCACAGCCGTCCACCTGCGCATCGACGACGCGGAGGTCGAGGTCGACAACGAGTCCCCCTACGAGTTCACCTCGCCGGGCGACCTCGCCGTGGGCGACCACGTCGTCGAGGCGGTCGCGTTCGACGACGACGGCGCGGAGGCCAGGGACAGCATCACGGTCACGGTCGAGCCGGGTGGCGGCTCCGAGTGCGACGACGTCCTCGATCCGTGCCCGCCGGGCCAGGAGTGCGTCGACGGGACCTGCCGCGACGACGGGATCGTGGGCGACGGCGACGGCGACGGCGGCGGCACGGGCCTCGACGGGAAGATCGGCTATCGCGGAGGCGGCTGCCGGGTCGTTCCTGCAGGAGCCTCGCGGTACGCGATCGTCGTGCTCGCGCTCGTGGCGCTGGTCCTCTTCCGGCGCCGTCTCTCGTAGTGCCCCGGCGCAACCTCCCGCTCTTTCTCGGCCTCTGCCTCGCGAGCCCCGCGGCTCGCGGCACCGACTTCTCCCCGCTTCTCCACGACATGGTCCCCGTCCCCGAGGGCGCGGACCTGCGCCCCGGGGGCCGGCCCATGCGGCATCCAGGTGCGGGCCGCCTCGTCTTTCTCAACGGCGGCGGGGGCGTGTACACGAGCGGGTGGCCGAACGACTCCGTGACGAACCGCTCGAGCGTGATCGCCGGCGACTCCGCGACCCTCCCCGTCTGGAGCTACGACGAGGCCTCGTGGGAGACGGTCCTGTCCTGTGTGCAGGACCTCTTCGCGGACTTCGACGTCCACGTCACGGACGAGGACCCGGGGGACGTCCCGCACGTCGAGTGCGCCGTCGGCGGCAGTCCGCGCGACATCGGCTGGCCGGACACCGTGGGGGGTGTCGCACCGGCCGGCTGCGGGATCATCGAGGAGGCGATCGTCTTCGTCTTCTCGAACGTGTACAGCGGCAACCTGGACTCGATCTGCTGGACCGCCGGGCAGGAGATCGGCCACGCGTACGGTCTCGACCACGAGAACTACTGCGACGACGTCATGAGCTACGACCACACCTGTCCCGACAAGGGATTCACCGATCGCGACGCGAACTGCGGCGAGTTCGCCTCGCGGCCCTGCCGGTGCGGGGGAGAGACGCAGAACTCCTACCAGATCCTCCTGGATCGGTTGGGGCCGCACCCGCCGAACGCGGCCCCGTTCGTTTCCATCGTCACGCCCGGCGACGGCTCGGTCGTGGAGGCCGGCTTCCAGATCGACGTGGAAGCGTCGGACGACCTGGGCGTGGACTTCGTTCGTTTGCGCCTCGCAGGGGAGTTCGTCGAGAACGACGGCCTCGAGCCCTGGCACTTCGTCGCCCCCGACGATCTGCCGGCGGGCGCCCTTCTCGTGGAGGTGGAGGCGATGGACTACGACGGTGCGTCTGCGACGGACTCCGTGACGGTCACGGTCATCACGACGGACGACTGCGGCGGCGATCCGCTCTGCGCCGACGCGGCCCCCGAGGCCGACGCGGGCCCCCCGCTTCGACGGAAGACCTACGGGTGCGGGTGCCGGACCGGCGGCGCGGGCGGCTCCGGCGCCATGCTCGCAGCCCTGGCCTTCCTGTACCGCCGCCGGAAGTGATACGACTCTGAGCGTGCCGGACCATTATCGCGCCCGGGCGCGCGCGGAGATGCGCGTCATCGTCCGCTGGCGTCCCGAAACGGCCTCCACGGGGACCGAGGTCGATGCCACCACGAAGAACATCGGGATCGGCGGGGCGTTTCTGCCGTCCGTGGTCCCCATGCCCATCGGGACGAAGGTCGTCGTCCTCGTCTCCTCCCCCACCAGCTGGGACCCGATCGAGATCCCCGCGGTCGTCCGGTGGATCCAGGACGAGTCGTCGGGCAAGGAGCCCGGCATGGGCGTGCAGTTCACCGAGCTCGGCGACCGCGACGTCGTGCGCCTCAACGACTTGCTGAGCCTGCGGTGGGAAGAGGAAGGGTAAGCTGCCGCGCCGTAGCCAGGACGATCCGACCCGCACGCTGCAGATGGAGGAGGCAGCGGAGCTCGGGCGTGCGATCCGCGAGCGCTTGCTGCGGGAGCGAAAGCCCGTCGTCGTCGTCCTGCAGGGGGATGACGTCGGCGTCCGGTTCCGGATCGTCGGGTCGAGCGTCATCGGCCGCGATCCCGAGTGCGAGATCGTCCTGCGGAACGTCGGCGTCTCCTGGCGGCACGCGAAGCTCGAGGTCCGCGATGGCGACGTGTGGGTGGTCGACATGGGCTCGACGAACGGGACGCTGCTCGAGGGACAGAAGGTCAGCGAGTCGAAGGTTGCCGCGGGGGACAAGCTCTTCCTCGGGACGACGGTCCTTCGCATCGACTGGCAGGACGCCCTCGAGGAGGAGTTCCACGAGGAGCTCGAGCGCCTCCTGTCGATCGACGAGCTGACCGGCCTGCTCTCTCGCAGGCGCTTCGACGCGGAGGGATCGGCGCTCGTCCAGGCGACCCTCGCGTCCGGCAAGGCAGTTTCCGTCCTCATGATGGACCTCGATGGGGTCAAGAAGATCAACGACGCGCACGGACACGCCTTCGGCGCCCACGTGATCGCCGAGTCCGGCGCACTCATCGGCCGGACTCTGGGCGCGCGCGGGATCGCGACGCGATGGGGTGGCGACGAGTACGCCGCGATCCTCCCTGGCATCGGGTACGACGATGCCCGAGCTGTCGCCGAGGAGGTGCTCGCCGCAGTGCGCGCCCACCCGTACGAGCGCGACGGCATCGTCTTGCACCCGGGGATCAGCATCGGCCTCGCATCCGGGCCCGACCAGGGAGGGGACCTCGAGACCCTCATGCGCTGGGCCGACGACGCGCTGTACCGGGCGAAACGAGGGGGGAGAAACCGGGTGAGTGGCTAGTCGCCCCGGTTCCGGCCCCGGTTCCGGGCCCGGCTCCGGCTCCGGTTCCGGTTTGGGTTCCGGCTCCGGTTCCGGCTCCGGTTCCGATTCCGGTTCCGGTTCCGGTTCCGGTTCCGGTCCGGCTCCGGGTCCGGATCCGGTTCCGATTCCGGTTCCGGTTCCGGTTCCGGTTCCGGTTCCGGTTCCGGTTCCGGTTCCGGTTCCGGTTCCGGTTCCGGTTCCGGGTCTGGGTCCGCGGACTCGATCCTCGAATCGTACGTCCGCGGCTCAATTCACGTCGGGGGTCCCACCCGTGATGGCGCAAGGGTCGCGCCGACGCCGTGACGGTCATCGTCGGCTGCCATGTCGCGCGACGGCGTCGTCACGCCCCTTGCGCCTGAAGAGGGCGTGACCCCCGACGTGAAAGGAGCCGCTCCTATGCGATTCGACGCCTTCGAGATCACCCTTGCGCTCATCCGTTCCATGCACGACGCGCTTGCACACCTGGACCGCCGCGACCCGTCGCTCGCCCTCCAGACGCGCAAGGCCGCTGCGAGCATCGCGCTCAACCTGCGCGAGGGCCGACGCCGGGTCGGCAAGGACCGCACGCACCTCTGGCGCGTGGCCGCCGGGAGCGCCGATGAGGTCCAGGCCGCCCTGCTCGTGGCCGAGGCCTTCGGCTACGTCGAGGCCGCGGAGCTGACGGCGTCGCTCGCGCTCGTCGATCGCGTCCTCGCGATGCTGTGGCGCATGACCCGGTGACGCCGGGTCGCTCGCAACCGGAGCAGTCTCCGACACTTGCGAGAGAATCTTTGCCCGCCGCAAAGATCTTTCGGGTTAGTAGTACGGAGAAAGGCGCACGGAGAGTTCTTTTTCGAGCTATTCGAGCGAGTTCTCCGTTTCCAGACACTGTGGGCCTTCGTTCGCGGGGGTGTTCACGTAGCGCGAGACGGGGCGCAACTCGAGGAGCTCCGAAGGGAAAGGTCGCAGCAGCGGCAGCAGCGAATCGGGCTCGGCGGGTTCGGGCGCGAGCCACGTGGCCCACGCTTCACGCGGGAGGATGACGGGCATCCTGTCGTGGATCGGCCGCAGGATCTCGCTCGGCTCCGTCGTCACGATGGAGCACGATCCGACCTTCTCTCCCGCAGGCGAGCGCCAGGTGTCCCACAGGCCCGCGAACGCGAACGGGCCGTCGCCCTTCAGGTGGATGAACACCGGACGCCGCGCCTTCCCTTCGCCCGTCCACTCGTAGAAGCCGTCCGCCGGAACCAGGCAACGCTTGCGGCGCAGGGGCTCCCGGTAGCTCGGCTTGACGGCGAGCGTCTCGGCGCGCGCGTTGATCTCTCGGTTTCCGATGGAGGGGTCCTTCGCCCAGTGGGGGATGAGGCCCCAGCGAACGAGCCCGAGCCGCCGCGGCAAGCGGTTCGGGATGATCGCGACCGGCTGCGAGGGCGCGATGTTGAACCGCGGCGAGAGATCCGCGGGCAGGTCCGACAGATCGAACTCCTCACGCAGGATCTCCGGCGTCGTCCGCAGGGTGAACCGGCCGCACATGACCGATCAGGGCTTCTCTCGGACCGGTGCGTTCCCCCAAAGGCGCACGAACAGGTCCTCCAGGGTCTCGCGGCGAGGCACGACGGAGACGACCTCGGCGCCGGCCGAGGCGAGCGCCGCGATCAGCTCCCGCGCGTTTTCCTGCCCTTCGACCGTGACCGCCCAGGTCTCGCCGTGCTCGTGCGTCTCGAGCGCGCGCGGCGCCAGCTTTGCGCGCAGGTCCGACGGCACACCTCGCGCCTCGATGTCGACGCGACGCGCCGCGGGCTGCAACAGTTCCTCGAGCGTGCCGTCCGCAATCACCCGGCCCCGCCGCAGGATCGTCACGCGGTCGCAGAGCATCTCGACGTCGGACAGGATGTGCGAGGAGAACACGATCGTCTTGCCCCGCCGCCGCAGGTCCATCAGCAGATCGCGCACCTCCTTGCGGCCGATCGGGTCGAGCCCCGTCATCGGTTCGTCGAGGATGAGCAGGTCCGGATCGTTGATCAGCGCCTGGGCGAGCCCGATCCGCTGCAGCATTCCCTTCGAGAACTTCCGCAAGGGTTTGTCGATTGCGTCCGAAAGCCCCACCCGCTCCACGAGATCCTTCGATCGCTTGTGCCGCTCTGCCGCCTCGAGGCCGAAGAGCCGCGCGTAGAAATCGAGGAACTCGAGCGGTTTCAAGTACTCGTAGAAGTACGGCGTCTCCGGCAGAAAGCCGATCCGCGCGGCCGCGCGCCGGCTCGGCACGTCCTCGCCGAAGACCCGGAGGACACCTGCGGTCTTGAACGCGAGCCCGACGAGCACCTTCATGGTCGTCGTCTTGCCCGCGCCGTTCGGACCGAGCAGACCGAAGGTCTCCCCCTCGCGGACGACGAACGACGCGTCGGCCACGGCGGTGACCTCCTTTCTCAGCATGCCCGTCCGGAAGCGCTTGACCAGGTGCTCGACCTCGACGACCGGCTTGGTCATCCGAGCACCTCCTTCACTGCGGCCGAGAACGCCCGCGCCACGGCGTGGACGTCGTCGTCCGTCAGCGCCGTGTGGACCGGCAGCGAGATCGTCCGATCCGCGAGCCCCTCGCTGACGACGGGGCGGACGGGCACGCGAGACCGCCCCGCCAGGGAAGGCAGCCGGTGGATCGCCGCAGCGACCGCACCCGCCTCGACTCCGCGCTCCCGCATTGCGGCCCGGATCCGATCGCGCGCCTCGAGGTCGGCCTGTTCGGGAAGCAGGATCGCCACCGTCTGCGCGTTGGACTGCGCTCCGGGCGGGTCCGTCTGCCAGGGTCCGGGCAGGGCCGACCGATAGATCCCCCGGATCTCGCGCCGTCGGGACAGGTTCGCCGGGAGTTTCTCCATCTGCACCCGTCCGAGCGCGCCGGAGACTTCCGTCATTCGATCGTTCCCGGCCGCTTCCGCGTGCGTGCCGTCTGCCCGCCCGTGATCACGCAGTCGGCGCAGACGATCCGCCCGGGCAACGTCGTCCACGAGAATCGCCCCGCCCTCTCCCGTCGTCACCACCTTGCGCGGGTGGAAGGAAAGCGTCCCGAGCTCGCCCAGTGTCCCCGCGGGGCGTCCGTGCAACGCCGATCCGATCGCGCAGGCGGCGTCCTCGACGAGGGCGACACCTGCAGGAAGGACGGCGCGTAGCGCGGCGGCGTCCGCGGGGACGCCGAGCTGATCGACCGAGACGACCGCACGAGTGCGCTCCGAGAGGCACGGACGCAGCGTGTCTGCCGTCAGGTTCCAGGTCGCGGGGTCGACGTCCGCGACGACGACCGTCGCGCCCGCGCGGATCGCGGCGTGCGCCGGCGCGGGGAACGTGAACGACGGGACGACGACCTCGTCGCCTGGCCGCAGATCGAGGCAGGCCATCGCCAGGTCGAGCGCGCTCGTCCCGGACGAGCAGCAGACTGCGTGCTTCGCGCCCGTCCACGCCTCCAGTGCCTTCTCGAAGGCCGCGACCTCGGCCCCCTGCACGAGGTTGCCCGAGCGCAGCACGCGCTCGGCGGCCTGGACCTCCTCGTCGCCAAAGTCGGGAAACGCCAGGCGGATCACGAAGCGGAGAATAGCGTCAGATGATGACGGCGTCGCAGGGGAACTCGGCGGTCAGATGCACCTCCGCCGCCGTGAGCGCCGTGTTGCACGCTGCGCCGACGAGCTCGATCGTCGTCTCGTCGACGAGGCGCCAGCCGTCCGGGCCGTTGCAGGCGAGGTTCTCGCCGTTGAGGACGACGATCCCCTTGCAGGCACGGGCCGGATCGACCTCGCCCGAGAGGCTGAACACGCAGGTGCGAACCCCTCCGATGATCTCGCCGAAGGCGTCGGCGAGCTCGGCCGGGTCGTTCGCCGTGAAGAACGGCTCGTTCTCCGCGCCGCCCACGGCCAATCCCGCGCCCGCGTTCGCCATGTCCTGCAGGTGCGCGGCCCCGACGTCGTTGCCCACTCCGAGGACGAAGGTACGGATGCCGCCCGCGAACGCCGCCTGGGCGGCCGCGATCGCCTCGGCTTGCCCGGTCTGGGGATTCGGGACCTCGCAGCTGTCGGGCTCGCCGTCGGTCGCGAGGACGACGTAGAAGGGCGCGAGCGCCGGATCGAGGGCGCCGATGCCTGCGACGACGCCGTCGATCGAATCGCCGGTCGGAGTGTCCCCGTCCGGACCGTTCGAGGAGATCAGCGCGTCGATGGCCGCGTAGTTGCCCAGCGCCGGATCGACCGTCTGCAGGATCGGGCACTCCCCCCCGTTGAAGCCGTCGTGGCTCGTGTACAGCGACGCGCCGAAGCGGACCGTCGCCTCGAGGTTCGCGACGACGCCCGTGCCCGGATCGAGCAGGGCCTGCTCCATCGCATCCCACCTGGGGATCCCGCCGAAGTCCTCGTCCATGCTTCCCGACTGGTCGAGCAGGAGGATCACCGTCGGGATGGTCGGGGTCAGATCGAGGTCGATGCCCGGGCATTCGTCGCCCCCGTCGCGGGGAGGAGGAGGCCCGCCGTCGGGGCCCGGGTCCTCGCAGCGTCCGTCGCTGCCGCACACCTGGTCGGAGGCGCACTCGTCCCCGTCGGGCGTGCAATCGTAGGTGCAGATCCCGTCCTCGCAGTGCAAGCCGAATCCGCAGTCGAAGTCCTCCCGGCAGGCGTTCCCGCACCTCTCGGGCGAACCCTCCGGGCAGGTCGACAGCAGCATGTGGGTCCGGTCGCCGCAAGCGCAGGCTGGAAGCAGCGCGAGGGCGAAGAGAGCGGGCAATCGGGCCATCATCGAAGATGATGGGGGAGTGCCCGCGGCCCGTCAAACTCCGCGCGGTGATAATCTCGCCGCCTCGATGTTCCGCAAGGTGCTGATCGCGAACCGCGGGGAGATCGCCGTGCGGATCGCGCGCACGCTGCGCGAGCGCGGGATCCGATCGATCGGGGTGTTTTCCGACGCGGACCGGACCGCGCGTCACGTGCGCGTCACTGACGAGTCGCATCCCATCGGGCCGGCGCCCTCCGCCGAGAGCTACCTGCGCGTCGACCGCGTGATCGACGCGGCGAAGAAGTCCGGCGCCGAGGCGATTCATCCCGGGTACGGGTTCCTCTCCGAGCGTGTCGAGCTGGCCGAGGCCTGCGCCGAGACGGGCATCGTCTTCATCGGCCCGCCGGTCGTCGCGATCCGCTCGATGGGATCGAAGACCGAGGCGCGCGCCATCGTGAAGGCCGCGGGTGTCCCCGTGGTGCCGGGCGCAGAGGCCGGGGAGCTGCCCGAGGTCCAGGCGTCCGCGGACAGGGTCGGCTACCCGGTCATGCTGAAAGCGGCGGGCGGCGGCGGCGGCAAGGGAATGCGCCTCGTCACGAAGGCAGCCGACCTCGCTGCGGCTTTCGAGCGCGCGCGATCGGAATCGAAGAAGGCGTTCGGCGACGACCGCGTCTACGTCGAGAAGGCGCTCGAGCGCCCGCGCCACGTCGAGATCCAGGTCCTCGCGGACGGAGCAGGCAAGGTCGTCCACCTCTTCGAGCGCGACTGCTCGATCCAGCGCCGTCACCAGAAGGTGATCGAGGAGACCCCGAGCCCCGCGGCCGGCGAATCGCTCGTCGCCGAGATGGGGGAGGTTGCGGTGCGCGCGGCGCGCTCCGTCTCGTACGTCGGCGCCGGGACGATCGAGTTCCTCCTCGAACCCTCGGGAAAGTTCTACTTCCTGGAGATGAACACGCGCTTGCAGGTCGAGCACCCGGTGACCGAGCTCGTCACGGGACTGGACCTCGTCTGGGAGCAGATTCGCGTGGCGGCGGGGCAGCCGCTCGGCTACGGCCAGGACGACGTTCGCCGATCGGGAGCCGCCATCGAGTGCCGCATCTACGCCGAGGATCCCACCAAGGGATACTTGCCTAGCCCCGGCACGATCACGACGCTCGTTTCCCCTGGGGGGCCCGGAATCAGGGAAGACTCCGGCGTCGAGTCCGGATCCGTCGTCACGCCGTACTACGACCCGCTCCTCTCGAAGCTGTGCGCCTGGGGACCGGACCGCGCCGCGGCTCTCGCGCGCATGCGCCGCGCGCTTCACGAGTACGTCCTCGCGGGCGTCCGCACGAACCTCTCGCTGCACCGCCGCGTCCTGGCGGAACCGGAGTTCGTGGCCGGTCGCTACGACACGGGCTACCTCGATCGCCACAGGGAGCTGTGCTCGCCCGACATCTCGGTCGACGGCGCCCCGATCGAGGCGGTCGCGCTCGCGGCCGCGATCGTCGCAGCGCGCCGCGACCTCGAAGCCCGTCCAGCGCCCGCGCAAGAGAAGCCGAGCGCCTGGCGGCGAGAGGGGCGAGAGCGGGCGATGAGGCGAAGGCCCTGACCCGGGTCGTTCGACTGACCGTCGGACGATTTCAGCAACCTAGTCGGTAGTCGTTGCCCAAAAGTTCTTCATGAGCGGGTTCACCCTCGCCGAATGAAACCGGGTAGCGTGGTGTCGGTGCCGGCACCGAGGTCGATCGATTCTTGGTGCGACAAGCCCGTTCAAAAGTTGGACCCGGAGCCC